>Ga0302325_10035270_pt1 | contig 10223 bp, 12 predicted proteins | sample Palsa_T0_2_FD_201948 | JGI IMG/M metagenome (GOLD analysis project Ga0302325, IMG submission 201948) | Peat permafrost microbial communities from Stordalen Mire near Abisko, Sweden - Palsa_T0_2 | ecosystem: Environmental > Terrestrial > Soil > Palsa > Peat permafrost | place: Sweden: Abisko...
CACCGCCTCCGGATAGTCGTTCATGACCGTGCGGATGCTGCGATGAATCTTGTGCACGTCGGGATGGTTGAACCGGGGATCACCGTCGTTGAGCAGCCGTGGCCGCATCTCGACGTCTGTATCCGGCAGGCCCGGGGGCTTGGCCATCCCGTGGGCGACATCGATACGGAAACCGTCGACCCCGCGCTCCAGCCAGAACCGCAGCGTCGTCTCCAGATCGTCGAAGACCTCCGGGTTGTCCCAGTTGAGGTCCGGCTGCTCGGGATCGAAAAGGTGCAGATACCACTGGCCCGGATTGCCGTCCGGCTCGATCACCCGGGTCCACGACGGTCCGCCGAACACCGACTGCCAGTTGTTCGGCGGCTCCAGCCCACCGGGTCCGCGACCGTCGCGAAAGATGTAGCGACCCCGCGCGTCGGTGCCCGGGCCCGCGGCCAACGCCGCCTGGAACCACGGGTGCTGCGAGCTGGTGTGGTTGGGCACCAAATCCATGATGATCTTGACGCCACGCTCATGGGCCGCGGCGATCAGTCGCTCGAACGCAGCGAGGCCGCCGAACAACGCATCCACATCACGCGGATCCGCCACGTCGTAGCCGTGGTCGGCCATCGGCGACACCATGATCGGGCTGAGCCACACCGAGTCGACGCCCAGCTGCTCGAGATAGTCCAGGTGAGACGCCACGCCATCCAGATCGCCGACGCCGTCCCCGTCACTGTCAGCGAATGACCGCGGATAGACCTGGTAGAACACCGCGTCCGACCACCACGGACGGTGTTGATCCGGCATCAGCATCAGAAGGCCGAATTCACCATCGAGTGTGCGGCCATCTCCAGATAGTCCAGCAACTGCTTGCGATGGGCATCGTCAAGAGTCGCCGAATCCACCGACGCGACGGCGGTATGCATGCACCTCAGCCAGGCGTCGCGCTCGAACGGGCCGATCTGGAACGGCACGTGCCGCATCCGCAGCCGGGGATGGCCACGCTGATCGGAATACGTTCGCGGACCACCCCAGTATTGCTCGAGGAACATTCGCAGCCGTTGCTCGGCTCCGGCCAGGTCGTCTTCGGGATACAACCGCCGCAGAATCTCGTCCTCGGCGACCAGCTCGTAGAAGCGCGAGACAATCTTATGGAAGGTATCTGCGCCACCGACAGCGTCGTAAAAAGTCTGTTGTGATTGTTCCATCGACTCCATTGTGGGCCATGTCCGGAGCGAGCTGCCGAGCGACATGTGAACCTTGGTCGCACAACCTGGTTGCACGACGTGGCACCGCCTGTTCACCGGAATGACCAGCGAACACCGGCCAATTTGGCGTGCACTCGGTGGCGAATCGTGGTGGACTGTTTGGCGGAGGACGCATGGCGCAGCGCACAAAACGCCGCAGCCACCACAGTTCGGGTGCCGCGGCTGGCCTCATCAGGCCCGCGACCGGCTCAAGCCTGCACAGCGTCCAAAGTGTCGAGACCCACGTCCCTGTTGCGCACGACGGCGGCTCGATCTGGAATCGCCGACGGGTGCTCCTACTGAACTCCACCTACGAGCCGTTGACGGCATTGCCCGTCCGGCGGGCCGTCATCATGTTGATCTGTGGCAAAGCAGAGGTCGTACACGACGATCCGTCCGGGCCCGTCATCCATTCGGCGACCAAATCGATCGCGGTGCCGTCGGTGATCCGCTTGCGCTCCTTTGTTCGGGTGCCTTACCGGGCCCGGGTCCCGATGACCCGCGCGGCACTGATGCATCGTGACCGTTTCTCCTGCGCGTACTGCGGGGCCAAGGCCGACACCGTCGACCATGTGATCCCCCGCAGCCGCGGCGGCGATCACTCGTGGGAGAACTGCGTGGCGTGCTGCTCGACGTGCAACCACCGGAAAGGCGACAAGCTGCTGACCGAGTTGGGCTGGTCGCTGCATCTTGCGCCGACGCCGCCGAAGGGTCAGCACTGGCGGTTGCTGTCGACGGTCAAAGAGCTCGACCCGTCGTGGGCGCGCTATCTCGGTGAAGGCGCGGCCTAGCAATCTGGCGTAGCTCCCGGGTCGCCGGTGGGATACGGTTTGCGTCGTGAGCGCGATCGAAATCCACCTGTTCTTCTTGGGCGTGCCGTTGTTGCTGACCGCCGTGCTGGCGGCGCTGATCTGGTCACGCAAGGGTCCGCACCCGGCGACCTACCAGCTGACAGAGCCGTGGACACATGCACCCATCCTGTGGGCCGCCACCGACGAGCACATCGGTCACGGCGGTCACGGCGCATCCGAGTTCAGTGTGGGAGGTGGAGCCAGTGGCAAGTGGTGAGGTCGCAACCATCGCGCACGCTGAGCTGCCTTACGGCTCGGCCATCACGACAAGCGGACGAATTTCGGCCGTCACCGAACCCGGCGAAGTGTCAGTGCATTACCCGTTTCCGATCAACGATCTGGTTACCCTCGACGACGCGCTGACTTACGGGTCGCGGGCCGCCGATGCACGATTCGCCGTCTACATCGGCGATCTGGGCACCGACACAGCGGCGCGTGCGCGCGAGATCTTGGCGAAGGTGCCGACGCCGAACGACGCGGTGCTGGTCGCCGTCTCGCCGGATCAGCACACGATCGAGATCGTTTACGGATCGCACGTCCGGGGCCGCGGAGCCGAATCGGCTGCCCCGCTTGGCATCGCCGCCGCGGCGGCGCCGTTACAGGACGGCAAGCTGATCGACGGTTTGGTCAGTGCCATCCGTGTGACCAGCGCCGGCATCTCGCCGGCGTAACGGGCTCCGGTCCGGTCAGGCCGCGCCGCGGCCGTCGAATTGACGCGCCCGCAGCGACCGCTCGATCCCGGCGCGGCCCTCGAGCACCAGTCGGCGCAACGCCGGCGGCAGCCCGGGATCGGCGAGGAATTTGTCGGCGGCAGCGATCCCGTCGTCGCTGATGTCCCACGATGGGTACAGGCCGACCACCACCGTCTGCGCGACCTCGCTGGACCGGCGTTGCCAGATACCGGTTATCGCGGCGAAATACCGCGCACCGAAAGGTTTTAACAGCTCAGCCTGCCCTGGTTCGACGAAGCCGGCGATGATCGATCGGCCGACGATATTGGGCAAGGTGTCGTCTTCGGTGACCTGAGTCCACGCCTGCTCCTTCACGGCCGCCTGCGGCCGCGCCGCCGAGGCCTGCGCGCCCTGCCGCTTGCCCGCCGCGGTCGGGTCGCGTTGCACCTCAGCGTCGATGAAGGGTGTTGGCAGGCCGTCGGAGTCGATGTGACCGGCGGCGGCCAGCGCAGTGACGATGCGCCACCGCAGATCGGTGTCAATCGACAGGCCGGGCAGGCCCAAGTCTGCCGGATCGTGATCGAGCAGGTCGGCCAGCACCGCTACATGCCGGTCGGACAGCTCCGACGTGCACAACGCGTTGACGAAGGCCAGCTGATGGTCCGAACCGGCTTCGGCGGCGCGCGCCAATTCCAGCAGCCGGTCGGCGAAGGCCGGCCAACCCTGCGAACGGGCCCACTCCGGGTCCGAGTACGAACTCAGCGCGGTCTGCGCCTGCAAAAGCAGCCGCTGCGCAACGCCGACCTCGCTTTCGCCGTGAATGCCGCCCGAGACCAGCGACACGAAATCGCGGGCACGCAGCTCGGCGTCACGGGTCATCTCCCACGCTGCCGACCACGCCAACGTTCGTGGCAGCGGTTCGGCGATGTCGGCGATGCGGTCCAACGCGGTCTGCAGCGACTCGGAGTCGAGCCGAAGCGAGCAGTACGTCAGATCGTCGTCGTTGACCAGAATGAATTGTCCACGCGGAATACCAACCAGCGCAGCAACATCCGTGCTTGCGCCGCTGATGTCGAGTTCTTCGCGATGTACCCGGACCAAACGCCCGGCACCGTCGTCGTCGTAGACGCCGATCGCCAGCCGGTGCACCCGCGTCTCGCCTGCGCCGGGCGCGGCGCCGCTTTGAGACACCGAGAAACGGCTGAACTTGCCGTCGGCGTCGACGTCGAAGTCCGCGCGCAGGGTGTTGAGGCCCGTCGTTTTCAGCCACTGCCGGCCCCAGTCGGACAAGTCGCGGCCCGAGGCCTTCTCCAGCGCGGTCAGCAGGTCGTCGAACGTGGCGTTGTCGAAGGCGTGCGCGGCGAAGTAGTCGCGCAGGCCCGCCAGGAAATGCTCCAGCCCGACATAGGCCACCAGCTGTTTGAGGACGCTGGCGCCTTTGGCGTAGGTGATGCCGTCGAAGTTGACCTCGACTGCGGCCAGGTCGGGAATGTCCGCGGCCACCGGGTGTGTCGAGGGCAGCTGATCCTGCCGGTAGGCCCACGACTTCTCGGTATTGGCGAACGTCGTCCAAGCTTGGGTGTATTCGGTTGCCTCGGCTTGGCACAACACCGAGGCGAACGTCGCGAACGATTCGTTGAGCCACAGATCGTCCCACCACCGCATGGTGACCAGGTCGCCAAACCACATGTGCGCCATCTCGTGCAGCACCGTCTCGGCGCGCCGCTCATACGACGCCCGGGTGACTCTGCTGCGAAAGACGTAGTCCTCCAAGAAGGTCACCGCGCCCGCGTTCTCCATCGCGCCCGCGTTGAACTCTGGCACGAATAACTGGTCGTACTTGCCGAACGCATACGGCACGCCGAAGTTCTTGTGGTAGAAGCCAAATCCCTGTTTGGTCTGCGTGAACAGCCGGTCGGCGTCCATAAAGTCCGCCAGCGTCGCCCGGCAGAAGATGCCCAGCGCGATCTCGCCGTGCTCGTCGCTGTACACGTCGTCCCAGCGCGCATACGGGCCGGCGATCAGCGCGACGAGGTAGGTGCTCAGCCGCGGCGTGGTGGCGAACGTGTGCACGCCGCCGTCGACATTGGCCGCGGCACCGTTGGACACCACCTGCCAGTGCTGTGGCGCCGTCACCGACACGTCGAACGTCGCTTTGAGATCGGGTTGGTCGAAGCAAGCGAACATCCGCTTGGCGTCGGCGGTTTCGAACTGCGAGTACAGGTACACCTCGCCGTCGACGGGGTCGACGAACCGGTGCAGGCCTTCGCCGGTGTTCGAGTACCGGCAGTCGGCCTCGACCACGAGGACGTTGCGGTCGGCTAGGCCTTTCAGCGTGACGCCGGTCGACTCGTCGTAGCCGGACACGTCGAGGTCGCGTCCATTGAGCTTTGCGCTGCGTACCGTTTCGGCGGCGATGTCGATGACGGTGTCAGCACCGGCGAGTGCCGCGAACGTCACCGTGGTGGTGGAGCGGAAGGTGCGTTCGCCGGGCTTGCCGTCACCGTCGGTGAGGTCCAAGTCGATGCGGTAACTGTCGACGGTGATCAGCGCAGCGCGTTCGGCGGCCTGATCGCGGGTGAGGTTAGGGAGTGCCACACGTCCAACTTAGGCAATCAATCTCAACGGCGGGAATTCGACCGCCGACGCTAGGGTTGTGCTTGGCGGCTAGCCGACCGTCCACGAGAGGATCCACATGTCTGAAAAGTCCGTAGCCGGTTTCTGGTTTGACCCGCTCTGCCCGTGGGCCTGGATTACGTCTCGCTGGATCCTGGAAGTGGAAAAGGTCCGCGACATCGAGGTGAATTTCCGGGTGATGAGCCTCGCGGTTCTCAACGAGAACAAGGGAGACCTGCCCGAGCAGTACAAGGAGCGATTGGCCAAGGCCTTTGGGCCGGTGCGGGTAGCGATCGCCGCCGAGCAGGCTCACGGCTCCAAGGTGCTCGCACCGCTGTACACCGCGATGGGCACCCGCATTCACAACGAGGGCAACAAAGACCAGGACGACGTCATCGCGCAGTCGCTCAAGGAGGTGGGCCTGCCGGCTGAGTTGGCCGACGCCGCCACCAGTGACGCCTACGACGACGCCCTGCGCAAGAGTCACCACGAGGGGATGGACGCGGTCGGCGAAGACGTCGGTACGCCGACGATTCACATCAACGGGACAGCGTTTTTCGGCCCTGTGCTGTCGCGGATCCCGCGTGGGGAAGAAGCGGGCAAGCTGTGGGACGCGTCGGTGATATTCGCGGCCTATCCGCACTTCTGGGAGCTCAAGCGGACCCGTACCGAGGCCCCCGAATTCGACTAGCGCCGATCAGCGGGGCAGGATCACGATCATGCGTGTCTACCTCGGCTCTGATCACGCCGGCTACGAACTCAAACAGCACATCATCGACCATCTGAAAAAATCCGGCCACGAGCCGATCGATTGTGGCGCCTTCAGCTACGACGCCGAAGACGACTATCCGGCATTTTGCATCGCGGCCGCGACTCGTACCGTCGCCGACCCGGGCAGCCTGGGCATCGTGCTGGGTGGATCGGGTAACGGTGAACAGATCGCCGCGAACAAGGTCCCGGGGGCGCGGTGTGCGCTGGCGTGGAGCGTGGAGACCGCGTCGCTGGCGCGCCAGCACAACAACGCTCAACTGATCGGCATCGGCGGCCGCATGCATACGGTCGAGGAGGCGCTGTCCTTCGTCGATGCGTTCCTGACCACGCCATGGTCGAAAGCCGAACGCCACCAACGGCGCATCGACATCCTCGACGAATACGAGCGCACACATCAGGCTCCGCCGGTGCCTGGCGCCGATAGCGGGTAGCGGGCGTGCCGGAAGGGCATACCCTGCACCGGCTGGCCCGGCTGCACCAACGCCGGTATGCCGGGGCGCCGGTAGCGGTTTCCAGTCCGCAGGGCAGGTTCGCTGACCCGGCATCCGCTGTCGACGGTCGGGTGTTGCGGCAGGCCACCGCTTGGGGCAAGCATTTGTTCCACCACTACGACGGCGGTGCGACGGTGCACGTGCACCTCGGTCTGTACGGCACGTTCAGGGAATGGCCGCGGCCGGCCGATGATGAGGTGCCCGCCGCGGTGGGGCAGGTGCGGATGCGGATGATCGGCGCCGACTACGGCACCGATCTGCGTGGCCCTACGGTGTGTGAAGTCATCGACGAGGCCCAGGTGGCTGATGTGGTCGCCCGACTCGGGCCGGACCCGCTTCGTCGAGACGCCGATCCGACGTGGCCGTGGGCGCGGATTACCAAGTCGCGCAGGCCAATCGGTGCACTTTTGATGGACCAGACCATCATCGCCGGTGTTGGCAACGTCTACCGCAGTGAGCTGCTGTTCCGCCATGGCATCGATCCGTATCGGACCGGCCGGACGATCGCTGAAGCTGAGTTCACCACGGCGTGGACCGACTTGGTGGGCCTGATGAAAATTGGGGTTCGCCGCGGCAAGATCGTCACGGTGCGGCCCGAACATGACCATGGCGCACCGTCATACGGTCCGGGTCGGCCGCGGACGTATGTCTACCGCCGGGCCGGTGAGCCGTGCCGGGTGTGCGGGACTGCAATCCGCACAGCCGAACTGGAGGGCCGCAACGTTTTCTGGTGCCAAACCTGCCAGACATGACTAAAGCTGATGCATCATGTCGGCATGAGCAACGTGGCTCGGTCTGGCAACTTCAAATCTGACCGCAAGGTTCTACTGGGCGGGCGCATAGCCCGGCAAAGTAGTCATAGCACCATGAACAGGTACGCAAGCAGTGCGATTGCAGCGGCAGTGATCGCCGCGAGCTTCGGGTTGGCTGGTCTGGGCGACGTGACGGAGGCACACGCAAGCCCGACACCGAATTGGTGCCCGGGCGACTTCTGGAACCCGTCGTGGGGATCCAACTGGGACTGGAACACCTGCCACGGCAGCGTGGTGCCGCCCGCCAACATCACTAACGGACCCACCATCGTGCAACGGCCGCCGATAGTCACCGGCCCGGGCAGGCCCGGCGGACCCGGCGGCTCAGGACCCGGTGGACCCGGTGGACCCGGTGGTGCGGCCCCTGGCCCTGGCGGTTCAGCACCTGGTGGACCCGGTGGCTCTGGCCCCGGCGGACCTGGGCCTGGCGGTCCCGGTGGCCCGGGGCCCGGTGGCCCCGGCGGACCTGGCGGGCACGAACCGGGTGGCCCAGGGGGCCATGGGGGACATGGACCGGGTGGACCTGGCGAACCCGGGGGTCCGGGGCCTGGTGGCCCTGGCGGACACGATCCTGGAGCACCCGGAGGACCGGGGGACTCGGGACCCGGTGGAACGGTTCATGACGGCCCAGGAGGCGCAGAGCCGAACGGCGGTCCGGGTGCTGAGCCAGGACCGGGCGCGTCTGGCCCTGACGCCAACGGTCCAGCGCCGGGCGCGGCAGGGCCGGATGCCGGGGCACCTGCACCCGATGCGGGCGGTACTGCACCAGATGCCGGCGGATCTGGACCGGACGCGTCCAGCGGAGCCAACTCGTCGGATGGAGGTGACTCGTCGAGCGGAGGTGACTCGTCGGGTGGCGGCGATTCTGGCGGCGACAGCAGCAGCGATTCTTGAGCTGAGCGGGCGGGCGCACGTAACAAATCGAGAATGCCTGCGCGCCCATGCGTTTCAGAACGAACCACCGTGGGTAGCCTCGGCGGATGAAGAGAATTGCACGTATCGCAGCAACAACCGCCGCCATCGCCGGTTTGGGGCTGGTAGGTCTGGGCGCGGCAACTGACGCCCAAGCCCAGCCCGGTCCGTTCCCGCAATGGTGTCCGGGTGAGTTCTGGGATCCGGGCTGGGGCGAAAACTGGGACGGGGGAGGTTGCCATGACAACTTCCGAGCGGGCGGCCCCGGCTGGGACAACCGCGGCGGACCTGGGTGGGACAACCACGGTGGATGGGACAACCACGGCGGACCCGGATGGGACAACCACGGCGGCCCCGGTGGACCCGGATGGGACAACCACGGCGGCCCTGAAGGACACAGGTAAATAGCCGGAGAAGCCGCACCTGCCGACGCCGTTCAGCGGCCAGGCGGGTGCGGTTTTGTACGCGGGGGCGTCTGACTCAACGCGGTGAGCGTCGTCGGGTCAGCGCTTCTTCGCTCCAATTACCCGGTAGATCTCGTCACTGAGAGCCACGCTGCGCGGGTCGGCGTTGGCCTTGGTCGCGTCGAAATGATTCATCACGTATGCGTAGCCGATCCGGTTTTCCAGGTCGACGAAGCCGAATGAGCCGCCCAGTCCGCCATGGCCGAAGATCGACGGGTTGGGTCCGTTGACGCAGCGCTGGTTCAGCATGTAGCCGAGACCCCAGCCATGGTCGGCGACGCGTGGGCCAAGGACCAGGTCGGTGTCGAGGCCGCCTTGGGAGACCCGGATCAGATCCATCTGCCGACGGCTGAGCAGTTTCTCCTCCGCCAGCGCGTTGTAAAACGTCGCCAGTCCCAGGGCCGAGACCTGCCCGTTGGTTCCCGGGAATTCGAGCTCGCGCCACAGGGTGAGGTCATTGGAGCCGACTTCGTCGTCCGGCGCGAATCCCATCGACACGGCGAGACCCGCTTTGGGGTGTTCGGCCAGCGTGGTGGGGTAGCCCGGAGCCTTGACGTCGGCCAGCATTTGGCGGATGTGCGGCTTGGCTATCCGATCGGCGCAGCGGCGCTGTTCTGTTCGGGACACGCCGATGTGAACCTCGGCGCCCAGCGGTTCGGCGATCTCGGTCCGTAGGTATTGACCAACCGTGCCACCGGTGACGCGGCGGAACAGCTCGCCGAGGATGAATCCGAACGTGGTCATGTGGTAGCCCTGCGCGGTTCCCGGCTCCCACCACGGTTCGGCGGCGGCCAGCCGTTCGCACACCAGATCCCAGTCGGTGACCTGGGTCCAGTCCATCCGCTGGCGCGGCCCGATCACCCCCGATCGGTGACACATCACCATGCCGACGGTGATGTCTTCCTTGCCTGCCTGGCCGAACTCGGGCCAGTAGCGCGCCACCGGCGCGTTCAGGTCGACTTCACCGCGCTCGACGAGTTGATGTACGCAAGTGCTGGTCAGGCCTTTGGTGCCAGACAGCACAGTGGACAGCGTGTCCACCTGCCACGGTTGCGTGCCCGCTGCATCGGCCATGCCGGCCCACAGATTGACGACCAATTCGCCGTCCACCCAGGCGGCGACCGCAGCACCAACCTCTTTGCCCAGCAGGAAGTTCTGCTCGAACGCGCTGCGCACTCCCTCGAAGCGCGCTACGCACGAGCCGTGGATGTCGACATCGGCCGCGGCGCCTGGATGCTGAATGGGTCGGCCTCCTCAGCCTCGCCGACGTTGGCCTGGTTGGCGTCCTCAGCCTAGTCGGACTGGGTTCCCGGCGCCCGGCTCCGAGCGGGCGACGGGAATCGAACCCGCGTAGCTAGTTTGGAAGACTAGGGCTCTACCATTGAGCTACGCCCGCGTGTATTTAG
>Ga0302325_10035273_pt1 | contig 10222 bp, 8 predicted proteins | sample Palsa_T0_2_FD_201948 | JGI IMG/M metagenome (GOLD analysis project Ga0302325, IMG submission 201948) | Peat permafrost microbial communities from Stordalen Mire near Abisko, Sweden - Palsa_T0_2 | ecosystem: Environmental > Terrestrial > Soil > Palsa > Peat permafrost | place: Sweden: Abisko...
CGATCCGTCCTCAAGCCGTTCCGGCGGTTCCATTCTGGGCGACAAGACCCGCATGGAGCGACTGGCGCGCGACCCCAACGCCTTCATCCGGCCGTCTGCGGCAGGAACGACTCTCGGTGGCGTCGCCCGGCGGACCCACGAGGCTGTCCTGCTGGCTGAAGCCGCCGGCTTCAGAGTCATCCTGGTGGAGACTGTCGGGGTTGGACAGTCGGAGACGGCGGTCTCCGAAATGGTCGACCTCTTTGTGTTGCTGGTAAACCCCGGAGGCGGCGACGACCTGCAGGGGATCAAGCGCGGCGTGATGGAGCTGGCCGATCTCGTCCTTGTCACCAAAGCCGACGGAGACCTGATGCGGGCGGCGAACCGCGCCGCCGCCGACTACCATGCGGCGCTCCATCTCATGCGGCCGAAATATCCCGGAATTTCGGGCGCCGTCATGAAGGTTTCGGCGCTGGAAGGCCGCGGCGTTGGCGAGGCGTGGACTGCCCTGAAAGCATTGCATGGCACGCTAAACGCCAGCGGCGCCCTGGCCCGATTGCGGGAGGGTCAGGCGCGGCGCTGGTTCTGGGCGGAGGTTCAGGCCATGCTGTCCGAAGCGATCGCCGGCAATGCTGCCACCGCCGGGCGGGCCCGCAGCGTCGAGGCCGACGTTGTTGCGGGGCGTGTTCTGCCTCACTCTGCGGCCCGCGCGCTCGTATCCGGCGCCTTTGCACGGCTTGACGGGCACGAAGCATCCCCCTAAGAGAGCCGCTCTTTTTTTGGACAAGGACGGCCCATGTCGCGCCGCTGCGAACTAACCGGTAAGGCCGTGATGACGGGTCACAACGTCAGCCACGCCAACAACAAGACCAAGCGCGTCTATCGGCCCAATCTACAGCATGTATCCCTGGCCAGCGACGCGCTCGGCCAGCACGTCCATCTGCGCATCAGCATGCACGCGCTGCGCACCGTCGACAAACTCGGCGGACTCGACGCGTTTCTGATGAAAGCCAGAGATACCGCGCTTTCCATTCGCGCACTGCGTCTCAAGCGCATGATCGCGAAGAAGCAGGAAGCCAAAGCGGCCTGATCGCTCATTTCCGCCGGCCAATTCGGATAGAGCGTTAGCTGCTCTCAACCTTGTTTTTCGGCATGGCGCCTGCACCCAACTTGCGTTAGTGTTTCAGAATGCGACGAAGCTGCGGATAGCGGCCGCGTGGGGTGGGGGTAGTCGTGTCAGCGTTTGAAGCAGGCGTTCATGCCAGCAGGCGTGGCGCAGTCCGGCAGGCAGCCGACGTAGCGGATTTCGTTTCGCGCAGGTCGCGTCACCCAACAAATATGGTCGGCCGGGCGCATACGGCGAGCATGTCGCGCCACAATGCGCCGGGCTTATTGAGCCGCCTGGCTGGCGGACTATTAAAGCTGGCTCTGCCGGTGGCATTCCTTCTTACGGCTGGCGCCGCGTGCGTGATTTACAGCGATTTGCCGGCTAAGGACCTCGGCACGTTCGCGGGCAGGCCGCTCAGCGTCGGCGTGGCGCTTCTTCCGGTTACGTTTTTCGTCATTCACCTCACCAATCGCAGGTATGGCGCGACCTGCGCTTTTGCGCAGGTTCTCGCGGCGTGGGTTTTGGCGATGATCGCTCTGCCATCCTTCCTGCCGATGATCCCGCAGGTACCGGATACTCGCGTGTTGGCGGGTTTCGCAGCCGGGTTGTTTGTCGCGCAGCTTGCCGCCGTGGTCCTGTTTGATCGGCTGCGCGGACCCACGTGGTGGAAAGCACCGTTCTTTGCCTCGTTATTCGGAGGCCTGCTGCTTTGTCTCATCGCGTTTCCGTTGGCATTTGCGGGCACATCCGCGGGCTGGCCCGGCGAGATGATCGGCTTCGTGGAACTGGCAACCGGCGCGTCCTTCCTGCTGCTCGTCCCGTATGGCTTGCTGCGATCGGTGGTTCCCCCGCAATCGGGTTTTGGCGGTTACTGAAATTCGACTGCGTATTACGCCGCGGCTCGCGCGCGGGGACGTGCGCGATGCGCCGGCCCGACAGTCTTCGCCATCATATCGCGCTTGTCTTCCTCCGCGAAAAGCGAGATCAGCTGGCCGGTCATTGCACCGCCGAGTTGCTCGGCATCGACGATTGTGACCGCGCGGCGGTAGTACCGCGTGACATCGTGACCGATGCCTATAGCGACCAATTCGACGGATGACTTGCCTTCGATCTCGTCGATCACACGGCGCAGATGGCGTTCGAGATAATTTCCGGCGTTCACCGAGAGCGTTGAATCGTCCACCGGCGCGCCGTCGGAAATCACCATCAGGATGCGGCGCTGTTCCGGGCGCGGTATCAGGCGGTTATGCGCCCACATCAGGGCCTCGCCGTCGATATTCTCCTTGAGCAGGCCCTCGCGCATCATGAGACCGAGATTGCGTCGCGAGCGCCGCCATGGCTCTTCGGCCGCCTTGTAGACGATGTGCCTCAGATCGTTGAGGCGGCCCGGATGCGGCGGCTTGCCTTCGGCGATCCATTTCTCGCGGGATTGTCCGCCTTTCCAGGCACGTGTCGTGAAGCCGAGAATTTCAACCTTCACTCCGCAGCGCTCCAGCGTGCGGGCGAGTATATCCGCGCACATGGCGGCCACCATAATCGGCCGGCCCCGCATGGATCCGGAATTGTCGAGCAGGAGCGTGACGACCGTGTCGCGGAACACCATGTCCTTCTCCCGTTTGAACGAGAGCGGAAACATGGGATCGATGATAATGCGGGGCAATCGCGATGTATCGAGAATCCCTTCCTCGAGGTCGAATTCCCAGGTGCGGTTTTGCTGCGCCATGAGAAGGCGTTGCAATTTGTTTGCCAGCCGCGCGACGACACCCTGCATGGACTGCAGTTGCTGATCGAGAAAGTTTCGCAACCGCGCGAGTTCGTCCGGATCGCAGAGATCGGTCGCGCTCACAGTCTCGTCGAATTGCGCGGTGAATATCCGGTATCCCCAGTCATCGAGGTTCGAGAACGGTTGCTCTGGCCGCCACGGCTTTACGCCCTCGTCGGAGTCCTGCGCATCCGACGGTTCCGCAGTCTGATCGGCCTGCATCTCCGCTGTGGTCTCTTCGCCTTCGTCGCCCTCGGATTCGCTGAGTTCGGCCTCGCTCAGTTCCGTCTGAGCTCCTTCTTCGGCTGTTTCGCCGCCGTCGGAAGGGGGCTCCGGCTCACCGGATTCGTTTTCGCCGTCACTCTCGCTGTCATCGGCGAACTCGTCGCCCATCTGCAGATCTTTGAGAATCGTTCTGGTCAATTTCGCGAATGCCTTTTGATCGCGATGCGCGGATTGCAAGCGAACGAGATCCTTGCCGGCTCGTTCTTCGATCCAGGGACGCCAGAGATCCACGGCATTTCGAACCGATTCCGGCGGTGCTTCCCCGGTTAAGCGCTCGCGAACGATCAAACCGACGACATCGGCCAATGGAGCCTCCGCGCGGTCGCGGGCTTTGGCGAGCCCGCGAGAGAGGCAACGGGACTCCAGACCGGCCGCTAGGTTCGCGGCCACGCCCTTCATCGCCAGCGCGCCAATAGACTCGACGCGCGCCTGTTCCGCGGCTTCGAAGACGGCTGCAGCATCCGCCGATTGCGGCCTGAACTGATCGTTGATCGACTTCTCGTGGTAGGCGCAGCGCAGAGCATAGGCATCGCCCTGCCCGCGGACGACCGCAACCTCGCTCGGAGGAAGGTTGCGCGTTGGCAAAGGCAATCGCGCCTTGAGGCCCTTAAGGGCGGGCGGCTCAGCCGAGAAACTCACTTCAAGCTCGGGTTCTCCCGCCAACGAGCGCACGGCGCAGGCGACAGCGCGCTTGAAAGGCTCGGAAGGGTTTTCCGGCGTCATGCCACCAGAACTTTGGCGGCCGATTCCGGCAGTTCCTCGCCGAACGCACGCTGGTAGAACTCAGCAACACTCGCGCGTTCGAGCTCGTCACACTTGTTGAGAAATGTGAGCCGGAAAGCAAAGCCGGTATCCTTGAAGATTTCGGCGTTCTCGGCCCATGTAATGACCGTCCGCGGGCTCATGACCGTCGAGAGATCGCCATTGATGAAGGCGTTTCGAGTCATATCGGCCACGCGCACCATCGCCGAAATCGTCTTCTTGCGTTCGGGCGTACCGTAAGAAGGAGTCTTCGACAGTACGATATCGACCTCTGCGTCGTGCGGCAGATAGTTGAGTGTCGTTACAACGTTCCAGCGGTCCATCTGACCCTGATTGATTTGCTGGGTACCGTGATACAGTCCGGTGGTGTCCCCCAGACCAATCGTATTGGTGGTGGAGAACAACCGAAATGCCGAGTGAGGTTTTATTACGCGGTTCTGGTCCAGAAGCGTGAGTTTTCCCTGCACCTCAAGGACGCGCTGGATCACGAACATCACGTCGGGTCGGCCGGCGTCGTATTCGTCGAAGACGAGCGCAACCGGGTTCTGCAAAGCCCAGGGAAGAAGGCCTTCGCGGAACTCCGTCACCTGCTGACCATCCCGCAAAACGATGGCGTCCTTGCCGATCAGATCGATACGGCTGATGTGACTGTCGAGATTGATGCGCACGCACGGCCAGTTGAGGCGCGACGCAACTTGCTCGATGTGGGTGGATTTTCCGGTGCCGTGATAGCCCTGGATCATGACGCGCCGGTTGAAGGCGAAGCCTGAAAGAATTGCCAGGGTCGTTTCGCGATCGAAGCGGTACGCGGGATCGCGGTCCGGCACATATTCGTTACCCTGCGAGAACGCAGGCACCTTCATGTTGGCGTCGATTCCGAATGCAGCGCGGACGTCAACTTGCGCGTCCGGCATGATGGCGGGATCGAGGCCTCGGGTCTCTGTGGTCATCTTTTACCTGGTCCGGCTTGGAAAATGCTTGGGCGGGAAGTCCGCCGCTGTGTGGGCGAGGCGCCGGGAGGCGCCTTTAGGTCAGCCCGGACGCGCGCAGCACGCCATAGGCTTGAATAACCTTCTTTAGCCGCTCCTCAGCGCCCCGATCGCCGCCGTTCGCGTCGGGGTGAAACCGCTTCACGAGTTCCTTATACCGTGCCTTTATCTCGTGCAAGGTAGCGGTCGGCTCGAGATTGAGCACCTCCAGAGCGACCGCCTGCGGGCGAGTCAGAGGCCTTACCGGGCGACGTGGAGCGGTCTCCTCCACATTGTCGCCGAAGACGCGATAAACGTCGTACACATGGGCTTGGCCATTTTTCGGATGAGCCGCGCGCTTTCCGAGCGGCCATGTCGGGCGGTGGCCAACTACGGCCTCGGTCTGAAACGCCCTGACCTCGTCGTCGCTCATTCCGCTGAAATAGTTCCAGCTCTCATTGTGCGCACGGGCGTGTTCGAGACAAAACCAGATGTGTTCGTCAAGTTGATGCCGGCTCTTGGGAACCCGATAAGCGCCATCGCCCGTGCAGGCCGTCTCGGCGCATGGGCGCGTGGTCGATACGCTTTCGCGGACATCCGGTTTGATGCGGATGTCCTTACCGAAGCGGGGGCGGTAGCCGGTTTCTCCCATATAGCGATTATGGGTCACTACTCCTAAAAAACAAGAAAACGAATTCCTTGACAGAAGGTGGTAGAGCGTGTGCGAAGTAAGCCATGTCCGTTTCTGAAACAATCCGCGATAAGCTCTCGCGCGCTTTTGCGCCGCTCGACATGGAAATTGTCGACGAAAGCGCGCGACACGCCGGACACGCAGGCGCGCAGCCTGGAGGCGAGACGCATTTTCGGGTCACGATTGTATCGGCCGGGTTTCAGGGGTTAAGCCGGCTTGCACGACAGCGAGCCGTTAACGCGGTTCTTGCCGACGAGTTACGAACGCGCGTTCATGCGCTTTCGCTGGTGACACAGGCTCCCGACGAAGTCTGATCCGGCGGAGCCAACTCCCTCAGGCCGCCGAATCTGCGGCGTGCCGTGTTGCGGGAGGCGTGACGCGCAGAAGCGTGATTTGATTGCGCTGACGCCGCAGAATTTCGAACTTGAACCCATAGAACGCAAACCGCTGTCCCACGTCGGGGATGGTTCGTGCTTCGTGGATGACGAGTCCTGCCACCGTCGTTGCTTCTTCGTCGGGCAGGTTCCATTCAAGTTCCCGATTGAGTTCACGAACCGGAATGACGCCCTCGATCAGGAACGAGCCATCCGGCTGCGGACGAAACTTCGGACCCGTCCGGGATCCGCGTTCTTCCGGAATCTCGCCGAAAATCTCTTCGAAGATGTCGGTAAGCGTGATGAGGCCCTGGAGTGTACCGTATTCGTCTACCACAAGCGCGAAGTGCGAACGTCGCTCGCGAAATGCGTCGAGCTGTTCCTCCAGTGTCGTCGTGTCGGGCACGAACCACGACTCATCCATCAGTGAAAGGATGTCGAAGCCCTGCAATTGCCCTTTGCGACGCACGAATTCCCGCATTACGGCCTTGGTATGCAGAATGCCTACGATGTTGTCCGGCGTCTCGCGCCAGACGGGCACACGCGTGTGGTTTGCGCGCAGGAGACTCTCGAACAGTCGGGGCACGGGCTCGCCTGCATCGATGACGGCCATGTTCTTGCGGTGCACCATTACGTCCCCGACTTTCAGATCCTGCAAGTCGAGAATGCCACCAATCATGTCGCGGTGTTCGCGTTCGACGGTTCCTTCCTTGTGATGAAGTTCGACCGTGCCGCGAATCTCGTCATGCGGTGGCAATAAAGGCGTAGATATCGACTCCTCATGGATTCCAAATATGCCCAGTACCTTCCAAACGAAGAACTGAACGGAATCGACGACCGGTCCCAGCACGCGCACGACAGGAAGAAGCACGGGCGCAACGGCAAGGGCGAATCCGTCGGTGCGCGCAATTGCCAGAGTCTTCGGAAGTATTTCGGCGAACACGAGAACGACAAAGGTCATGACGACTGTCGTAATTGCCACCGAACGGTTGCCGAACCGTGCTGCCAGCAACGCCGTGGCGAGCGATGAAGCGAGAATGCTGATGAAGGTGTTTCCGAGCAGAATGCCGCCGATCATGTCCTGACGGTCGGAGAGCAGCGCGTTCACGCGTCGCGCGGCCCGGGAGCCTTCCTTTTCGAGTTGATGCATCCTGGCGCGCGAAACAGCGGTAAGCGCTGTCTCCGAGCCGGAGAGAAACGCGGAAAAGGCGAGCAGGAGAACAATGAAGGCCAGGCCTGGAATGAGATAGTCAGCCATATGCGTACCTTTGTGCGCGTGAGTAACGTGAAGTGAGTATAACGCGGACCGCGGTGGACGAGCGACCCAAGTCACAGCATCTCGAATACGATGTCCATCGGAACATCGGCGCTAAGAAAGGCGCGGCCGATTCCATGCGAAAGAACAAAGGTAATGCGGCCATCCTTCGCCTTCTTGTCGTGCAGCATGTGTGCCAGCACATCGTCGGCCATCGGTCTGGGTCCGGGAATGTCCTCGATCGCGGTCGGCAGACCAATCGAACGCAGATGGTTTTCGAGACGTGTGGTATCGCCCGGCGGCGCATGGCCAAGCCGCTCCGACAGGCGAAACGCGAGAACCATGCCGATCGAGACGGCTTCGCCATGCAATAGCCGCTGCGAATAGCCTGTTACCGCTTCGAGTGCGTGACCAAATGTATGACCGAGATTGAGCAACGCTCGCTCGCCGGTTTCGCGTTCGTCGCGTGCGACGATATCTGCTTTCATTCGGCAGGAGTGGGCGACGATGTGGATTCGTGCGTCCTTGTTTCCGGCAATGGCGTCGGCGCCGCGCGTTTCGAGCCAGCTGAAGAATTCGGCATCGCCCAGCGCACCGTACTTGGCGACCTCGGCGTAGCCTGCCAGCAACTCGCGGTGGGGCAGGGTGTCGAGCGAGGAGATATCGGCGATCACCGTTTTCGGCTGGTGGAACAGCCCGACCAGGTTCTTGCCTTCGGCCATGTTGATTCCGGTTTTTCCGCCAACCGAAGAATCAACCTGGGACAGGAGCGTAGTGGGAATCTGCGCAAAGGCGATGCCGCGTTTGAGTATGCCGGCGGCGAAGCCCGTGAGATCGCCAATGACGCCCCCGCCGAGCGCTATGACGAGACCGCCCCGATCGACGCCGGTCTTCAAGAGCGCGCCCGTCAGCATCTCCAGCCCATCGAAGCTTTTGGTCCCCTCACCGGACGCAAGAACAATCGGCTCGGTTCCGATTCCCGCACGCTTCAGTGAGCTTGTCAGTGGAGCCAAATGCAGAGACGCGACGTTGGCGTCCGTTACGATGGGCACCAGGCCGCGCGCGAATGGCGCGATCAATTCACCGGCTCGCGCGAGCAAGCCCGTTCCGACATGAATGTCGTATTCGTGGCCCGGGAGCCCGACCGTGATGCGTTCGCTCATGCCGACTCCAGCAAATCGCGCGTGGCGAGCTCGGCCAGAATGCGTTCGACTGCGCTTTGGTGCGGTCCGTCTTCGCTGTCCACGGCAAAATCCGCAGTTGCGTAAATCGGTTCCCGCTCGCGAAGCAGCCGCTCCATAATGTCTCTGGGATCGCCGTTGCGCAGCAGTGGTCGAGTCTCGCGCCGGCTTACACGGGTCATGAGCAGCTCGATCGGCGCCCTCAACCAGATCGATGTCGCCTGCGACCCGACGTCGACACGGGTCGATTCGTCGATGAAAGCGCCACCACCAAGGGCCAGCACGTGCGGCGGTTCACGCAGCAGTCGCGCAATCACCTTTCGCTCTCCGTCGCGGAAGGCAGATTCTCCCAAGCGTTCGAAAATGTCGGCGATCGAGCAGCCGGCGGCCAGTTCGATCTCGCTGTCGGCGTCTCTGAACGGCACATCGAGTTTTGCGGCGAGTCGCCGGCCCACGGAACTCTTGCCGGCGCCCATCATGCCCACGAGTGCGATCGTGCGTCTCAAACGACCCATCTGTCCGCCTTACACGGCCTTTACGCTGGCCGCCAGCGCGCACTTGCGCGAGGCTTCCTCTTTCCGCCACAAAGCCCATGCACACAGAAGGCTTCGGGCTTTCGCAACAATGGACGAAAAATGGCTTGGTCGGCGCGCATCGGACTTGGGATAGTGGTGATGTTGATTCTCGGTGCGGCGGCTCTTGCCATCTACGCAAGTACTCTGAAGCCACCTCACCGGACCTATGAACAGGTCCTCTCGAATGACCGGTTTCCGACCTAGCTGGCTTCTAGTTGCCGCGGCAGTTGCCATGCTCCTGGCCTCTGGCTCGACGGCGCAGGAGGTCACGGCGCGGCCTGCATCGGGGCCGCCCACTGCGCTTGGTAGCGGCCCGACCAGCCCGTCACCCGGCAGCGTAGCACCGTCGCCAGTGGACTCGTCCTCCGACAATCCTCAATCGCACGTGCAGGTCCGTTCTCTTGGGTCGGTCGACGGTCCACCCATCGGCCTGCTCGGTTCCGCCGACGGCGGTTTGGGTCGAAATATTTGGCAGCAAACGTCTCGATTGCGCGCAGAACAGATGCTGAAACGCGCGCCCCTCGCAACGCCCGTCGCTTCGGTTCGCGCGCTCGGGCGGCAGTTGGTCCTCACGACCGCGGACGCGCCTGTCGGCGATGCGCCGGCGGCGTTTCTGAGCGTGCGGTTGCGCGCTTTGCTCGATGCCGGGATGCTCAGAGATGCCGGCGCTCTGGCGGCACAGGCGACACCCAAAGACGATCCCGAGCTGGCGCGGCTTGTCGCCGATTCTATTCTCCTGGCCGGCCGTACAAGCGATGTCTGCGGTCCCGCGACCAATACGCGGCTCGAGAACAGCGAGCGCTTCTGGATAAAGCTTCGTGCTTTTTGTTACGCCATGGCAGGCGACCTGGGGGCCCTCGATCTGACCCGGGCGGTGCTGCAGGCGCAAAAGATGGACAATCGCGGCTTTGAGATGCTTCTGGACGATTATGTGTCGCATCGAAACAGCGTGCCGGCCCGCGTCTCCGAGCCTGACTCGGTTGATGTGTTCCTCTTGCAGAAGGTTGCGCTTCCGGTCGACCCGGGATGGTCCCAACACATGGGCATGCCGCTCAGCGTCATAGCGATGCGGGATACGAAGAACTCGGCCGAGGAACGACTCGAGGCTGCGGAAGAAGCAGCGCCTGCGGGTGCTGCGACGGTTGTAGACCTCGCGGAAGTTGCCGACGCGCAAATATTCACTCCAGAACAGCTTTCCAGCGCCGAATCCGAGGCATCGACGCTGCCGTTTCTGGCCGGTCAGGCGTTGCTTCGCCAAGCGGCCCGCAACGCGTCCGATCCG
>Ga0302325_10035274_pt1 | contig 10222 bp, 10 predicted proteins | sample Palsa_T0_2_FD_201948 | JGI IMG/M metagenome (GOLD analysis project Ga0302325, IMG submission 201948) | Peat permafrost microbial communities from Stordalen Mire near Abisko, Sweden - Palsa_T0_2 | ecosystem: Environmental > Terrestrial > Soil > Palsa > Peat permafrost | place: Sweden: Abisko...
CGTCGCGACGTGACGCAATGCGGACTCGGCCTGGACCTCGACGAAGTTGACGTAGTCATCGACGGCGTATGACGCCCGCGAGGTGTCGGCGACCTGCCAGACGACAATCGCTGCGATCTCGACTGGGTTGCCGTCCGCGTCATTGACCTTCAGATGGTTGGTCTCGAAGTTCCTGACCCGAATGCTCAAGCTCCTGCGATCCGCGAGCGGCAGGATCCACGAGAAGCCGGCGCTACGCACCGTTCCGACATAGCTGCCGAAGAACCGCACGACCTTGGTATGGCCGGGCGACACGATGATCAGCGACGAGAACACCAGCGCGCCGACAAATGCCGGAGCGGCGGCGAGCGCCGCGGTCGAGCTCTGGGCCAGCAGGATGGCTCCGGCGATGCAGGCGGCGACAACGAGCACGCCGAACCAGCCGCTGACCGCCCAGGCGGGGCGTTCCTGGATGACGACGCGGGTTCCTGAGTGCCCGACCGGGGTCGCCTCGGGCTGGCGGTCCTGCTGGATGTCCTGGGTCATGATTCCTCCTCGTGGAGTGCCATCTCAAGATTGGTTACACGCGGTCGGCACGACCCGGCAACACGGATCCGAGGCCGCTTCCAGCGTGTGTGAACCAGGTGATCGGGCGCGAGCGCGATCTGCAGGGCAACGATGCCCAGCAGTCCCCCCGCGCGACCGTCACTTCGCATCGGTCGGATCCTCACTTGGACCTGCCCTGGCTTCTCGTGGGAGGCGATACAAGAGACAGGCGACGTAGAAGTCCGCTGCTGCTGCGGGTATGAGCAGGACTCGCCACCAGCCGCCGCGGTCATAGCCGATCAGAAGGGTGGCGATGATGAGCAGCGTGACACCGCCAACCATGCGCACACCGGCGAAGAGCCGCGGGTGCCTGTATTCGAGCCGGGGTACAAGCTTCAGCGGGCCACGGGCGTTCTTGTCAGCCCATGTGACGTTCACGGCTCCTCCTCCTCGGGAACCTCTTCGGAAAAGTAGAATCTAAATGATATCACTTTTCTCTCGTGGCTGTCAAGAGCGAGGGCCCAAATTCCGCCCGCCCGCCAGCAGCATGCTCTGCGACAGCCCAATCCGATAGAGGCGATCCGCTGACTCGGCCGAGGCTTACCACCAGTGGCCCTCAAGTCGTGTCACAGCGCCGATTGTGCCGCCGAAGCACATCGTTGACTCGTTCGTGCCCCAGCCGCCCGAAGAGATCCAGGCCGACTTCGCGTTCGCGTTTGGAAAGCCACGACTGCACGTCTGCGAGAAACTCGCCCTGCACGAACACGGCCGCTGGGGAAACGGCGACGACGACTTCGGCCGCGGGTCCCATAACGCACGGCGGTCGCGTCCGAGCTGCGCTCCGACCAAAGCGTGATCGTCTGCCGGCAGTCACCACCCGCCGGCGACGAAGCACAGCGTCGACAGGCGCGGCCGCTCTAAGCGCAGGCCCCGCTTGGGCGCCCCGACCCCGCAAACAGATCGCGATCAGTTCGCTGGCGGGTGGTACCCCTTCTCCTTCTTCGCCACCTTGCCGTCCTTCTCCAGCTGCGGCAACACCCTGTAGAGATAGTTGGGCTTGATCTTCATCCGCTTGGCCAGCTCCTGGAGCGTGATCCCCGGATGCCTGTGAACAAGCTTCAGCGCCTCCTGCGCACGGGCACCACTACCGCTAGGACGACCGCGGCGCCTGGCTGCCGTGCTCGTCGCCGCGGACCGCGTGCGCTTGACGGCACTCTTAACCGTTCCCTCGGCCCGCGTCCCGGCGCCATTCAATGCATCAAGCGCCCTGCGCACATGGGCGTGCTCCTCGATCAGCGGTTCGAGTTCACGCAGGCGCTTCTCCAAATCAGCTCTGATCCTGCTCAGTACGTCGGCCATATTGCTCCCCTGTCACCATCATTTCAGGAATACAAAGCTTAGCGTCCGAATCCGACAAGTCCGTCTACGTACGAATCGAAGCCAGCGAGAGCGCTGCATGCAACGATACGCAACACTCGCGTGCAGCCTGAGCGGAGCGATCGCGGCTGGGCAGGAGCGGCACGGTGCAGGAGCGCACCCAGGTGTCTTCGGACGCGATATCCGAGTGAAGAAGCTCAGGTACGTGTTGTTGGCACGCGGCCTGTCGAGGAAGCCGACCGGCCTGATCGCAGCCGCCTGGGCGGCGGGCCCGGGCCGGGCTACACTGATCGCCATGGAAACGACCGAATCCCCGATCCTGATCGATGTTTGGACCGTCGATCCGTCACGCGAGCCGGAACTGCTCCGACGGATCCTCGAGCTGACGCGCAGCCTGCTCCTCGACACGCAGGGCTTCGTGTCCGCACAGGTCTACGAGAGCGTCGACCACGGCGCCGTGATGATCAGAATCACGATGGCGAACATCAAGGACCGCCAGGCGCTCACGGACTCCGCCGCGGTTCACAATGCTCTCCGCGAGCTGCGCGCAATCGCGAGCTCCCACTCACGCCTGTTCAGGCTCGTCGAAGCCTTCGGCGATACTGCCTAGCGTCGGTACCGGCACGCTGTCCGCTCGGCGCTCACCGTCAAACGCAACCGGCATGCCCTACGGTTGGGCCATGGAACAGCTGCCAATGCCTGAGCACGGTACGCCGCGATTCGATCGGTCTATCGGATTGTTGGCCCTACGGCGGTCGGCGAGCCCCGTCTTGTGCCGCGTATGCGCCGGCTCGCGATGGCGGGTTGTGTGAGTCACGTCGAGGGCCCATCCGTCAGGCTCCTGCTCGCCGACGTCGACGGAACGCTCGTGACACCGGAGAAGGCTCTGACCGAGCGAACCGTCGCGGCCGTCCGCAAACTCGGGGCGGAGGGCGTGCTCTTTGCCATCACGAGCGGCCGTCCGCCACGGGGCATGGCGATGCTCATCGAACCACTGGAGCTCGAGCTGCCGCTGGCGGCATTCAACGGTGGCCTGTTGGTCGACCGCCATCTCGTCGTGCTCGAGCAGCATGAGATCGCACAGCGCAGCGTGCTACCCATCGTCGACCTGCTCGAGTCCCACGCACTCGACGCCTGGCTCTATCGTGGCGCCGACTGGTACGTGCGGCGACTGTCTGCACCGCACGTGGACCGCGAGGCTCGCACCGTGGCGTTCACCCCCACGCTCGTCGACAGCTACGACCAGCTGACTGACCGAGTCGCCAAACTCGTTGGCGTCAGCGATGACCCGCGCGCGATCGCCGCGGCGACCAGCGCAGTGCAGGACCGCTTCGGAGATCACCTTTCGGTGGCGAGTTCACAGCCCTACTACCTGGACGTCACCCACCCGAAGGCCAACAAGGGCGCCGTGCTCCTCGATCTGGCAGCCAGGTACGCGATCAAGCCCGAGGAGATCGCGACGATCGGGGACGGACCCAACGACATGCTGATGTTCGCCAAGTCCGGGCTGAGCATCGCAATGGGCAATGCCGGGAGCGACGTCAAGCGGGCGGCAAGCTTCGTGACGACGTCTGACGCCGAGGAAGGATTCGCGAACGCCGTCGAGCGTTTCATCCTGCCTCGAGCCGCCTAATAGCGGTCCCCCCGCCACGAGCGTCGATCGGTACCTGTCAGAGCGGTGGTACTTGTGCGTCTACCTGAGGACCGTGATAGAGGTGATCCTGGTCCCGGCATCCGGCGTCAAAGGAGAACTGCATGCTGTCGCTGCGGACCCCGTTGTAGCTCGCGTACATGACCACGCGTCCGCCCGTCCCGACCTTGCAGCGAGGATCTGTGCTCGCGCTGACACTCAGGGAGGTCTTGATGAGGTTCCCCGGGTAGCCCCACATCATCGCGACGTGGGAGTGATAGCCGATCTGCGGGCCGATGCTCACCGAGATCATGCGGGCCGGCCGGCCGCCACCGGACACGTCCTGGCAAACCTTGCCGGAGATCCAGTTCGTATCCAGATTGACATCCCCCCAGCCGTACGCGAAACCGCTCCCGCCCGCGGGAAACGACTGCGAAGCGTGGAACCCCCACGGCGGGATACCGCTGCCCGCCGGCACGCCGCTACCCTTGTACCAAGCGCAGTGCGGAGCAGAGCTCCCGTCCGCCGAAGCTACCGTGGAAGTCGAACCCACGGTCACAGCAAGGCAGGCGATAACAATCAAACTGATCGGCCGCAGCCGCCTGATGCGCCACATACGTTAACGATCGGCAACGCTGCGACGCTCGCGCACGCATTCGGCGAACGTACGACGCGGGAGGCGTCTAAGCCCGCCAGACACGCGGCCTGGCGCGCATTTCGTCTGTACATCGACCGAAACGCCCCAAGCCGACGCCCGGACTCGAACCGGGGACCCCTTCATTACGAGACGGCCGCCGACCAGGCCAAGGCTCCCAGGTCGACGACCGTGGGTTCGAGGGGCCGGAGATGAGCAATTGACAGCGTTTGGGGGCGCGCATATGCTGGCACGGCCCTGGAGCCGCGCTCGCGACGGGTGACTCCTCAGTGACAACGCGAGCGGGTCACGAATGGAGACCACAGAGCTGGGGAAGCGCCGCCACGCTGGGACGATCTGGGTCTCCTCCAAGGGAGGACTCCGTCGCGCTGCCTGCGCAGTTCTGGTCGCGACGGTTGCCACACTCGCCCTGCCCGCCGCGGCGGCAGCGCAGAGCCCGTCCACGACGACGACGAGAAATGACGGCTCGCCGCCGGTCGGCCCCGAGATCTTGCTGTATCCATTGGTCCAGGCGCAGCTCAGCTTAGTCGCGCTCCCGCGACTCGACTTCGCGAACGCCATGCCGGGGGCGCTCTCGGCCACCGAGGGGGAACCATTCAGCGGCCAACTCGTGCAGACCGATGCCTGCGTCCCGCTCGCGGCGCCGACGATCAACTGGGGTGACGGCACGCCGGCGAGCCAGGGTACGACCATCGACGGTGGCGTGGATGGCACGCACACCTACGCAGCGGCCGGGATCTACGACGGCACCGTGTCCTACCGGGATGACTGCAACTCGAGTGGTGCAACTGCCACGTTCCAGGTCGTCGTTGCTGACGCGCCGCTTACGGCGACCGGCACCACGATCGGCGCTGTGGCCACACAGAGCGTCAGCGCCACGGTCGCGACGTTCGTTGACGCGAACCCCGAAGGCACCATCGCGCAATACAGCGCGCTGATCAACTGGGGCGACGGCAGTCAAAGCGCCGGATTGGTGAGCGCCGCTGGCGCCGCATTCGCGGTCAGTGGATCACACACCTTCGCGGGCGCGGGCAACTACGCCATCACGGTGACGATCACCGACGTGGGCGGAGCAACCGCCACAGCCGACACCACTGCGAGCGTCTCGAGCGCCGTCGTACACCTACCGTCCGCGGGGAGCATCAAGGCCGGCGGGCTTGCAACCCTCGACGGGACCGGCTCGCGCACCGGCGCGCTCGCGGTGTCGAGCTTCGACTGGACGATCAGCGGCCCGGGGGTGCTCGGCGGAAGCGCGACGGCCAGCTGTGGCGGTGGGGACTCGGAGCTCCAAACGAGCTTTATGCACGCCGGCGCACAGACAGTGACGCTCCGAGTGACCTACGCGTCGGGCCTCGTCAGCACCGTATCCAGTCAGCTCGAGCTCACCGGGGGCAGGGCTGCAGCCCCGCGCTCACCTAACACTCACCTCAGCCAGTGGTTTCTATGTCTGCGGGGACCCGGCGATCCGACGGTCACGCCAACTGCAGGCGGCGGCCCCCCGCCGGGCTGCCAGGACGAGTACACCGACGGCTTGATCGACATCGTCGGCTGCCTGAGCCCGGTTACCGACATCAGCCAGGTGCCCGCGGCCGAACAGTTTCTCCTCAACGCGTACTGCTACGCCGACGGCAACTGCGCAGAGTCGCTCAGCGGACCATCGTTTCACGTCCCGACCCCGGCGGGACTTGCCGGCGTGAGCGGATCCGGCTTCCAGAACTGTCTCGCGTGCAGCGTGGGAGCTTCGAGGCTCGGACCAGTATCACTTTATCCGCCCTTCCTGCTAGCGACGAGCACCGTACGCATCAACGGGTTGGATGTCAGCCCCGCCCGCGGCGCCGTGGTCGTGCTCGACACCAACGACGGACGGCTTGTGTCGTCGAACGCGACTGTGTCACTGCTGGACGGCAAGCTCCCACTCCGTCAGGGGAGACTCTGGCTACCGACGTATTCGACAAACGGAGACATCCCGCTGCTGGATACAAACCTGAACGAGCTCGAGTCCCAGCATCCGTCGCTCAAGGAGTCGCTGGATCTCGCCGGCTTCCAGATCGGCGGCACACTGAGTGTCGAGCTCGTGCACGCCAAGAGCATGATCACCGTCGGGCTGACGCTACCGGCGTCGTTGACCGACGGAAGCGGCCAGACGGTGACGAGTACCCTCACTGCGACGGCTGACAACGCCGACGGGCTCGTGCTCGACGACCTACTTGTGAAGGTCCCGGCGGCAGACATCGCCGGTGCGCTCGAGTTCGACGATCTTGCGTTCTGCTACCAGCAGCACATCGCCGAGGGGTTCTGCCAGAAGCAGACCGGAGCGGACTTCGGCGCCGCCGATCCAAGCAATTCTTCCTGGAACGCCACTGGCAAGGTCAACCTGCTGGGCGTCGGGATCGATGCCGTGCCGCCACCCGCGGACCAGGGCATCGGGTTCGTCAACGGCTCGTTTGCGTTCGGCGGCGTGACCGTCAACTTCGGCCAGCCCGGAATCCCGCTCGGTGACAGCGGGCTCAATCTGGAGAGCATCGCAGCGGGGCTCGGTCTTCAGCCGACCCGCTTCTCGGGGATGATCGGGCTCACCGCGGCGGGCATCGCCTCGATCGACGGGCAACTCTTCATGGTGTTCGGCTCGCCCGCCGACCCGTACACCTTCACCGGCTCCGAGCTCGGCAACTGCTGCAGCTTGCCGACGCAGACGACCACCGGCTTTGCCTTCGCCGCGGGCGGCGACGTCGAGGTAACACTTCCGATTGTCGGCGAGGTGACGCTCGCCAACGGCTGGCTGATGTATGTCTACCCCGACTACCTCGCCGCTTACGGCGATATCGGCTTCAACCTCCTCGGAGGAGCCCTGGAGCTCGACGGCAGTGTCTCAGCGCAGATCGCGCCAGGCAGCGGCCAATTCGACGCCGAGGGCAAGGTCCATGTTCACGTCGTCATCTTCGACGCGACGGCTGACGCCGTCGTCTCGAGTGCCGGAATCGGCGCCTGCGGATCGATCACGATCTCCTACTTTGTCGGAAGCACCACGGTCTCAGCGGGCGTCGGCTACCACTGGGGCGACAGCGGACCGAGCTTCTCGATCGGCAGCTGCGACCTCTCGCCCTACCGGGTGGACGTATCGGCGGCCTCGGCGGCGGACGCCTCGACGCACACCGTGCACGTCCCAGCAGGCCTACCCAACGAGATGATCAAGTTGGTGGGCGTCGGAGGCGCGCCGGACATCTCGATCACTGGCCCGGACGGCCTGGCGGCCAGCACCGCCAATGGCGCGAAGGTGTTTCCGAAGCCGTTCGCGATCTTCCGAGTGGCGCAGCAGGACGTGACCTATGTCGCGATCATCCACCCGCCCGCTGGGGATTACACGATCCGCGCCAACACCGGCTCGCCGGCGATTGCCCAGGTGCTGCAGGCAGACGGCATCTCCCCTTCGGTGACGGCGCGCGTGTCGGGTACCGGCGATCGTCTGCGCCTGCTGTACACAGTCAAGCCAGAGCCGGCCCAGCGAGTGGCATTCTTTGAACGTGCCGCGCAGGTTTACCACCTGATCGGCTCAACGGAGAACGCGCACGGGGCGCTGGCATTCACCCCGGCGCCGGGACCAGCGGGCAAGCGACAGATCGTCGCCGAAGTCACGCAGAGCGGCGCGCCGGTGTCGCTCACGCCGAGTGGGTCGCCGACAAACGCCGCCGACATCGTCGTGGCGACCTACTCAGCAGCCGGTCCGCGACGCCTTGGTCGCGTCGGTCGCCTGATCGCGCGCCACACCGGGACAACCGTGGTGGTCAAGTTTGACGGCGTGCCCGGAGCCAGCCGCTACGACGCAACGCTGAGCCTCAGCAACGGAGAGCGGGTGCTTTACGTGGTCAACGGGCATGCACTCACGATCCGTGGCGTCTCCGGAGACCTGGACGGGAAGGTTACGGTCGAAGCACTCGGAAACGACGCTACAACTCGCGACGGTCCGTCTGCCAGCGTCCAGATCCCGCGTGCTCGCGGCGACTGACCGGCTCATGCGATCAGGCCCCGGCCACCGGGGTCGAGCGCCCGCAGCCTGAGCTTCTCCCCAAGCCGACGCCCGGACTCGAACCGGGGACCCCTTCATTACGAGTGAAGTGCTCTACCAGCTGAGCTACGTCGGCGACTCGGCCGCTGATCGTACCGGGCCTTCGCTCCTCCCGCCCGCCACGGCTCCCGGCGCGGCCGGCACGGCCGGGGCTCCGGCCGAAGCGCCGGCGCGCCAGCCGAGGATCGATCCCCGCCTCCTACTCCCCGGGCTGCCACCACGGGATCGCCAGGCGCTCGACGATTCCGACGGCAGCGAACAGCGCGACGCCGATCGCCGCGAGCACGACGACGGTCGCGAAGACGTCGGGGGTGGCGGTCTGGTTGCCGTAGTCGAGAATCAGCACACCGAGGCCGCTCGTCGAGCCGACCCACTCGGCGAAGACCGCGGCGATCACGGCGAAGGCGGCGGAGACGCGGAGGCCTGAGAACAGGTAGGGCAGCGCGGTCGGCAGGCGGGCGATGCGCAGGATCTGCCAGCGGCCGGCGCCGAGTGTTCGCAGCAGCCCGACGAGCTCGGAGTCGGTGGCGCGCAGGCCGTCGATCGTGTTGACGGCGATCGGGAAGAAGGTGACGAGCGCGATCACGATCAGCTTGGGGCGGATGTCGAAGCCCGTCCACAGGACGACGACGGGGGCGAGCGCCGGGATCGGGACCATCTGCGAGACGACGAGCCAGGGGTAGACAGCCCGCTCGAGCAGCCGCGAGCTCGACACGGCGGTCGCGAGCACGATGCCGACGACGATCGCGACGCCGTAGCCGAGCAGGATCTCCGACAGCGTCGTCCCGGCGCTCGACAGGAGCAGGCTGCGGTCGCGAACAAGCGCCCGCCCCACCTCCACCGGGGAGGGAAACACGCCCTCACGCACCCCGGACACGGCGACGTAGCCCTGCCACACCAGCACAAGCCCGACCCCGACGAGGAGCGGGGGCAGCACACGGCCGACGATCCCGCTGCGCGCACGCGCGGCGCGCGGTCGCGGCTCAAGGCGCCCGCCGAGCGCCAGCGCCAGCCGTGTCGGAGTGGTGCTCACGCCGCCCGCCCGCCGAGCGCCAGCGCCAGCCGTGTCGGAGTCGTGCTCACGCCGCCCCCAGTGCGGCGCGGGCCTCTTCACGCAGCGGCGCGAGCAGCTGCGCCTTCAGTTGCGCGAACTCCGCGGTCGCCGTCAGCTCGAGCGTGCGCGGGCGCGGCAGAGCCACCGCGACCTCGGTCGCCACCCGGCCCGGGCGCCCCGACATCACGTACACGCGGTCGGAGAGGAAGACGGCCTCCTCGACGTCGTGGGTGACGAGCAGGATCGTCTTGCGGTCGGCCTCCCAGACGCCGAGCAGCCATTCGCGCATCGCCTCGCGGGTCAGCGCGTCGAGCGCGCCGAAGGGCTCGTCGAGCAGCAGCACCTCGCGCCCCGCCAGGAACGTCCGCAGCAGCGCGGCGCGCTGGCGCATCCCGCCGGAGAGCTCGGACGGGCGGCGGTCCTCGAAGCCGGCGAGACCGAAGCGCCCGACCTCGGCGAGCGCGCGCTCACGCGCCGCCGCGCGCGTGACGCCCGAGAGCTCGAGGCCGACCGTGGCGTTCGCAAGCGTCGTGCGCCACGCCATCAGCAGGTCGCGCTGGGGCATGTAGCCGACGCGCCCGAGCAGGCCGCCGGGCGGCGCGGCGCCGTCGAGCGCGATCTCGCCGGCGCTCGGCGCGAGCAAGCCCGCGAGCATCGCTAGCAGCGTCGACTTGCCGCAGCCGCTCGGCCCGACGATCGAGACAAACTCGCCGTCGGCGAGTTCGATCGAGACGTCGGAGATCGCCTCGATGCCGCCGGGGAACCGCTTCGCGAGTCCCGTCGCGGCGAGCTTCACGGCAGGAACGCGTTGGTGCCGAATCGCGCGATGCTGACCGGCCGCGCGACCAGGCGGTTGCGGACGAGCCAGCGCGAGAGCGCCGCGATCCTCGAGGCCACGAGCGTGCCGTCGGGGACGCC
>Ga0302325_10035275_pt1 | contig 10222 bp, 11 predicted proteins | sample Palsa_T0_2_FD_201948 | JGI IMG/M metagenome (GOLD analysis project Ga0302325, IMG submission 201948) | Peat permafrost microbial communities from Stordalen Mire near Abisko, Sweden - Palsa_T0_2 | ecosystem: Environmental > Terrestrial > Soil > Palsa > Peat permafrost | place: Sweden: Abisko...
GATAATCAAGTATTAGAGCCGAAGCAGTTGCAACGCCTGGCGGAGAAGATCGCATCGCGCAGGGAGACAAGGCCATGACCATGATCCGGTTTCTGTTGGAGTGGGCGCTCCGTTCCTCAGCCTTAATTCTGAGTGGAACGCTCTTGTTGCGAGCGCTGCGTGTCAAGGATCCTTCGCTTCGCCTGGCGGCGTGGACAGCCATGCTTGGCGGCTGTTTCGTAATGCCGCTGCTCACCGCGGCGCTGCCGCAGGCCCCGTTGATCCGGTTGGCGGTGCCGCTCGGAATGGCGCGGCAAGCCGGGGCTGAATGGGGAATCGACCAGGGCGCGCTGGGGCTGGACCGCGCCGAGTCTCGTCAAACCGCCAATGTTTCAACCCACCGCGCCGGCGCCTCAAACAGTAACGACTGGCCAGGCTTCGCATTGAGCGTCTATTTCGCGATGACCGGTTTTTTCCTGCTGCGCCTGTGCGCCGGCGTGATCATGAGCGGACGCCTGCTGCGCGCCAGCCGTGCCACTGGGCAAACAGCGGGAGGGATCGAAATCCGCGAATCGGACGACATCTCCGCCCCCTTGTCGCTAGGGATCGCACACGCCGCGATCGTACTGCCCTGCGATTGGCGTGACTGGAGTGGCGAAAAGCTCGATGCCGTTTTGGCGCATGAGCGCTCCCACATTCTGCGTCGCGATCCGGCGGTGCAGTTGCTCTCGGCGACGCTGCGGGCGTTGCAATGGTACAACCCCCTGAGCTGGTATCTGCATCGGAGCATCGTGCGGGTGGCGGAAGAGGCGAGCGACGATGCTGCCGTGGCGGCCACCAACGACCGCGCCGCATATGCCGCCATGCTGCTGGAATTCATGCAGCGAAGTACGTACAACGCGAACTGGCACGGCGTAGCCATGGCGCGATATGCGAGGCCCGAACAGCGTATCCATCGCATTCTCGATGGCGCTGCGCCCTCGCGCGCAATCACGCTGCGGCGCGTCGCGGCGATTCTGGCGCTTGGCTCGCCGCTGGCGTTGATCACGGCCTCCGCGCGTATCGGGGAGAAGCCGGCCCCGCTGAAGTTCGAAACGGCGTCGGTCAAGCCCTCGCCGCCAGGCAGCAAGGCTGGTCCGATCAGAGCCCTGCCCGGCGGCGATGGGTACGAAGTGCAGGACGCGAATGTCAAACTCATGATCAGTTTGATGTATAAGGTGCCAATGCGGCAAATCACCGGGGGCCCGCCGTGGCTCAACGCCGACGGCTACGATATTGAAGCGAAGGCGGATCACTTTCACAGTTTGGACGATCTGCATGTGATGTTTCGCAATTTGCTGGCCGACCGGTTCGGGTTGAGATTTCACAAAGAGATCAAGCAGGGACCCGTGTATACGCTGACAGTGGACCGAGCGGGCTCAAAAATGAAGGTCGACGAAAGCCCGGAGCGGTTTGACTATCCGATTAAGACTACGACCGCGGACGGCAAGGGCTGGGTGGTTGTGGGAACAAGAATTAACATGGAATACCTTTGCTGGTGGCTCGGGCAGGGACTGCAAAAGGACGGGCGGCCCGTGATCGACAAGACCGGCCTCGATAAGAACTACGATTTCACACTGGCGTTCGCGCCGCCGGGCGTTCCCAACTCGAAGCTGCCGCCCGGGATACGCGACCGTCCTTCGATCTTCAACGCCTTGCGGGACCAGCTCGGCCTGGAGCTCAATGCGGCAACGGGACCGGTAGAGTATCTCGTCATCGACCATATCGAGAAGCCCGCGGCGAACTGATGCCGCGCATCTGCAACAGGCGGCCGCTCGGGCGGTCCGTAAGATCCTGGACGGCCGGAGAGTGACGGTTTATCCGCAATCAGCCGGTGTAAGAAGACCAATCACCCCTGCAAAGCGCCCAAGATCCGCGGTGTTTTGCACCAGCCGTGTTATGCCATAGGTCAACATCGTTGCCACAACATTGGCGTCATGCACTTGGCGCCCTCCCGTTGGAAATTGTTGCAAAAGCCCGAGGAGTTGATGGGTAACCGCCGCCGTCTCATCCGCAACTTCGAAGACGCTGTCGAAGAATCGCACTCTCGATATCACGTCTTCGATGGGCTGGGGCTTGGAGAACTGCGGGGCCTCGTCAAGACCCGCGGCATACTCCCGCAGGACGTATCAAGGAAGACGAGGCTGGCGTCCGTTTTCGTCATACGGATCTTTCCGGCTCAATGATAACCTTCGGGCCAGGGGCCGCATGAACTAACCGGGAAGTCTTAGCTTGGCGCGAGCGGGTGTTAGCGCCGGCTTGCCGGCCAACAACAACACGCGATGCCGGCCGGGTTCGATGTTTGGAGGCGCAGGCGCATCCACTTTAATTCGGCCTTCCGAATCGACCAATGCCTCGGTTTCAAATGCTTGCATGCTGCGCTGCCTTCCACCTTGAGCTTACCCGATCCCCGCCAGCGCCTGCTCAAAATCCGCCAGCAGATCGCGCCAGTCTTCAATGCCCGCCGAGACCCGCACCAGCCCGTCGGTCACGCCCGATTCCGCCAGCTCCTGCGCGCTCATTCCCGAATGCGTGGTGCTCCTCGGGTGGCAGACCAGCGTTTCCACGCCGCCTAGCGACACCGCGTTCTTGGCGATCCGGATACGGCGCAGGAATTCGAACGCCGCCGCCTTGCCTCCCGCAAACTCCAGCGAAAAAAGGCCTCCCGGATACTCGCACTGCTTGGCGAAAATGCGCTTCTGTTCGGCATCCTGAAACAGCGTCGGATAGATCACGTTACTCAAATGCTTGTGCCCCACCAACGCTTCCGCCAGGCGCTGCGCGTTCTTGCTCTGGCGGTTCATACGCAGCGAAACCGTGGGCAGGCGGCTATCCAGCATCCAGCATTCGTCGGGCTGCAAGATATTGCCGAACATGATGCGGCGGCTGCGCAGCCGCTGAATCATCTCGTGACTCTTGGTGATGGCCACGCCGCCCAGCATGTCGCTGAACCCGCCCAGGTATTTCGTCGCCGAATAGAGCACGATGTCGGCGCCGAGTTGCAGCGGATGCTGGAAGGCCGGCCCGAGGAAAGTGTTATCCACCATCACTACGGGCTTCGATGGATGTTTGGCGGCGGCCTCGGATGCGCGCTCGATATCCGTCATGATCAGGGTGGGATTCGCAGGCGTCTCAAGCAGCACAATGCAGCAATTGTGAGCCGACCGGATGGCTTCGTCGAGGGCCTCGGCATCACCCGATGGGGCGGCGATTCCATGCACGCCGAACGGCTCCATGAAGGTGTGGATCAGGCCGGTGGTGCCGCCGTAGAGGGGAGTGGTGTAGACGATGGTGCTGTCCGGGCGGGCAAACGTGAAGAACGCCGTCATGATGGCGGCCATACCGGAGTTGAACACGGCCGCGTCGGTGGCGCCGGCTTCAAGCGGCACGATCTGGTCTTCCAGAATCTCGGCGTTGGGATGCGAGAAGCGCGAATAAATCAGCGCCGCGCGCTCACCGGCCGGCGGCTTAATCTTGCCGGTGGTAATGGCAAAGGCGTGCTCGGCTGCTTCGGGGCTTTCAAAAACGTAAGTGGAACTGCGGAAGACCGCGGGCCGGGCGGAACCCACGGAAAGGCTGGGATCGAATCCGCGCGTCAAAACGGCGGTACGCGGCCGGACGCCGGCGTGATCGTTTTCGGGCATGGGGACTCCTGCACCGAGTGTAGCGTGGCGGGCGAGGCAGACGGGAAGCCGTCCGCCTCGCGACCGAAAATCTCCCTGTTACCGGCGGCCGCGGAAACCCGCGCCGCCACGGAAGCCGCCGCCATAACCACGGTTAACAATTGCCGGCCGGCCATAATAGCCGCCACCGTATCCACCACCGATTCCGATTCCCACTCCAACTGAAGGCCCATAATAGGGCGCTGGCGCAACGTAGCCATACGGCGCTACCGGCGCTACGTAGGCGCTGTTGTAGTAGGGGTAACCATAGTTAGGGTAGGCGTACGGCACTGGGGCGGTGTAGACCGGTCCTCCAATGGCGACTCCGAAGCGAACCCGCGCATCTGCCTGTTTGGGCGTACCGAACGCCAGCACGGCAGTTAAAGCAATTAATGGAAGTCCAATCTTTTTGATCATCTTTCCACCTCCACTACATAAGACGCGGGGTGGCGCCGGCGGAGTGAAAAAGAGTGTAAAGGTCCGCGTACGAAAGCTTACACGCCAATCGCCGTTATTGCGCGATCGGATTCTGCCCCATTTTGATCACATCGATCGGGCCGATTTTCACGCGCAGAAACACCTTGTGCGCGGGCGCCGGAGCATCAGCCACAAAGCTCTCCCGTACCCCAAGGTGAACGCGGTCCTTACCGCTGTATTCGCTATAGATCTCGCCTCCCCTGGTGCGCGCGTCGATGGCATACTGAGCTGGATCGCGAAGCTGCACGGCGATCGAGCCGACGCCCACGGTGGCCTCAATATCGCCGCCCACGTCGTACAGCACCACGTCGCCATTGCCGTGATGGACAATCAAATGCGAATCGCGCGGAACCATAATGCGGTAATTCAGGCCGGCGTCGGTCAGGCCGCGCACTTTGCGGACGAAGAAATTGCGGTGAGGCAGGGTTGTGGTCACCATCAATTCGGTTCCGGAACGCTTGTCGGTTTTGAGGGTGATGCGCTCGAGTTTGCTCTTCAGGCTGTCCTTGGCGGATGCGTCCGCGAAGTCGAAGCGCGTGAGCACAATGCGGACCTGCGGCTGGTCCCAGCCTTCAATGTTCAATTCGCCAACGCTTCCCTCGAAGCGGATGGTTCCCCCCGCGGCGAAATCCACCTGATCGGTGGTGACCACCTGCACCTGCTGCAAAGGAATATTACTCGCCAGCACCGGCAGGCAAAGCGCGAGCGCCAGCGGCGCAACTTTGCGGATCATATTCTTATCATCGCATTTTCCGAGGTGGGGCACGCTTTAGCCTGCCCAGTAGCGCCGCGAAGCGGCACAATGCATTCGCACGAGTGCCCGCGTCACTGGCCCTGTTGTATGCTGGGGATGCTCATGGAGCTCAAGCTTGTTCCTCTCGAAATTCCGGAAGGCGGGAATCTGATTCTCGGTCAGTCCCACTTCATCAAGACCGTGGAAGATATTTACGAGGCCATCGTGAATACCGTGCCCCACATGAAGTTCGGCGTGGCCTTCAACGAAGCCTCCGGCCCTTGCCTGACGCGCGTCGATGGCAACGATGAAGCGCTGCACGCGATGGCCGCGCGCAACGCCTCGGCGATCGCCGCCGGGCATATTTTCGTGGTGGTCATGCGCGAGGGATATCCCATCAACGTCCTGGGCCGGATCAAGGACGTTCCCGAGGTCTGTTCCATTTACTGCGCCACCGCGAATCCCGTGCAAGTGGTGGTGGCCGAGGCTGAGCAAGGCAGGGGAGTGCTCGGCGTAATTGACGGATCGGCGCCAAAAGGCGTCGAGACCGCGGAAGACGTGGAGACGCGGCGCCGGTTCCTGAGAGTGATCGGATACAAGCGGTAGCCCGCCCGCCGGGGCCGCCACGTTATAATAATTTCAAGGCCTTACAACCGGCATGGACGAAATCCATTCCAATTCCGTCGATAAAGAGCCCGCTGAAATGCCCGGCAAGCCCGGCCGGAGCCGCATTCTGGGCGCGCTATCCTGGGTCCGCGACCTGGCCTTCTCCGTCCTTATCGCGATCGTCCTGATCGTGTTCATCTATCAGCCGGTAAAGGTGGAAGGCAGCAGTATGGAGCCTGGCCTTTCCGACAACGAGCGCATCTTCATCAACAAGTTCACCTACAAGTTGAATTTGGGCGACGTCCGCCGCGGTGACACGGTGGTTTTCTGGTATCCGGCCGATACCAGCAAGTCGTACATCAAGCGCGTCATCGGGCTGCCGGGCGACCGTATCCGCATCGTGCATGGCCAGGTTTATGTGAACGGCTCTCTCTTGGCGGAAGATTACGTTGCCGAGGCCAACCGCGATTCCATCACGTGGGCGGATGGGCGCGAGGTCCGCGTGCCGGACGGCGATTACTTCGTGCTGGGCGACCACCGCAATTCCTCGAGCGACAGCCGCGCTTGGGGATGGGTGCCGCGCGAAAACATCTACGGCAAAGCCGTATTCGTCTACTGGCCCCTAGCTAAACTAGGCCGCGTGGAATAGGGCTCCGCCGGCGGTTTTTCGGCGCGGAGCCGCGAATACCCGGAGGCCACGCGGAGAAAATCTAAATAGTCCGAATGCTTTTTCCTCTCCGCGCTTATCTGCGCGTCTCCGCGTCGAAAAACTGCCTCTAACCTCGCGACCCAAGGTATTATCAATATTAATGAAAGGCATCGTACTCGCCGGCGGCACCGGAAGCCGGCTCTTCCCGCTGACCAAGATCACCAATAAGCATCTGCTCCCCATCTACGACCAGCCGATGATTTATTACCCCATCCAGGCCATGGTGGAGGCCGGGATCGAGGACATTATGGTGGTCACCGGCGGACGCCATTCCGGCGGATTTCTCGAGTTGTTGGCCAATGGTAAGCAGTTCGGCCTGAAGCACATTAACTATACGTATCAGGAAGGCGAAGGCGGCATCGCCCACGCGCTAGCGTTGGCTGAGCATTTTGCGGACGGGCAGAAGATTTGCGTCATTCTCGGCGACAATATCATTGAAGGCAGCATCCTCGAGTCCGCCGAAAAGTTCCGCCGCCAGCCGAAAGGCGCGCATATCCTGCTCAAGGAAGTTCCCGACGCGGAACGCTTCGGCGTGGCTGAGATCGCCAACGGCAACGTGGTGAGCATCGAAGAGAAGCCCCAGCATCCGCGATCGAATTATGCCGTCACCGGCATTTATATGTACGATGCATCGGTCTTCGAGAAGATCAAGACGTTGGTCCCTTCGAACCGGGGCGAGCTCGAAATTACCGACGTCAACAACGCTTACATTCACGAAGGCGGGATGACGTTCTCGTTTCTGGACGGCTGGTGGACCGATGCCGGCACCTTCGAATCGCTGCTGCGCGCCGCCAACCTGGTGGCCCAATCCAAATCCGGACAGCAACCCTCCGAAGCCTCGACGATAAGTATCGTAAAAGGATTGGTGAAGGCTTAATGGCGGCAGACGTAACGGCCGGCAACACAGCCCGGCTTCTGGCGCGGTCGGGCGATCTCGAACTGGCTCTGCCGGAATGCGAGAGAGGCATCGGCTCCGTCATCGGCGCGCCCGGCTCCAAGGACCTTATCCACGGGGTGCGCGTCCAGGCCCTATCCGTACATCCCGACGACCGCGGATATTTCCTCGAAGTGCAGCGTATCGGCCAAGGTCTGGCCGCCGATTTCCCGCCCGCCACATCGCAGGTCGCCGCCGCCATGAATTATGCCGGCGCCGTGAAGGCATTTCACTATCACCTGCACCAGACGGATTGCTGGACGCCGGTCAAGGGATTGCTGCAAGTGGCGCTGGCGGACCTTCGCCTCGGCTCGCCCACTTTCGGGCGCCGCAACACGCTTTACGTGGGCCCTATGCGCCCCTGGCAGTTGTTGATCCCGCCCGGCGTGGCCCACGGCTACAAGGTGATCGGACGCGAAGATGCGCTGCTGGTCTACATGACCGACCGCTTCTACAATCCCCAGGACGAGGGCCGCATCCCTTATAACGACCCCGCCATCAACTACGATTGGGAGACCCAAAGAAAATAACCCATGACCATTCTGGTTACGGGCGGCGCCGGTTTCATCGGCTCGGCGTTTGTCCGCATGTCCATCAGCCAAACCGATTGGCGCGTCGTCAATCTCGATAAGCTCACCTACGCCGGAAACCTCGAAAACCTCGCTGGGGTCGCCGCAAATCCGCGCTACCGCTTCGTCCACGGCGACATCTGCGACGCGGCGCTGGTCGATTCCCTCGTGGCCGAAGAGAAGCCCGGCGCCATCGTGCACTTCGCCGCGGAATCGCATGTGGACCGCAGCATTCTTTCCCCCGAACCGGTCATCCGCACCAATCTCAATGGCACGTTCACGTTGCTCGAAGCCGCGCGGCGTGCGGCCGTGCCGCGATTCGTCCATGTCTCGACGGACGAAGTATATGGCAGCCTTGCGGCCCCTCTCGAGGCCACTGAGGAATTCCCGCTGAACGCGAGCAGCCCATACTCCGCGTCCAAAGCCGGCTCGGATCTGTTGGCCCGTTCTTACTTCGTCACCTACAAAATGCCCGTGCTGATCACGCGCGCTTCCAACAATTACGGTCCCTATCAATTCCCCGAAAAGCTGATCCCCTTGATGATTACCAACGCCCTCGAGGACCATCGCCTGCCCGTATATGGCGATGGCCAGCAAGTGCGCGATTGGCTTTATGTGGACGACCATTGCCGCGGCATCATGGCAGTGCTGGAGAAAGGCCGCGAAGGCGAAATCTACAACATCGGCGGCAACCGCTCGCTGCCAAATCTCGATGTGGTTCACAAGGTTCTCGATGTCACCGGCAAACCGGAAAGTCTGATCGAATACGTGAAGGATCGTCCCGGTCACGACCGGCGATATGCTCTCTCGAGCGAAAAGCTGATGCACGAAACCGGCTGGGCTCCCGTGACTAATTTTGAAACCGGATTAGCCGAAACCATTGCCTGGTACCGCGCCAACGCCGCCTGGGTGGCGGGCGTGCGCAGCGGCGCCTACCTAACCTATTACGAACGCAATTACGCCAACCGTGGGGCCTGATTTACCAGCAGGTGGGGCATGCTTTAGCTTGCCCTCCGATAGTTAGACTAGATCATCTCATGCGAGTAGCAATCGAAGCGGCCTCTCTAGCCCTTTCGAGCGGCGGTCTTTCCCGCTACACCTCTGAACTGAGCCTCGCCCTGGCGCGCTGCTACCCCGACGACGAATTCTACCTCGCCTCCGACCAGCCATTCCGCATGCCCTCCGTCGCGCCACCCAACCTCAAGCGTGGCGGCGGACCGCAAAACGCGCTCGAACGCCGTTGGTGGCTCTGGGGACTAACTCGCGAAATGCGCCGTCTGGGCGCCGACCTGGTTCATGGTCCCGATTTCGCCGTGCCCTATATTTCCGGCCGGCCCAGCGTACTCACGCTGCACGATGTCTCCCCGTGGATGAACCGCAGCTGGCACGCCGGCGCGGCCCGCGTCCGCCGCCGCACGCCGCTACTCCTCGAAATGGGCCTCGCCACCATGGTGATCACCCCCAGCGAGGTCGTGCGCAAGCAGGCCATGGACCGCTTCCATTTGCGCCCCGACCGCATCGTCGCCATCCCCGAAGCCGCTGCCCCCTGGATGGTGGGGCATGCTTTACCTTGCCCACCCGCAAGAAGTCCTTATTTCCTCTTCGTCGGAACCCTGGAGCCGCGCAAAAACATCCACGCCGTAATCGACGCCTGGCGCGAGGTCCGCCGCAGCCACGCCGTCGACCTTATCCTGGCCGGACGCCGCCGCGCCGATTTCCCCCCGCTGCCCGCAGAATCCGGCCTCGAAGTTTTAGGTGAAGTTCCCGACGAACGATTGCCGGCGCTCTACTCCGCAGCTCTAGCGTTCGTTTACCCCTCGCTCTACGAAGGCTTCGGCCTGCCCGTGCTCGAAGCGATGCAGTGCGGCGCCTGCGTCATCGCATCCCGGGCCGTAGCGGAGACTGCGGGAGACGCCGCCATTTACGCCGCCAGCGCCGCGGAAATCGCGCGCAGCATGCGCGATCTGCTGGAGCATCCCGAAGCGGCAGCCGAATGGCGTGTCCGCTCCCTGGCCCGCGCCCGCGAATTCACCTGGGAGCGCGCCGCGCACGCCACCTACGAGGTCTATCTGGAGGCTCGCCGCCGCTTTGGCCGCTGATCCCGAAAGGTAACCCGTCTTCTCTAATGGGCGCGGCTCCGTCCCGTAGGGTCAACCAAAATCATATTCGGCGCCGAGGGTTGCAGGTACATAGGAGAATCAAATAGCAGTGGCTTATGGCGCGGGCTCTCCACCTCCACAGTCTTCCTGGCGCGCGTCCAGTAGGCGCTAACCGTACACGCGAGTGCGAAGACGCCGAGCTGCAATGTGGTCAACACCAGCAAAGCGGCCAAGCCATTAACCACGATCCGCATGCCAAGATATTATCAGATCAAATACTCCTGCGATCAGTTTGGCCAGTTCCCTGTCGCGGCAAAGTGAGAAGTTCCTAATTGGGCAAAGTAGAAAGTTCCTCTTGACGGTTAAAAACTGGAGAGGTGGAACGAATCGGGATGAACCAGGAGGAACGAGATTG
>Ga0302325_10035276_pt1 | contig 10222 bp, 11 predicted proteins | sample Palsa_T0_2_FD_201948 | JGI IMG/M metagenome (GOLD analysis project Ga0302325, IMG submission 201948) | Peat permafrost microbial communities from Stordalen Mire near Abisko, Sweden - Palsa_T0_2 | ecosystem: Environmental > Terrestrial > Soil > Palsa > Peat permafrost | place: Sweden: Abisko...
ATGGGGTTTGTGACTCGGAGTGTTGCGGATGGGGGTCTTGGGAGGGCGGGAAGAGCGCTGTGAAGGCGGCGTGGAAGGACGGGGAGGGCGGGGAGAGGGGTAGTAGGGCGCACCAGTCCGAGGAGGTGGGGGCGCACCAGAGTTCTTCGCTTGAGGGGAGGGGGAGGGAGACTTCTGAGAGGGGCATTGAGGTTGGGATATCGAGGAGCATTTGCAGTTGGATGAGGAAGCAGAAACTGACGTAGTATGTTCTGATGTAGTCAGTGACTGCGAGACGATGGGAGCGAAGGGGGGGAAGGGAGGGAGAAGGGGGTACCGTCGGAATTCTTCTTGGTAGATCCATGTTGACCAGGGAAGATTGGGATCATTGAAATCGGCATAAGTGGACAGAAATCGCAATCGTGAGCGAAGTGACTTGAATTAGCCATTGTAAACTGAATTCAAAGATAGGGGGATTATTTGTCGGTAGGGGAAATGCGGAGAGATAAAATTGGGCGAAGGGGGAGGATACATTAGCGAGAACACCATGAAGTCTCAAACTCCTCCGAAACAAAGCCAAATCCCCACTCCACGAAGCAAATAACAACCCCAACAACATAGTCTGACAAATCCAAGTAGAATCACTATTCGCATTCGCATTCCGTCCATCCAGCACCTACCATCAGCCCCTCCTCCCTGCAGGTGTCATCATACATGCTGTAAAAACACCATCGACGCGACATGCAATCTCCTTGCATGTTCCTTTTCGAAACAGTACAGTGCGCCGAGACTGCACATTGCGAGGAGTCGTGGGATTTCGAGCTCGTTGAGGTTGAGGGTCGGTAAATGGAGGAAGGGGATGTGTTGGTTTAGGCCGGAGATGTAGGCGCTGATGTAGCGGTTTATAGCATTGACACGGGGTAATTTGAATTCGTCAATATCACTCATTTCCTATTACCCCTGTTAATATACATACCGGGGGAGGGGAGGGGAGGGGAGGGGGAGTACGTTCTCGGCTATTTGGATTTGTTCGACTAATCTTTTCCATGCCGTTTCGTCTAGTTTTTGTTCGATGTTTGGGGTTGGTGGAGGGGCTGAATGGACGCCCTTGATGGGCACTTCGTTTGCCGTCGGGATTCGAAATAGGGGATCATTCGCCATGTCCACCGCACACTGCGTATGGGTAACATTGACAGTTCCTGTGGTATTCGATGCATTCGGATTAGGCGAGGAAGGCCACGCAGAGGCTGTAACCGTGCCACTTGGGACCATACTATTCATCAACTGATCGATCTGAGACTGCATATCGTCCGTGGGATTCAATATCCCCAGACTATGATTCAATTCATCGAAGAACGTGAAATCGTTCCAATTGAACGGCGAGGGGCCTGGCAGCGAGTCAGGGGACTGGTCTATTGATGTATGTAGCTGAGAATGATCCGCTGTAAATGGCGTGGGGAGCATATGCTGAGGCGAGTGCTGAAGGGCAAGGAGCTGTGGATCGAGAAGATTGGTTTCGGAGTCGTGATCGGAGTGCGTGAATGCAGTGTCCATGTGCTGTGTTGTATTGTTCAGGCCATTGGTGTGGGATACGAAGGAGAAGGGGTCGTAGGCGGGTGTGGCGGGCAGGACCGGGGTTGGCGTCACGGTCGAGGGATCCGAGGGATTCGAATGTTGATCTGAGAGATTTTGGAATGGCGCGGGGGGTTGAAGGGGGAGAGTCTTCTTTCCTGGCCTGGACGAGGTGGAGTCGGATCGATTCGTGTCCTTCTTGGAGTATATCTGCGAAGAGTCCGTCGTGCCATGGATAGTCCTACAGTCAATTCCCGTTCCGTCGCGCACGTTTTGTTTGGGCGCTTGGTACCGTTCATGTCGCGACAGGATATCAAATCTACATCGGAGTCAGCCGCTTCCCTCCCCCAGGGACCATACCTGCCAAAAGCACTCTCACAATGCGGACACCGAAACGGTTTCTCGTTGGTATCTACCATCAGCCAGGCCCCGGTCCACGCCCATACGAGACCGCTTATGCCTCGACAAATGTCCCGACCTGCGAAAGCTACCGTCAGTCTGTGTGTGCGAGCTGGAGCAATACGCGGCGTTGCAGTGAGGACAGATAAAGCGCCTGGCCGCCTTGAGAGGATTTGTGTCTGCGGCCATGGATGGCGTTGCAGCACCGAGGCGACGTGCAGAGGCGAGCTGAGCTGCTTTTAATTTCGAGCGGCCGAGCAACTTTTGTTTTCCCCGCTTATTTTCGGCGCTCGGGGTGCGGCTCGAGGACGGCATTCCCGGGGTTTCGCGGGGAACCCCGGGAGGGAAATGGCTGCTCATTTAATTGGCTTGCGGATGGATTTGTAAGCGCCGATCCGTCAGATAAGGCAATTTCAGCGAGGGTCTCTGCTTCATGTTCAGAGCAGCAAAGTGCATAGTACAATCGGAGGAAGTAGAGTGATTCACAAGGAGAGGTGTATATTTTCGGATCCTTCTTTGTGTCATACTCAGGTGAGAACGCCTAGGTCAATCCGTCGTGAGATGAGATTAAATCCTAGACAAAAGCCCCACAATACGAAACTCGAGTCCTCACCCAAAGACGGTCAAACACAGAACTTGAGTTTAGATCCTCAAAAAATATATACTTAATTCGGGCAAATGACATATCATCCATAACACTGCAATAATGAGCGAATTGCAACTCCAATTGCCAGCAGGTTCAACCCTCCTCAATTCAATACCTTCTCCAAGACCTGGCGCGCGTACAGGTAAAACACAACCTACTCCTCCCCCTAAAAGAACACTGATGAAGCGTCCTGCCACATCCACCACACTCCCTCGTCTCCGCCATAGTCCTCCCCAAAGTCCACTGCGCGTGCAATATCTCCTGCGGCAAAATCCCATGATGAACATACCACGCATTCCTATCCTTGCGACCGTCTTTCCAAATCTCAAGGTACCGTGTTGATTCTGCGGGAATGTTGGGTAAACCTAGGAGACGCAGGCGGTAGTGGTTATACAAGGCGCGGAGCTGGAGAATGTCGAAGGCGGCGTAGTCGCGTTCTTCCGTGCCTAGGGGACGGGAAATCCAGAAATCTGTATCGTTACGCAGATGTTTTTGTTTGATTGTTTCTTGAACTAGAAGGTTAGTTGGGCGCCGGAAACATGCGAGAGGCGGGAAACCTTGAGCGAATCTCGTTTGATTTATACTCGATTCTCGAGCAACCCCCGCCTTGGACGAAAAGACTTTTCCCATCCCCTCTAACATGATATATCCATCTACCCCAGCCACTCCACGACATTTTTCATACACCCTCACGAGCTGTAAATCCACTGGAGAAGTCAATTTAATCCCATGACCATGCCACAGTTCGGAATAATCGCTCCGGCCATCCCAGACCACTTTCTTGAGGAGAGGATCTTCAAGGATCGGTTTGAGAGAGACAAGAGATTCAGGATAGGCGATCACGTCGACGAGGTAGACTTTGTTTTCCACACCCAGTTGAATGAGACCTAGTTCTCCGCCGAGGCAGCCTAGGTCGAGACCTTCGCAGTCGAGAAAGATAGGCTCGTTCACTACTTGGTCGGAGGAGAGGAAGGTCGCGATGTGTTCCATGAGGGCTTTTGTGGACTCTTCATCGTCGCAGTAGAGATAAGCTGGCGACGGAGCCGATCGCGAAGTACTGGTTCGGGGGTCTGCTCTATTGCTGGAGAGAGAGAGTCCTTGCAAAATATCTTCGAGAGAGTGTCGCGAGGACTACCGCATGGTCAGTCAACCCGGAGTTCACATACCATTTTAAACACAGGACCGGAGATCTCAAGGAAAGGACCTTGCGGTTAGTGAGCGGGATTAAATACTCCGACAGCATTGCACTTGGTGGGTCTCGTGGTCTGTTCTATGTATTACAAGAGCGGGAAGCTTGTTTATCAGTTATGCCGATTCTTATATATACCAATTAAAGGACCGAGAATTCCGTCGTCGCAATTTCATTGTATATACCTTGAAATGCCCCTCTGCACGCCGATTAGTTTCTGTGGGTACTGAGACACATATATTGTGGAAGGTTGGACGGAAGCTTTGACATGCAGGCCTTAAACCCTCCTCATTGTACCTATTCTGCTCGTACTCGCAATAACTACAGTGGCCACGTACCGGCAGCTGCAGTGAATAATAGGCTCCTATTACTGCACTGAATCAGACAAGTTTATACCCCTTACACTATCAAAATACCGAAGTCGAGAGGTATGTACTTGTAAATGATAATGAAGGAAAAGATTGACGGTAGTTCAGGAGAAGACATTATTACGTCGCGATCGATTCATGGGCGATCAGATCAGTTGAGATGGCGTTACTTTCGAAAGTTACCACCATCAAATTCTGACGACACCGGTCAAATTACATTAACTATAGCACATTTCAAAAAAAGAGTGAATTGCTAGCTCAACGCTATCAAATACATCGAAACACTATTTCAAACGATTTTACTTCCTCCTGTTTCCCTCCGAAATCCTCCCCTGATCTCTAATATCGATATCCCATTTCTCCGGTCTCAACTCCATTCTCCAATCCAATCACAATGCGCCGGCAACGCAGCCTGCACCATATCCCACCATTCGTTTCCATGCAACTTCCCTTGTGTTTAGGTTCCCGGTGGCGGTGGCATGGCGTTATAAGAGGGATAACTGCTGCTGGCTCCAGGAGGGGGAGGTGGACTGACTACATTGGCAGGTGCGTATCCCCCATTTGTTCCTGGTGGGGGAGGAGGATTGGCACTTGCGCCGGGAGCGCCAGGGGGAGGCGGAGGACTTTGTTGGGCATAATAATTCGAGTCTACAAATTAGTCTTCCCTCTTCCAACCAACTCCTTCAAAAACACGCCATACACAAAAACCACAAAACACAAAACACAAAAGTAAATGTCATGGAAAAGGGGTCGGGGAAAACAGTAACTCGAAGGGAAAGTACAATATTGTTGATATCCCTGATACCCCCCATACTGAGCATAAGGATCCGCCCCCGGCGCCGCCCCAGGAACACTATACCCCGGCGCCGCGCCCATCCCACCAGGCACTCCAGGGACCCCCGGGCCACCATACGCAAACCCCCCCTGCGCACCCGGCGGCGCCCCTCCGTGCAGCACAAGCTGCTGCTGCTGTGGCGCCGCGGACTGATAATGCATTGCCTGCGGGGGCGGCACACCTGATCTGTGAGCCTCGTATTGTTGCCGCACGGTATCGATCAGGTCCATTGCCATTGCCTTTGCACGCGCGACTTCGACTTCGTCGGGGCCGGTGATGTGGAGGTATGTTGGTTCGTCGGATTCGCGGCCCGTGGAGACTTCGTTGAAGCCTGAGTTTTGGCCTTTTATTTGGACTCGGGTGCGGGTTTCGGTGGAGATGTGTTTTACGTAGGAGCCCTGATGTCAGCAAAAAAGAAAAGCGAGTGGGGTGGATATGGGATGGACAAAAGAGGGAGGGTAGAATATAGCAAGAGAACGCGGGCAAGGGAAAGGGTCGCGGGACAAAGAGGTATGTACCGATGGTCCAACGATCTGAGCTCGAACATTGAATCCCCTGACACTTTCCATGCCAATCGGGATTTTTTCTTCTGGCCACTTGCGTCGTCCAAACTCGTCTCTCTCATCCGTTCTCCTGAACCGGCGTTCGTCGACTAGACTGCCTAGATCGCGGTCAATGAGTTCCTGCACCATGCGAGAGGCTTTTTCGAGAGCAGGGTAGGTTGTTGCTGTGATGTGCAAGTAGAGGGGTGGGTCGCGTTCTGTTGCCAGGGCGGTGTCGGGGTAGTATTTTCCGCGGGTTGTGACATCTATAAAAATTAGAATAGTCTTGACAAAGTTGAGGAAATGAAGGGGAACCAAATTCGTGAGGGAATTCGAGGAGGATAGTCTGGGATAGGGAGGGTGCAAGGGTATGTACCTGCGCCAGTAGCTTGTTTGATCTATGGTCAGCACGGAATTAACAACTTAGAGTCAGAAAATGGACATATTTTTCCTTACACATGGTAAGGAACATACGATCCGTAAGAATAAGGGGACTCAATACCTGCTGCTGTGTCGCTCCTTTAGTCAACAAATACCGATTCCTCAAATTATTAATCTCAATATCCTTCATCCAATCTCCGTCTTGCTGATAAACATCTCCCAACGGCCCACGCTCGTCCTTCTTGACTACGACGCCGATGCTCGGGGGAGGAGGAGCCGGTGCAGAGGGATTCGATGACGGTGGAGGAGGTGCTGGAGGGGAATGTGCTGGGGGAGGCGCAGTGATAGCTAAAGGACCAGTTTGCTGAGCCGCCAATGGAACGGGTTGGGAGCCGTAGTTCTGGGGGATTGTGGGAGGGATGATATTGCGATTGTTTAGACTCGCGGCAATTCGAGCAGCAGCAGCAGCTATAAAAACGAAATCAGCACAATCGAAACCACAAAACAGGTCTCTCCCGAATGAAAAAACCACAACCACAACCAAACACGGAACAGGATTTCAAGGCAAGGGATATCGAGGGACGTACCAGCAGCCGCAGCAGCATCAGGAGGCGCACCCGACCCCCTACTCTTCTTACTCGCATCTCTCGGGCCCCGAGGCGGACTGGCACTCCTTCTATCGTCGCGCCTGTCACCACGATCTCTGTGCCCCGAAGACCCCGAAGCTCGCTCGTCATGTCGACTAGAGCCCGATTCATATCGATCGGAGCCGCGATCGCGACTGGAACTTGATCTCTCGCCGTCGTCTCTGGAGGGACGTGGCTTTGATGGCGAGGAATCGTGGGTGTCCCATTTGCGTTTACGGCGGTCGTCGGAGTACAGGGACATTTGTTTGCTGTGCTGCGGGACGGCGAGCACGTTCAAGGTTGAGAATGGAGAAATGTTAGGCGGAGCTCAAATTTTGCCGGAGAACGGCAAAGCGGGGAATTTGTGCAATGGGTGATTGCTTTTATTTACAGTCCAACAAGGTCAACTCTCCGCTTTATTAATTATTTAGTGCACTTTTGCACGTTTTCCTGAGCTTTATTCCTTTCCACAAAAGAAGGAAACAATACAGATCAACAAAGCACTACAAGGATCGATCACAGGCCAACAACGATTGAATGCGGGAAGAGTACGAAGAGGTACAGTCCCCGATTACCCCGTGGTTAATTGTAGTACGAGCACTTTCTGGACGACGAGTCTGATCCCTCGGGGACAATTCAATGGACTCGCCATTGCCTCCCATGTGGGCTCCTCGATCCTGAATACTTTTACTAGGAGGAGGGACGGACTCGGTCCCTCCCAGTCAAAGTACTCTGGATCAAGGAACCCACTTGGGAGGGAATGGTTCAAGTTGAGTTTTCACGCTGCGAAACATGGTAAAATCGTCAATTATTCTACAACCGAAGACCAAGGTTCATGGACCCGGGGATGTTACAAAAAATGATCAGATCACAATTTTGAAGCGTCGGCGCGTCACAAACAACCCACACCCACACACCTACACACACACGCTGTGGTCGCTGGCACTTCGGGGGAAGGGAAGACGGCCATACGATAGACCGTAGCGCACACTCAGTGCCGTAAAAATTAGGATGCCGTGGATGGCTCGCGAAAGGCTGGTTGACCGAGACACTCGGACAGAGAAGTCGACGAGAATCTATTTACGTATTTCTTTAAATATTTATGTGTGTGTCTGCAAGTTTGCAACGCGTTGCAGGTCACAGCTCCGAGGACTCGTCGGCCAAGTTATTTCCGAAGTGCAGCGCGCTGCAGGCTGCAGCAACTTGCGTTGAAGTTGCGCGGTGTCTTCAATTTTAAAGCCCACTTATCCCATAGAATCCGCGTGCCAAAAAAAGGGGGCTCCTCCTTGATAACCTATATATAGTAGCTACTTTCTCGTCGTTTCCTCACTCACACACACTCACACACTACAAAGTCTTCTTCGTCGCGTCTGCTGTCTCTGTCTGGTCTCTGGTCTCTGCTTCTGGTCGGTCATTCGCCCTGTCTCTTCGATTGCCTGTGTCCCTGTGCCACGCCTTCGCCTGGTTGTCCTTTCGCTTGCCGGAAATGACAACATACGACTTCGATCGTAAATGTCTCTTCTTTCAACTCCAACTATTCCCACTAGCCTTCTTCACGCCCTCGAGATTCAGGCAAGCGGGAGGACGACAAAGCGAAGGCGTGGCACAGGGACACGACACGGAGGCAATCGTTTTGTTGAATGAAGAAACATATACGCTCAAAATCATACGTGGTCATTTCCCAAGTACTGTACTAAATCCGTTGATTATCTTGTTCGTTTTCGTGAGTCCTTGGCCATTGGAGGGTCATGCTCGATTGAAACTCAGCGTGAGCTCAGCGGGCCTTGTTTTTCCGAAAAACACCCGCGCCGAGAATTCACGGAAGTATTTGAAGGCGAACATAATCAAGATCGAGTGGATAAAAGACGCCAGAGACGAGTAAGTACTACATACTAGTATACTAAGTCCTCGGTCACTCGGCCTTCTCGTGAGGACGACAAATTCCCTAGCTCCACGAAAAGCATCAAACATGCCAAATGCCACTGAAATCGTTCACTGTTTTGCCGGGTGGGATGGTTTTCGTGGAGCGAGTTTGTCGGCTTCACGACTTGAAGCTTGAGTGACCCAACCCGCCAATATCGGCCAAACTCGCCTATCGAACTTTCTGGATTATCCAGGTTGTCAACGAGGGCAAGGGAATTACTCATAGTCGCCACGTATGTAGCTAATGAATTCGATTACCAGAAATATGGTCTAGTGTAGCTGTAGAGGCTATCATAGTCTTCTAACAACGGAAGGGAGGGAATCCCGCATTATAATTATTGTAGAATGCAATCCAAGTCTCAATCTGGGGCGCGCCTTGTACTGCCCCACAACCCAGGTCAAGCCGCCCATGGAAAATGATGATGGAATGTGGCAGTTAAATCTCGCAATAGCGATGTTATTTCAATCTGATAAACTCAGTCTTCGATGTTCCCTTCGGCGCCTCCGGCGCATCATCAGTAGGATGAAACAGAGAAACGCAGCCCCCAGACCGCACAGTGAAAATATAGTGACCCTACAATTAATAAACTGCGCGACTGGGTACTAGGAATGGTACATTTCCCAATGGAGAGTAATATCGTTTCGGTACACCGCTAGCTTTGCGCCGGAAGTGGGGGGGTCGCCGTTTTGAAAGACCGGGTCTGAGGGTGGACATAAAGGCGCGATACAAGTCATATTCTACCCTTAGAGGAGTCATACGAGGGGAGAATACAGTTGCATCACATTCGAGCAGGAGTAATGGATACACACCCTCCTTTTGTTTGCCTGACAGCGAGACATGGATTGTATCCCCTGGCGCGGCTCCTATCTCCCAATCATGTACCAAGTCGCTCGGAGCGTGCGTCGCTATTCATTAGCACGGCACATCCAGAAAAATAACACGCGGGAATGGAATTGGGTGACTTACTGGCCATGTACTGTTTCGCTAGAAACTCAGACTCCACGCGATACGTCAAATCATTGAATGTCTACTCATATTAGCTGCTGTCGCTGCACGAGTCGTGGAAGCAAGCATACCGACGTTGTATCCTGAAGTCGCAACACGCTATTCCCACTGGCATTTCTTCCTCCTCCAGTGCACGCAAACGCAAATTCCACGCCCTGGCAAACAAGCCGGTAGTCACCCCCCACAGAACACGTCGACCATCCAAAAAGACTCCACATTAGTATTCAAATTGTCCCGCACTGCTGGCAGCTCAGGTCCCTAATCACAAGAATCGACCGGCGCTTGAAGTCTTCGGATCAAAGTCATTCCTGCGGCCAATTCTTAAGTACTGTCGCTGATGCGTCTGTGTGCGTGTAGCCATGGCGCCATGTCTTTGTGTGCTTGAGTCAAACGGAGCGATGGCGCCATGGCTAATTTTAACAATGGGAATCAGTGCGGCTCGGGGGCCCTGTTTCAGATTAAGGTTTCGGCCAATCAGTTGCTTTGAGAAAGTCACTCCCAGATTGGTCGATTCGACCACAACGCAAGGCGGTGTGCTTTGACAGTTGTCCCATGACAAGGGAGATGGAAAGTGACATCGGGAGCGGGAGCGGGCGTGCGCCGAAATTAACGGCAAGCACGAGCACTCAGGGAAGAACATTCGCATTGTGACGTGTACATCGGCTTTATTCGCGGGAACCCTGTGTGATCAGATGAAACAAAAAGCGGCACAGATTGAGATGCGCGTTCTCCAATTCGCGAATCTACGTCCAAAGG
>Ga0302325_10035278_pt1 | contig 10221 bp, 7 predicted proteins | sample Palsa_T0_2_FD_201948 | JGI IMG/M metagenome (GOLD analysis project Ga0302325, IMG submission 201948) | Peat permafrost microbial communities from Stordalen Mire near Abisko, Sweden - Palsa_T0_2 | ecosystem: Environmental > Terrestrial > Soil > Palsa > Peat permafrost | place: Sweden: Abisko...
AGCATTGAACCTGGGCGCCTACGATTTGCTGGCACAGCCATTTTACGAATCCGAGGTGCGCAGGATTCTGTACAATGCCTGTTCGCGCATCGTACCGCAGCACGCCGCGGCTGTATAATACGCCGGGCTCTATAATGGTTTCTCCTACTGGAGGAACCGAAAATGTCCGCCGCTACCGACGCATTTGTTGAACAAAATCGCGAGCGTCTTCTCAATGAGCTGAAAGATTTTCTTCGCATTCCGAGCATCAGCACGCTCCCCGAGCATCGTGCCGATATCGACCGCGCCGCGGGATTTGTGGCCGACAGCCTGGGCGGCATTGGAATGGAGAACGTAGAGATTATCCCTACCGCCAAACATCCGCTCATCTACGCCGATTGGATGCACGCCGCGGGCAAGCCCACAGTGCTGTGCTATGGCCACTACGATGTGCAGCCGGCCGATCCGCTCGAATTGTGGAACAGCCCTCCGTTTGAACCCGCCGTGCGCGATGGCAATATTTATGGCCGCGGCACGGCCGACGATAAGGGCCAGATGTACATGCACGTGAAGGCCATCGAAGCCTTGCGGGCGGCTACCGGAACGCTGCCGATTAATGTGAAGTTTCTGGTTGAAGGCGAGGAGGAGGTAGGCGGCGCTTCGATCGCCAAGTATGTCGCGGCGAACCCCGGGAAGTTGAAGGCGGACGTCGCCCTGGTTTCCGATACGGCGCTCTATGCCGAGGGCATTCCGACGCTGTGCATCGGCTTGCGCGGGCTGATTTACATGGAAGTGGAAGCTACCGGACCGGCGCGCGACCTGCACTCCGGCCTGTACGGGGGCGCCGCGCCCAATCCGATTTTCGGACTGGTGGAATTGCTCTCCAAGGTTAAGGACTCGAGCGGCGTGATTCGCGTGCCCGGCATCTACCATGACGTGCAGCCCCCGGCACCCGCCGAAAAACAGAGCTGGGAGCATCTGCCCTTCGACGAGCGGGATTTCCTCAAGAAGGAAGTCGGCTCGACCGCGCTTACCGGGGAGAGCGCGCACACGGTGCTGGAGCGCATCTGGGCGCGACCCACGTTCGAAGTACACGGGATCGCGGGCGGCTTCACGGCGGCCGGCGCCAAAACGGTTATTCCCGCGAAGGCTACGGCGAAGGTGAGCTTCCGCCTGGTCCCGGACCAGGATCCCGATAAGGTGATTGCGGCTTTCCGCGAATTCGTTCAGCATCACACGCCTCACGGTATTCAGATCGAGCTGCGGGTGTTGAGCGCCGGGCCGGGCCTGGTGGTGAATCCGGATCATCCCGCCATCAAGGTGGCCGCCCAGGCGTTCAGCGACGTTCTCGGTAAGCCGACTGTGTTCATCCGCTCGGGCGGTTCGATTCCCATCGTCGGGGACTTCGCCACTCACCTGGGAATCCCCACGGTGCTGATGGGCTTCGGCCTGCCGGATGACGGCCTGCATTCTCCGAATGAAAAATACCATCTGGAAAATTACTATCAGGGCATCAGGACGGTGGCGCACTTCTTCGAGCAGTACGGCGCGGCGTAGCGGCCAGGGTGAAGTCAGTTGGGGGACGCCAGCGAGATAATCAGGCCGCCGATGGCGATGAATCCGCCTCCAAGGAGCACGGCGTGGCTCGGCTTCTGATGAAAAACGATCCAGGAGATGAACTGCGCAACAAGGAAGAAGAACACGATATACATACCGATCAATCGGCCGAAATCCCAGGATGGCGTATTGACCACGCAACCATAACTGAACAAAACCACGGCTCCGGCAATGAAGAACAGGACGCGCGGAGCCATTGCGGTAGAACGCAATCCTAATCGGACGAAGGCATCGCCGCCGGCTTCGAGCAGCGCGGCCAGGAACAATGGCAGCAGTGTGAGGCGCAGATTTGTCATTCCGGCGGGTCGCCCGACGCTCGCGGGCCTAGTAAACTCAGAGGGCGGTCTCTCCGCGATCGCCGTTGCGGATGCGGACCACTTCGTCGATGGAGGAAACGAAGATCTTACCGTCGCCAATCTTTCCAGACCTGGCGGCGGTGGTCAACACCCCTATAATCTCTTCCGCGCGGGAGTCCGGCACGAAAATTTCAAGTTTTACTTTAGGCAGGAGATCGACGGTATACTCCGCCCCACGATATATCTCGGTATGACCCTTTTGGCGTCCGTGGCCGCGCACTTCGGAAATGGTGATGCCTTCCACGCCGATGCCCACGAGGGCTTCCTTTACCTCGTCCAGTTTGTGGGGCTGGATAATCGCCTCAATCTTCTTCATATGGTTTCCATTCTCGCATCGCTTATGACTCCGTAGCGTGGATAGCATCCTCGGGATAACCCAAAAAACCAAACTCGGGGATATCCAAGCCTTCCTGTTCGGCCTCTTTCGACACGCGCATGGACTTGACCGCATTCACCACTTTGAACACGATGAAAGTGGCGCCGAAGGCCCACGCGGCGCAGATCGCGGCACCCATCAGCTGGACCAGGAACTGTTTGGTATCGCCGTAGAATAACCCGGTGACGCCCCTTCCGGCCTGCCCCAGATAGCTGGTGGCGCCCACCCCGTTCCATCCCACGCCGTAAGTGCCATCGGCAAACAGCCCAAGAGAAATTCCGCCCAGCAAACCACAGAAACCGTGCACTGAAATTGCGCCGCAGGGATCGTCGACCTTAGTCACGTTGTCGTTGAACAGAACTCCCAGGCAGACCACCAGGCCCGCGAGAATACCGATGATGAACGCCGAAGTCGGCCCGACGAATGCGCAGGGCGCAGTGATGGCAACCAGGCCGGCGAGCATGCCGTTGCACGCCATGGTGATATCCGGCTTACCAAATTTCCAATACCAAAAGAGCATGGCGGTCGCCGAGCCCGAGATCGCGGCCAGATTGGTATTGATCGCGACGACCGAAATGCGAAGGTCGGTGGCGCCCAGTGTCGACCCAGGATTGAAACCCATCCAGCCGAAGAGCAGGATGAAAGTTCCGGTAACGACGAACGGGATGTTGTGAGCCGGAAAAGCGCGGGGCTTGCCATCCCGGCCGAACTTGCCGAGGCGCGGTCCCAATACCACCGAGAGCGCCATGGCGCAGAAGCCACCCGTGGCATGCACCACTGTAGATCCCGCGAAATCTACGTATCCATGGCCAAAACCCATGGTATTGCCAAACTGGGAGAGCCAGCCCCCGCCCCACACCCAGCAACCGAAAACAGGGTAAAGAATCGCGCCTATGAACAACTCGCAGAGCACGAAGGACCAAAATGAGATCCGCTCGCAGATAGAGCCGACGATGATGTATCCCGCGGTCTCCATGAAAACCACTTCAAACAGCGCCAGAACGTTACTGCCGGCGTCATAACCCGGCCCGGCCATGAAGAAACCTTTGCCTCCCAGAAACCCCCACAGGCCGTTACCCAAAAGGAAATGATTCAGCGTCGGAGTTCCACCCAGATTCATCGGCGCGGCATTGACGGCCACGGCTCCGAACTGGAATGCATATCCAACCGCGTAATAGGCGACAAAGGCGAAGACGTATGCCGCGAAGTTCAGCATCATCAGGTGTCCCGCGTTCTTCTTCCTCACCAGTCCGCAGGTGAGAAGCGCGAAGCCGGCCTGCATGAAAAGCACCAGATATCCAGTGTTAAGGGTCCAGGCAAAATTGGTGGCTACGCGCACGTGCCCGACACTATCGGCGAGTTTCACGGCCAGGGGCTCTTTGGCCACCTGTCTCTGGTAATCGTCGAAGTCCTTCTTCTTTTGTGCGTAGTCAGGAGCAGTCTTGTCGGTCGGTTCAGCCACCACAAAGGCGTTGCCTCCGGCGTCAACCGCGTTGGTCCGGTCGCCGGTGGCGACTCCGGCCGGGTCCGGTTTGGGCTCCTGAGCCAAGCCCGGCGTTAACGCTACTGCGAAAATAGCCGCGGCCAGCGCGAGGCTCACACGACCCCGGCGCACCCCTGTGACCTGAACCTTACTCCCTGTTGCCTTGGTTCCCTGATCTGCTCTCACGATTCACTCTCCTGTTGGAATTGGCGATGCCGCTGCGAGAGTGCTCTTGCACTCGTTGCAGACGAGGCAACCAGTACCAGGAGCCTTCTGGTGTTGACTAGTTAGTGTAAACGTTAAGCGGGCGCCCTTTCAAATTCAGATTTTGGATGAGGAGCATAAGGAATTGCTTTATGTTGGTTTGCACCGAGGTACCGGTCTTTCCCCGTTTATTTTCAGCGAGATGATAAATCGAGTATGGTGCATGACAGGCGGACCGAGAGAGTGGCATAAAAAAGAAATGAAGCGCGGCGATCGCCCACTGTGAGACCGGTCTGCGTGACCGCCGAACCGGAAGTCGAGGTCACTGTCCCATTGAGTGACTTTTTAAATGGCCGATCAAAATTTCTGGTGCAGGGTCGCTGTCGGCGCAACTATAATGGTTCGTTGCACTACCATAAATCATCCAGGAGGATGCATGAATCCGCAAGAAGTCTTGGAGTATGCCCAGAAGAACGAGGCCCGGCAGTTCGATCTCCGGTTCACCGATATACCGAGCCTACAACACCACATTTCCTACCCGCTCGGCGAGTTGAGCGAAAGCAGCTTTGAAGAAGGCTTCGGTATGGACGGCTCCAGCATCAGGGGCTGGGCCGCCATCAACGAAAGCGACATGCTGCTGGTTCCGGATCCAACCACCGCGTTTATGGATCCGTTCGCCGAGACGGCCACGCTGGTAATGCTCGGCGACGTGATCGACCCTATCACCAAGCAGCACTACGAGCGCGATCCGCGTTGGATCGCCAAGAAGGCCGAACTGTTCCTGAAAAATAGCGGCGTCGGCGATACCGCGTTCTTCGGCGCGGAGGCGGAGTTCTTCATTTTCGATAACGTGCGCTTCGATCAGAACCAGCATTCCGGCTTCTACTTCATCGACGCTGAAGAGGGCCGCTGGAACTCGGGCCGCGAGAAAGACAATCTGGGCTACCGCCCGCGCTATAAGGAAGGCTACTTCCCGGTGCCGCCCACGGATCACTATCAGGACCTGCGCAGCGAGATGGTGCAGACCATGATCAAGTGCGGGTTGAACATCGAGTGCCACCACCACGAAGTCGCCACCGGTGGGCAGTGCGAAATCGATCAGAGGTTCGACACCCTGGTGAAGTCGGCGGACAACATGATGCTGTACAAGTACATCATCCGCAATGTGGCCAACCAGTACGGCAAGACCGTGACCTTCATGCCCAAGCCCCTGTTTGCCGATAACGGGAGCGGCATGCACACGCATCAGAGCATCTGGAAAGAGGGAAAGCCTCTGTTCGCTGGAGACGGCTATGCGGGCTTCAGCCAGTTGGGGCTGTGGTACATCGGCGGGCTGCTGAAACATGCGCGGGCGCTATCGGCGATCATCGCGCCCACCACCAACAGCTACAAGCGCCTGGTACCGGGCTATGAGGCGCCGGTGAACCTGGCATACTCGCGGCGCAACCGGTCGGCGGCCTGCCGCATTCCGATGTATTCGGCCAGCCCGAAAGCCAAGCGCGTAGAATTCCGGCCGCCCGATCCCGCGGCGAACCCGTATCTGGCGTTCGCCGCGATGCTGATGGCTGGACTGGATGGCGTCGCCGGCAAGATCGATCCGGGCGAACCGTTGGACAAGGACATCTACGATCTCACACCGGAGGAGATGAAGAGCGTTCCTTCGATGCCGGCTTCGCTCGAAGAAGCGCTCTCCTGTCTGGAAGACGATCATGGCTTCCTGATGAAGGGCGATGTGTTCACCGAGGAACTGATCGAGACCTTTATCGACTACAAGCGTAAGAACGAAGCGGATGCCATCCGGCTGCGACCGCATCCGTACGAGTTTGCGCTGTATTACGATGTCTGAGTGACTGGTAGTATCGTCCAGGTCAATGCCTCGCCCGGCGGAATTCCCAAGCGGCCGATATCTTCGGGGATGCTTACTCCGCTGGGCCTGGCGGGCGACGCGTGCGCACATCCCGCGATCCATGGAGGGCCAAGGCAGGCGGTGCTCCTCATCGCCGCCGAAGTTATCGACAAGCTCAAGTCCCTTGGCTATCCGGTATATTACGGGGCGCTCGGCGAGAATCTGACCACGCGGGGCCTCGACTGGCGGCAACTACGTATCGGCCAGCAGTTGCGCGCCGGCGGCGCCTTGATCGAGATCACCAAAGTCCGCGGGCCCTGCGCGAGTCTGGATATCTACGGTCCGGCGATTAAACAGGAAATCTACGACATACAGGTGCAGGCCGGCGATCCCACTTCGCCGCGCTGGGGAATGAGCGGCTTCTATGCGCGCGTCTTGCAGCCCGGCCACGTCCGTCCGGACGATATAATCGTTATAGTCACTACGCTCGCATAGGTTCCATGCCAAGTCTGCTGGAAGCGGTTGAATTTCGCAACCCGGCGCGCGCGCGCGAGGATATGGCGCGGCTGGGCGGCGGCATTCCGGAGCGGATCGCCACGCGCATCCGGCTGCTGCTCGGGTCCGTTCCCGATCCGGACGAGGCGCTGCATTTCCTGGAGAGCCTGCGCCACGATTTTCCCGCGGCATTCGACCGCATCAGCAGCTCCGCCGCGGCGCTGCGATACCTAATCACCACGTTTTCCTACAGCCGGTTTCTGTCGGAGGCCGTGCTGCGGCGCCCGGAGTGGTTGTTGCAGGCGGCCACCGCCGGACTGCATCGTCCGCTGACCGCCGAGGAATTCGCCGGTCTGCTGCCGCCGTTCCGGGCTGGGGAAGCGCCGGACCTGGCCCCTGCGGTAATGCTGGCTCGCTTCCGGCGGCGACAGTTATTGCGCATAATGCTGCGCGATGTGTTGGGGCTGGCAACGCTGCCGGTGGTAACCGGAGAACTATCCAACCTGGCCGACGCCATCCTCGATTTTTCCTATGCCGAGGTCCGGAAGCGGCTGGTGGCGCGTCATGGCGAACCGTCTATCGAAGGAGCGGACGGGCGGCGCCGCACCTGCGGCTTTGCGGTGATTGCGCTGGGCAAGCTAGGCGGCCAGGAACTGAACTATAGCTCGGATATCGACCTGATGTTCGTCTATACCGCCAATGGCGAGACTACCGGACCCGACTCCATCACCAACAAGGAATTTTTCAAGAAGGTCGCCAACCAGTATACCGAGCTGCTTTCGACCTATACCACGGACGGCCTGTGCTATCGCGTGGACTTGCGTTTGCGGCCGGACGGGCGGCTGGGCGAAATCTGCATCTCGCTCGAAGGGGCTGAACGCTATTACCAGGATCGCGCGCGCGACTGGGAAAAGCAGATGCTGATCAAGGCCCGGGTGTGCGCCGGAGACTGGCAGCTGGGGCGGGAATTGCTGGACTTCGTCGAGCCGCTGATTTATTCGAGCTCGCTCGATTTCCGGGCGGTCGAGGCGATTTCCGAAGCGCGCGAGCGCATCAGCGAAAAGCTGGCGGCCAAACGTGCGCATTTGGGCCTGGATATCAAACTGGCGCCCGGCGGCATCCGCGACATCGAGTTTCTGGTGCAGTGCCTGCAACGCCTGCACGGCGGCCGTGAGCCTTGGGTGCGCCACGGGGGCACACTGTTTGCGCTGTCACGGCTGCACGATAAGGATCTGCTCTCAGCCAGCGAGTATGCGCGGCTGGCATCCGCCTATCAGTTCCTGCGCCATCTCGAACACCGGCTGCAGTTCTACGACGACCGGCAGACGCACACGCTGCCCACCAACCCGGAAGAGCTGGAAATGATCGCGCGCAAGATGCCGGCGGCATCGGGAGCGGAGTTCGCCGCCGAGTCGCTCGAAGTGCGCCTGGAGGAACATCTCACCAATGTGCGGGAGCTGTACGGCCGCGTCATTCAAGCGCAAAAGCCCATCTACTATACGCCCGTGGAGGGTCCCCAGGCGCCGCCCTGGTTATCGCCGGAGGCGGAGCTGCCAGTCCCCGCGCCGAGTAATTTAACCCGCTACCTGGACGAGCGCGCGCCGCGATTGGCCGCCACGCTGGTACGCCTGAACCTGCACCGCGGAAGGGAGCGCTTCGAACATTTTCTCGAGAAAATATTTTCCAACCCGGAGTGGCTGCTGCGCCTCGACGCCGATGCGGCGCTGGTCGAGCGGGTGGTGGATATTTTTGAGCAGAGCCAGTTTTTTGGCGATCAGCTTCTGCGACATCCCGAGATGTTGGACGAGTTGGAGCCCACCCGCCGGACGCCGGATGGAGCGATCGAGGACAGCGCCTCGCTGCGAAGCCGCTTTCGGCGGAAGATGTTTCAGATTCAGAGTGACAGCATTCTGGTGCCGTCGCCGATTTTCGAAACGCTGGAGCGGACCTCGGATCTGGCCGACCTGGTGATCGGAGCGGCGTACCGCATTGCATTGCGGGAAGCCCGCGCGCCAGACCGTCCCGGGCATTTCCCAAGCCAGGCGCCCAGCCAGCCGGAATACGTACCCGCGCGCCAGATGATGGTGATCGCGCTGGGCAGGCTGGGAATGCGGGAGTTCGACCTGGCCTCGGACGCCGACCTGATATTCGTCATCCCGGACGAGGAGGCTTCCGCGCTGCCGTTCTGGACCGCCGTCGCCGAACGCATGATCGAGACCATCAGCGCGTACACCGGCGATGGCATCATGTTCACCGTGGACACGCGCCTGAGGCCCAACGGCCGTGAGGGCGCCCTGGTGCAATCGGAGGCCAACTACAGGGAGTACTTTGCCCGGCACGCGGAAGCCTGGGAAGGAATCGCTTATATGAAGTCGCGCGCCGTGGCGGGAGATATCGAGCGCGCCACCGGGTTCCTGCACGAGTTGCAGAAGCTGGACTGGCGGCGCTACGGGCAGGGCGGCCGCTCGCGCAAGGAGTTGGCGCAAATGCGGGCAAGACTTGAAAAGGAGCAGGGTGGGCGCAATCCGTTAAAGGCCGCCATGGGCGGCTTCTACGACATCGACTTCGCGTTGATGTATCTGCGGCTGAAGGGCGCCGGCATCTTCTATAAAGTGCTGAATACGCCGGCGCGCATCGATGTGATCGAACAGATGGGGCACCTGGAGCGCGAAGACGCGGACTTTCTGCGCGACGCCGCGGTGTTCTTCCGGGCGGTCGACCACGGGCTGCGGGTGGCGAGCGGCTATGCGGGAGGCAACCTGCCTACTTCGCCTTCGCAGTCCGAAACGCTCGCTGAGCTGGTGCGCCGCTGGACTCCGGAACACTTGCGCGATAAGCGGCTGGATCGGAAATTGGGGGAGATCCGACAGAAGACGCGGGAATTCTTCAACCACGTGTTCGGCTGCTAGCAGATTGGACGATTAGAACATTTCTGCGGTAGCGTGTTTCAGTGGAATTCATTCAGGCGTTGTAGGATCCAGACAGTTTTCGTGCCATATCCCTGGAACGCCCTCCAAGTGATATAGCTCGTCGCCGCCATGGTAGAAGCCTACATCGGAAACCCTACTTTGCACGCCACCATAGGCAAGCTGATCTTCCGTTAAAGGATGGTGAAAGCGCCACGTCTTCATGAACTCATCGAGTTGCGGCCGGTTCACCACTCGAACCACCGTTCCCACGGGAAACTCCGCGTTGTATGCGCTTTTTGTCCGGCCCACTCGATTAGGGTAGCGTTTTTCCGCAACCTGCTAGACTCGTGTAGCCGAGTTGCACAGGGAGAACGAACGAATGATATGCTTACCAACGAATCCCGAGATCCGCGTTCATTGGTGTTCATCGGCGGCCCATTCTCTTTTTCTGGCGAGTTCTGGGGATGCTTCAGCATAAAAATATTGGCCGCGGATGAACACGGATGAACACGGATTTCAACCGCCGCGCTTTACGGCTGATCGCTGCTCCCGCCATTGTGGCGCTCATCGGCGTTCATCGGCGGCCCATTCTCTTTCATCTGGCGAGTTCCGGGGATGCTTCAGCATAAAAATATTGGCCGCGGATGAACACGGATGAACACGGATTTCAACCGCCGCGCTTTACGGCTGATTGCTGCTCCTGCCATTGTGGCGCTGATCGTCGTTTTCTATTTTCGTTTCGTCACGGTCAACAACACTACTGTCTCCTTGACGCTGTTGCTGGCTATCCTTGCGATTTCAACCGGCTGGGGACTGCTGGAGGCCACCATCGCTTCGCTGGCCGCGGTGCTGGGATTCAACTACTACTTTTTGCCGCCGGTAGGCACTCTCACCGTGCAGGATCCGCAGAACTGGGTGGCGCTGGGTGCGTTTCTGATCACGGCGGTGACGGCCAG
>Ga0302325_10035281_pt1 | contig 10221 bp, 14 predicted proteins | sample Palsa_T0_2_FD_201948 | JGI IMG/M metagenome (GOLD analysis project Ga0302325, IMG submission 201948) | Peat permafrost microbial communities from Stordalen Mire near Abisko, Sweden - Palsa_T0_2 | ecosystem: Environmental > Terrestrial > Soil > Palsa > Peat permafrost | place: Sweden: Abisko...
CCCGTCTTCGGTGGTCCCCGTTACTATCCGCATTTGCTGGCCGACTCCCAGCTAATCGAAACGAGGTGACGACGGTCGGCACAAGTTGACTGATCGTGACCGACGAGAGTAAAAAAACAATAGTAGCGGGATACGCAAGGGAAATATGCGGTAAAGGCGATTTCTTTTAATCACTCGGCCTTTCGGTTTCCAAAGATCCGCTATAACCAGGGGAGGCTAGCATGAAACGATTCACCTTGATTCCCATGGTGCTAATCGCCGTCTGCGCAATATTCGAAGCACCAGCTGTTGCCCAGCATGAGCACCCCGCAGGCGACCCAGGAAAACTCGGCAAAGTGAATTTTCCCGTTTCCTGCGACCTAACGGTCCGGCCGCAATTCAGCAGCGCCGTCGCCATGCTCCATTCTTTTTGGTACGAGAAAGCCAGCGATACCTTCGCTGCGGTGGCCCAGAAAGATCCTGCGTGCGGCATGGCTTTTTGGGGAATTGCCATGACTTACTACCATCCCATCTGGGAAGCACCCGGTCCGGCGGATCTGAAAGCAGGTGCAGAGGCCGTCGAGAAAGCACACTCCGTCGGTGCCAAAACCCAGCGCGAACACGATTACATTGCGGCCATCGAGACGTTTTACAAAGGCAGCGACAAGCTTGACCATCGCACGCGCGCCCTGGCCTATGAAAATGCCATGGAGCAACTGCATGCGCGCTATCCCGATGACGGCGAGGCGGCCATTTTTTATGCTCTCGCTTTGCTCGCGACCGCGCCTCCCACCGACAAGACGTACGTGAACCAAAGAAAAGCAGGCGCAATCCTCGAACCGATTTTTGTCGAGCAGCCAGAACACCCGGGAGTGGCCCACTACATCATCCACGCATACGACTACCCGATGCTCGCGGACCGGGCTTTGCAGGCGGCGCGGCGCTACGCCAAGATCGCACCGGATTCGCCGCACGCGCTGCACATGCCGTCGCACATTTTCACCCGACTTGGCCTGTGGGACGAGTCAATTGACTCCAACCTGGCTTCCGTGACGTCGGCCGAGAGGAACAATGCCCCGGGTAACGAACTGCATGCGAAGGATTACCTGATTTATGCCTACCTGCAGGAAGGACGGGACTCCGAGGCGAAAAACGCGCTCCAGGCAGTGGTTCACGGCAGGTCGGACGATCCGCAGTACATGGCTTGGCTCTACGCAACGGGTACTTCGCCCGCGCGCTACGCCGTCGAAAGACATCGATGGTCGGAAGCGGCGGCGCTACTGGTGCCTCCAAACACGTTCCCCCGCGAACGTTATTCCTGGACGGAGGCAGACCTGCATTTCGCTCGCGCTCTCGGCGCGTCACACATCGGCGATACTGAAGCTGCGCGAAAAGACGTGCAACAGCTTCTAGAGATCCGGGACGTTCTTATTCAAGAGAACAACAAATACTGGGCCGATCAAGTAGACATCCAGCGCGAGATCGCAGTTGCCTGGATAACTCTGGCCGAAGGCAAGCGCGAGGATGCTTTGCAGCAGATGCGTTCTGCTGCCGACCACGAAGACAAGACCAACAAGCACAACGTCACCCCGGGAGTCATCCTTCCAGCCCGCGAGCTACTTGGAGAGATGTTATTGGAACTGAAGCAGCCCGCCGAGGCGATGGTTGAGTTCGAAGCCACGCTGCGCACGGCCCCAAACCGTTTTAATTCGTTGTCAGGTGCCGCCCATGCGGCAAAGCTGTCTGGGAACGGCGAGAAGGCGAAAGGTTATTACGCCAAGCTGCTCGCCATCTGCAGCCATGCCGGTGGAGATCGACCCGAGCTTCAGGACGCCCGGTCGCTTTTGGCCCAGAAATGAGTTGGAACTCGATAGTCGGGGCGTGCTTGTCGTGGCTCCGCTGTTGGGCAATCGCACGCACGCTTTGCGCGTCCGCGCCACGGCCCGCGGGCGGCGCTATATGAGCCGCAAACCCAGGAATGTCACTGCATGATTAGTCGTGCCGGAAAGCCGCCGTTGGTGACAGGCCGGAGAGGGGCGAGACGGGGCCATGACGCGGTTAGCCTGACATGCAATGATATCTGTCAATGCGAATTGATCGACTGGAACATGTGCAGCTGGCGATGCCGCCCGGGGGCGAGGCGCTTGCGCGAGCGTTTTACGGCGTTCTTCTCGAAATTCCCGAGATCCCCAAGCCTTCCAATCTAGCGAAGCGCGGCGGCTGCTGGTTCGAGCGGGGCGACCTGAAGATTCATCTCGGTGTCGAGTCCGAGTTTCGCCCTGCACGGAAGGCGCACCCCGCGCTGCTGGTCGTGGATCTGCAGGTTCTAGTCGGTCGGCTGAAAGCGGCGGGCCATGATGTACACGAGGATGAACCGCTTGAGGGCTATCATCGCGTCTACGTTGCCGACCCGTTCGGCAATCGGATCGAACTGATGGAGCCGACGGCGTCACAGCGAGCGATTTTCGAGGCGGAATAGCGGTCGGTCGCAGGTGCCCGCAATGGGTCCGAACTCGGTCAATAGTATTGCCAGACGTGGCACAATGCATGTTGCTCAAGGACGCATTTAAGGGCTCGCGATCAATCCAGGTGCAGCACTCCTCGTCATAGCCAATTAATCGCGGCTTGAGGACCACGGACCAACTGTTTCGTAAACTGACTCAACATTTTGCGATCTTGTCATGGCAGAAGTGAATCCGGCGATACATCCTGACGGCGTGGCATTCATGGACGGTCAGTTCATGCCAATTCAGGACGCAAAACTGCCGATTCTGGATTTAGGCTTTACACGGTCGGATGCGACCTACGATGTTGTACACGTCTGGAATGGTGCCTTCTTTCGGCTCGAGGATCACCTCGATCGCTTTGAGCGCTCTGCGGCGAGGTGGCGCTTCAAGCTGGATCTCAGCCGCGAGGAGATCCGTCGCGTGCTACTACGGTGTGTGCAGCTCACGGGCTTACGCGAATCGTATGTCGACATGACGGTCACCCGCGGGCAAATGGTTCCAGGCACTCGAGACCCTCGTGCGTGTGCAAACCGCTTCATTGCATATGCAATCCCGTTCGTCTGGATCTTGCCCTTTTCAAGGCGGTATGAGGGCTTACATCTAACAATTTCGAAGGTATGGCGCATCCCGCCAGGGTCGGTTGACCCGATGGTGAAGAACTTCCACTGGGGGGATCTTACACGGGGATTATTCGAAGCATATGACCGGGGCGGAGATACTGCGCTATTGGTCGATCAGGACGACAATGTCACGGAGGGACCTGGATTCAACGTATTCGGCGTAACGAACGGGCGAGTAGTCTCTCCGGATGCCGGCGTGTTGGAGGGAATCACTCGGCGAACAGTTCGAGAATTGTGCGGCGCGTTTGGATTGCCTTTCACTTTCGCACGGCTGAGTTCGACCGAACTCCGAGCCGTCGACGAGGCGTTTATCTCGAGCACGGCGGGCGGAATCATGCCGGTGACACGTATTGATGATCGCATGCTCGGCGAGGGAAAAGCTGGCCCGATTACCCGCCAGCTACTCGATGCTTATTGGGCGTGGCATTCCGAGGCCAAATTCTCGACCCCGATTGACTATTCGTAGTCGTAAGGGGCGTAATTTCTGGCGAAAATATGGAGGGCTGCGACTTCGTGCGTTTGATCGACTAAAAACTCAGTTGGACGAGCGAAAGTGGTCCGCTTACAATATTACAAACCGTAAGAATGGGTGCAACAAGAGATGGCATTCGCAACAATAACCAGCAAGGGTCAGACGACGATCCCCAAAGAAGTGCGGGCTGCGGCGAACCTCAAGCCCGGCGATCGGATTCATTTCACTGTTCTTGAGGACGGCACGATCATAGTGCGCGTGAAGAACAGAAGCATTAGAGATATTGCGTTTAAGCCTCCGAGCGCCAAGCGTGTATCAATCGCCCAGATGACACGCTAGCCGAATTCGGATGCTCGGTCTCGACACCAATGTGGTAATCCGACTAGTCATTTCGGACGATGCGGAGCAAACACGCCGGGCGCGCAAGCTAGTCGCGCAAGCGCTTATTAATGATGAACCGGTGCTGGTGTCGCTGCTTGTGCTACTCGAGTCGGAATGGGTCCTGCGCAGTCGCTATGGATTCAATCGCGAGACCCTATTGAGCATATTCCGCGCACTGCTTGAGGCGCGTGAACTTTCATTTGAGGATGAGCCGGCAGTGGAAGAAGCGCTGTTTCATTGGAAGGATAGCGCCTGTGGTTTTTCTGATTGCCTCATTACAGCCCACAATCGGCAGATGGGATGCCGCGACACGGCTACCTTCGACGGCAAAGCGGCTCGTCTGCCCGGCACTGTACTCATATAACGGACAGGGTGAGGTGTGTCGACAACGTTGAATTGTCGCCGACCAGCCAGACGCTGACATTCCACGCTACATGACCGCTCAACTTAACCACACCATTGTCTACTCGTCCGACCGGGTAAAGTCCGCCCGTTTTCTTGCGGGGATACTAGGTCGGGCGGCGCCAGTTCGGTTTGGTCCCTTCGATGTGGTCGAACTCGACAACGGAGTGTCTCTCGATTTCGCGGCCGCCGATGGACCGATTCAGCCACAGCACTACGCTTTCCTAATTTCCGAGGCTGATTTCGATGCCGTCTTCGGCCGCATCCGCGAGCAGGGTCTTGAGTACTGGGCCGACCCAAGGCGTTGTCGCGCTGGCGAGATCAATCATAACGACGGCGGACGCGGGGTTTATTTTCTCGACCCTGATGGCCACCATCTAGAAGTGATCACGCGCCCGTACGGGAGCGGTAGCAGGTGAGCGGCAAGGATGCATCGCTTCGGTCAGCAGGCGATCCCGCGTTAGTCACTGATCGCTGCGCAGGGTGGATAGTGACTGAAGTACGCCATTATGATCCACGTGGACGCTGAATTCGATCGGCTGGCAGCAGATCTGGCAGTCCTCGACGTAGTGTGCGGAGCCGGAGTTCGTGTCAATTGAAGTCTCGAAGCTCTCGCCGCAGTACGGGCACTCGACCAAGTGAAATTGCATGCCGCCTGCCTCGCCGCCATCGTCCGCGGATACGCTGGGGTCAATTACTGGCTCAAGGCCGTACTTCATATCAATGCTCTGGGCATCGCCCAATTTCACCTCGGGCTGCGGCCGGTGCTTGCCGGGAATGGGTCGTTTCATGAGCCAACGATCCGCCCAATAACAGACCTCGTCAATGCCCGCATGGGGGTCGTGAGGGGTCCGTAAATACGCTTCTGCTCCATCATCAGGTATGAAATTGTTCCAAATGGCGCGCACAATTGATCGTGCTCGTACTCGGCCGGGGAGCTAAATAATGATTCAACAGAGAGTGAATCCCATTCCAGGTACTCAGGAGCGCGTCCACTGGATACCCACAGCCGTTATAGTCGTATGGATGGCCGGATCGACTGGTTGCGCTACTCACGTGTGGTGCAACCCTGGTGCGCCATCAGCGCAGGCTATTGAGCAGGCTCAATACAACTGCAAGACAGGCAACACACCGTCCAACCCGAGACCGGAGATCACGGTAAACACAGATCCGCATGCGTTGCGGACGATGAGTGGCGCACCTGTCAATGCCAGCGGCGTAGATCCGTACGAATTCAAAGCCTGTATGGAAAAAAGCGGCTATCACTACGTGACACAACAACAGTGCGACGCCATGCCGCCCGCGGGGGGCGGTCAGCCATAGCTGCCGCTCGTGATCGTCTGCTTGGCATCGGCAATCGATGATCGATAGAAAGGATTGGAAACACGCAACTGATTGTCGATGATCTGCCACTGGGGTGGCAGCCTATATGTACCAGTCGACCCCACGGCACAACTGGTTCATATAAATTGCAACCCCACCCGGACGGGTCGCGTGAGTTCATGGATGGCCGCTCGAGCCGATGCCTGTCTGTTACCCCCCCCTGCCGCGATCTCCGGCCGCTGATCTTTTTGCTTCGAATTCTCTTGATAGCGGCCGTTTGGCGTAGACTGGGATCGGGGACCGACTCAGGGGACACGCCATGACAAAGGCCGCGCGAAAACTTCCGACCGTGCTTGCTGCCGTTACTGTGTTGCATTCGCTGTTGATTACCTGCGTTCTTGCGGCGGCCAATGATGCGGAGGACGTGCGCAATGTTGTCGCCGCCTTCGCAACAGCTTGGAACCGCCACGATTTGGCTACCTTTGGTAAACTCTTTGCGCCCGACGCCGATTTCGTCAACGTGGCCGGGCTTTTGTGGACAGGCCGGCAGTCAATCCAGGCGCAGCATGCCTACATCCACGGCGTGATTCCGGCAGATTCTCCAGGATTCAGCGAAGAGGACCGCCGTTATTACGGAATCTTCAAGAACAGCACGCTGAAGTTTGACCAGGTCGATGTTCGCTTCCTGCGGAAGGAAGTCGCCATCGCACATGCGAACTGGGAACTGCTGGGCGATGCCCGAACACAAAACCCACGGCGCGGTGTGTTCATATTTGTGCTTACCCGGCAGAATGTCGGGTGGTTGATTGCGGCAGCCCAAAACACCGAAATCGAACGCACCGTTAAATAGCGCTGCCGGCATCCGATTATAGGCAAGGTGAAGTCGACCGCAGTAATGGCCTGCGGCCTAAGATGTTCGGAGGAAGCGTTCGTGTCCAGGGGACAAATGGCAGACAGCAACGCGGACATACAGGAGCTGATTGACCGACAGCGCATCTGGGAATGCCTACTTCGCTATACGCGCGGCATGGATCGGCTGGACCGTGAGCTCGTGCTATCGGCCTACCATTCCGACGGCATGGAGGACCATGGCGCGTTGATCGCCGCATGCGCCACGTTTGTCGATCAGGTGCTTGGCATTCATCGCAGCGGGGAGATTTTGACCCAGCACATCATGAGCAACCATCGGTGCGAGCTTGAGGGCAATGTGGCGCATGCCGAGACTTACGTCAGCTGTTATTCCGTCAAACGGGACGGCAAGGCCAGTTATTCACTTGGCCGCTTCATTGATCGGTTGGAGAAGCGGGACGGGCGCTGGGGAATCGTCGATCGGGTCTGCGTAAGGGAAGGGTCGACGGATTTTCCCATGAACGACTTTGTTGAAAATTTCTCGGTGCAGCCTGGATCACTCCACCGCTCCACTCGCGATCGTACCGATCCGTCCTATTTGCGGCCGTTGAGGGTTAGGCGCTGACGTTGGGGCCAAGCTACGATTTGATCGCACCCACACAAACAAATAGGTCAGCGACATCCGGGAGGGACGAATGATCACTGCGAAGCAATACGGTCCATGGGCTCTCATCGCAGGTGGCTCCGAGGGCGTGGCGGCCTCGTTTGCGCACAAGCTCGCTGGCGTCGGCATGAGCCTCGTGCTCGTGGCCCGCAGGCCCGAACCGTTGGAAAAACTCAGCCAAGAGGTTCGCGCCAATAACGGGGTGGAGGTCCGCACGCTTTCTCTGGATCTCAAGCGATCCGACATGCTGGACCGCATCCGTGAAGTCACGGACGACATCGAGGTCGGTCTGCTTATTTTCAATGCGGGCGACCTGGGCAGTATCACGGGTCCTTTCCTCGACCGGGCCCTTGAGGATGTCTTGACGGTGGTGCGAGTCACGGCAATCGGACAAACCACGCTCGCTCATCATTTCGGCTCACGGATGGCCACACGCGGTCGCGGCGGGATCATCCTGGTCGGTTCGATGTCGGGAAGCGCCGGCATGCCAACTCAGGCGACCTACGGTGTGCCGCCAAAGCCTACAGCCAGATCCTCGCGGAAGCCTTGTGGTGCGAGCTCAGGCCGCGCGGTATTGACGTGCTTTCACTGGTGCTTGGCGTCACCGACACCCCGGCGCGGACGCGCAGTGGGTTGCCGGCCATTGCGGCAATGCCGATCTCTACTTGCGACGAGGTCGCCCAACAGGCTCTCGACAACCTCACCAATGGCGGCCCCGTGTATGTTCCGCCGCCGTTCGCGACGATGTTTCAATCTATGTGTTCGACACCCCGGCGGCAGCTCGCTGAGCGGTTGAGTGGTATGACAAGGCGCTCGCCATTGCAAAAGACGACGTGACCGTATTCAGCCCCCAATCAGGGCTGCAACACGATCTTGCCAGTCTGCCTTTTGGAAAGAAAATCGCGTTGTGCTTCGACCATTTCGCGCAGGGGATACGTTCTCGACACGAGGGCTTCGATCTCCCGGCGTTTGATATAGCCAATGAGGTTTGGAAATACTTCGGGCTCCGGAATGGTGCAACCAAGCAAGCGAAGATCCTTCAGGTATAAGGTGCGAAGATCCAAACTGACAACGGGTCCGGCGATGGCGCCGGCCACCGCGTATCGACCTCCAGCACACAGTATATCGAGCAGCCCCGCGAACTGAGGCCCACCGACCACATCGATCACGACTTGAACCGACTCCCGACCCAGGGCAGCGGTGAGATCTGCGTCGCGCGGTAGGACGCGCGACGCACCGAGCCGTTCGACTTGTGCGGCCTTCGTCCCGGCCGCGAGAGCAATGACCGTTGCGTCTCTGCGCTTGGCAAGTTGCACGGCCGCGGAGCCGACTCCGCCTGACGCGCCGGTGACGAGCACGGTTTCTCCTGCCTGGACGCCCGCCCGCGTCAACATGTTCTCTGCGGCGGAATAGGAACACGGAAACGCAGCCAACTCCGAATCATCGAGAGAACTACCGACGGCATAAGCATTTATTGCTGGGACGCAAACGTACTCTGCGAAGCCGCCGTTGCAGTCCGAACCTAAATACAGCGTCTTGGTGCCGCCGGGCACCGGGCGGTTGCGTAGCACTGGATCGACGAGCACGCGCTCGCCAATTCGGCTCTCCGGTACTTTCGAACCCGTCGCAGCGATAGCGCCGCACACATCGGCTCCCTGAATGAGAGGAAAGGCAACGGTATCACCCCTCCAGCCGGTGTCTTGCGCCGGAACGGCCGACCGTCCGGGAGCACCGCCATTCTCGGTTCCTCCCGTCACACTCTTCGAATACCACCCGACACGCATATTGACGTCGGTGTTATTGACCGCCGCCGCACGAACCTGAACGAGTACCTCGTCCGGGCCGGGCACGGGAATCTGCACTCCGCTGCGGTAAATGAGTTGCTCGAATCCGCCGTGGCCCAGTAGTAAAACGGCGTTCATGGTGGTAGGCATGCCGTATCTCCCTCGCACATCAAATCATTTTCACGCAATCGCTGCCTCAACGGTGCACATATCGCCAGCCAAAAGCGCGCAGTGAACCTCGCGGAGGCGTTCGCGATGGGATGCGGAATCAGCTTCATCGCCGCGTCCTTTCTCGTCCCTTGGCACGTTGTCGCGACGGTGCTGCGAGTTGCGGCATCCTTTTCGCTCGTGTGCGGCTTCGCTTTGGCCGTGAAAAATCGCGTCATCGATACGTACAAGGCCTGGCCAAGCACTGAGACTTCCATGTGGCAATGGAGGACCGTCCGCACGCTGCGCGGGACCATTTTGGACTACACCTTTGTGTTGCTCGTGCTGATCTCGTTCTTCGGGGTTGTTTTTCTGCTGGTTCGCTGATTCAAGAGGCGTGACATGACGTCGTGGCGCCGCTTTTCCCGAGCTGGCTATTACCGGGGGTCGTCACTGAGTGAAATCGCGCGCGCCGGGCACTGGTTGACGGCTTGGCGCACTGCATCCTCGAGTTCCGGTGGTACCTCGTCGACCACCACGATGGCGTAGCCGTCGTCGTGCAATTCAAACACCTCGGGGCAGAGCCCCAGGCAGACCCCGAAACCAGCGCACACGTTCGCGTTGACATGGACTTTCATCGTGAACCAACCGACACTGGGTCAAACTCCAAGTTGATGTGAGTCAATCCGCGCAATATGAAGGTTGGCAGATAACTGAAGCGTCGTGCGCCGGGCGGCCCATGGACTTTCTCGGAGATGCGAATGTCGCTGGTCCGGTCGAACATCCGGTTGAGGCTGACGACCGTCTCCGCCCGCGCCAGGGGGGCGCCGGGACAAGCATGACGGCCGCGGCCGAATGCCACATGAAACCGGGCGTTCGCCCTGTCTATCTGGAACTCTCCAGGGTTTTCGAACTTGCGAGAATCCCGGTTGGCGGCGCTGTTGGCAATATACAGGAAGGTGCCGGCCGGAATATCGACGCCGCCGACCTTGGTCGGCCTTTTCGCCAATCGGAAGTCGCCCTTGACAGGGCCCTCAATCCGCAGGCATTCCTCGACAAAATTGGGGAGGAGGCTGCGATCCTTGCGAAGCCG
>Ga0302325_10035282_pt1 | contig 10221 bp, 8 predicted proteins | sample Palsa_T0_2_FD_201948 | JGI IMG/M metagenome (GOLD analysis project Ga0302325, IMG submission 201948) | Peat permafrost microbial communities from Stordalen Mire near Abisko, Sweden - Palsa_T0_2 | ecosystem: Environmental > Terrestrial > Soil > Palsa > Peat permafrost | place: Sweden: Abisko...
CAACCGGCGCGGACCGCACCCATTTCCATCCCAGCAAGCCCAGATGGATGGGTAACAAAAAAATACTGAGGCCAAAAATCTGGAGTAAAACGTCGGACCACTTCGCGCCCGCCAGTCCCAGCAGATTGTGGATGTGAAGGGAATCGGTCGCAGTGTCCCACGACGGATCGGTCGACGAATAGGAAAGCAAGCTCAACCAAATGGCTAGGCAGAGCAGCAGCAATAAGAACCCTACGGCCTCATTGAGCCGGGTGTGCCGAGTTGGAGAAAGGAAATTCATCCGCCTACGCGGAAGAACGCCAGAGCGATTACTATTATGCCAAATGCGATTCGGTACCACACGAAAACGCTCAGGCTATGGCGTTTCAGGTACTTCATAAAGAACGCAATGACAATCAAACCCACCACTCCGCTCACGGCGATTCCAACTAGATAAGGCAACCTCATCTCGTGGGGAAGACCAGTATTGTGCAACTCCCAGCCCTTTTTCGCGGCTGCTCCGGCGATGATGGGTGTCGATAGCAGGAATGAGAAGCGCGCGGCCGCCTCCCGGCCAAAAGTCCGGAAGCGCGCCGCAGTAAGCGTCACACCACTGCGTGAAACGCCCGGTATGATCGCGAGAGCTTGTGCGACGCCGACGGTGAGCGCGTCAACCCAAGTCATTTTGTCCAGCCCGCTCTTGGCGGTGCTCGCCCGGTCCGCGACCCACATCAGAATGCCAAAAATAATCATCGAGACACCGATAATGTAAGGCGTGCGCCACATTTCGTCCGCATATTTCTCAAACTTCAATCCCGCCAAGGCCGCGGGTATGGTGCCCAAAACCAGCAGCCACAAAAGCGAGCGGCTGTTTTCGTCCGGATGCGAACCACGGTACGAGATGCCGATGCCGTTCAGAATCACCTGCACCCAATCGCGAAAGAAATAAACCAAAACCGCCACCAGCGTCCCCACGTGCAGCGCGACGTCGAACGAAAGTCCGGGGTCTTCCCAATGCAGTAATTGTGGAATGACCGTTAGGTGCGCCGTGCTACTGACGGGTAAGAATTCGGTTAAACCTTGAATAATCGCGAGTACGATTGCTTGGTATAAGGGCATAATTGAATGTGTAAGTAGTTTCCTTTTCTGGTGAGCCTTCGCTATCGTAGCTTAACGTATTAACCCCAAAAACATTCTCAAATGCGCGCCACTAAAATTGTTGCCACACTTGGGCCTTCCACCGATGCCGACGCTGTCATGCGTTCGCTATTTGAGGCAGGCGTAGATGTATTCCGGCTGAACGCGTCGCACGGCACGCATGACGACCACGCCAGAAGAATCCAGAAGGTTCGCGAACTGGCCAACGAGTTTAAACGCCACTCGGGCATACTTCTCGATCTACAAGGCCCCAAGATCCGGCTGGGAACATTTAGAGACGGCCCGCAATTTTTGAAAGACGGTTCCGTCTTTACCATCACTACCGAGGTCGTGGAGGGAACGGCCGAACTGGCATCCACCAGTTACGCGGATTTTGCACGCGATGTGAAACCGGGAGATGCCGTTCTTTTAGCAGATGGTTCGCTGCAATTGCGCGTGATCGAAAGCGATGCCGTGGCAGCCCGCTGCCTTGTTGTGAGCGGCGGCGTAATCAGCGACCGCAAGGGCATCAATCTTCCGGGTGTCAAAGTGAGCACGCCCTCGCTTTCGAAGAAAGACGTCGCGGACGCTCATTTCGGCGTGGAACAAGATGTCGATTTTCTGGCGCTTTCATTCGTGCGGCAGGCGCGCGACGTGCTTCGCCTACGCCATCTCCTGGACGAAGCTGACGCCAAGCAACCTATCATCGCCAAGATTGAGAAGCCCGAAGGCTGGCAGAACCTGGATTCTATTCTGGAAGAATGCGATGGCGTGATGGTGGCACGCGGCGATCTGGGCGTTGAAATGGCGCTTGAAAAAGTTCCGGCTATTCAAAAAGCCATCATCGAAAAAGCGCGGGCGCGCGGGCGCTTCGTCATCACCGCGACGCAAATGCTCGAATCCATGATTGAGAATCCTCTGCCGACGCGCGCGGAGGTGAGCGATGTCGCCAATGCCATTCACGATGGCACCAGCGCCATCATGCTCTCCGCCGAAACCTCAGCCGGCAAGCACCCGATTGAAGCTGTCAGGATGATGGCCCGCATTGCGTGTGAGACGGAAACTTCTATCCGGCAGCAAGGATTTCGCGGAACTTGGGAAGCGTCCGAGCAAAACATACCGGAGATTATGGCCGACGCGGCCTATCACTGCGCGCGCACCGCCGGGGTGGTCGCCTTGGCCGTAGGAACCACTTCCGGCGCCTCAGCCCGACTGCTGGCCCGATACCGTCCGCCCGTTCCTATTTATGCCTTCACCTCAAGCGCCAGCGTGGCGCGCCAGCTTTCCATCATCTATGGAGTGGATGCCATCGTTACCTCGGAGATGACATCCACGGATCATATGCTGACGCAGATGGAGCATCTGCTTATCTCTACGGGCCGCGTCAAACCCGGCGATAACATTGTGTTTCTGGCCGGCCAGCCGGTCGGATTGCGCGGCTCTACGAATATGTTAAAGCTGCATCGCGTGGCCGGCATCCGAACGTAAGAATGTACGACGCCATTCTGCTCATTTCCTTTGGCGGCCCAGAGAGGCGGGAAGACGTGATGCCTTTCTTAGAGAACGTCACACGCGGCCGTAATATTCCGCACGAACGGCTCCTTGAAGTGGCCGAACACTATTACCATTTTGGCGGCAAGAGCCCGATCAACGACCAGTGCCGCGAGTTGATGGCGGCGCTAGGCCGAGAGCTCGACGGGCACGGCATTCGTCTCCCGATCTACTGGGGCAATCGCAATTGGGCTCCGCTCCTTGCGGACGCCTTGCGCCAGATGCGGAATGACGGCGTCAAACGCGCGCTGGGTTTAGTGACGTCCGCCTACAGTTCCTATTCCGGCTGCCGGCAATATCGCGAGAATGTTGCCGCGGCGCAAGCCGAAGTGGGCGAGGGCGCGCCGGCGGTGGATAAGCTGCGCGTCTTTTACAATCACCCGGGCTTTGTGGAAGCTTCCGTTCTGCGCGTGCGCGAAGCCCTGGCGCAATGGCCGGAAAACGAACGAGCTTCGGTTCATTTCGTAGCCACCGCGCATAGTATCCCTTCCTCAATAGCGCAAACCAGCGACTACGAAAAGCAGTTGCGCGAAACCACGCGCATGGTAGCAGCGGCAACGGGATTCGCTGAGTGGGACTTGGTCTACCAGAGCCGCAGTGGACCGCCCACACAGCCTTGGCTCGGGCCAGATATCATTGAGCACCTGAAGAACCTTCACGCGGGCGGCATCCGCAATGTCGTCATCGCGCCGCTCGGCTTCATCTCCGATCATCTGGAAGTGCTGTATGATCTCGATACCGAAGCACAAGCACTGGCTGCGAAACTCGATATGCGCATGGTGCGCGCCGGCACGGTGGGCACGCATCCGGTTTTCGTCGCCATGCTGTGCCAGCTCATTGCCGAACGCCTTTCGCCCGGCGAAGCGAAACTGGCGATCGGCCAGTTCGGGCCTAATCACGATGTGTGCCCGCTCGATTGCTGCCCCGCTGGGCAGCGCGCCGGTAGACCTCCCGTTTCGGAAGCCCCAAGCGTTTCGCGGCCGTCTTGATCGCGTCCATGCGGTCCATGCCTTGCGCCTCGAGTTGGGCCACTTCTTCCAGCGGATCTTTCTCGCTGGGCTGTGCCGCGGCTTGACCGATGACCAGCGTGATTTCGCCTTTGATCGAATCGCGGGCACTGAGCACCGCGTGGATTTCCGCCGCCGAACCACGCAAAAATTCCTCGTGTATCTTGGTCAACTCGCGCGCCAGCGCCATCGGCCGCACGCCCAGTTCCGCCTCAATATCCTTGAGCGATTCCAAGATTCGATGCGGACTCTCATAGGCGATCAAGGTGGCTGAATCCGCCGCCACCGCCGCCAGCGCTTTGCGGCGTCCCGTTGATTTGGGTGGCAGGAAGCCGATGAAACGGAACTCGTTCGTCGGCAACCCCGAAGCCGCCAGGGCCGCCAAGGCCGCCGAAACGCCGGGTATCGGAACCACCACGATCTCAGCCGCCAGAGCCGCCGCTACAACGCGATAGCCGGGGTCGGAAATCAGCGGCGTACCCGCATCGCTCACCAACGCCACCGCTTCGCCGCGCTTCAAAATTTCGACAATCTCCTGCGCCCGAGCGTTTTCGTTATGTTCGTGACATGCGATCATCGGCTTACGGATTTCAAAATGCTGCAACAATTTCGAGGTTTGCCGCGTGTCTTCGCAGGCCACCACCGCAACCTCTTCACGCAGGATGCGCAGCGCCCGCAGGGTTATGTCCTCCAGGTTGCCGATGGGTGTGGCGACCAGATAAAGAATTCCGGGCAAGTACTTCAAAGTTTACTCTCAGAGGCTCTAGGACGCGCAGCCGAGCCCTGGCGCTCAGGAGGCTGTAAACTAAACGTTAAGTAGATGACCAACTCATCCTCCTTGACCCTCAGGGAGCAGGTACCGCTCTATATTCGCTGGAACCCGGATCGCTCGCCGCATGCCGTAGAACTGCGGCTCGACTTGGTTTCGCAGATCAGCGGCGATCTCGCCCAGGCTGAGCGCATCGGTATTGAAATCGGCGGCATGCTTCTGGGAACGCTGCCCGGCTCGGATTCGCCTACTCTGCGCATCGATGAAGTAGCGATGATCGGGCGGCGCTTCGAAGACGGCGCGATCTACATGCTTGAACCGGGCCAGCAACATCGCTTCGCTGAAATTCGCGAAGCGGCCAAGAGCCGCGGCCGCGTGCCGGTGGGGTTCTTTCGCAGCCACTTGCGCCCTGGACCGCTGCAGCCATCTTTAGCCGATAAAGCCTTAATGACCGAGCAGTTTGGCACAAGCCTGTATGTTTTCCTCCTGATTCAAAGCCGCGAGCCACGCACTGCCGCCTTCTTCTTGGCCGGCAACGGCCAACTGCCCGATCAGCCTTCGGTTCGCAAGTTTTTTTTCGACGATTCGGAGTTCAAATTTCTGCCGGAAGTGGCCGGCGAAGAAGTTGAGACGCGTACGCAAGACTTCGCTGGACCGGGGGCAACGGTGGATCAACGTTACCGTTGGCTGGCCGTCGCCAGCATCGCCGCCTTGGCACTCTTGCTCATTCTGGGCGCTTTTGCCGGCGGCATCTCGCGCCTGTTCCGCCCGGCTTCGAACAAGCTCGACTTGGCGGTCAACGGCGACGGTGGCGTTTTGCAAATTTCCTGGGATCATAGCGCCCCGTTTGTAACGCGCGCTAAAGGCGCCGTGATCACCATTGTGGACGGCCGAAGTCGGCGGGAGATTCATCTTGGCGCGGATGAACTGAAGCTGGGCGAGGTGGATTACCAGCATCAGACCGAGAAGGTCGATATTTCCGTTGTGATCGAGACTCCCGAAGCGGCTCTTCCGCCGCAAACGTTCGACTGGATTGGGAGATAAGGAAGAGCGCGACCGGAGGGATCGCACGCGGACGAGGACGTCCGCCCCACGGCGTTTTTGCGATTCGAAGCCAATTTGCTTATTGGCGCAGCAGAATATTGAATTCGCCATTTTTGTTTGCGTCCAGCATGACCGTGCATCCAGGCGGAATTTGACCCTGGGAAACCAGCGCGGCTACCGGTTGAATGAAGTTGCGCTGCACGGTGCGCTTTAATTCGCGCGCGCCGAACTCGAGGCTTACGCCCAGGTCGAGGATCTGGCTGCGGGCCGCAGGCGTGTACATGAGCCGGAAGCCGCGCATCCCCAGGCGCGTTACGATTAAGTGTGCGAAATCGTTCATAATCTGATCGAGAATCACTTCACACGCCGCCCGGTTGAGCGGATGGTAAGTGATGACGGAATCGATGCGGTTGACAAACTCCGGTGAAAATTTGCGCCGCACCGCCCCCATTCCGATGTTCTGTAGCTTGCCGTGTGTGTTGTGCGGAATCACCGGCAGCATGGCTTCAAAACCGAAATCGGGCTTGCTCGCCCTTCGGATGGATTGCGATCCCAGGTTGCTGGTGAGGAAAATCATAGAGCGCTCGAAGTTGACGGTGGTGTTGTCTCCCAGGCGGAGGGTCGCTTTGTCGAGAATGCCGAGCAGGAGCCGTGTCATGGAAGGAGCGGCTTTCTCGATTTCGTCGAACAGGATCAACGAAATATCACTGTTGTCGCTCGCGACCGCGTTCACCTTGGCTTGGCTCAACATCGGCTGTGTTTCCCGATGTCCGAGATAGCCGGGTGGCGCGCCGATGAGCTTGGCCACCTCGTGTTCCATTTGAAACTCGCCGCAGTCCACTTTGAGCAAGTTCTTGCTGCTGCCGTGCAAGACTTCGGCCAGCGCCTCAACCGTGCGGGTTTTGCCGGTGCCCGTGGGACCCAGCAGCAGCACTACGCCCAGAGGACGCCCTTCCGGAGCAAGCCCGGCTTGGTGCATCTGAACGTACGGGATGATGGTTTCAATCGCCTCCGGCTGTCCGACAAGCAATTCAGTCAGACGCGATGCCAATCCGTCCGACTCTTCTGGCTGAACAGGGCGCTTATTGCGGCCTAAAACAGTGTTTGTTCTCAATGTGTGTACCTTCCAACAGCACGTTCGGGGTCAACCAGCTCGTCTGCCAGCCGTGGTTCAGACAAACGAAAATCGCCAATCCTCTTCTCGCCTTGAATTTAGCTGGCCCGTGTGGGTGTCCTGTTCGCGATGGCGACTTTCCAAGCTCGGAATTCAGTGGCGGTTCGCTCCGTAGTCGATTGATTCTGCGGGGGTTGTGGTTCTTGCGGACCGCTTGAAAATAAAGTGGGAACTGCTGTGACTGAAAAAAAGGCTCGCCGAACGAGGCGGAGAAAGGGACTAGAAAACCTCGGCTGGAGGGCCGCAACTTGCCCGCACTCCCCCCCGGGCGCTCGATAGCGGAGTTGCTCCGGCGATCGGATACGCGCCAACGCCATCAAACCAAAGCCGGCTGGCACGTGTTTGCCGTTTGTATTCCCAATTCGGTCTGCAAGGGCGGTGAGACTAAAGCTCAGCGATGAAAGTGATTTGGTCCCGTCGAGCAATCCGCCATCTGACCGCTCTTCGGTGACACATTGAAAAGGAGTCCGACAAACGGCGGCCCTTGTCGCAAAGCGCATTCTTAGGGCGGTTGAGCTTCTCCAATCCCAGCCCTTATCGAGTTCGGGGCGAGCGCCTGGAACTCATGCCTGTGTTTCACGGTCGCCGCCAGTGGCCGGAGAAGCCGTAACCACCGGCATCTTTTCTTCACTCTTTTGTCCGGTCACAGATTTAGTAAAAAAGTTTTTTCGCCGCTATCTCACTGTCCCTCATCCACTTGCCGGTTTTCACCGGCCTCGCAAAACCTCCGCCCCGCTTGACGCTGTTCTACTCTTTTCTTGAAAGCGCGTCCCGCGAACTAACGCAGCCGCTCAAATCTTTATGAAACCAACAACACTCCAGCAACTTCAGCGCGTCGATCCGGAGAAAATCGCTCCCGAAAGCCGGGAATTGTTTTCGTCCCTGCCCCCTTACTCTTATAGGCGAAAAATAATCAGCCTCTTACCGCAAACATTGGCCCAACGCATTCGTGATATCGTGTTCGCGAAAGCCAATGCGCGCGGAATCGTCCGCCTAACTGGAGATCTCATGCGAAAAATTCAATTCTGCTGCATCCCCTTACTGATCGCTATGTTTGCTTCTGAGAGTCCCTCTTCTTCCGCCGGTGCGAGCACCGGCTATCTACTGACGGCCAACAAAGGCGATCACTCGCTGGGCATTTTCGATTGGCAGGCAGGCAAGGAACTGGCGACTGTGCCGGAAGGCGGTGTCACCGGGCACGAAGTGGTTGCCTCGCCCGACGGTCGTTTCGCCTATGTCCCCATTTACGGCAACAGTGGAGTCGGCAAGGCCGGCACCGATGGCCGCAACATGGTGGTGATCGACCTTGCCTCGCAAAAAGTTGTCGGCAATGTGGACTTCGGCCATGGCGTGCGCCCGCACTGCCCCATGTTCAATCCCAAAACCGGCATGCTCTATGTCACCACCGAACTCGATAAAACTATCAGCGTGATCGATCCGAAAACGTTGAAGATTGTCGACACAGTGCCAACGGGCTCGGAAGAATCGCACATGTTGGCAATCTCGAAAGACGGCAACTATGGCTACACGGCGAACGTCGGTCCCGGCACCGTCTCGGTGCTCGATCTGAACGCCAAGAAGGTTGTAACCATCATTCCGATTTCAAAGACCACGCAGCGCATTGCGCTTTCGCCCGATGACAAGTGGGCCTTTACGGCCGATCAAACCAAGCCGCAATTAGCGGTGATTGACGCCCGGAAGCACGTCGTGTCGAGTTGGGTCGAGTTGCCGGGCCTGGGCTACGGCACGGCTCCCACGCACGATGGCCGCTGGCTGATTGTGGCGGTGCCGACCGTGAACAAAGTGTCGGTGGTCGATTTGCAGACTCTGAAGGTTGTGCGCAGCCTCGACGTGCCGAAAGCGCCGCAGGAAGTGTTGATTCGGCCCGACGACAAAGTGGCGTATGTCTCGTGCGATTCGAGCCATCAGATAGCGGCCATCAGTCTTGACGATTGGAGCGTCACGTTGATTGACGCGGGCAAGGGGACAGACGGTCTGGCTTGGGCCGCCGCGTCGCGTTGATGCTGCGCGCCATTTTGCCGTCGCTCGTGTTGCTCAACCTGTGGGGCAGCGCCCTGTGCGGCCAAACCAATTCCGCACCGCCTCCCAAACCAAACGCCGACCGTGTGCGCAATTTCTTGGGCTTACCTCCGCCTCCCGATCCAGAGGCAGCGGCGCGCGGCCAGAAAGTTTATGCGCAAGCTTGCGCGTTTTGCCATGGCCCGAGCGCTACCGGTGCCGAAGGGCCCGATCTGCTGCGCTCTGCCCTGGTGCTACATGACGATAAGGGCGAGAAAATCGGCCCTTTCTTGGAGAAAGGCCGGCCTGACAAAGGTATGCCCGCCTTCGCGAACATGACGGAGGCGCAAGCGTACGACGTCGCCGAGTTTCTTCACCTGCGCGTGGATGCCGCGGCCAATCGGGGCGGCTACCAGATCCAGAACGTGGTGACCGGCGATGCCAAAGCCGGCGAAACCTATTTCAATGCGCAATGTAAATCGTGCCATTCCGCGGGCGGCGATTTGGCGCACATAGGGCAAACAGATCCGGCCGATTTGCAAGCTCGGTTCCTGTATCCGGACCGCAATACGCCGAAAGTGCTTGTGGCAGTCACGCTCGCTTCCGGCGAGTCGGTGACCGGCACGCTGAAACGGCTGGACGATTTTGACATTTCGCTGATTGACGGAGAAGGGAACTACCGTTCGTTCGTGCGTTCCGCCATAAAGCTGTCACTCAAAGATCCGCTGGCGGCGCATCGCGAGTTACTGGCGAAATACAGCGATGCGGACATGCATAACATCCTGGCTTATCTGGTTACTCTCAAATGATTGCAGGAAGACTCTGGCTTTGGCTGATGTTGACGGCGGCAGCCTATGCCCAATTGCTTGATCCGGCCAAGCTGTTACAGCCGCCCACCGACACTTGGCCCACTTACAACGGCGATTATTCAGGCCGGCGCTACAGCACGCTCAAGCAGATCGATGCCGCGAATGTGAGTTCGCTCGCGATCAAGTGGATGTTTCGCATGAACATCGGGCCTATGCGTGGTGGCATGGCGCCATCACCCATCAAGTCGACGCCGCTGCTGGTGAACGGCATCCTTTATCTCACGCTGCCCGATCATGTGTGGGCGGTGAATGCGCGGACCGGCGAAGAATTGTGGCACTACGCCTGGGTGGATCATGGCGGCCATTTGTTGGGCAATCGCGGCGTGGGTATGTACGGCAACTGGCTCTACTTTTTGGCGCCCGACGGCTGGTTCATCTGCCTGAACGCCAAAGACGGCAAAGAACGCTGGAAGATGGAAGTGGCCGATTCGCGCATGCAATATTTCACTACCATGGCGCCGCTCGTCGTAGGCAATCACATTATTCTGGGCGTGGGCGGAGATGCCATGGACGTGCCAGGTTATCTGGAAGCGCGCGACCCTGAAACTGGGGCCTTGCAGTGGCGCTGGAATACTGAGCCGCGCGCAGGTGAGCCGGGCGCGGAGACTTGGCCCAACGCAGGTTCCATGGAACACGGCGGCGGCATGACCTGGATGCCCGGCACCTACGATC
>Ga0302325_10035289_pt1 | contig 10220 bp, 11 predicted proteins | sample Palsa_T0_2_FD_201948 | JGI IMG/M metagenome (GOLD analysis project Ga0302325, IMG submission 201948) | Peat permafrost microbial communities from Stordalen Mire near Abisko, Sweden - Palsa_T0_2 | ecosystem: Environmental > Terrestrial > Soil > Palsa > Peat permafrost | place: Sweden: Abisko...
GTTCCGCTCGGTTACATGCAGCTCGATAGCTGGTTCTACCCGAAAGGTGCGAACGCAGATTGGAAGAAATTTGACGGGATCTATGAATACATCGCCGATCAGGACCTTTTTCCAGACGGGCTGAAAGCGTTCCAGCAACAGTTGGGCTTGCCACTGGTCACGCATTCTCGGTGGATTGATCCGAAGAGTCCTTACCGGAATCGTTATCGGATGTCTGGCAACGTGGTTGTTGATCCCCTCTACTGGGAAACCGTGGCAAGCTACCTTCATGATGCCGACGTTCTTACGTATGAGCAGGACTGGCTTGACGAACGCGCGCAGGCGGCCTTCAACCTGACCGATCCGGCGGCATTCATGGATGAAATGGCGCAGGCACTCACCGAACGAAAGCTCACAATTCAGTACTGCATGCCCTTACCGCGACACTACCTGCAAAGCACCAGGTACGAGAATGTAACGACCATTCGCACAAGTGGCGACCGCTTTGGCCGAGACAAATGGGATGAGTTTCTCTACGACTCGCGCTTGGCCAGCTCTCTCGGTGTGTGGCCCTGGTCCGACGTCTTCATGAGCGACGAGTTGGATAATTTGCTACTCTCGACGCTCTCCGGTGGTCCGGTCGGCGTGGGCGACCCGATCGGCTCGGTCAATCGTGAAAATCTGCTGCGTGCTGTCCGGGCCGACGGAGTGATTGTTAAGCCCGACACTGCGCTCGTGCCGACCGATGAATCCTTTGTTGAAGACGCACGGAATCTAAAGCGGCCCATGCTGGCCACCTCATCCACTGATTTCGGGGATCTGCGGGCTTTCTACGTCGTGGCCTACGCGCGCGGCCCCCAAAAAGAGGTCGCTTTCACGGCAGCATCGCTTGGCTTGCGCACGCGGGCTTACGTATTCGACTATTTTTCTCATCAGGGAAAAGTCCTGGATTCGGACGAAACCTTCACGGACTCGCTCGAAAACAATTACTTATATTTCATCGTTGTTCCGCTCGGCCGATCGGGCGTCGCTTTTCTGGGTGATCGCGACCAGTTTGTTTCGCTCGGCAAGCAGCGCATCAGCCAGCTGTCAGACAACGGGAAAGTACAGGCGACAATTCAATTCGCGACTGGCGAGCATTCCCGAACCGTACAGGGTTATTCCCCGACAACCCCGGCTATTGCAGCAATCAAAGGAAAAATCGGCGCGCCTCTCTACGATTCCACCACGCATCTGTTCACCGTATCGGTTTTACCGGATTCGACTGGGACCGCGGAGCTGGAGATCATGGTCACGCCAAGGTGAAAATGTGGAACCCTGCCGGCTACGGGTTGGTCAGAGCACATGCAACTACCAGTCATCGTCGCCATTCCAAACTTTCGAGCAGATCACAGGGCGAAGGCTTTTCATAATCGCCATCGTCGTCGCCACCGGCACGATTTTAGCGCCGGGTCGCCCGACGCCGTTTCTTCATGAGTTGGGCGGCGCTTGCGCGACCCTCGGGCTTGTTCTCGATGTGCCTAAGAGCGGCGTCTGGTTAGCCGACTCACCGGAGCTAAAGATTTTGAATATTCAATGACCCGCCGAGGAGCCAGTGAGCGATCAATCCGGCGGACATAAGTTTTGGACGGAATAAACCTCACACGAACCTGGCCCGGCTCACGTCATCGCGGGCGAAGGTCATTCGGGCCGATACTCGCCGAGGAGATCAGCGAGAATCCACGCTGTTCCGGCAATCGCGAAGGTCTCGGCGTTTTCGCTCCAGTTCGTATGACTGTGCGGAGCCGAAAGAAGCAACGGTATCCACACCAGTAGCCCAAAGATTACGAGCATCAATGTCAGTAGCCGAGTCGCGAGAAGCGACATCCGATTGGCAAGAAGCGCCACAGCCGCGAGCGCGAAAAAGACAGTCGTCGTTATCGCCCAAAACATCTGACTTGGCGGAATCCACTTCGGGACAAGATCGGCGGTCGCGTCAAGATAAATCGCCTGTTCGAGAGTAAAGGAAGCGACACAGATGGCCAAAAGAATGCGGCCGATCCGGGGAAGCGTTTCCCGTGACCATGCCGATGTCAAGCGCGCATAAGCGATTCCGGCTCCGGTCAGGAGAGAGAACTGCTCGAAGAAATTGCCCCAGCTATTGTAGATCTGCGGTTTGGCAACGATTCCTGGCACGCACAGTATGGCGAACACAAGATAAGCCACACTAAGGATAGCTGCGCCCGTTTTCGCCGTCCGACGGAACTGAATCGCAGCGCCGCCGAAGATCTCGGCAGCGGCTGCAGCGTAGACAAGGGAGCGCAGTTGATGCGAGCCGTTGTAGTTATGCCAGGCCAGCGTGATGAGGCCAAGGGCCAAAGCCGCCACTCCAAACACGTGGCGGCCGAGGTTCGAACTGGGCGTTGGTTCGGTCATTTGTTTTTCAGTTAACATCTTGAAGGTGAAAATGGGTTGGTGGGGTTATGTCATTCGCGGTGAATCGGTGGCCTTTTTTTCTCCCCGTTTTTCAGATGCCGCAGGATCGCGAGGATTGTGTTCCAGTTGCGTGTCGTGGCCGGCACCCCGAATAGCTTATCGATCTGGCCAAGATAACCGATTGTCTTCATGTGCCGACGGTACATTCCGAACACGAATTGCTCGTTCGAGGCGATCACTCGCACAAACCATTCCCCGGCGGGAGGGAAGGTAACCGGCAGAGTAGCCCGGAGGCGTCCGGCTCTCGACAGGATGCTCACGAATCGAACGATATCGGGGGGTGACGGCTCCGTTCCAAACGGATTCTCCGTCTCCAGGTGGATAAGATTGCGACCCTCGCAGAGCACAACTTCCGCCTCGAATGGGAGCTTCCGCAGCAGTTCAGCACGGAACTTTCCTCGCGACCCAGCTTTCCGAACGATAAACGTGCCTGCGGCGCCGACGTTAACGACATCATAGTCACCCAACTCTCTCGCCAGGAGGCTTGGGCGAAATGTCCTGTGGCCGCCAACGTTCACACCTCGCAGGAAAACAATCAGAGCCATACCTGTCACCGGATCGCCATCGACACGTTCAGCCTGCACAGCTGCAGGGTCCAGGTCACGCCTGAAACAGACCTCACGGTTCAGGCGGTGACCGAACAACATATTGTTCGAGGCATAAATTCAGTATCGTGCCACTATACCCTTTGATCCGGCCCGTCGCATGTGCTCGCGGCCCGTAGTGCTCGCGGCCCGTAGCCCATGCGGGTGTCGCCGCAAGTCCCGTTAAACGTCCTTCCGGCCACAATCCGAGTGAACGAAGCGGCTTTGCGGCGGATGCTATCGCGTGCCCGAAACGAAGCGACGTCGGAGATTCGAGACTTAGCAGTCGAGACTGGAAGTCTTGCCGAACAGTTTGTCTCGCGTCCCAGCCGGACTATTATCCTGAAGTGTGACCGCAACCCGGCACACCCGCACCAAGACCCCGCTTCGGACGGGCTTCCTCCGGTCCTTGATTCGATGGCTTGTCATCGGCGTTGCGCTTCTTTGGTCGCTCGCCGCGCTGATCCTTGTGGCCGCCCGGTGGATCGACCCACCGACATCTGCGGTGCACATCGAGCGCCGCTTGCAGGCCTGGATTCACCACACGTCGTATCGCGAACGCTACAAATTCATCCCGCTCAGCCAAATCTCGTCTGATCTCCAGCATGCTGTAATCGCCGCAGAGGACGCGCACTTCTACCAACATCATGGATTCGATTGGCACGAGATCCAAATCGCAGCCGAAGAGGATTTGGAAGGCGATCGCACTCGCGGAGCTTCCACCATTACGCAGCAACTAGTAAAAAACCTATTCTTCGGAACAGGTCGCTCGATCCTCCGCAAGGGCGCAGAGGTGACGCTGGTACCGGTGGCCGAATTGGTCCTCGGCAAACAGCGCATTCTCGAGATCTACATCAACATTGTCGAATGGGGCCCTGGAATCTATGGTGCAGACTCGGCGTGTCGTTATTACTACGAAACGGTAGCGCGGAACATAGGCCGGCAACAGGCGGCACGGCTCGCTGCAATTCTGCCGGCTCCCCTGAAGCGACGGCCCGAGCGCATGAATAACTACAGCGCGATTATCCTCAAGCGGATGGGCCAAATGGGTTGGTAGACCTGCCGGCGGGTTCCCGAGTCCAGCCCCCGCCCTTTGGTCGAAGACCGACCATTCTCATCCAGACTATTATTCACATCCAGGTGGGTTCCGGCCGTTCCAATCAAGACGCGAGCAGGCCAAGTAGCTGAGAGGGGGGGCGAATGGTCAATTCTGCTCACTTTCGCACAGCCTGAACCAATATCATCGAACCCAGCAAGAGGAATAGGAGGACTATAAACGATGAACACACTCAGAGTGCTTCGAAATTTGCTGGGAACGGCTGGTCTGTTTTTTGCAGGGTACGTGTTGATTGCCTCGGTTAAGGAGGCTCGACGATACATCAGAATCAGTACGATGTGAGGGGGCACGGTGGGGCACCCGTATGCGCGCGCCCGTAATCGAAATCCTTCATCCACCTAGACTTTCATGCCTGGAAGCCTGGATCAAAGCCCTGATAACCCGCGTGCAGCCGGCGCTCGATGTGTGATGTTCCAGATTCCTGTGCGCCTCCGTTTGCCAGATACGGGCGGACAGAACGACACGCAGCCGCATCCTCTATGGGGTTTGCGGCTCTTTTGGCAGCTTCGCCCGCTGCTCCTTTCGCAGCTTGCATAGGTAGCACCCTTCAGACACTGGCTGGCCATTCTGATCGGTCTTGGCCGTTCCGCGAGCCATCGGTTCACCGAATTCGGCGCAGAAGATCACGTGTCGGGTTTAACCTCCCATGCATTTTCAGGTTCCACGGCTGGCTTCTGACACTCGGAGCACACAAGGGGCTGACCACCTCACCACTGTTTCCGAAGTCATTCCATACACATAAATACTGAGTTTCGAAAATAGAGTATGTATGGTATGGAACAGTCCGGATTCAGTTTTTCCGCAAACGGAGCACACCGGGGGATTGACTTTCAACCCGGCCAGCCGATCGGGATGGATCAGCAGCGACCGTCACCCATCCGCCCATGGCATGTCCTCGTTGCAATGCCGAACCGGGCGAAGTCTGCGAGGTGCTGTCTGCTGACGGTCTCGAAATAGTACCTGTCGAAAGAATCAGGGCAGAGGCAGCAATAGATCTTTCGGCGAAGGAACGAAGTCTTCAGCGAGATTCAGGGCATTTCTTTTTCTTGCGCTCGGTTTTAAGCTTAGCTCCCGCCGCGGGGAGGTTCTCGTTTTTGTAACTGGACATGATAGTTGAAGGATTATTACCGACTCCTGTGGGATCCCCGCGATCACTTAGTTTGTATATCCGCGAGGCAGTAATCCACTCCTCCGGTTCAAGGGCCCGGCATCTCCATTTACATCGATCGCCCGCCATACGATCATGCACAAAGATAGACGGTGAGTCCCCGACTTGAGTGACTCCATCAAATCGTAGAGATAGTTTTGAGTTAATTACTTTTCCGTTTTTACAACATAATGTTTGTTCGTCGAATCATACGCTTTGTCAGAAAACCGGCGGCCCCTGCGCCCACGCCGGCAGCCCGCCAGCACCCGCGTGAAATTTTGCGTCGTGACTTGTAACGACGCAAGTCTTGCCGACCCTCACGGTGTTTCTAACCTTCCTCGCGCCCAAAACTCTTTCATCAGTTCTAGCGAGTTGCAAAAGTCTCCGCCACCAAATCGGAGACTGGGCCTAAGATGCTGTCCCGAGAAAAACGCACTCCCTTCGTGGTGAGGAGAACACATGTCACCTTGGTTTCAGGGTCAGCCCAAGCAACCGTGCCTGCAACACCATAATGTCCGAAAGTGCGGGGAGAGCACCGCTGACCGAAGGAGCCATGAAGAACCGCGTCGTATTTTGACCACAGCCATGGAAGGCGGTGCGTCGAGCGCCACCCATTCACATCGAAGTCATGACTTTGCGCAAGCATCCACCCCAGCCCCCACGGTTCGTTGAGGCCAAGGGTCTGGTTGTTTACCATGGACTCAGCCGTGCGCTTTTTGAGCAAGCGTCCTTCCGGGTCGAGAAAAGCGTTTAGGAATCTTGTCACATCTGAAACTGTTGAATGTATTCCTCCCCAAGGTGCACCGAGATTCCGATAGTAGGGATCGTTGCGATCGAACTTCAGGTCTCCCTGCTGGTCTTGAGCTGTTTCCTCGACTCTGTATCTTCCCAGGCCCAAGTATGTATCCATCATTTTGAGGGGTTCGAATAATTCTTTGCGAAGAAAGTCTCGATAGGGTTGGTGGAGAATGCGTTGAGCAATTTCCGCTGCCAGGAGAACTCCCAAGTTTGAATAAGAAACGCGGGTGCCCGGCTTGAACAGCAAAGGTGTTCGGCAAGTCACCTGCACGAAATAATCGAGAGGTGTGTGGCGGACGAGCAATCGGGATTCCTCCGGCAGCATCTCGGGCAGGCCAGCTGTATGCGTCAACAAGTGCCTTATGACCACCTCGTCCCGGCCATCATGCACGAACTCAGGAAGGTGTGTCTGAACACGATCGTCCAAGGAAAGCAGTCCACGATCGCACAGGATCATAATCCCGGCCGCGATCATGGGCTTGGAAAGGGAGGACAACAAGAATACGGTATCGGTTTCCTTTGCCTTACCAAAGCCGCGCGACAATAGGAACGATTCATGCTTTACCTGCAAGGATGCTGCCGAGACGCTTGCTTCGGTACTAAACCACCCATGGCGGTCGCGTTCTGGATCAGGGATACCGCGTCATCGAGCCGGTTCCTGAAGATGAGCAAAGCCGCGCATCTGAGAATGAACTCACGTCGATTCATGAGAATCGCAATCACCCAAGGGTTGAGAGTTGACTACAGCCGTAGCAGGCTTGCATTCGAGACGCAAACAGCTCACTCTAGTACTTTGGATCAAAGAATCAAGTAATGCAGCGGCACACTTCGTTCCTCTTTTCTTCGTACAGCTGATCTCCCCGTCAAAATGATTTCTTCGAGGGATTAGAAAGGAATGATAATGCCGCGCCAACGAAAATAGAGAATTCGAGGCGACTGAATCAACTGAGGTGGTAAGCAAATCAGCAGTAGCTCGCGCATGAGAATGTCGGCGACTCGCCTACTTTGATTGATAGTCGCTCGAGAATACCCTGAGATCGGCTCCCCTGAAGAGGTCAGCCGGAGCGAATAGCCGGCGTAAGCAGAATTGAGACTCTTCTGTCGAGATCCAATGTCGCTTATTGCGTAACCACATAATCAAACGCCCTTTCCAGTCTCCTCGTCATGATCTGCGGTCGGAAATGCTTGACGTATGTGTTCTGCGCTTCACGGCCTATCGCTGCTCGCAGACTCGGGTCTTTTATGAACCGAATCAAGCTTACTGCCAGCTGCTCGGGGTCGTTTGGGGCAACCAGAAATCCGTTCACTTCGTGCCTGACTACCTCCGGGATTCCACCAACGGACGTAACCACTGAAGGTTTACCCAGCGACATTGCCTCAAGGAGCGCATTTGGCAAAGAATCGAGCTGAGAAGCATGCACGTGGACGTCAATGATATTCCACACATCGCCGATGGAACCTGGGTAGCCTGCGATCCGCACATGGTCGGCGATTCCGAGAGCAGCGGCGCGCTGCAGCAACAATTCGCGGTAGCCTTCCTCCCCGCGTTCGTAGCCAACCAATAGGAATAAGCATTCTGGATGCTGCTCGAGTACTCGCTTTGCAGCGTCAAGTAATACGAGATGGCCTTTGTAGGAGATGAGACTGCTCACCTGGCCGATGATCGTCAGAGGTCGATTTGGAATATCGAAGAGCTTTAGCATCGTTTCTTTGGCTAGCACAGCCTGTGGCGCCGCAGTTCCGTTTGGTATCACTCGCATGGGCGGACACCGCACGAGCCATCGCCTGATTACCGAGGCTTGCGATTCAGAATCGGTGATCAGCAGGGAAGCGTTTCCGAGATTGAACTGTCCCGTCAACCATAACTTTGGCGATTGCATGGAATCGATCTGATAGAGTGTGACCGCAAAAGGGATGCGGGTCTTGAGAGCCGCCATGGCGCAGATTGGGTTCGCTGGCGACAGGTGTACATCGAGCACATCTATTTTCTGTTCCCGAATGAGCGACGCGACCTTGTGGATTTTTTCCCGGGCGGAAATCAGTCGATTTGCGATGGTTGCCGGACGCCGGTCGCCATTTCCAGCCCTATCTTGTCCGATGTCCACCACACGAATTCCCGCTTGCCGATACTGATCTCTCATGGAACCATATTTCTCTTCGAGCGCGCGATCCTCCTTCAACAAAGTTAGGACCGTGTGATCGAAGTGCTCCTTATCCAACGACTGTGCGAAAGCGCACAGGCGGTATTCATCCCCGCCGAAGTGGAGGTCGTCGATGACTGAGAGAATGTGAATCCTGCTTTGCGACATATCGTTGGAGATACGCAATTGTTCTTGGGTTTCCATTAAAACCGGCCGAACCTGTGACGAGATCAGCGATGAATGCCCATGCGAGTCCACTGCATCTCGACGGCCGCTTACCGCCCAAACCCCGTACCGTCTCCGCAACAAAGATGTGATGACGTGTTCGCTTCGCATCCCGCGGGTCGAGTTCGTCGAAAGATGCCAAAAGAAACGGCTTTCCGACTTGCAGCAAGCCCATGTTGTATCGGAGACGATAAGCACTTTGGAGAGGAGTATCGTTTTGTAGAAGCACGTTCTCGGCCGGAAGTCGGGCAACCACGGATGCCGGGTGTGCCTGAACTCTGAGCAAGGCTACTCTGCGTTTTTTCAGTACACAAAGCGTCGAAATCTCGAGGGCCGCTGGTTGACGCCACAGCTCGAAGGCTTCGAAGTTACCCATGATCAACTCCTCAGCCTTCTCTACTGCGGACGATTCGTTCACGTCAATCCAGGGAGAGGAGTGAAAAAAGGCGGATACTTTGTGTTTTGCGTGCAAAAGCATCTGGACTAATTCTGGCGCGCCAAAGGATCTGTCCGACGGAATGCTAAGTCGGGCTGTTTGGCTCAGCACATATGTACCGCTGCACAGTGGAACCCGCATAACCGGTTTCTCCCGGTAGTCGATGATTTCTCCGTCCTTGATTGATACTTGGCCGAATGGTATTTGGAAGGGTTCGATGTGTGTGGCGATCGTCAGCACTGCTTGGGTGGCACGGTGGTGATCGAGAAGGGCCGTGAGGTCGAGAGAGGTTAGGTTGTCTACGTTCACAACGAGCAGATCATCGGATGCTGATTGGATCGCTCGTGCCGCCCCAATAGTACCAAGGGGAAACTTCTCTATGAACAGTTTTAGATCTGCGCCACCTGCGCGCGCGATTCTTTGGCCGCGACCTCGGGCAAATGCCAACAAGGATCTTTCGACAGCACCAACCGCGAGAAATATTTCTCTGATGTTGTGGGAGAGAAGTGTGAGGATGTTGCGTTCCAGCATCGACACTCCAAGGACGTTCACCAGGGCCTTGTGCCGTTTGCCAAGGCCGGCTCGCATCCTGGAGGATCGTCCCCCGGCCATGATGAGCGCCGGGGGCACGACGGGTGGGTCCATGTTGGAAGTTATCCTGTCTCGGTCGCCCAAGAGAGCCCCTTTCCCACTGATCCTAATCTCAAGCGGCTGCGTTTGTAACCGACGAACTGACCGGACCAACAAAAGGATGTGCGTGGGCCTCTCGATCGAGGAAGCGGAGCGCTCGCTCCAGTATCGATAAGGGTAGTCTGCGCCTTTCTGCAATAAATAGGGTGCGTCCGATCCCGGAAGGCACGACCAAGTTCAGGCATCCGCCACGGTGGGCCTCGATCTCGTCAAGAGCCCTGACACAATTCCCAGCAGTCAATAGTGAAGAATAAATCGGCAGTCCTGCGTTCCGAAGTGATCGGAGAATCCGATTTCGGTCCTCGAGGGAAAGCAGATCCATTTCGAAAGCCACAGCGCAGCTCAGTGCAATATCAATCGCAACTGCGACGCCGTGACTGACATGAAAGTGCGACAAGGACTCGACGAGAGGGCTAAACGAATGGCCAAAGTCAAGGACTCGCCTGTAGGTTTTGTCCTCGTAAAGATTTGCCTCCAATTCCTCCAACAGTCTCAGCGTAGAACGCCAGACCAATTCCTTCAGCTTGTTCACGTCGGCCGTTGATGAGTATTTCAAAAGCTCACCTGAAAACTGTTCGAGGAATTCGAATAGTATTGGATCTATAGCAACGGCAATTTTGATTGCCTC
>Ga0302325_10035290_pt1 | contig 10220 bp, 9 predicted proteins | sample Palsa_T0_2_FD_201948 | JGI IMG/M metagenome (GOLD analysis project Ga0302325, IMG submission 201948) | Peat permafrost microbial communities from Stordalen Mire near Abisko, Sweden - Palsa_T0_2 | ecosystem: Environmental > Terrestrial > Soil > Palsa > Peat permafrost | place: Sweden: Abisko...
TCTTACGAGGAAAGCACAACTTGAAGCATATGATGGGTGTGCAAGGCTGAGACCCGTGTGGGATGATATTGCCAGTCGATATGATGCAGTGTTTACACCTAGCGTGGTTGATGAAGCGCCGGTGGGTATTGAGAGTACTGGTGATGCTGTAAGCTCCTCTCCTTATCTGATCTCCTTCGAATATCTTCTCGGTTGGTTTAATGCAGTCTAGTCATTCTGTAGGATGTGGACGATTCTCCAAGCCCCAGCACTAAATGTCCCTGGCTTCGCAGGTGAAAATGGCTTGCCGATTGGATTGACGTTGGTAGGACCTAGGTTTCATGATCTGCATATTTTAGATGCGGGCAAGGCGATCGGTGAGGTATTCGAGAAAGAGGGAGGCTTCAAGCCGAAGTTGTTTTGAAGTGTATGGCTTCTAATGTCCATATGAGCCAGAAGCACAAGCTCATTGATACACATCTGCTCTTGGAGCTGAATACTTAGAGTTTTGAGCTCTTCGTCGGCAACTGTGGCACAGCAGGTTTTGCTCGGGGTCCAAACGCCCCTATTTACACCGTTGTTTTCGTACCCTAATAGAGATAAGAGAACGGAATGAGGCGCCAAAATTCACCTGAGATAGGCACATGTCAACTCGACATTATTTCCAGTGAAAGATTCGGAAGAAAAGGTTTAACTAATCAGAGGTTTCTTTGTCGCTTAGCTCAAGCGAGGATTAAGAGGCGAACTGTAAGCGTGCAACTACACTTCAAAAGGTTGGGGTGAAATGGATCACAGAAGGTTCATATAGCAACTGCTGCAAATGAACTGGATTTCTAAACCAGAGACTACTTACTCAACATCGGCTATCAATCCCCTTGCTGGCGATTTGGTTGGATTACGATTATGACGCCGATCGCTTTGAGTGAGAGATTGCTCCAACTGTAAGTGTGTAGCTTAGGGTGCAGAGCGTGATGGGCGTCATTGTTCCCTTCTATAGCAGGTTTGAATTTATCGTGGCATCGTTTTGAAGAGTCAGTTTGGGGAAAGGAGCCGACGTGATGGTAGAAGTGAGATGAAACTGGAAGCGAGGTACACTTATAGAAGAGAAAGGTGATGGCATTTTGGGATGGAGTTTCCCAGGAAGACGCATGAGAGTGTAGACCAGACTGATAGCAGGTTGGACAAAGGCAGACGGCCTTGCTATCCAATCATCACAGGAATCGCAACGCGCTCAATTGAATTCGGAGGCTGGAAGTCTGTTTCTGCTTGTGGCGGTTACTCATATGCAAGTAGGGCGTACAGGGTCCCACGTAACCCTCACATGTGATACGCAACAAATGAAAACAGTAAGCGCGTGAAAGAAAACTTTCAGCAGTTCAAACGTTGATTTAGTTGTCAGTTCGCAAATGCGGAAACTAGAAAGAGCTTGCTTTGAGACTCCATGACAAGGTAAAAGACACGACAGCATTTAGCGACAGGAGAAGCACTGCCTTGTAACATGCTTGGTAGGTTGTACTGAGGAGTGTGTAAGGTCATTACTGAATTGAAGAGGATTTGAAGAATCGAGAAGAGTGCAATCATGGAATAAAACACGAATATTCAAGGTTTGAAGCATGTTTACATTATTGTGGTTTCCTTTCCCATAAATGAAATACTAAAACGGCTCTCCGTAGGGCTGCTTTCACCCGTTGTCCGTCCAATGATCAATGTTTCACATTTGAAAGCGGCACACCTCGTGCCGGATACTGGGCAGCCAGATGGATACGACATGACAACAGCGATGGCGGTGAAGGCCGGGCATTTCTGCCCTTGAACTCACGGAAAGCCCAGATATGTAGTGATTTGGTCATCAGTTAAGCCGTTGTTGAAGCCCCATAAAGGTTCTATATCTCCTTAGAAGAATCTACAATAATAGATCAGAATGGGAGACTTACGGCCACTGACTCGATGCTTGAGCCGAACACTGAAACAGCCAGATTTCATGTCCCAGATGATGTTGGATGATTTCGCTCGATGTGTCGCTTGATCAAGTCCGGACGACTGACGGTATCGCTGCAGCCGGGTACAGGGCACGGGCACCGCTCTCGCTCCTCAAGGGTGACGTGTGTAGCAGAATGTCGGAGCAGATCTTTGTGCAATTGGTAGCTCCATCTGCATCCTGCTACGGGGCATGGATGGATGTGTCGATACTCTTGAAGATGATAACTAACAGAGGGAATTAGATTCTGCAGATCTGTTCTGCGGAGTTGAATTATACCTTGCTCTTGCAAATCCGGAGAATTTTCTGGGACAGTGAGGGCATGAAAAGTGGCCGTTTGGTAGTGGTAAGGGCACGAGGATCACGTTGTTGGTGTCAGCGGGTGGAATTGGATGTGCTGGAATCGACAGAGATCTCCGATCTGGTGGTGGCTCGGGCCTTGGCTTGGAGCTGGCGGTTGGTTGAGAGAAGGGGGATTTGGAAGTATGGTTCGTGAGATCGCTCTCATCATCCAGTGAAGGACTAGAGAACTCGGAACCGAGTAAAGTCGGAATTAAGGGGGTTTCTCGCACTACACCTCCGCCTGCGACGTGTTTGGCTGGTATCGGAGACCAACTCGGTGCCATCGCGCCCCGAGCTGGTGCTGCATTGCGACGTTCAGCGGCAGCTTCTCCCCGAGGGACATCGTGAGATGTACACTCGGAAACGTCTTTCAGAGAGGGTGTTTCTAATTCATCGGGAAGGTTATAAAGGACGACTTCCCGTGGATCCACAGTTATTTGGCGGTGTTCGCTCAAGTAACAATGCCAACAAAATGTAAGGATTGAAAAAAGATGCGCAGGTGCACACCGCTGAAGCAGCGGTTACACCCGCAGCTCAAATGAAAGCGCCTATCGGGGCGCGAAAAGCCGCGATGGCGGCGAAGAGATGTGGTTCCAGGGAAGTTGAGAATGATTTTTTTGTCGCTCAGAGTAGCGTCCGGAGACAACGAACGGCTGGTCTTATACCATAAAGCCTTGGTTTATGCGACCGACCACTGGGAGGCGCTTCTAGAGGCCTCCAATAAGTGAGATTTGAGTTATTTTTGCTCGAGTGGTGGTGGCGTCGATTGCCTCGCTGGAGGCCACCAATGAGATCCAGCCTCAACCTGGGAGAGCCTTGCTGCACATCCCTCTCAAGAAACCGCATGAGGTTGCACATGCATGGCGTCTGCGGCATTCATCCGGCTCCTCAGACACGCCTCAGTCAACTTGCCATCTAGCCATCGAGATACAGGCCCTTTTGTGTTTGGCGGCCTCCTCATTGGGATGAAAGACTATGATTTTGTGGGACAAAATTCTCATTTGCAATTCTGGGTCCGACTGAGGCGAGAAAACAAGGTGGACCTGATAGTCCAAGATAATTTAAAGGTGACGTATAAGATATAAGAGCATGCTGCATGAATGCTTCCGATTGTATAGGTCAAGCAATTCGGTAATCTTGCAAAACTTCAAATGAAACATGGCAAAGAAGATTCCAGTTGATTGTGAAGCTAAAGCTGGACATTATTGGGTTTAATGTCCCGAATCCTATGGGATATCGAGACAGTACCTAGGAGAGGAACCATCCCAAATAAGATTAATAACCTGTACACGTGAAAAGAAAATTATCCAGATTGATATAATCACAGTACCACAACAATGTGCTTTGGCAAGGCTGTATAATTGATGCGTAGCTAGCCTCAGGACTTTGACCTAAGCATGAACTCAAAACTACTTCCAGGATAATCAAGCAGAAGATACATCTCAGTGGACTCATGCACTGGCAAAAACACGAACGAAAGACATATGCGAGGCCTCGAATCAAGATGCATTATTTGAGCCCTCGAATCGCAATCTCGATTGACCTAGATGCCGTGTGTTGGGGCCACGAATAGTGACTGAGGAAATACTTTGGGCTGCCTTGCAGCAAGTCACAGAACGTGACGTTCAAAATGATGATTGTTTGAATCCATGGGCGGGTCTCTTGAAATAGCAACTGCGAATCTTTCCAGAGAACAATGAAAAGAGACTTCTTCGAGAGAAACAAACCAAGGAACCACCTCAAGCTTCTACTGACATGCTCGAGAGGATACACAAAAAAAAAATCTATTGTTTTACAGAGAGCGTGTTTGCCTCTCGATAGCTTGCTCATTTTCCCTTCTTGACCCACCCTTCGACAGCCTCTCTTCCTGAGCTGACTTTGTCATCTACGATATTAACTGCTTGCTGGGTATGGACCCGTGCCATTCTCCACGCCTTCTCGATGCCCTCTCTTGTTCGAATATGTCCATCAGCAATCGCAGGGAATCTCTGCTCGTATTTCCACAAAAGATCCGAGACATTCCGCATCGTAACCGGTAATACGACCCAGCCTGCGCCAATACCGACAGCCACAGGTACTGTTGCCCGCAGAAGAACGTTCCGGTTTCTCGACACAATGCTACCTGTCATAGCTGCCACAAGCACATATAGCGATCCAGGCATGAGTTTCTCTCCAGATTGAGGCGGTGGTGCTAGGGAAGCGATCGTGCTCGTGAAGCTCTCTTCGAGGTGAAGGACCGAGTCCATAAATTCGTTGACCTTGTTCTCTGCGGCCGCAACATGACCATGCAGGAATAATCTCGTCTTTCCAATTTGAACGGCTAATCGGTCGGTGGGCGTAGGAGATCTAGGTTTTGTGGATAGTTCTGATGTGCCGGACGAAGGGGTTGGGACTACTGTCTTCGCTGAAGGTGCGGGTTCCGCCTCGAAGTCATCATAGATAGGCTTCCTTGACTGCAAACTAAGTCAATGTTCACCAAAAGACAATTTAGAAGGTGCAGAAGCTCACGTTCGGCCCTTCAACAGACTCTGCATGCAGAACAGTCTTTGGGAAAAGAGCTATGCCGGCCAAGGCAATGCCGGTAGCTGCGGGCGCAAAACGCTGCTCTCGATCAGTAGCCGTACAAATGATAATCTATGCACCCTTACCTGCCGCAGAAACAAATTCGAGGCCATGGCTCAATTGGCGTTGATGTGAGTGCTCAATTGAGGAATGAACTTGGTGAAGTCCGAGGTTGATAAAGCTTGAATGAGGTCGCGTGTTTTTATGCAAGCGAGCTTCATAATTGGCATAAATATTTTCTAGAGAGAACCTCGCCCTGCGTCAACATCCACCTCCACCACCTCTGTACATCATTGGATTCTGTACATACGGGCGAGAGGAATGTTCAAATCTGCCATCCCTCGACCATGGATATGCCCGAGATGTATCCAAAGGCAGATGCCAGCGCGGCTTCGGCGCAACCACGTCCAAAGCACACCCTCGGCAACCCTTGAGGAGAGGCCTCACTTGGGGTTCAAGCCCGCCCACAGTCGCATGTCAGTAAATGGGATAGTTCCTGGGGCTCAGCATGGTGATAGAACTCTTCGCCAGATCTTCGACTCGCCGGAATTCTGGAAAGAATTCTCCCAGTCCTCGAAAGCCGGACGAAATATTGGACTCTTCCAAAATCGATACCTGACCGAACCTCAAGGCTTCGAGGATTTCGCAAATACAACGTTAAGGAAGGCAAAGAAATTGGTGGAGAAGGTGCTGGGCGCATCAACAGCCGACCAATATCACCGAGTCGTGAAGGATTTGGACCGGTTAAGTGACTTGCTATGTCGAGTTATTGATATTTCGGATTTCGTCCGAGCTACACATCCGGATTCGCGGATGCAAGCAGCTGCAACCAGGGCATATGCCATGATGTTTGAATATATGAACGTTTTAAATACAACCACGGGGTTGGCGAAGCAATTGGATACTGCAATTGAACAATCCTCGAGAATGACGACATGGGGCGAGCAAGAACAAATGGTGGCAGAAATCTTGAAGAGAGATTTTGCTAAATCTGCAATCGATCTCCCTCGAGCTGAGCGGGAACGCTTTGTGACTCTCTCTCAGGAGATCAGTGAAGTTGGACCGGATTTCGTGGACTACATGGCACCACAGAAGGAACATCTGACCTTTCAAAGTAGCAGGCTGAAAGGCATGGACCCAATGCTAGTTAGGAAACTCACGCAGTGGGGACAGGTTACTTTACCATCGGTTGGTGGGCCTGCAATTGCTGCTTTGCGGACTGTTCAAGATGAAGCCACCCGGAAGGAGATCTTCCAGGCCAGCCGAACATCCTCGAGGGCAAACTTGGAAAGACTCCGAACTCTTTTGACTAAGAGAGCAGAGCTAGCTAAGCTATCAAGGTTTGAGAGTTACGCGCAATTGACCTTGAAGGACAAAATGGCAAAAACACCAGAATCTGTTAATGGTTTCCTTCAGGCATTATCGAAAGATAATCACCCTGTTGTAGAGGCTGAAGTGGCTGATCTGATAATGGCCAAGATGATAGAAACAAATACATCACATCCTACACTCCAACCATGGGATAGGGAGTATTATATGTCGCATATATTGTCATCAGTTCGCTCAAGGACCCGGAACCCAGATTTTCTGTCCTCATATTTTTCACTTGGAAGGGTTATGCAAGGCCTTTCAAGACTTTTTTCTCGATTATATGGGGTCAGATTCGTGCCTCACGAGACTTTACCTGGAGAAACCTGGAACTCCGATGTTCGCCGGCTGGATGTCATCTCAGAAACAGATGGACACGTCGCCGTCCTCTACTGCGATCTCTTTTCCCGCCCAGGAAAATCGCCGAATCCAGCACACTTCACTCTTCGCTGTTCTCGTCTGATCAGAAGCGATGAGATCCAAGAAGCTGCATCATCAAAAGACCCCATCTTCAAGTCCGCAGAAGAGGCCGCGAACGACGGCATGGCAATGTCCACACCACACCCTGAAGGCGTCATGCAACTCCCAACCATCGCTCTAATTTGCGATTTCGCGACCGAGCCCGGATCCCGCAAACCCTCACTCCTCAGCTTCAGCGAAGTATCAACCCTCTTCCATGAAATGGGCCACGCAATCCACTCTATCCTAGGCCGCACCCTTTTCCAAGAAGTATCCGGTACCCGCTGCGCTACCGACTTTGCCGAGCTTCCATCCGTACTCATGGAGCATTTTGCAGCAGATCCTTCCGTGCTTTCGCTCTTCGCCTCTCATTACGAGACGGACCAACCCCTCCCTTACGAAATGGTTGCCGAAAAGCTAGCCCTAGACAAGAAATTTGAAGGCTCAGATATCGAAAACCAAATCATTCTCTCAATGGCCGATCAAGTATATCACTCTCCACTCCCCCTTGATCCGTCTTTCGACACCACGAGAGTGTATCATGATCTCCAACGAAGTCATGGCAGCTTACCTCCTGACCCTGCTGGTACGAGCTGGCAAGGATTCTTCGGGCATTTATATGGCTATGGAGGGTCGTATTACAGCTACCTTTTTGATAGAGTGCTGGCGAAACGTGTTTGGCAGAAGGTCTTTACCTCTGGTCAGGATGGTGGCGCGGTGGATAGAGGGAATGGGGAGAAATTCAAAGATCACGTGCTGAAATGGGGTGGTGCGAGGGATCCGTGGAAATGTTTATCGAGTGTCTTGAAGGATGAGAGGTTAGAAGGTGGGGGAGAGAGTGCTATGGGTTTGGTTGGGAGTTGGGGTATCGAGGGTAGGAAGGGTGGAATTGGCCGGTGAGAATTTCTGGATGTGAAGCGGGGCGATGTCAAGTCGCTTGGCACTGTGTGAACTATGTGTACCGTCATAAATAGACCAGCTGCAGGAATTAGATGTACTTCTAGCTTAAATTGTCTCCATTGCTCTGCCAACTTTCAAGGGCTGTACATGCTCAAGAATGTGGCAGACCCTGTTGAAGTCGCTCTCCATCTCGTTGGCTACTGTTGTGCGCGAGGAGGCACAACCATGCCTCGAACTTCCTTCTATCTGAGTATTGGGCCGAAACCCTCCCTTCTTGTCCGCACCCCGTGCTACTTTCCATCGCGATCGATGCTCGAGACTGAGCACAAGATGTTCGATATCCCCTTTATTAGCGAGTGATGGGGTTTGAAGTGATAGAACAATTTGATATCACACTCCATCCGCAAGGGTCATCGTATAAAGGCTTCTGCCTCAATGCTTCCTTTGTCAATCTCGGAAAATCAGAGCATTGAGCTATCATTTCCTCGTCCCCAATGTATTCAAAAATCCTGTGAAATTTGCCATCCTTGACTTCCAGTTGCTCGGGGAAAAACTTTGAAACGTGTAAAAAACGGCGAACGAGCTGTTTTGTTATTCCATTAAATACCTCGAGAATAATTGCATCCGGAAGATTGAGCTCTTTGGCTATGAACCGACGTATGTCGACACCAAGAATAGTTAGGCGTTCATCAAGCAATTTGTGGTCTGCTTTCGAGATATTCCCAATATCAATAACGAGTGTCAACATCGCATCTAACGCCAGATCAAGTCTACTCCTCTGGAAAATATCCTCATACCAAGAAGAGGTGGATTGATTATGCTGATATGGATAATACTCATTGTGGTAAGCCACTTGCCGAAGCATCTGAGATAATGCCCCAATTGGTTCAAATAGATTGTGGAGCTCAAGATGAGGATAATCTATTACGAAGATGTTAGTATCAGTATATATGGGTAGAAGGTCAATCGCTGTACCTCTTAAAAGGTCGGTTATGTCGGTGAGGACTTTGATTTCCCAGTCTTCCAATAACTTGAAGACCACAACACAATCTGTTCGTTTTTCACAGCGTGGGATGAGCCAACGTATGGCGGTGATATGAACTTTTTTCATATCGAGTATAGTGAGGCGTGCATCAAAAGGTACTTTCCCCCCAAGAGACTGCTCTCGTAGACCAATTCCTTCTGGGAAAAAGCCTGGATCCTCTGGAAATTTTGGAGTTGGATGTCGAAGTATGGTCTTGGTTCGGCAAGCCGACCTTCCGTTCTCATTGCTACCACTCCAGCTACCAGAAGTCAAAATTGTCGCAAAGGTCACCCTTGGTTTCGATGGAACGGGTTCGTATGCAAATTCTATGTCCTGCCTTTGTGGGAAAGCATCTTTAGGTGGTTCTTGTAGGTCGCCAACATTTTCGTTTCTTGGTTTTCCCTGTCTACCAGGTGGGCCAAGCACAGAAGCATCATCTACTTGCGGTGAAGCCTCTCCGGTATTACTTGGCTCCTCGTCGCCGCTTCTCAAAGAGAGAGGGATCAATGACGTAACTGTGTCCGCGAACATCCTATTCGACCGCCATGGCATCTCGTGAGCTGATGCCGGATCCTGGCTTGGCCCTTTCTCTAGTAGCCCACTCTGGTCAAGCTTCAACATATAAGCCTGCAAGATGTGTCCATATTTGTCTAGACTTTGGCTTCGAAAGCCCTTGGTAATCAATTCTCGTCTGAACGCTCTCCAGACCTCTTTTTCGTCTCCGGCGTACGTTGAAAGTGACAACAACGACAACGATGACCCATTTTTATCCAATGCTCTTGCCTGAGTGGCCATATTTTTTATCTCACGCCGCATCCTCTCGAATTCTCCCTTCACTTCTCCGAAACCATCATCGATTTTATTTTCCACACGGTCAAGAGCCTGGCTTTGCATCGTATCGAAGAGAATCGACATAGTCGATGTGTGGATGATGAGCTTCCCACGAACGACTCCCAACTCCTGGATATTAGATCCGAATTTGAAGCGCTGCCATATCTTCTTCGGCACACTAGGATGGCCCTCGCCACTCAGTGCTGTGAACTTTGCAAGCAGGCCGTTCAGGTCGTCGAGAACATTCTTGCAGCCATTGGCACAACTGATCAACTGGGGTGTCGTAGCTGGATCTTGTCGAAGAATGTTCGAATCGGGCCGTTTGGCTAATTTACGAACGCTTCTCAGTACACTGTAAAGGCATCGCACCTCTGATGCTATCTCGGCGTACTCATCGCCAGCCTGCTGGCAATTCCGGAACGTCCTTCGCGCCAGCTGGACCAGAAGGACAAAATCGCCAGGTGACAAGCCAAATCCGCCGAACGACATCGCGAGGTGGAGTTGAGATCATGATATCCTTGTGACCAAAGAGGGAAGGGAAGAGAGAGGGGAAGATTGAGAAGCAAGGTGTCGTAGACGAGGCTGCATTGCGCAGCCACAAGCCACTGCCTCAAGGCATCTCAAGTTTAAGGTAGGCTTTCCCGACCACCAAGCCGCTGAAATAGATACCTTGACCACAATACGAAGTTTCAAGTTGAATTCTCACTAAGGATCTCCTTAAACACTTGCAAAAGGCACATCTAAAACAGGTCTGAATTTAGTGCGGGATGAAGTACT
>Ga0302325_10035291_pt1 | contig 10220 bp, 9 predicted proteins | sample Palsa_T0_2_FD_201948 | JGI IMG/M metagenome (GOLD analysis project Ga0302325, IMG submission 201948) | Peat permafrost microbial communities from Stordalen Mire near Abisko, Sweden - Palsa_T0_2 | ecosystem: Environmental > Terrestrial > Soil > Palsa > Peat permafrost | place: Sweden: Abisko...
GAAGTCGAACTTCCAATACGTTGGTCTCCTCTCAGCATCGTTCTGAGTACATCTAACAGTGACATAGATTCTGCGTTTGCTCAATACAAACGTTGAAGGAAAGCAAAAGGTATAACTCCGCCGACAGCACATCGAAACTGGACTCTGCTGACCATCCAAAGGTCATGTACGCCTTGACCAAGATAAAGGGTGTTGGACGTCGATACAGCAACTTGGTTTGCAAGAAGGCCGATGTTGATCTCAACAAGCGGTATGGGTGGCTCTGAATTTCATGGAGGGGCAAGGACTAACGATTTCAGTGCCGGTGAGCTCACCTCTGAAGAACTCGAGCGAATTGTCACCATCATCCAAAACCCCACCCAATACAAGATCCCATCCTGGTTCCTCAATCGTCAACGCGATATCGTCGATGGTAAACACTCTCAAATTCTCGCCAACGGTGTCGACTCCAAACTCCGTGACGATCTCGAGCGCCTGAAGAAGATCCGTGCTCATCGTGGTCTCCGTCACTACTGGGGACTCCGTGTTCGTGGACAGCACTCAAAGACGACTGGAAGACGTGGTCGGACTGTCGGTGTTTCTAAGAAGAAGGGTGGTTAAGTGTGTGCAGATTATAGGGATACATTGGCTGGATGGAGTGCGGCTTTCCGATGGGTTTATGCATTGCATTTGGCTCTCTTGCGCTTAAGCATGAAGCAACGACTCGGTGTACTCTACTACATCTGGTCATCTGAAAAAACCATCAAATCCGGAAAACTAGGTTCTTCGATTACTGTGTGGTCGAATAGGACTTGGGTGACAAGTGAAATTTTGAAAATCCGTTACGCCCTTGATGCTCGCTAAGTAGAGAAAGCCAAGTCTTTCCACTCTAATCCTCATGAGTAACCGCCATGTCTAATACCTCAACTCGGCCTTGACCTTTTGTCTCCCCTCCAATGAAATCTCCTAGTCCCTTGAATGCACCTGGTTCCACAAAGCCAGTAACCTCCCACTCGGAACCTACTACATCCTGCGTGTCTACTTGCTCTATGTAGCTCAAGATGCGGTCCTTAACTGTACCCTTTCCTTTATCCTCACCATCTTCTGCGTCTCCTCCGACAGCCTTTGGACCAGCAGTCTTAGCAGCCTGCTTCAAAATGCTCGTAGGACAAGAAATGCGTAACCTCATCCTCGCCCTCGCCACAGGAATAGGTTGATGGGCAATCAAGGCTTTCATTGCCTCAAGTGCTTGGCTCTTTGCACTCTTGGTAGCAACAACACCGGTCCAGACATGTTCTTTTGTTTTCGGCTTCGCTTCTCCTTCTTCCCCAGTAATTGGCGTCGCAGCTCGACTTCCGGCACTCTTTTCTTGCTGAGCCTGTGATCCTTGGGAACTCAGCATATCCAACGCCTTGTCAATCATTCCCGTCGTATATACTCTCTTCGTTTTCGGATCCACCAGCTTGCTTGCAACAATACTGACAACCTCATTATGCACTCGTTCTAACTGCGCATGTCTCTCTTTCTCGCCCACTTGCAATTCTCCCTTGCTCAATATTTCAAGGATAATGTCGTTCACCGAGATTTTGGCGCCGAAAGCCTTCGCCAGGTCCGCCGAGGGCGCTGTTTGTCCTTTGGATACATTTAGGAAGACGGAGTTAATCTGGAGGACATTGTCGAGATCTGTCTCGATCCCCGAGCGCCATTCCAGAACCTGCTGGAGTAAGACACTGTTTGGTCTATCATTTCGCAACTGGACGAACCTTGTTCTTATAACACGCAATCTCAAAACGCTTCTTGGCTTTCTTCAGCCGTACAAGGGAGACGTTGGTCAGTTTAATCTGGTTTGAGGGTTGGTTGATAGGCATCTTGAATTTGGCTCTCAGATTGGGATTTCTAGAAGTTCAACGAGGTGTGGCATTTTGGAAGCTGCGATGGCTCGCTAAGTTTCGCTCCTGACCCCAAGACTTTGGATGCGCGGGGTTATAGGTTCCTGTCCTATTGCGTGCTTGCAGCTCACTCGCATTACTATATGCTTCCCAATAATTAAAAACATGTATACACTACTAACCATTAGTCCCGGTGATGGATCATGAGCCATTTCAGCCACCCGGAAGGCAAAAATGCATGCTCACGAGGTAAGAAGCAAGGCATAACTCATGTGACCCCTCAACCCAGTCTAGGTAAGGTACGGTAGTTGTTAGGTCGTTGTCGTTATCGCTGATAACGGCAGGCAGGCACCCGTGTCACGTGCTTGATCATTACGTCGTCGACTTGCTGGGCCAACCGGACAAGCCCGCTCATGAAACCAGGCCAGGGCCGAGCAGCTGCCCATCCCATCCCCCATCCCCCCATCCCTATCTCAACCCGTTCCTTCCCTTCTTTCATTCTTCGTCTTCCATCACATTCGTCTTCCATCACAACTTCAAGCTGTGGTGTTCTGACATCGAGTTCGTCTTTCTCAATCAATCTTGCTGGTCGCAGAAACCCCTAATAGTGAGCTGGTATCATTTCACTTATATACCGACTATCAACCATGAAGCTCTTGGCCTCAACCATCCTGTTGGGCGCCGCATCGGCGGCCGTTTCGAACCAGCAACATGTTCTCAGCGCTCCACCCAAGGGTCAGAATCCCTTGAAGGAGGCCGCCAAGCCAGTCTCCGATGCCTGGGAATCCTTAAAATCCGAATCCTTACAACATCTGGCTGAGTCGATGAAGAACATCCCCGCCGAGGCGAAAGCTCTCTGGGACGAGGTCGCCATGCTCTTCCCCGAAGCTATGGATGAGGCCAACTTCTTTTCCGCACCAAAGCCGCATACTAGAAAACCAGATAGCACTTGGGACTATATCATGGAGGGTGCCGAGGTTCAGAGCGTGTGGATCGAGAACTCCAAGGGCGAGAAGGAGAGGGAGATTGATGGGAAGCTGGAGACATACAATCTGAGAGCTAAAAAGGTTGACCCTTCAAAGCTCGGAGTTGATACTGTCAAGCAATACAGTGGTTATCTTGATGATGAGGAGAACGATAAGCATTTATTCTACTGTGAGTCATATTGAGCTACTCGTTTCCTTTGAATTGCAACTAACAGTGATCAGGGTTCTTTGAATCAAGGAACGATCCTAAGAATGACCCTGTAATTCTCTGGTTGAACGGGGGTCCAGGTTGCTCATCCCTCACTGGCCTTTTCCTCGAACTTGGCCCGTCATCCATCGACTCAAAATTAAAGCTTCACAGCAACCCATACTCTTGGAATGCAAACGCTTCGGTGATTTTCCTCGACCAACCAGTCAATGTTGGTTACTCCTATAGTGGTAGCTCTGTCAGCAACACCATCGCAGCTGGCAAGGATGTTTACGCGCTCCTCACTCTTTTCTTCAAGCAATTCCCAGAATATGCAAAGCAAGACTTCCATATTGCCGGAGAATCCTATGCAGGCCATTACATCCCTGTTTTCACTTCCGAGATCTTGTCACACAAGAAGCGCAACATCAACTTGAAGTCAGTTTTGATCGGCAATGGTCTTACTGATGGTTATACTCAGTATGAACACTACAGACCAATGGCTTGTGGAAAAGGCGGGTATCCGGCTGTTCTCGACGAAGGCGAATGTCAAGCTATGGATAACGCTCTCCCCCGCTGCCAAAGCTTGATCCAGAACTGTTACGACAGTGAAAGTGTTTGGTCCTGTGTCCCTGCAAGCATTTACTGCAACAATGCATTCATCGGCCCCTACCAGAGAACCGGTCAGGTACGTATTTCTACACACTCACTTCCCGAGGTTTAGCTGATTTTTCTCGCAGAATGTCTATGATATCCGTGGCAAATGCGAGGATTCAAGTAACCTCTGCTATTCTGCCCTTGGCTATATCAGCGAATACCTGAACAAGAGAGAAGTCCAGCAAGAGCTCGGCGTCGAAGTGAGCAGCTATGACAGCTGCAACTTCGATATTAATAGAAACTTCTTATTCCAAGGAGACTGGATGCAACCATTCCACCGTCTTGTACCAGGCATTCTCGAGCAAATTCCGGTTTTAATCTATGCTGGGGACGCAGACTTCATCTGCAACTGGCTCGGGAACCAAGCCTGGACTGAAGCTCTTGAATGGCCAGGTCAGAAGGATTTCAACAAGGCCAGCATCAAGGACATTAAGCTTGATAATGGTGATAAGTATGGCAAGATCAAGAACAGCGGAAACTTCACATTCCTTCAAATCTTCGGTGCCGGTCACATGTACGTACAATTACCTGGGCACGCTTGCCCTCCAAACCCTGATCTCTTCCGTTTGATAGTGCTGACCGAAAGATTTAGGGTGCCCATGGATCAACCGGAGGCTTCATTGGACTTCCTTAACCGATGGATCGGTGGGGAGTGGTTCTAAAGGACCCGAAAGCGACGACTTTTAAGAATTAAGATTGTGTAGGACCTCACAGGCCTTGCGAGATTGGGAAGAGGATAAAGGCGTTAAGGCTCTTCCTTCTTTGTTGCTAAATGTAAACTCCAATTTCCAATAAACATGGTCTTTACTGCATGTAAATGCGCTCCCGGTTTTGTGATATCCACGCTGTCCCAAACCTATGATGAAAAAGTTGTAGAAAGGTTTTGGATCATATTGTTCGGAATTTAAGTTCACTACTAGGATTCACAGGACATAAAAGTTTACCTCTAGGCTTCTCTATCACGGGTCTTTTTCACTGTTGATCTCCAATCGCAGAAACGGTGCTCACGTGACTCAGCGCTAGCCAAGGCGTTAAGCGAATGCCCGCACGCAATTGGAAATTGTCGAAAATTGTCGAGAACCTCATTTTTTGACGACGACCTCACAACCACCTCGAATCATCAACTAAAATCAAGATGGTGAGTTTCCCAACTCCTCATTCCGGATTAGGCCTCCCAGCGATGCAGTGGTGATGATGAGAACTATACTCTGGAGAAGGGAATCAAGCACTTACCTGGACATGGCTAACATGAACTTCTTCACAGGTTCGTTACGCCGCAACTGAGATTTCCTCCGCGAAGTCTGCCCGCGCGCGCGGTGCATATCTCCGTGTGAGCTTCAAGAACACAAGAGAGACAGCGTTTGTGCCGCCAAATGTCCGTTCTGGTACCTTCTAACATCGTGCAGTCAAGCGATCAACGGATGGAAGTTGCAACGCGCAATTAAGTTTTTGGAGAATGTCCAGGAACACAAGGAGGCCGTCCCGATGAGAAGATACGCTGGAGGAACCGGACGTGCTGCACAGGGTACGATATCTCTTTGATCAGAGGAATTTGGGGCGAGGGGCAGTCATTGACCAGACATCACAGGCAAGCAATTCGGTGTCTCTCGAGCTAGATGGCCAGTCAAGTCTGCCGAATTCCTTCTCGGCCTCCTCAAGAACGCAGAGGCAAATGCGGATACCAAGGGTCTCGATACCGGCAATCTGATCGTTAAGCACATCCAAGTTAACCAGGCCCCCAAGCAACGCCGACGAACATACCGTGCTCACGGACGTGTAAGTATATCAGTGGCCAGCTTTTCTTGTGGGTTGGGATGCTGATGAGTATATAGATCAACCCATACATGTCGAACCCGTGCCACATCGAGTTGATCCTGACCGAGGGTGAGGAGGTTGTTCAGAAATCAGAGGCAGTTGTTGGTCGGGAGGAGGCCCACTTGAGCTCAAGACAACGCGGTGCTCGTCAACGTCGTGCTATCACTGCTGCATAGATGATTCCTTTTCGGTTTGGGCTTGGCATGATCTGGGGTTTGCAAAGGGCATCGTGATGTGATCAACGAGGAGATTTTCTCGTTGGGCTGTACTCCAGTAGCATTTGCTGGTTACCTAGCATACGAAAATGATACATCAAAACCAAACTATCGAATCTACCGACTGGGGTGACGAGTGATATGGGTAAACTGGACAACCAGTAGGTGGATGGTCCTAGGTTTCACGCTTCCTCTAGCTACTCTCAGTGATGATGCCAGTGTGGTAACCAATGGAAACTCACCCAAAATCCTGATGCAGTTTCTGTTCGAACTGGAGCGTAGCGGGGCTTGTGTTCGAGGCAAAAAGCATGCTCATATGATATGCAAAGCTCGGCCATAAGTTCCTATCGTACGGTAGGATTTCAGGTAAGTCTCTACTATTACCAGAGCCAAAGTAGTCAACATGTTCGACAGTATCTACACCGAGGAGAACGACTCGAACTAAAATAAGACTGTGCACATTTGAGGAAGGTCATCTTTTCGTATTCTGTTGGAAACTAATCGTACATCAAATAATGCTCTTTACTTCTAATCTAACCGTGTTGCAAGTTCAAAATCACGATACGTCCTTGGCTCCCTCTGATTCGTAAAGCGTTCAAATATTTTGATGCCATGAATTGGGTAGGTCGTCTGAGCAGGCCGTGGTTCTCATAATGCGGATTCGTCGTGTATGCCATTGAGATTTTGGCCATTGACTGCGTAATGAATTGTGAAATTATGCCCAAACCAACGCTATGCTTTTTCAAAACAATAATAATCTAACATAACATGGAACATTTCTGTTGGGCAGTACGTCTGTTGGAATTTCTCCGTGTCAAAAGCGCATTTCTGTAGTCGAAGAGTCAAAGATAGACATCACGCTGAAGTATGATAAGTCGATCCAAGAGACGTAGAAGGCAATATGAGAGGTCAATGATAAGAACAATCCGATGGCTGCGGACCTTCGATCAACCCGAAGATACGACCGCGACCAGCGGTTGCGACACCATCAGCATGGGCATCTGCAAGTAATTCCTGACGAGAAGAAGGGTCCCACTCTAAGATCATGTTCCAAGCATTCTGAAGAGTGGCCGATTCACCCGCGTCGAGATGATTGACAATAGTACCGAGGTGTGCATCGTGTGATTTCATCATAAAGGAATCAATGTCGGCAATTCGCCTTGTGACAGAGGCGCTGAGAGGTACGTGGGTATTCGGTGGATCAACAACTATCTGGTTGAAATCCAACGGGAGCCGCACATAGCCACAAGACTCGAGTGCCAATTTTGTGAATGCAGTTGGCTCTCTAAATGGGGGCTCGGGGCCAAGAGTATCTCTCGAGTAGCGGAGCTCTGCCAACGTGACACCAGGGGTCAATTTGTCAATGATATCAGCCCAAGAACCTGGACGCGGAGGTTGAAGCGAGTCCTCGTCGAAACTCTGTTGATTGTTGAGAGGGGCAGCCGGCGGAGGAGGTTGTGCTGGAGCAATCTGTGCGTTCGGTGGCATTCCAAGTGCAGGTAGTCCTCCCGGAGGAAGTTGTGCTCCTGGTAGTACCATCAACCCTGCCCACATATTGGCACCATTTAGGCCACCAGCAATATGTGCATTCTGCGCGTTCGGTGGGTTGGCGTGATTCGCTGGGTTGAGTGGATTCTGTGCGACACCAGCTTGGGTGAGAGGACCTGGCTGTGCATTTGGAGCAATAGAGGCTGTCAAAGAAACTGTATCTAAAGTGAGGCTCTGCAAACCTGATTTTCTCATGGATCCCATAAATCTCAACATAATGTGTGGGCTGATCCAGCAGTTCTTAAGTGACAGGTGTTTGATGTTGGGAAGGGTCAAGACAGGGTGTTGCACAGCCCTGTTGACCATGTGAACAGCCTCAGACACCAAGGGAGCTGCCATAACATGCTGGTTCCGTGCGAAAAGCCCAACAGCATACTCTCCCCCGCACAGCCACTCAAAATGAAGCTCTTGAATATTCTCTCGCGGGGAGACCTGTTGAATAAGCAGCTGATAAACTCCCGCGATGGATAGAGAGGGAGCGATCCTCGTATCTTGAACCCAGCTGGTGTCCTCCTTGACAACCTTGCGCCAATCAGGAATGATACCTAGAGATAACTTCTTAACCTGAGGCAAGCTGTCCCAAAAATCCTCACGTCGAAGAATTGCTAAGTGTCGACTTGGCAAGCGTGCAATGTTCAGTGCCTCGATGTGCTGGAAGGTCATATGGTTGTCAATAACGGCAATGACGTACGATTGCATAAAAGCTTCCTGGGCCCACTCCATTTCGAGAAGCAACTCTCTCTGAGCATTGGTGAGATCATTCGGCTTGAGATCAATGGTTTCAGCCTTGGCCTTGTTAGACTTGCAGGAGAATGCAACCGCAGGCAGTAGTTGTCCATCGTCATCGTCATCATCATCATCATCATCGGAGTAAGATGAAGTTGGTTGGCTAGCAGCATCATCATCATCAGCAAAAGTTGCATCGTTGGCAACGGGATCAACACGCCCACGGCGGCGGGTGATGATTCTCCAATTCTCCATTCCGGGTGTGCGAGTGGGGATGTTCTCGTTGCCTGCACTACGAGCAGCCAAAGGGCGTGCTGTCCATTGGGTATCGTCCGCATCCTCGTTCTCCAACATCATGCGAATTGATGGCTCAAGAGTTTCACCCATGTAACCTGCTTCTTGGAGCATTCTTTCAAAAGCTGCCCGCATGCTACCAGGCTGAGCAGCTCTCGACGCGGAGCACTTCACTGGCCGAGGCATCCTCGAAAAGGTTTCAAAAGGCTTGTGTTCTGGGAGGAATCTCGTTTGACCGAAGACCGACAATTTCTGTCCCCGGTCAACGACTCGACGATTGACGTCGGGGCCTGCTAGCCAACCCAGACCGCCATCGATGGACAAGCCAAGCTCTTTCGCGGAGGATATGAACCTCAATGCTTTTGCCATGCTTCTTGTCTCATCTGCAGTTTGTTCGAGTCCCTCGAGCTGAGAATATCGATTGTAGGTCTTGAATGGCCACCGGTAGATGCCCCAGAAAGAGACAATGGCCTCTTGGTCGCATTTGACAGGAGGATTTGCAAGCTTGTCCGGGTCAATCTCGAAGCTCATGGCGAACTTCTGAATATGTCGGCCGAAACTAGGCAAAGATTAATTAGCAACTGAACTCGCAAGGTAAATCTTGAGAACTCACCCTTGAAATACCCTCATGCCTTTATCTTGCAACATGACAGATCCTTGCGGACTATCATTCGTGGTTGTTGAATCGGGAGTAATTCCATAGATCTCGGGTCTGAAAGGTACCACAACAACCTTGAATAAAGCTTCCGACACCTTGGAGTCAAACTCTTTACTCACAAGCCGCAAGTTCTGGATGCTTGAGCGGGAGAGGTGATCTATTATCAACGTAAAAATCTCGACAGGGAGCTCTCCAATAGGCCATTGCAAGACTACAGATGATTAGCACACCACAGATTTAAAAGGTTAAGCATGGAATGAGGTGCGAATTGCTTACCAAAACTCTTCTTAGTCTTCATGGGAGTGCCCTTTGTCTTGCGACGCTTGGATGGCGATGCATCTGACATATTGGCTACCAGAGGCCCAAATCTCAAACCACTCGGCAGAGATGACAGCTGTTCTGGGCAAGTAATACTTGCGTCGTTCAAGGTGGGGCTGGTGGAGGGGTTGTTCTCAAAAGGCCAGGATATCTCGGGTTGGAGATCAGGGTTATCAGGAGGTGGCAAGTAATCTGGGTCATCAAGCGGGATGCTCTCTGCACATTCCTGGAATGGGTCGTACTGATCGCTGTCAACCTCAGGGTCGAAGTACAACTCGTTCTCTCTTAATAGGTTGATGATGCGTTCCCTGATTGAGGCTACGAGGTGCTCCTCCGCCAATACGAGAATGTAGATGGGTTCTTCGCTGGGTTCTGTGTTGAGCTCTCCGTTGGAAGTATTCCTCAAGGGCAAAGGTTCCCTTGCCTTGCGCTTGCTCTTGCGCGCGCCCTAGATGTAGAATGTCAGAATCAATCGTGAATGAGTGATGTTTAAATCAGTGAATTTGGCGCGGGGAGCCATGACAAAATACCTCCATGCTGCTGTCCAATCGGCGTTCATGAACAGAGACCGGCACTAGGGGCAATCGGCCTTCCATTTCACCAGCGGCCGCTTCCACCGCCATCACTTGTGAGGCCCGTGCGTAGCGAACGCAGAAATAGGGGGGGGATAATTGATTGTTTAACAACGTGGAAGGCGAAGAATGCACTTTGTGCGTCTGGTTTGTTTGTTGGTTTGGTTTGATGCAATGTTGACAAAGATTAGATGCTGTGACTTAGCGTGTCTCGCGAATGAATCAAAATAAACAAATACTACGTCACGTGATCCACTCCCCGCCTTCTTAGCTTGTGGGTCTTTGAAGCAATGTCTTTCTGTATGGCTTCGCAAAGGATACAAAAAGCAGAAGTTCCTCAACACATCCTGTATCCCTGATTCAAGGGGTTGGAAGA
>Ga0302325_10035292_pt1 | contig 10220 bp, 9 predicted proteins | sample Palsa_T0_2_FD_201948 | JGI IMG/M metagenome (GOLD analysis project Ga0302325, IMG submission 201948) | Peat permafrost microbial communities from Stordalen Mire near Abisko, Sweden - Palsa_T0_2 | ecosystem: Environmental > Terrestrial > Soil > Palsa > Peat permafrost | place: Sweden: Abisko...
GTGGCGCCGAGGGCTTCGGTGCGGTCGGGCGATGCGCCGCTGGTGTGGACAGGGCCAGGGGCGATGGCGTTCACCCGAACGCCGAAGGAGCCGAACTCGGCAGCCCATGAGCGGGTCATCGACGCGGGCGTTGCCTTGGTGGCGCCGTAGGCTGCCCCGCCTACCAGGCCTACCAGGCCTACCTGACCCGCCATGCTTCCCACATTGATGATGGCGCCGGTTCCCCGGGCCACCATCTGCGGGGCCAGCGCAGCGACAAGGAAATACGGCGCTCGCACGTTCGCGGCGAGGAGCCTGTCGAAGGTCGCCACGTCAAGATCCGCCGTTGGCCCGAACCAACTGATCCCGGCGTTGTTGACCAGGATGTCGACTAAGCCGACCTGCTTCACGAAGCCGCCGAGTTCGGCGGGGTCGCTCAGATCGGCCGCAACGAAGAGGGCCTTGCCGCCGTTCGTGCTGATGGCGTCGACGACCGCATCGCCACGGGCGACATCGCGCCCATGCACAATGACTCCGGCCCCCTGGCGGCCGAGCTCTTCGGCGATCGCCTTACCGATACCGGAGGTGCCTACGGTCGCCAGTGCACGCATGCCTTCAAGGTCTCGTTGTCCGCTCATGTCGCTGCCTTTCTTCACGAAGTGCGAGGTCTTCGGCTTGCTCCTCTGAGGCGGGTGAGGCGCCGAATGTCTCCGCGAACCAAGACTCCGCGTTCGGACGCCGCGGCTTTGTCGAGCCTGCCGGCGAAGAGTCCCACCACTCCCTCTGGTGGTCCTGAGATGGCGAGGTCCGGGCAGTCGGCGGGTCCAGGTTGAAGCTGCACCCGACCTCGGGTTGAGACGATGGTCATCGGGCTGTCGCCGGTGTGGACCCCAATGGTGGTGTCAAAGCTGGACGAAGTCAGCATCGAATTCCGCAGAGGCGACGCAATGGCGTGAGAAATATGGCTCTCCTCCGCTACGGGGTTTGTGCGCGTCGGCGAGCTCGGGAGGCGGCGGAGATTGTGGACGTTTGCCGCAGACCTATGTGTTGCACCAGATGTGCCCGTCGCTACGTGGTCGCCAGCGACTCAGTCGCGGACGGCTCTGTTCGCCTTGCGCCTTCGCGATGAGAAAGCCATGCGACCGGTAGGCTGTTCTCGAAGGAAGGAGCTCACAATGGCCGATGAGCAGGGTACAGCGCAATGGACTGCGGGAGAATGGCAGGGCAAGATGCTCGTCGACATCAATGGCGAGAAGATCGGCAAGCTGCAAGATGTTTACGTCGATGTCGAGACCGATGTACCGCAGTTTGCCACGGTCAAGGAAGGCTTCATCGGACGTCATCTGACCTTCGTACCGCTCGGTGGAATTCAGATCGGTCCCGACGACCTCCAGGTACAAGTGACCAAAGAGCAGGTCCAGTCCGCACCCGACATCGACATCCACGGCGGTGAGCTTTCGCAGGCGGACGAGTCCACCCTCTATCACCACTTCGAGTTGAACTACACGCCGATCGACACCGAAAGCGGACGCCGTCTCGCTCGACGGTAGCGTATTGAACGCTTGCGTCGTTGCGCACCATTATCGATCATCGGACGATACCTGACGCGTTCGCCCGCCTTCTAGAAGTCGCCGAACCGGGAGTGGTCGAAGCCTCCCGGCGCGAATGGATCACCGGTACGGGCGAAACACTCTTCGATCGTTCCCAAGGGCCGGCCGGCGCATTCAGTCGCTCCCAAGCCTGAGGCCCGTCGCTTCCAGCTCATCGATGAAACCGTGACCCCAGCTCGTCGTCTGCCGCTCAGGCTCCCACCCGCGGTCGTCCAGGAAACGGCGGACATTGCCGACTACCGAGGCCGGCGTGGGAAGGCACACGGCGGCGTCGCCCAGCTCCAACTCGTGCATGAGGTTCTCCCGACCATGGCCGGGCACGACGTCGAGGAGCACCATACGTCGCCCGATGACCCTGGCCTCCCGGCAGGTGTCGCCCGAGCTGGTGACGACGACGTCACTCGCTGCCATCAATGTCGGGACCTGATCCGTGTAGCCGAACGGGATCACCCTTGGATCGTCACGCGAAACGGCAGCTAATCGTGCGGCCAGTCTCTCGTTGGACCCACTCACCCCGAGCACCCACCAGCCTTCGGCCGCCAATGCCCGGGCTATGTCATCAAGAGGCCCCAGTCCCCACGCCCCGGACATCAGAAGGACGCAGGGGACATCAGAGGGAACCTGCAGCCGATCGCGGGCGTCGGCTTGACCGGGGGCTGTGTAGAAATCGGGTCGTACAGGGGCTTCCACCACACCGACCCGCGCCTCGGGGTAATAGCTCCGGACCGATGCGGCGGCCAAGTCCGAGGTGACCAGGAACAGGTCCGTCCCCCGGTGTACCCACATCCCGTAGGCGAACGAGTCGGTCATGAACACGACGGTGGCCAAGTCGGGCCGGGCCTGCTTGAGGTGGACGGCGGCGGATGCTCCGGTGGCAAAGACCGATACGACAAGGTCGGGATCGTATTCATCCACCGCTTCGACGAGTCGTGGAAGCATGGCCTTGACGGCGGCCCAATCCATGAGCCGGCCCACGGAACCGTTCCCCCGGAGTTGCGAGAAGTGGAAGCCGTCGTAGACCGGCGTTATGGACAACAGGCTCCGGAATACGAAGTTCCCCACAACCGAGGGACCCCCTCCGAGCATCGGCATGCAGTCGATGATCCTGCTCTCGACCCCATAGGGCAGCAACGCCGCCGCACACGCCTCGGCCAGCGTGTCATGCCCTGCCCCGAACTTGCCGGAGAGGAACAGGGCCCGCCTGACGGTCACCGGGAGAGTCCGACCAACTCGTCGAGCGTGAGCGCCGCCAGACCCTGCCGATGGAGATCCTCGGCGATCGGGCCCAGCGCCTCAGTGGCGCGCCGCGACGACCCCGGTGGCGACTGCACATCAGCATCGTGGAGCAAGACGATTCCCCCGGGGCCGACCCCTGCTCGGACCCGACGGGCGACGCTGCTCGCATCGGGCTCGTCCCATTCCCTGCCCCAGGCAGACCACAGCACGAGTCGGAGGTGGTGACGCCGGGCTTCGACCATGGTCGCCCCCGTCGTCTGCCCGAAGGGTGGCCGGAACCAGCGCGGGTGGATCCCGACCTGCTCCATGGCGTCCATCGCCGAATTGAGGTCCGCCCGCACCCACCTCGGGGACCGCACGAAGTGGTGTTCGTGGCGAAATCCGTGGGTCTCCACCTGGTGCCCCCGATCGCGGATCTCGCTCACCAACTCGGGATGCGACACCACCTGCTCGCCTAGACAGAAGAAGGTGGCGGCTAAGGAGAGCTGATCGAGCCGGTCCAGCACGAGCGGGGTGGTGTGGGGGTCCGGACCGTCGTCGAAGGTCAGCGCCACCCCGTTCGCGTTGGATCCCCGCCACCGACAGAGGTCACCGGGAAGGGCCCGGATGGGCAGCCATTGCCCCAGGCTGACCACGCTGGGCACCATGTGCGCGCCGGCGGCCAGGCCGATCGGGACCAGGAACTGAGCCGTAGCCGTCCACCCGCGCGCCGACGGGCGTCGGGCGGTACGGCTCACGCCGAGCTGGTCTGCTCTATGGCGTCCTCGTCTCCGAGCCACTCGACATAGCGGCGCATGCCGTCGTCAAAAGACGTCTGGGGCACCCAACCGAGGACGCGATCCGCCTTGTCCACTGAGATGACGCGCCCGGCGTAGTCGCCCGGGCGAGCCGGGGTGAACTCGATCTCGGTGGCCGGATCGACCAGTTCGCAGGCCAGTTCGGCGGCATGGCGGATGCTCACCGGGGCCGGGCCTTCGAGGTTGAAGATCTGGTCGGCTCCGGCCTCGCCGAGCGCCAGGACATGGGCTTCGGCCAGGTCTTCGACGTAGATGTAGTTACGGAATTGCAGCCCGTCGCCATGGATGGTGATCTTCTCGCCCGATCGCGCCCGGTGCAGGAACTGGGGAATGGCCAGTTCCTTGCGCATCCGGGGCCCGAAGGGGATCCCGTAGCGCAGGATCGTAAAGGGCAGGCCGTAGAGCTCTCCGAAGCTCGAGACGACCAACTCGGCGGCGATCTTCGATGCCGTGTAGACGTGCTCGCTGCCGGTCGAGGCCAGCGGCGTGTCTTCACGCAGGGGGCCGTCGCCCGACGCGGCGGTGTAGACCCAGACCGTGCTGGCCAAGATGACCCGTCCGAGCCCGTTGCGTCGAGCCGCCTCGCACACCCGGGCCGTCCCCACCACGTTGATCTCCATGGTCCCCACAGGATCGGCGTGCGCATCGTTGACGTTGGCCACGGCAGCCAGATGGAACACGGCATCGCTACCGGCCATGGCGTTGACCAGAGCAGTCAGGTCCGTCACGTCGGCGTCGTAGTACCCGACATCGGGGCGATGGGGGGCTCGGGTATCGATGACGACTACCTCGTGACCATCTGCCACCAGGTAATCGACCACGTGCGACCCGATAAAGCCCGACCCACCGGTCACAGAGACCTTCATGACTTTGCCGCCTCCTCCATAGTCCGACCCGCCAGGACGGAAGTCAAACTTTCGACCACATAGTCGGCTTCGTCATCGGTCATGTCCGAGTGCACCGGAAGGCAGATGTGCCGGGCGCAGACGTCATCCGCCACCGGAAACGAACCCCTGTCCAGATCGGCGAAAATCGGCTGGCGATGCAGCGGCGAGGCATAGACCTCGCCCGAAAGCGACACCCCCATCCGCTCGGAGAGCTCCCGCTTGAGTTCGCCCCGGTCGATCGCCGGATCCAGAAGCACGACGTATTTGTAGAAATTGGAGACCGAGGCGGCAGGAATGGAAAGGGGCTGGCACCCCGACAGGCCCGCCAGCGCCTCGTCATAGCGGGCGGCAACCCGGCGGCGGGTTTCGATGGCCTCGTCGAGGTGGGAAAGGTGGATCACGCCGACGGCGGCGTGCAGCTCGCTCATCCTCCAGGCGTAGCCCATGCGGACATGATCTCCGCCCAGGAAGCCGGCTTTCCCCTGGTCGCGGTAGACGACGGCTTCGTCTCGCAGCTCCTCGTCTCCGGTCGTGATCATCCCTCCCTCACCGCTGGTCATGACTTTGGTGGGGTAAAAGGAGAACGCGGCGGCGTGGCCGAACGTCCCGGCGGCTCGGCCCTCGAAGCTGGCCCCGTGGGCATGGGCCGCGTCCTCGACCAGGACGATCCCCCGACGATCGCAGATGGATCGTATGGCGTCGATCTCGGGCGTGATGAACCCACCGATATGGACGAGCACCACCATGGCCGTCTGGGGGGTCAGCGCTGCTTCCAGCGTTTCGGGCGAGAGGGCCAGCGTGTCAGGGGACACGTCGGCCAGGCGGGGAATACCCCCGGCATGCACGACGGCGGCCGCAGTGGCAAAGAAGGTGTTGGTCGGGATGACTACCTCTCGACCCTTGACCGCCAGGGTGCGGAAAACGATCTCGAGGGCACTGGTGCCGCTGCTCACCGCCACCGCGTGCGGCACATTGTGGCGGAGGGCGAATGCCTCCTCGAACTGGCGGGTACGCCGGCCGAGAGTCAGCGAACCGTCCTGCAGCGATTGGTCGATCATGCGCAAAATCGCCTCTCGATCCTGCGCTGAGAAAACGATCCGAGCTGCCGGTATACGAGGACCAGTCACGCGGTCACTGCGCTCGAGGCGCGGCCGCGGGGGCGCGGCAGGCTGGACCGGAGGAAGACAAGTCGTTCATGACTGCAAAGATTCACCGGTGACAGCGCGCCCGTCAAGCTGGCCTGGGCTCGACCCGGGCAACGAACGTCCGTTGGGGTGGTAGCCGGTCCCACGCATCGTGTCCCCGAACCCATGGGACCTCAGACTGCCGGGGGGGTTGGGCTCCATCCGTACGGCCGGCAGTATGCGACGGGGAAGCGAATCGACGTGGCGAGCAACCTCGTCCTTGACGCGAGAATCGCCATAATGGCCCGGTGAACGACACGGGATGGCGTCGCCTGCTCTCTGCGACACGAGTACGGGCACGCAGGCAGTGGCCCGCCACCGTCTTTTCGTCGTTGCATGGGTACAAGGCATCGTTCGTCGGAGCCGACGCACTGGCAGCGGTCACGCTGCTCGTCATCGCCGTGCCAGAACAGCTCGCAACCTCGAGGCTCGCCGGAATGCCCCCCGTCACCGCGTTCTACGCGTTCATCGCCGGCACCGTGCTCATCGCCATGCTCGGGTCGAGCCCGCAGATGTCGGTCGGAGCGGACTCTACGATCGCCCCTCTCTTCGCCGTGGGGATCGCTCACCTGGCACCCCCCGACTCCTCCAACTACATCGACCTGGTCGGCATCCTCGCTGTGCTCGTCGGGGTGATCGTCGCCCTGGTCGGCCTCCTCCGGCTCGGATGGATCGCCGAGTTCCTTTCCGATCCGATCATCACCGGCTTCCTCGCCGGCATTGCCGTCATCATCGTCGTCCACCAGCTTCCCGATCTGTTCGGCCTGCCCTCGGCAAGCGGCTCGACCCTTCACCGCATCGGGTTCGCGTTGCGACACCTCGACCAGACCAACGGCTGGTCGCTCGGCATCGGAGCCGCCACCTTCGCTGTCGTCCTTGCCGCCAGACGCATCGACCGGAGGTTCCCCGGTGCGCTCGCTGCACTGATCGGCTCTACCGTCGTCGTGGCCGTCTTCGGCCTCCCTGCGCACGGGGTCAGTGTGCTCGGCGCATTTGCACACGGCGCGCCGCGCTTCGGGCTGGTCGGACTCTCGTGGTCCGCACTGGGAAGCGTCGCGCCGATCGCCGGAGTCGTCGCGCTGGTCGTCCTGGCCCAGTCGGCCGCGACGAGTCGTGCCTTCGCCGACGAGGGCGACTATGAGGTCAACGTAGGCCGAGACTTCATCGGGGTCGGGGCCGGGAATATCGCGGCAGGCCTCTGTGGGTCCTTTCCGGTGGACGCGAGTGCTCCCCGGACCGCTGCGGTGGCCTCGGTACACGGCCGGACGCAGGCCGCCGGGCTCGGGGCGGCGGCCGCTCTCGCGCTGCTGATCCCAGCCGCGGCCCTGCTCAAGGACGTCCCGCTCGCCACCCTGGCGGGAGTGCTGCTTTACATCGCGACCCGGATCTTCCATGTCCACGATCTCCTGGACATCGCTCGCTTCGACCGCTTCGAGCTCGGACTGGCGCTGGTCACGCTGCTCACGGTCGCCCTGGTCGGGGTCGAGCAGGGCATCGGCGTTGCGCTCGGCCTCGCCGTCGTCGATCGTGCTCGGTTGACCGCCCGCCCTCAACTCCATGTCCTCGGTCGTATCCCGGGCACGACGAGCTGGGCACCAACGAGCACCACCGAAGGTGCAGTGCAACTGCCGGGAGTGTTGGTCGTGCTCTTCGCCTCGCCACTTTGGTATGCGAACGCGGTGCATTTCCGCACGGAGATAGATGGGGCTCTTGGGCGCGCGGCCGAGAAACCCTCGCTCGTCGTTCTCGACACGTTGGGCATGACCGATATCGACTACACGGGGTCTCGTGCACTGCGTCGGGTGCTGGACGAACTCCATCGAGATGGCATTGAAGTAGCCGTGGCCCGCGCGGGATCACACCTTCGCCAAGGCCTCGTGCGGAGCGGGCTATTCGAACAAGTCGGCGCCGCCCACTTCTATCCTTCGGTGAACGAGGCCATCACGGCTCTCGGCTCGCAAGGCGGAGCTGCGCCACCGCAGCAGCGGTAAGGGTGCCGGCGGTCTTTGCCGCGCTTTCTATGGCGTCGTCGATGCTGAGGCCGCAGAGGTCGGTGAGACTGAACAACGCTTCGGCACTGACCACGACGGCGAGATCCAGCCGCAGCTGAGCCAGAAGGTCGGGATTGGCCGATGCGAAGGCATCGACAAAGGGGGCCAGGGCACCGTCGATCAGCCCGAAGCGGATCCCGGGCCGAGCCCGGCCGAGATCTGGCTGAGCGATGGTCGCCGAAATCATCGCCCGGACTACTGCGTGACGTTCCGCCACTCCGCGGAGGAGGAAGCGGGTGGCGAATGTCACTCGTTCGACAGGATCGGTTGACGCTTCCACCGGCGCCAGGGCCTCGGACGGGGTGGGCCAGTCCTGCGCCAGGGCCTCGGCCAGTAGCGAGGCCAGGTCGGGAAAGTACCGATAGGCGGTGGCTTCCGAGACCATGGCCGCCTTCGCCACCGCTGGCATGGTCACCGGCTGGCGCCGTCGTATGAGCCCGACGCACGCCTCGACGATCGCCCGCTGGGTGCGCGCCCTCTGGTTTGTCCGTCCTCTGCCCTCGGCGAACGTCATGCCGCTCCTCAATGTCGGTCAGCTCTCTTTATGAGAGTCTACTTGCATCAGCTGAGGGAAGGGAGTACCGTGACAGATGAGAGTCAGCTCTCATAAACAGGAGGTACGAATCGTGGAGGTAACGATCACCCGGCCCGACGGCGGGGACGCCATTCAATTGGGTCCGATACGCATGCGCATTCTGGAGGACGGCAGCACGACCGGCCACCGCCTGGGGGTGGGCGAGATCACCCTGCCGCCCCATACCGACGGACCGCCGCAACACCGCCACGCCCGTCATGACGAGGGCTTCTACGTGGTTTCGGGCCGGGCCAGCTTCACTGTCGGAGACACGACCTATGACGCGCCCGCCGGCACGTTGGTCATGGTGCCGCCTGGCGCTCCGCATACCTTTGCCAACCCGGGCGATGAACCGACGGTGCTGCTCAATACGTTCACTCCCGACCTCTACGTCCAGTACTTCCGGGATCTCCGCGACATGATCGCCGCCGGTCAGCCCTTCACGCCCGAGGCAACCGTCGAGGTGATGGCCCGCTACGCCACTGTGCCGGCCACCGACTACGCCAGCTGAGACAGCCGCACATTCCGGGCGCGAGCCCACAACAGAGCGCCCCGCCAGCCACGACCGGCGGGCAGAAGGAGGACGAACATGACCAACAGCGCAGTGTCAACCATCAAGACCATCAACGTCGCGGGCGTCGGCCCCGTTGAGCTGACCGTGGAAGAACGCGGGGACGGGCGGCCCTATCTGGTGCTGCACGGCGGCGCCGGTCCGCAGTCGGTGGCCCGGTTCGGCCAGCTGCTCGCCGAGAAGGGCCACCATCGGGTGCTCACGCCCACGCACCCGGGCTTTGGTGGCACGCCCCGCCCCGAAGGGTTGGACAGTGTGGCCAAGCTGGCCGCCCTCTACCGAGGCTTGCTCGACGACCTCGGGCTCGAAGACGTGACGGTCGTCGGGAACTCCGTCGGCGGCTGGATCGCCGCCGAGATGGCCGTGGCGGGCACGACCCGCCTCAGCGGCCTGGTGCTCCTCGATGCGGTGGGCATCGACGTGAAAGGCCATCCCGTCGCTGACGTTGCCGGCCTGAGCCTGCCCGAAGTCCAGGCGCTCTCCTTCCACGACCCGACGCCTTTCCGCGTCGATCCCGCTACCGTCCCCGACGCCCAGAGAGCAATTATGGCGGCCAACGGGGCCGCCCTGGCCGTCTATGCCGGCTCGACCATGGCGGACCCCACGCTGCTCGGACGCCTCCGCGGCATCGCCGTCCCGACCGTGGTGCTGTGGGGCGAGAGCGATCAGATCGTCGATCCGGCCTTCGGCCGGGCCTATGCCGCTGCGATCGATGGGGCGCGCTTCGAGGTGCTCGCAGCCACCGGGCACGTGCCGCAGATGGAGACTCCCGATCTGGTCTTGCAGAGGATGGAGGAGACGCTCAGGCAGCTCCGGTGAGCGCCAGCTCGAGCTCTTCGAACGTGGGAGGTACCGGTCGATTCCCATTGTGCACGTCGTTGTGCACGTCGAACACCTTGCCCATGTCCTCGTCGTGGCTCCGCACCGAAGCCAGCATCGAAGTGTCGAGGTCGGCCTCTATCTCGGAGAAGATGTGACCCTTGCGACGATTCAGCGCATAGAGCCAGGACCCTCCGACCAGCATCCAGGCCAAGAAGATGTAGGGGAAGATGCGGACCGGGAACGGCGGCACCGGGACGAAGCTCCCGATCGTCGGCACGGCGAGGGCCAGGCAGGCGATCACCGCCACCACCACGTTGTGCGGCTTCAGCTCGCCCCGCTTCTTCAGATACACAGGAGCCGCAATGGTGATCAAGTAGTAGGCCGTGAGGAACCCGAACGCCGCCAGCGTGCCCCCGTCACCGAAGGTGGTGAGCGGGTTGGTGAAGATCTCGAGGACGCAGGGCACGGCCAGGATCAAGAAGATGTAGGAACTGATGGCCACGTGGGGA
>Ga0302325_10035293_pt1 | contig 10219 bp, 7 predicted proteins | sample Palsa_T0_2_FD_201948 | JGI IMG/M metagenome (GOLD analysis project Ga0302325, IMG submission 201948) | Peat permafrost microbial communities from Stordalen Mire near Abisko, Sweden - Palsa_T0_2 | ecosystem: Environmental > Terrestrial > Soil > Palsa > Peat permafrost | place: Sweden: Abisko...
CTGGTGGCGATCGAGAACGGGTACCAGGCGGCGATGATGGCTCCGACGGAGATATTGGCGACGCAGCACTATCTGGCGGCGCGGAAGCTGCTGGCCAAGTCTTCCAAGGATTACAAGGTGGTGCTGTTGACGGGGTCGCTGGACCAGGATCGCAAGCGGTATGCGCGAGGGCAGATCTTTCGCGGCGAGGCGCAGTTAGTGATTGGGACTCATGCGCTGATCGAAGAGAAGGTTGAGTTTGCACGGCTGGGACTGGTGGTGGTGGACGAGCAGCACCGGTTTGGGGTGTTGCAGCGGTTCAGGCTGATGAAAAAACCGAATGAGGCCGAGCCCGATGTGCTGGTAATGACGGCTACGCCGATTCCGCGGACGCTGGCGTTGACGCTGTATGGCGATCTGGATGCGAGTGTGCTGGATGAGTTGCCGCCGGGACGGACGCCGATTGTGACGCGGCGCGTGGCGGGTGAGCGGCAGGAGGATGTTTGGGAGTTTGTGCGCAAGCAGGTCGAGCAGAAGCGGCAGGCTTACATTGTTTATCCGATTATCGAAGGGGCTAAGGACGATCAGCCGGAGCTGGATTTTGCTGCGCTCGATACAGAGGCTTCGGTTGGGGTTCCGGAAGAGCCCGCAAAGAAAGTTCGCAAGAGTTCATCGAAAAAGGCGCAGCTCTTCCCTGCTCCGGCTACGAAGACTTCGGCAAAGCTCGATCTGAGGTCGGCGACGGAGATGTACGACCAGCTGCGCAATGGCGCGCTGCGCGATCTGCGGGTGGGGTTGCTGCATGGGCGGCTGGATGCGGATGAGAAAGATGTGGTGATGCGGCGGTTCCAGCGTGGGGAGATCGATGTGCTGGTGGCGACGACTGTAATCGAAGTGGGTGTGGATGTGCCGAACGCCACGGTGATGGTGGTGGATCATGCGGAGCGGTTTGGCTTAGCGCAATTGCACCAGTTGCGCGGGCGTGTGGGGCGTGGGGCGGCGAAGAGCTACTGCATCCTGATGACTGGCGACAAGGTCTCTCCGCAGGCCGAGGAGCGGCTGGCGGCGATGGTGCGGACGCAGAATGGATTTGAGCTGGCGGAGCTGGATTTGGCGATGCGCGGGCCGGGTGAGTTTTTTGGGACGCGGCAGGCGGGTTTGCCGGGGTTTCGCGTGGCGAACCTGGTGAGGGACCGCGATCTGCTGGAGCTGGCCAAGCGGGAGGCGGTGCGGTTTGCTTCGGCTCCGGATGAGACGGTTCCGGAGGCGGAGCGCAAGCGGGTTTGGGAGCATCTGCGGCAGGCGTGGCAGAGGCGGTATGGGCTGATGGAGGCGGGTTGAGGCTGATGTATTGGAATGGCAAAGCTGTAAAAAACTATAAAGAGCTGTAGGTACAAAGTATCCCACCCTAGCCACAAAAACAAAGGTGTGGCGAGGGTGGGGCACCCACTTTTGTGCTCTGGGAAGAGTTTTTGGAAAGGTTCTAGGCGGCTTCGGAGGTGGTTGGTCTTGGGGTGCTGGCTTCGATTGGGAAACTGTGAATTTCGAGGTCGACGCTGACGATTTCGCCGCCGCAGTCTTCGTGATGGCTGCGGGTGCATTGGCAGAGCTCGGTGAAGCGCAGGTGGGCGAGCTGGCTGAGTTCGAGGCCTACGGCGATCAGGACGGTATACATCTCGACACAGCTCTGGCGCTCGAATTCGAAGAGCATGTTGATCAGGCCGGAGTCGTTGGCGCCGCGGCTTAGCACCCAGCCTCCGCTGCCCAGGATGGCGCCGGTGAGGGTCTGAATGAGCCGCCTCGGCTCTTCCATCGTGGTGGCCCGCATCTGGAGGGCCCAGGACGAATTGAGCTTGGAGATGGCCGGCGGCAGGGTCATGGTATTCATCCCTCCGTTTATCGGACCGGTTTTGGGGTTTCTTGATCGCTGTACCAGGCTGCGACAGAGCTGTCCGGAAATGGGACAGATTCCCTTCTCCGGCATCCGTTCGTGTGGTAGCCTCCATGCAAGATGCTCATCGGTACGGGAATCGACCTGGCGGAAATCCCACGTATCCGGAACTCGATTGCCCGTTTTGGGAACCGGTTTCTGGACCGTATCTTCACGCCTGGGGAAAAAGCTTATTGCCTGCGCAAGAAGAATGCCGCGGAGAGTTTCGCGGCGCGGTTCGCAGCCAAGGAGGCGGCGGCCAAGGCCTTGGGCACCGGGATCAGCTATGGCGTGAACTGGCTGGAGATTGAAGTGACGCGGGAGCCTAGCGGGCGGCCGGGGCTTGCGTTCCATGGGCGCGCGGCGCAGATCGCAAACAGCCTGGGCGTGACCAACGCGGCGCTTTCGTTGACCCATACAGGGCTGCTGGCGATGGCCAGCGTGGCTCTCGAAGGCTTGCCCGGGCGACCTCTGGAGAGCTAAAGAAATTCCAACGGAACTAATCCATTCAAGCCCATTTGAGTCTGCAGGTTTACGGAATCGGTCTGGTATGCTCACTCCATTGAGGGACGAATTGCGATGCCGAGCCAAAAAGAACTCCGTTGGTCGCAGCTAAAGGTCGGCATTCTGACCCTTTGCGCCCTTGCCGCACTGACAGCCATCATCTTCATTCTTTCCGGCACTACGGGCGGCCTTTTCACGCGCAAGATCAACCTCCGCGCGTACTTTGAAAACGCCAATGGACTGACGGTTGGGGCCCCGGTGACGCTGGATGGGGTGACGATCGGGAATGTGATCCATATTCGCATCCTTCCGCACCACGAGCCGGGTGCGGTGGAGGTGGTTGCGCGGGTGGGGTCGAAATTTTTGCCCGCGCTCCATACCGATTCGACGGCTGCGATTCACCAGGCAGGCGTACTGGGAGATTCCTTTATCGATATCTCCTCGGTTCATGCGACGGGACCGGAGCCATCTGACAACGCCATACTGCCGGTTTCCGCCGTGCCCAGTATTCAGGATGTGATCGGCAGCAGCCAGGCATCGATTGAGACGATCAACGAGGTGGTGCACAAGGTGAGCACCCTGATGGATACGCTGAACAGCGGCAAAGGCACCGTGGGGATGCTATTGAACGATCCTACGATGGCCAAGAAGATCGCGCGCACCGTCGACCAGTTGCAGACGCTGACCGAGGACATCGCCAGCGGCAAGGGCAGTGTGGGCAAACTGGTGACCGACGACGAGCTTTACAACCGCGCCAACTCGACGATCGGCAAGCTGAACGATATTGCGACTCGCCTGGACAACGGCGAAGGCTCGGCGGGCAAGCTGCTCAAGGACGATACGCTTTACAAAAACCTCAATAGCGCCATCGCCAATACCAACGAGCTGCTGAGCGGCATCAATTCGGGCAAGGGCTCGCTGGGCAAGCTGGCCAGGGACCCGGCGCTGGCCAACAAGCTCGAAGAGACGATGACCCACCTGAATACGCTGCTGAAGGGGATCAACGAAGGCAAAGGCACGCTGGGGCAGATCGCGCAGAATCCTGTGCTGTATGACAACCTGAGCAAGACGCTGAACGATACCGGGCAGTTGATTACGGCGATTCGCAAGGATCCTAAGACTTATCTCACGGTGCATGTGAAGGTGTTCTAGGATTTTGCGGCAGGGATGGCGCAGCTCACGGTGCGGGAGTTAAGCTGTCTTGAGAAGGGATCATCTCTATGATCCGTATTGGGATCCGCATGGCCTCTAAACCGGGACTGAGGACGTTGGTCTTTGCGACTGTCGTTGCGTGTGCCGTGTTTGCGCCGGCTGGGCGCCTGTGGGCTGCCGGACCCCCTGCGATGCTTGGTGCGATGCCGGCTGTGGGATCGGGTGCGGATGATCCGGACGGCGATGCCGAAGCTATGCCTCTGATGGCGGTGGGCGACTTCAACCGGGATGGCATTGCGGATATCGCGGAGGCGGATTCGCCTGCCGGGGATCCCTCGGGGCTGGGCTCTTTGACGGTGTCGCTCGGCCAGGCGAACGGCACTTACCAGCAGATGGCCTTCCACCTGCCGCTGGGACATGCTCCGCGATCGATCGCCGCCGGCGACTTCAATGGAGACGGCATTCAGGATCTGGTGGTGGGGGACGACAGTGGGGCGCTGATGCTGTTCCTGGGCGATGGGACGGGCAAGCTGGTTCCCGCAGGCGAGATCGCACATCTTGATTCAGTGGCGTCGATCGCCGTGGCGGACTTCAATCACGATGGCATTCTCGATATTGCGGTCTCGGACTGGCGCGGGAACTCGGTGACGGTGCTGCTGGGAGAGGGCAAGGGCTCGTACCGGCGTGGGTGGTCCTTTCCTTTGCCGATGCGAGGGAAGGTTGCACGCATCTCTACCGCGGATTTCAACGGGGACGGCATTCCGGATCTAGCGGTGGTGTACGACGACGATGCTGGGGCGACCTTCGAGGTGATGCTAGGCAATGGCAATGGCACGTTCACCGATGCGCCGGCCCTTAGCTTCAGCAAAGATCCCAATGCCCATTGCGCTACCTGATTGCGCAGGGCGCCGCTCGCTCCGGTAAACGAAAGACATAAAAATCCCAGGCCGATCTTTGAGAATCGGCCTGGGATTTCTTTTTCAACGGAAGGTTGCGGCAGCTTAAGGCATTTTCCGTATTTTCGTAGACTCGCCGAGCTCTGTCAGGGTGGATTTTTCTTGATGAAAAATCCACTTAGCATCACGGCTTCGGAATACACCAATACGGAAGATGCTTTAGTGATCGTGGGGAGCTTGGCGAACGGAAACGATCGTTCCGTCCTGTTTCGCCATCACGTAATTTCCATCGATCTGACGCCACTCATGTCCCGCTGGCGGACGGCGAAGGTGGTTTTGCTGATAATCGACCTTATCGCCTCTGTTCCAGTCTTCCTGCTTAATCTTTACACCCGCTTTCCATTCGTTGTGCTGCTTGTAAGTGTGGTTGTCCTGATGATCCTGGGCTATGACGGGCATGCTTGCCAGAGCCATAGCCAGGATGGGTAGTGCGAATGCTGCTCGAATCATTTTCATGAGTACTCCTGGGAATTGGATTCCGCCTCGGAGGGAATCCCTGTAGGGACGACATTGATAGGGTCTTGATTGATAGGGTCTTGCGCGTCTTCGCTTCTTCCGCAAGCTGAGATCAGGTTTACGTGGTCTGCTGAATACGGACTGCTCAATACAGCACAGCTCGTGTTGGCTCCAATTCAAACTTGACGATTCCCCATCTCGCCGAGGTCGGGCCGGTCGCTCTGACCGGCTCGTAGCGCTTCGAGTTCCGGCCGCGGAAATTGTGGGAGGACGAATCGGAAAAGGCTATAAAAACTATAGGTACAAAGTATCCCACCTTCACCGCAAAAGCGCGGTGAAGATGGGGCGCCCACTTTTGTGGCTGGATGCGAGTTTTTGGGCAGGTTCTTAGACTCAGGCCGGACGGCTCCTTGCCTGCGCGTGTTAATTTTCTAGTGTGCAGTCCCGCCCGACCGGCTGCGCTTTCTCGACGGCCCCTGCCCCATTTCGGCTGATCCCATCTCTAAGGAATTCTGGATGAAACCTTTCTGTATTACCCTTTGTCGCCTTGGCCTGGTTTTGCCTGCCTCGGTGTTGTTTGCAGCGGCAACTCTTGGGTTCGCTCCGGCGGCCAATGCGCAAAATAGCTCGAGTGACTTCAACTTTGCCGGTATGGACGATTCGGCTCCCGCGCCGCCCAAGCCGGTGCGGAGCCTGGACTTGAGCGCGATCGACAAGACCGCCGACCCCTGCACGGACTTTTATCAGTACGCCTGCGGCAACTGGGTCAAGGACAATCCCGTGCCCGGCGACCAGACGCGATGGGCGCGCTCCTTTTCGATGCTGGGCGAGCGCAACCGGTACCTGCTGTGGCAGGAACTCGACGCTGCCGCCAAGGCTCCCAAGACGCCGTTGGAAACGAAGTATGGGAATTACTTTGCCGCCTGCATGAACACCGACCTGGTGGAGACGAAGGGGCTCAGTCCGCTGGCTCCGGCATTCAAGGACATCGACGCTTTTTCCGATCCCAAGAAGCTGGCGAGCTTGATGGGAGAGCTGCTGGCCTCGGGGTATCCGGCGCCGCTTTTTCAGTTTGGCGTGACGCAGGACGATAAGGACTCCTCGAAACAGATTGCGGTGACTGCGCAGGCCGGTCTTTCGCTGCCGGATCGGGACTACTACCTGAAGGATGACAAGCGCTTTCAGACGATTCGCGAGCAATATGTGGCGCATGTGACGAAGATGTTCACGCTGGCGGGGGATTCGCCGGAGAAAGCGGCGGCCGAGGCGGCGGCGGTGCTGCGCATCGAGACTGCGCTGGCCAAGGGCTCCCTGAGCCGCACGGAGATGCGCGTTCCCGAGAACCGGTACCACATCTACACCTTGGCGAAGCTGGAAGATCTGTCGCCGAGCTTCGACTGGCCGGTGTATTGGAAGGCGATCAAGATCGGGCACTTCGACACGCTGAATGTGGCCACGCCAGAGTTTTTCAAGACGGTGAACGATCTGATTGCGGCCGAGCCGGTTGATGCGTGGAAGGCTTACTTCCGCTGGCATACCCTGCATGGCAGCGCCAGCAATCTGCCCAAGGCGTTCTTCGACGAGAACTTCGACTTCTTCGGCAAGACGCTGGCGGGGCAGAAAGAGCCTACTCCGCGCTGGAAGGAATGCACCGCATTGACCGACCGGGCGCTGGGCGAGGCCGTCGGGCAGGACTGGGTGAAGGTGAATTTTCCTCCGGCGGCCAAGGCGAGCATGGACAAGCTGGTGCTGGCGCTGGAGAAGTCCTTGGGCGACGACATCAAGACGCTGCCCTGGATGAGCGACGAAACCAAGAAGGCCGCGGAAGAGAAGCTCGACCTTATCCGCAACAAGATCGGGTATCCGGAGAAGTGGCGCGACTACTCTGCTCTGGAGGTGAAGCGCGATGACCTGCTCGGCAACATGCGGCGGGAAACGACATTCCAGCGCAACTATCGCCTGTCGAAGCTGGGCAAGCCGGTGGACGAGAAGGAGTGGGGCATGACGCCGCCTACGGTGAATGCCTACTACGAGCCATCGATGAACGACATCAACTTCCCGGCCGGCATCTTGCAGCCGCCCTTCTTCGATTTCACGATCGATCCGGCGGTGAACTTTGGCGGGATCGGGGTGGTGATCGGGCATGAGATGACGCATGGCTTCGACGACGAGGGGTCGAAGTACGACGGCCACGGCAATCTGCGCGAGTGGCAGACGGCGGACGACCGAAAGGCGTTTACCGAACGCACCGACTGCGAGGCGAATGAGTACAGCGGCTTTGAGGCTTCTCCGGCGCACGACGGAATGGCGGCGCAGAATCTCAATGGCAAGCTGACGCTGGGTGAGAACACGGCCGACAACGGCGGATTGCGCATCGCCTACATGGCGCTGCTGGATACTCTGGCGGCGGATCATAAGACGATCGACGACAAGATTGACGGCTACACCGAGGCGCAGCGCTACTTCCTGAGCTTTGGCCAGGTCTGGTGCCAGAATCAGACGGACCAGTCGGCGCGGCAATCGGCGCTGGTCGATCCTCACTCGCCGGGGCGGTGGCGAACCAATGGCTCGGTGCAGAACTTCGAGGAGTTCGGCAAGGCTTTCGGGTGCAAGAAGGGGCAGCCTATGTATCCTGAGCACTCCTGCCGGGTGTGGTGAGCTAAGGCACCGGGAAATGCGGCCTTGAACGAACCCAGGTCTCAGAAGCGAGACCTGGGGCACCCGCGCTCATCTTCCACGACTTGAACCCAGGTCTCAACCACCCCAACGACGAAGACCTGTCGTTGGGGACCCCGGCCAGCGAGACCTGGGGCACCCTCAATTTTCTGCCTGAACTCAGGTCTCAAAATCGAGACCTGGGGCACCCCGCGATCATCTTCCGCTTGAACCCAGGACTCAGAATCGAGACTTGGGACACCCTCAATTTTCCGCCTGAACCCAGGTCTCAAAATCGAGACCTGGGGCACCCAATTTTTCCGATACCGGATTTTTGTCTGCAACGTCCAAAGCAGCAGTAACCATACGGGTTGGCTGTCTTCCGGGGTCTTCCGCTTGCCCGGAAGCTATGCACAATGGCCCCCCACCTTCTACAATGCAGCGAGGGACCCCATACCCACCCAGCTCTGCTGCGGAACATGAAACCTGACGGTACGGGCCGGAAAAGCTTGGGCTGGATCAGGACGAAGGAATCGCATGACGTTCAGGAAATTCGGCAAGACAGCGCTGACAGCAGCCCTCAGTTTGGCCATCGCATTCAGCCTTACCTCTTGCATTCGCAGTTTTACTGTTGGCTATTTGTACGTAACGGGCACAGTGACGACGACCCCCTCCGGCAACGGCATCATCACCGGCTTCAAAATCAATAACGACAACGGCAAATTGACGGCGATCAACGGGCTGCCGATCGGCAGCGGCGGCGCCAACCCGATCCGCGCGGTGCTGCTGACCGGGGGCAATTTTGTATATGTACTGAACCAGGGCGCGACTGCGAGCGGGGGCAATGTCTGCACCGCGACTGACCTCTGCCCGAAGGCAAACATCACTGAGTTCGAGGTGGGTGGCAACGGCATTCTGACCCCACAGGAGACGACCAATACTCAGGGCAACAACCCCTTCCGGCTGATCGCGGACTCTTCCGGCGCGTATCTCTTCGCGCTGGACGCAATCGCTCCCGGGACCACGGATCCCACTGCTCCGAGCAGTGCCAGCAATCCCAATTCCTTTTGCCAGACGTACTTCGGGACTCCCTCTTGCGGCGACATCACTGTCTTTTCGGTCAGTGCTTCCACGGGACGCCTCTCGGTTATCTCCAACGCGCAGCTGACGTCGTCCAGCGGCACCCAGATCACTTACTTCCCGGTCCCGGCCAATCCCATCGACTTCAACATGGCCTCGGGGTACCTGATGACGCTGGCAGGCGCGCCTAGCTCGAGTCCGTCAGCGGTGATCACCAATCCCTTAGCTGGCCAAACGGTGTACCCCTACAGTTACAACTCGTCGAACGGCCAGTTGACCGTGAGCCAGAGCACGCAGCAATACATCAACAACGGCGCGGGCGCCCCGGTGGGGCAAGCGACGGCGATCAATTTCGCCGGCGGCCATGTCTACATTCTGGACAATGAGCCCTTCGTAGCCAGCGGGACGCCGGGGCAAATTTTGCCCTTTACGGTGGGAACCAACGGCGCGCTGCAGGCGCTGGTGGGCGGCGCAGTAGCTGACGATCCGACGCAGACCGACCCGGTGCAACTGCTGGTGGAATCGAAGGGTAAGTACGTTTTCGTGGCTAACTACGGGGGCTCCAGCATCAACAACGGGGCGGGCATCGTGGCCTATGTGATCGATCCGACCTCCAGTCAACTCACCGAGGACCCCGGCTCGCCATTCACCCTCACCGAGAATACGGGATCCGTGCCCCAATCCGGAACTGGCGCGCAGCCAGTGTGCATCCTCGAGGATCCCTCGAACCAGTACATTTACACGGCCAACGCTGGCGATTCCACGGTGACCGGCAAGGTTCTGGACCCCAACTCTGGCGTGTTGACGCAGATGCAGGGCAGCACCGGCACATTCGCGCTGACTGGACCAGCTACCTGGTGCTGGGTGACCGGCCGCACAAACTAGCCGGGCGGTTTGTGCTTAACCCAATTGAAGGGCCCGCTGGGAAATGCGGGCCTTTCTGCTCAACCTCAAACCTGGCGGCTCGGCTCGCGATTTACGCTACAGGGACCGAGACACCAAAGTCGCCAAAGTATCGATAACGAAGGAAACGCATGAAGTTCGGCAAAGTCGGCCAGGTTGGACTGGTCTCCGCCATCGCACTACTCGTGGCCACCTTATTTACCGCCTGCAGCACCCTGACGGTCGGGTTTCTGTTTGTTGCCACCACCAAGCAGACTCCTGGGCAGATGGAAGTCTATGAGGTCAATTCGGAGTCCGGCGTGCTGCACACCATCCCCACTTCGCCTTTTCCATCTGGCGGCAGAAACCCCATCGCCGAAGCGGCTGACGCCAGTTCTGAGAATCTCTATGTGGCCAATAACGACGACAACAATATCGTCCAGTTCGGCATCGGCACCGATGGAAAGCTTTATCCGCAAAGCACCATCAATACACCCGGCGCGTTCCCTCTGGCCCTGGCCCTCACCGGCAGCTATGTCTACGTGCTGGATACTTTGGGCCCCGTCGCCGGATGCAGTCTCGCCAATCCCTGCCCCGGCGTAATCGCCGGTTATGCTATCACCTC
>Ga0302325_10035294_pt1 | contig 10219 bp, 9 predicted proteins | sample Palsa_T0_2_FD_201948 | JGI IMG/M metagenome (GOLD analysis project Ga0302325, IMG submission 201948) | Peat permafrost microbial communities from Stordalen Mire near Abisko, Sweden - Palsa_T0_2 | ecosystem: Environmental > Terrestrial > Soil > Palsa > Peat permafrost | place: Sweden: Abisko...
GAGTCGCCGGATCCAGCTCCTCCTCGACTACTCGCTCGTGACCATTCACCTTCAGGCGAAGCATTGCGGCCTTTGACGTGCAACGCCTGGACTTTCCTCCAACTTCACGCCGAGCTCAAGCCTGTTGGCTTGGACGTCACGCCCCGTCTGGCGCTCCGTGCTGTGGCCGCCCCACCGGAGCCCCGCGGCGCCATTCGCCGCTCAGCTTCGCTTCTGTGAAATCGCGCATGTTTCCGAGGAACTTATGACGCGACGCCGGAACTATTGAAGTTCGAGCGCTATAAGTGTCGCTTGGCCCGGGACGAGTCGTTGATACGGCGTGAGCTCATTGTCGTTTCACCGAGTAGTTGAGGGTGTCAGAGCCCAGGCGCACGAATGAAATATAAAATTCGAATTTCTTGCATCATTACCCGATTGATGCGCGATCGATATGGATCCTCACTTTGGTCGAGCACACCCGTTCGAAATCGAAGTTGGTTGAAGTGAGTGGCGCAGCACTTCTCGATTGTCACCTATGGGTCCAGCGCAAGCTAAAATCGAGGCCCAGGCAAATCGAGCGTTTTTGGCACGAGATACAGGGACTTCAGGTGGGATGCGTTGGGGCCAGCACGTACCATAACGGACCACTTGTCGGCAGCCGAAACCGACAAACTCGCTGAAAGCGGAACTACCCGTGATGAAACTGTGTTTTGGCGGAAATTAGCAGTGGCTAGTATCCGTAAACTCCGCCGCAATTACTTGGTCATCTGGCTGGTACCGGAGATGCCCGCCGTCTGCCGACTGGTGCCAGAAATGCCCGCTTTCACTTGACTGGTGCCGGAGATGCCCGCCGTCTGCCGACTGGTGCCAGAAATGCCCGCTTTCACTTGACTGGTACCCGAGATGCCCGCCGTCTGCCGACTGGTGCCAGAAATGCCCGCTTTCACTTGACTGGTGCCGGAGATGCCCGCCGTCTGCCGACTGGTGCCAGAAATGCCCGCTTTCACTTGACTGGTACCCGAGATGCCCGCCGTCTGCCGACTGGTGCCAGAAATGCCTGCTTTCAGTTGGCTGGTACCGGAGATGCCTGCGATGGCCATGCCTCCCCGGACGCCGGAACCTGCCAACGCGAGTTGTACTTCCGAAGCACCCGCATTAGTTGTCGTCCCAAGAATTACCCCACCAAGCGCAGGCTGGGTCCCCGTTACGGCGACCATTTCGCCTACGACCGGCGCAGCAGACTGTGGATCGGAGAGCGTCGCCGTATAATCAATCTTGCTGTCGCCGATTGACAGCCGTCCAAATGTTTCATTCACGCCTGTAACAACGCCCGTTTCGAACACGGGATCCGAACCAGCTGTATAGGCACCCAGGGACTCCGCCCAAGCGTCGGTGACGGAGCCATTCGGCTGTAAGGATCCGTGAACGGCTACCTTATCGCCGGCAACAAGACCTTCTGTGCTATCAGTCCGGTACGACCGCCCGAGCACGGTTACGCTGGAGGAATCTACCAGTTCCAGCGGGCCAACGGCGACAACATCATTAGGGATCTCGCCAAAGGCCGTACCCCCAACACCCACCATTAAGAGAGCCGCAAAGCCCCCTGCAATTACTGTTGATATTTTGGCCATTGGCAATTCCGTTCTCGTCCCCTTAGTGATTCGCTGCCGCCTGAATCTCGGTCGCCGCCGAGGGTTCGATTGGTGCGTCATACATAAAAAATTCGACTCCGACTCGCTTACCGGTCGAAGCTTCCAACTCCGCTTTGCTTGACGTCATCCATGCGTCGAGCGTTTCCAGAAAACGCGTGCCGTCAACGACAAGCCACTCACGTATTGCGCGCCGACCGTCATTGGAAACCGGGAAATCCGTCTGAACAGCGCGCTCCACATATCCGACTGGGGACTCCTCCAAGAGGTTGTGGGTTAAGGTCGCCGCGAGCGCGCCCAATGCACTCCCCATTCTCGTAATCCGCTCCACGCTCACTCCAGCAGGGATATACGCTCGGTTTGTGCAGCGGACAAAATCTTGTTCGTGCACTTCTACGCAACCTGCCGCCAGTAGCTGATCAAGGACTGAATCCGGGTCGGTGTCTGGTGCGGCCGCTGCGACAAGATCCGCAAAGGTGCGTTGACGCCCTGTCGAGGTCAGAGACAGATCGAGGGCTACACCGTACGGCGTGGAAAATCTTGGATCTGTATTCCACGCTGTAAGCACGGCCGCGGGAATCATAATTGCCGACGCCTTTATCGAACGTCGCTTAACCGCAATACGCCGCTCAGCTAGGTGTTTTTCAGCTTCACCGCGCGTCAACCCCGTCATTAATGCCAATCGACCAACGGTAGTTGGGCGGCCTTCCTTTTGCAGGATCTCGGCTGTGTCGTAAACAAACAGCCGAGCAAGCATCTGTGAAAGATCGTGGTGCGTGGCACCGAAGTTCCGGAATAGCGGCATGAGCGGTCGAAGCACAGCTTCAATCGCGTCAATCACCGCCGCTCCCTGCTCGTCCGTAGTGTCCACTCGCCCTCTCGGAGCGTTTCAATTCTTATTGCAACGTTAAGGTAAATCTTGTAGTCCCTTATGTCAATTGAAAATATGTCCACTACTTCTAGACTAACCTATTGATTCTCATGCTTGCTTTTACATAAGAGGGCGATAGTCTGAGATCTGCGTCACAACTGCGCCCGGGATAAAACTCATTTTTTGTCGCGCGGATACGACAGAGAACGCCCTGGCGCGACAACTTTTCGCACAACTGTTACCGGTAGCCCAGTCTGCTATTCCGGCTGTTGCTCCGTAAGCGGACGGAGAACTCACCTTCCTGAGGGGTCAGGATCATAGGGTTATCCTGTCCACTAAGGACTGTTGGACACGTGCACACTATCGAGCAGGGATCCGGGCGCCGCCGCCGTCGACAGCACAATGCGCAGTCCAAGGCCGAGGCGGTGGCAGCCTGCCGCCAGCCCCGGAGTGTCGATCGCAGCGGCGGCCATGGCGCGGTCAATCGATGCCAACTTGTTGCGGCGCTGGGTCGTCGAGGCGGAGCGCGCGCAAACGGGCTCGGTGGTAGCGGCGACAGCGGGGGCGCCGACAGCGGGCGAGAGCTTTGTCGCCCTACCTCTGCCGGTACGGCTCTCGGATGACACGCCGATCCGGATCGAAGTGCGTCGGGGCGCAATGACACTGTCGGTGCAGTGGCCTCGCTCGGCGATGCACGAGTGTGCAGTCTGGCTGCGAGAAGTGCTGAAGTGATCCGGGTCGATGCGGCTTGGTTCGCCGTTGAGCCGCTGGACATGCGCGCCGGCGTCGATACCGCGCTGGCGCGCGTGTGAGTGTGTTCGGCGAGGCGCGTGCCCATCACGCCTACCTCTTCGTGAACAAACGTGCGAACCGGATGAAACTGCTGCTGCACGATGGCTTCGGCCTGTGGCTTTGTGCTTTTGTGGCTTTGTGGCTTTGTGGCAGGAGGCTATACGAAGGTCACTTTGTGCGCAGGGCTCGCGCGCGAGAATGGTGTCGCACTCAGCAGCGAGCAGCTGCAGGCACTGGTGGTGGGATTGCCGTGGGAGCGGCTGGATGATCGCGCGAAGATCCGCGTGCTGTGAGAGAATAAAGTACTGCAAAGGGTGTCGACCGCACGGTAAATATGGCAACATCGTAGGCCATGGAGTTGCCGCGCGATCTGGCGCACATGGATGCCGAAAGGCTGCGTGATCTGACGAGCGCGCTTTTTGCGAAGCTCCAGCAACGCGAAAACGAGATCAGTGAACGCGACGCCGAGCTCAAATACAAACAGCTCAAGATCGATCAGCTGATCCACGAGATGGCCGTGCTCAAGCACTGGCGCTATGCGAAGCGTTCCGAGCAACTCGATGTCGTGCAGCGCTCGCTGCTGGAAGAGTCGATCGATGCGGATCTGGAAGCCATCGATCTCAAGCCCCGGGCGCTGCGCAAACCGTCCACGACTCCCAAGGCGCAGCCGCGTCGCGTGGCGCTGCCCGCGAATCTGCCACGGCGTGAGATCCGGCACGAGCCTGGCCAGCGGCACTGCAGCTGCGGCTGCGCCCTGGAGCGCATCGGGGAGTCTCTAACTGATCGTTCGTTCGGAACTGGCACCAGTGGCTGCTCGCGAACGCGAAGCGCGTGAGCATCATGTGGTCCTTGACAGCAACTCGCTCCCGCCGACTTGGCCGGGCACATTGCCTCGGGCGTGGTTACGACCTCCTAAGTGTTCGCTTGAGTGGAGGAGCGCTCTTCCAGAGCTCGATCCTCCTCGAGTTTGCTCGCGACCTCAACGACCTTGTCGTTAGAGACGTTGTAAAATGCATCGCGATACCGGTGAACGGTGAAGCGCTGCCATTGCGCTTTGGCGAAGAATTCTGCGGTCGCTTCGGCAAGCCCAGAGCGGCCATCGGAAACGATCAACCGAACGCTGGATAGCCAGAATCCGAATTTGGCGATCTAACCACGGACGCGGCTCATCATCGCGGTTTATTCGCGAACTATACCTGCAGGATTCGATGTGGAATGCGAATGTCGCGTTTAGAGGTCTGTATGCGTTCAAGCTCTGTAAGACACTAATCGCAAAAAAGAAAAGCTTGTACCCCTGCTATCTTTTTTCTCTTACCCGCATTCTTCAGCAGTTTTGCTCGCTGGCCTAACCATCGATTGCTCATCTCGACCATGTCGCTTAGCTGCGGGCGCATTACTTGTATGAATTCCGAGAAATCTTTCTCCGAAATCTCACCAAAAGATGTGCGATCAGGCCGCCCACTAGCAATGGCGATACGCGGCTGTCGGTTGAAATTGGCGGTACTCAAGAATCGTCGCACCGTCCGCACGGAATGTGCAAGTATTAGGAACGAGTTGCCGGTAAACACTACGCAGTCGTTTAGTCTGGCGACCTTGTCCGGGCCGACTCTCTCCATCGCATTCGCTTCGCATCCAAACTCAACGACGTCGGGTATTGAATACGCCGGAAAGAACTCACTAGCGAGCGATCGAAATGACGACTTTCGCCCGTTGACATTCAATATAGCGGGGCGCCCAGACGTGTCCAAGAACATTGGATCTTCCCCCCATTTCGCTATCATCTCCGCGAGCCGATGGGCGGCCTCGAGTACAGCTCTTGCGCTATCCATGCGCAGCGATCTTCCGATTGCCGCTTCGCGCGCCAACTCTGCCAACTTTTTGTCGCTGAGCCCATAAGACTTCAGCGCCGTCATACATGCATTGAGAAGTTCAATTGCCAACGAGTCCCGCGTCACCGTATCCGTCGAATCCCCCCGCCACTGAACTTTCGGAAGATGTTGCTGCTTCGCTCCATCTCTATTCCCGTGTCCATTTGCCCTTGTCACGACTACCTCCGGTCATTCCTACTTTAGACTACGCTCCGTCTGGTAAATTGTTAGCCCAACCTTAACTCGCCCTCTTTGTTTGGACCGCCGAGACCTACCTGCCTCAACCTCGAGCTCGTGCTCCATTCCATTGAGAAACGTTGTGGCACGACGACTAATAATGTCGCGCACAGCCGCTACTCTTCCCAGTTCGATTTCTATCGTGCGCATCGAGTCGCAAAAGCGGCGAGATTCTGGCTGGTGCAAATTATATCTCAGCGTTTCTAGCAGCTCGCGCGCCCGAATCCCGATTTCTGCGATGCCGCTAAGATTGAACCCCTGAGCGCGAAAGGTGCGTCCGCGCACACGTAATCTATGTTCAGCGAGTGTCTGTACCAATCGTGCTCGCTTCAACTGATCTAATACGACTCCGGGAGCGGCGCCGGGCACGTAAGTAGTCGAAAGCGATTGAAAACTCGGTTCACTTCCCTTCTCCGGTAAATCTCTTGGCTTGCCACTAGTGTCAAGATAAATGGGATCGGAATACCAGGCCTGAAGCAATCGGTTGGCTCGATTACTCTTCTGTTCCCGCGCGTCTGAAATCTTCGGTGGCTCGGAGAGAATACGGCGTACGAAGTTTCGATGTACACCCGCTACCAAAGAGACCCGAGCGTCCGAAGGCTCCGACATTCCCACACTTTGCCGCACAAGCCATTCGCGTGTTTTATGAACGAATACGCCGCGAAGCAGGCTTTCCGCTTCCGGGCTTGTAACCCCCAATTCAAGGAGCAAATCGACGAGCGGCTCCACCGCTGCCATCGCGGCCTGTGCAATAGCTGTCCTGCCGGAGATGCTCACTGCCGTATGCCTCCTTCCACAACGGGATGCCCGGCCAACCGTTTGTTGGCCCCAAGCAGCATATCGACTACGAATCGACCTTTGCAGATCATTTAGGAAGATTAATTAGCCCAAACTGCTATAATTGTGGCATACAGACATGCTATAATTATAGCACTATCTGTTCTGACGAAAGCTAATATGAATTTAAATCACCATACGTCAATGCGACGATCGCGTAGTCAAAACCGGTCCGTGGTGTCGCCAATTGTACTGTTCGATTCCCCCCGGTACCCGCGCAAGGGGTCACAATCAATTCGCATCGATCGTCGTAGACCGACGACTCCCCAGGCGCTTTCAAAATCCGGCGCCCGGAACGATGAATTTCGTTATTTCGTTGACCGTCAAGGTCGCCAGCATTTTAATTTCAGACAGCGAGTCTGGCTGGACGCAACCGTACAGATGGCATATACGCGCGTCTACAGCATCGCTCTGATAACGCTCGCTGTGAATCTTCTAACGCTGGTAACTCGCAAGCGGGATTTTCAAGCTGCGGTTGGATGCACGTCGCGTCGCGTAGTACTGCTGGCTCCCTCTTTCAGTCGAGAATGCCTCCTGGGTGCGCCCGATGAAGCTTGGGCTGTTCCGAGGACAACAATTAAGGCGTGGCTAGAGTCACGCGTGCGCACGGCGCCACGACCGAGATAGGCTGATATTGAGGCTGTGGATCAAGTATCGTTTTTAAGACTTCCGCTGCTACGCCGACGACATCCGGGCGCCACTATGGCAGCCTTCATGCCGGTGTGGCTCTCGGATCAGAGCGACTTCTGTGTACTGGCGGTCCGTACGCCGGCAATCACAGGGCGTTGGGCCTTTGGCTAGCCAAACACCCGCGTGCCGGCAAATTCAAGTTCATCTAGTATGCTTGTGTTGCGTTGAAACGTAGTCAGACCTGTCCGGAATCAACGGGCAACTCCAAATAGATGTTAGGCTCGCTATGTTCTCTTAAAGACGTTGGATCATGGCTTATCAATTCACTCTATCAATCGTACTTCCGGCAACGCCGGAAGCAATCTACCGGGCGTGGCTCGATACACGGCGTCATAGCGCCATGACCGGCGGCGCAGCGGTGATGTCGAGTCAATTGGGCGCGCAAGTCACGGCTTGGGATGGATACATCTCGGGCACCAATATCGAACTCGTGCCCGGCGAGCGCATCGTTCAGACTTGGCGCACGACAAAATTTTCCGCCGCCGACCCCGACTCCACGGTTACGGTGCAATTGCAAGGCACCGCTGAAGGCACCCAGCTCACGTTGACGCACGCCAATGTGCCTGACGGCCACTTGGGCTATGAACAAGGTGGTTGGCAGCAGCACTACTTCGAGCCGATGCACCGCTACTTCTCGCGCCTGACTCATTCGCGCTCCGCATCCGCAAAGGCCAAGTCGCATAAGGCAAAGAAAACTTCCCCCCGAAAGCACGCCGCCGTGCGAAAAAGCGCGGCGAAACACAGGATCGTGAAGCGCGCGCCGAAGAAACGTGCATCGAACAAGCGCCCGGCACGCAAGCGGTCAGGCCGCTCGTAGCATCCTCGAGCCTCCTCGGCGACGGCCGACAAGCGCTAGCGCGGCCATGCTGAAGCGCGATAAAGAATGACTGACAAGCCAATCACTCTGCTGCGGCCCGGCCTGCGCTGGATCGTAGCTCTCGGGTTCATGGCCGCGCGGATGGTGTGTGCGGCCGATAGCGACGCTGCCGGCGCGCCGACGCCTGCGGCGCTGCCGGCCCCGCAGAGCACCTGGCCGATGCTGCTTGGAGCGCAGTACACCCTGGTGGATCAGAATCAGTCGCGGCTCTACTCGCCCTACTCCGGTCCGCTGAGCCTGAATCCGAACGGCGATACCGAGGCGACCAACACGGTCGGATTCTATAGCGGCTGGGCGCCGGTGAACTGGGGACAGCTCTACCTCGACGTCGAAAGATTCGTCGGTGCGGGCGTGAGCGATGCGACCGGTCTGGCCGGTCTGACCAACGGGGATGTCGTGCGCGAGGGCGTCTCAGGGGAAAAGAAGGAGTTCTACATCGCGCGCCTGTACGCGCGCTTCATGCTGCCGCTCGGCGACGAGGTTACCGCGATCGATCGCGGCCAGGATCAGATACCGGGGACCGAGGCGGCCACGCGCCTCGAATTCAAGATCGGCCGAATGGCGCTGCCGGATGACTTCGATCAGAACCGCTATGCGAGCGCGGCGCGCACGGAGTTCCTCAATTGGTCGCTTTGGGCGAACACAGCCTGGGACTACGCGGCCAACACCCGCGGCTATACCAACGGCTTCGTGATCGGCTACATCAGTGCCGCCTGGAGCCTGAAATACGGCTTCTACCTGATGCCGACGAGGGCCAATTATCAGGCCCTGGAGTACGCCTCCGGCCGGGCGCACGGTCAGAACCTGGAGCTGCGGCTCTCGCCCTGGCCCACCGGCACGATCGTAAGGCTGCTGACTTATCTGAACACGGCACGCATGGGCATCTACGATGAAGCCCTTGCCATCGCCGCGGCCGATGGCAGCAGGCCCAACATCGTCGCGGACGATCGCGACGGGCGGCACAAGTACGGCTTTGGCATCAACGCCGAGCAGCCGCTGGCTGATAACGGCGATACCGGCCTGTTCTTGCGTTGGGGTTGGGACGATGGCAAGACCGAGACCTTTGCCTTCACCGAGGTGGATGAGGAGACCAGTTTCGGCGGCCAGCTCGCCGGCAGTCACTGGGGCCGGCGCGATGACCGCTTCGGCCTGGCGGTGGTGAGCGAAGGGCTGTCCGGGCCGCACCGAGAGTATCTGCAGGCTGGCGGCTGCGGCTTCCTGCTGTGCGACGGCCGCCTGAACTATGGCCACGAAGAGATACTCGAGGCCTTCTATCGCTTCCAGTACGTTTGGCCCGAGAAGCCAGGGCCCGTGCGCTGGCAGCTCAGTCCGGATTTCCAGGACATCCGCAACCCGGGCTACAACCGCGATCGCGGCCCGGTCCACTTTTGGACCCTACGCCTGCATGTCGAATACTGAGCGCCGTAGATGCCGCTGCGGATGCCCGCGACGCCAGGCATTCGGCGCTGCAGCATCACGCCGAGGGCGAGTTCGCAGCGGGCATGCTCTTTGGTGCGGTCCCGCACACAGCACCCGGCGCTGATAATCCTGGCAATTTGGTGCTAGTCGGCCATGGCCAGCCCGGTCTGGATTCTTCCGGCGAGCGCGCGTGGCTGCCTTGACAACCCATGAGTATCGCTGCGGGTCGCCGTTAGGTAAGCGCGCGGCAGGTCAACGCGCTACTCTGGGGTGTCCGACCACCCTGTGGAGCCCGCGATTTTGGAAGAAAGCTCGAACCTGACCGATATTCGGCCGGCAAATTCTCCCAACCCATTCGACCTGCGCCGCATCGGTGCCAACCCGGATTACTGGTATCCACTCGCCTGGTCGGGTGAGCTCAAGGCGGGCAGCACGCTCGGGCGCCGCTTCGCCGGAGAACCGATCGTGCTCTACCGCGGCAACAGCGGGCGGGCGTTTGCACTCGAGGATCGCTGCGCCCATCGCCAGGTGCCGCTGCACCTTGGCGTCGTGACCGCCGATCAGCTCAAGTGCCATTATCACGGCTGGACTTATGACGGCTGCGGCAAGTGCGTGGATGTGCCGTACCTCGGCAAGGAGCGGCTACCCAATGGCGTGCGGAGCTATCCGGTGCGCGAGGTGGATGGCTTGATCTTCGTCTTTCCAGGCGATCCGGCCCTGGCGGAAAGCCGCTTGCCGGCGGGGCTCGGCTCCTCGCAGCGCAAGGACTACAAGACCCGGCAGCTGAATCGGGAAGTCGCCTGCCACTATACGTTCATGCACGAGAACCTGTTCGACATGAACCACCAGTTCATGCACCGCAAGCAGATGGGCTCGATCCGGGCCCAGTGCCTGGGACGCAAACACGGCGAGGACTGGGCGCAGGTCGAGTACAGCTTCAGCCGATCCGCCGGCTCGTCTTCCATGGGCGAGAAGGTCATCGTGAACATGGTGCGCAAGC
>Ga0302325_10035297_pt1 | contig 10218 bp, 5 predicted proteins | sample Palsa_T0_2_FD_201948 | JGI IMG/M metagenome (GOLD analysis project Ga0302325, IMG submission 201948) | Peat permafrost microbial communities from Stordalen Mire near Abisko, Sweden - Palsa_T0_2 | ecosystem: Environmental > Terrestrial > Soil > Palsa > Peat permafrost | place: Sweden: Abisko...
TGGCCGTATTCGTCCGTTTTAAGGAAGTCGAGCACCTGCATTTCGAAGGACACGAACTGGTCGGGCGCGACGGTGCTTGGCAAGGGAAGTGTATTCTCTGGTGCAGTCAAGCACGCTGGCTGAGAAGCCGCAGCCACATTCACAGCGCAGGCCACTAACAGAATAACCGCGGCTTGCACTTGTCGAAACATACTGGCCTCGCGGTTTTGGCCCGGTTTCCACCCTGATTTTCAGTTGCGTAGCAAAATACTATGGACCACATCGGAATGCAATCCTTCTTCGTGCCTCGGAATATGTTCTAAGGGCGCCGATTAATCACGGCGATCACTTCGGCCTTGGTCGCATCTGCTCCGAGTTGGTTTAGCAGTCGCTGGGCTTCTTGCGTGTAGAAATCGGCGGCGCGAAGATGACGTTCCCAGGCATCAGGGATTGCAGCCGTGTGCCGGCTGCCGAGTATTGTCAAGCAATCGTAGAATCTCTCTGCTGCGTTGTGGTAAATCTTCCTCGAGCTTAGGTAGTACTCGCGAAATGTTTTCAGGGCTTCGCGAAATGTCGCATTTTCTTTATCAGCGCTCATTAGAAAGTCTCCTTCACGCCTCCAGGTATTTCGGTCAAGCATCTGCCGCATGATCGCTGGAGAGTTCCCGCCTTGAGTGACCCTGTCCTGCAGTTTCGATCCCTAATTTTAGTTTGTCAAATGCTCTCGGAAGGCGGCTCTCAAGCAAAAAGCCGGTTCCCACACAGGTTGTATCCACCACATCCCAAGTTACTCGTGATTCAAATGCAAGCGGCCGGCGTATTCCGGAAGTGGCTTTGCCTTGCTTCGTGGTGCGATACAATCCCCTCCGAATGGTCACTTGCTCCGGTTGCGGGGCTGTATCTTCCGAGAACGTCCGTTTCTGTTCTGCATGCGGGCGTCCCATTGCTGTGCCCGACACACCAGCGCTGGAACCGGATAAAACTGCCATTTTGCCTGCGGCGGTTCCCGCAAGTTCGCATCCGCCCCGAAACGGAGGATTCGTGCCCGGGACGGTTCTCGCCGAACGATATCGGATTGTAGCTCTTCTGGGCCGCGGCGGCATGGGCGAGGTCTATCGCGCCGAGGATCTCAAGTTGGGAAACGTGGTAGCTCTCAAGTTTCTTCCTGCCTCGCTGCAGAACGATGGGGCGACTCTGGCCGGCTTTCATGCTGAAGTGCGAAATGCCCGCCAGGTTTCGCATCCGAATGTTTGTCGTGTCTACGACATCGGCGAGGTGAACGGCCGGCACTTTCTCACCATGGAATACGTGGATGGTGAGGATCTTGCGTCGTTGCTGCGCCGCATAGGCCGGTTGCCCTCCGACAAGGCTCTGCAGACCGCGCACCAGATCTGCGCTGGCCTCGCTGCCGCGCATGATTGCGGATTGCTGCATCGTGATCTGAAGCCCGCCAACATCATGCTCGATGGTCGAGGGCGCGTGCGCATCACGGACTTCGGGCTGGCTCTAAGCAGCGACGACGCCAGTGGCCGCAGCGAGATCGCGGGTACGCCGGCCTACATGGCTCCGGAACAGATTGGAAAGGGCGAAGCCAGCGTTCGCAGCGATATCTACTCGCTGGGTCTGGTAATTTATGAGCTTTTCACCGGACGGCTTCCTTATCAGGCAACCACTCTTATCGAGTGGCGGCGCGCGCATCTGGAGTCCTCTCCCCGGACGCCGTCGTCGGTGGTCAAGGACATTGATCCCGTTGTGGAGAGCGCGATCCTGCACTGTTTGCAAAAAGATCCCGCGCGGCGGCCGTCTTCGGTACGGCAGGTGGCGGCTGCGTTTCCGGGAGGCGACCCGCTCGCCGCCGCGCTTGCGGCGGGTGAAACGCCGTCGCCCGAGATGGTCGCCGCTTCAGGAGAAAGCGAAGGCCTGCATCCCCTGGTGGCTTGGTTGGTGCTCGCAGGGGTGGTGGCGTCCGTCACTGCGGTGATCCTGTTGGGCGCCCAAACCAAGCTGTTCCGCCGCGTGCCGCTGGAAAAACCTCCAGAGGCACTGGCCGAGCGCGCCCGGGATATCCTGCAGAGTGCTGGGTACTCCGAGCCGCCGGCCGATACGGCAATGGGGTTCTACGAAGGGGACGAGTTTCTAAGCTATATCACCGCACACGACAAATCGAAGACGCGTTGGGACAACCTGGAGACCGGGGCGTTCGTATTTTGGTATCGCGGCAGCCCTCGTCCGCTCGCGGCTCATTTCTCGTTCTTGTTCACGGACGCACCCATGCTGGGCGCCGTATGGACGTATGACCCGGCGCTGCAGCAGTCCGGCATGACCCTGGTCAAACTCAACCCGCTCGGTCGCCTCACGCAGTTCGTCGCAGTTCCTCCACAGGTGGAGAAGCCGGCAGACGCCGCGTCGTCACCGCCTGACTGGGCGCCGCTGTTCTCGGCTGCGGGACTCGATTCCGCCAAGTGGCAGGCAGCGCGGCCCAGTTGGACGCCCCCTGTTTATAGCGACGCGCGCGCTGCGTGGACCGGGTCGCTGGTCCAGCGCCCGGAGATCCCGATGCGGATCGAGGCTGCGGCCTACCGGGGCAAGCCCGTCTTCTTCGAGTTGATTGGTCCCTGGGCTCGTCCCGAGCGCATGCAGCCGTATCAGGAAAGCGCCGGCACACGGGCATTTGCGGTGATCTTCATCGTTTTTCTTCTTGCCGTGCTGGTAGGGGGTGCAATGCTCGCGCGGCGCAACCTGCGCCTTGACCGAGGGGATCGCCGGGGGGCGTTTCGTTTGGCATCTTTTGTTTTCGCGGCTTGGGCGGTGGCGTGGCTTTTTGGCGCGCATCATCTCCCGAACTCCGGCGAACTTGGGCTTTTCCTGGAGTTTTTGGCTTGGGGGTTTGGCTGGTCCTGTTTTCTGTGGCTTCTCTACATTGCGTTGGAGCCCTATGTGCGCCGCCGCTGGCCCACCATGCTGGTCTCCTGGAGCCGGGTACTGGCAGGGGGTTTTCGCGATCCGATGGTCGGGCGCGATATCCTTGCCGGTTGCCTTTTGGCCTCGTTTGCCAGCGCCGCCGCAAGACTGGTGTGGTTTGTTTTCTTCTGGTGCGGTTATCCTCCGCCGCAACTCGAGTCGGGTCCACAATGGCAGTTTCTGGGCGCGCGGGCGATCGTCGCTGATTTAGCCCTCGCATTGATCTTTGCGCCTTTTCTCTTTCTTGCGTCTCTGTTCATCCTGTTCCTTTTGCGCGCGTTGTTGCGCAAGGAGTGGGTGGCAGCGCTCGCATGGGTTCTCTTGTTTACGCTTTTCTCGGCCGCGTATAACCGGTTTGATCCCGTTGCCTCTGTGGACAGTCTGATCTTTAGTAGCCTGGCGGTAATTGTGCTGATCCGCTTCGGTTTGCTGGCGCTGGTGGTCAATTTCATGGTCCACGACATCCTGGTGAACTTTCCCCTGACAATCCATGGGTCGGCGTGGTATTCAGGCATCAGCCTGGCCGGCATTTTGCTGATAGCGGCGATGGCCTTCTATGGCTTCTACACCTCCTTGGGCGGCCGACCGGTTTTCGGAGGCGCGGTGCTGGAGGAGTGAGTTGTTGTCGTTAGCCACGCCCCTGCAATTGCCACGCGCCCCGCATAAGTTCGTTGCCATATATTCCTCGGAAACAGGGGGCATACCCGTCAAAAGTTGAACGACATTTGAAGATCCACGCTTCGATTAGACGAGGGCGATGAAAAGAACCCGCCCGCGAGAGCGTTTGACTTCCCAAACAGGGGCGATTGCAGAACACCCACTGGCGGCGCAAGGTTCACATTGTTGAAGACGTTTCTGCCCATCACCGTGAAGTTCAGCGAGTAGCGTCTTGCTGCCTGCTGATCGAGCATGGGAGGCCTTCCGCCGGAGCTGCTGAGGCCGCCGGGGCCCAAGCCACCCCCTGGAGGGCCTCCGCCCCCCGGCCCGCGCCCACCGCCGCCGGGAGGCGGCCCGTTGAAGCCCCCACCCGCCGCTCGCTCCGTGCGCGGTCCGATGCCCACCGATTTGCTTACACGCAGGTTGGTGCTGAACTGCCCAGGGCCGGTCACGTAGTTGTAGGGGATGCGTGTTGCGTCGGCCGCGGGATCAAGGTCGAAGTTCCCATATTTCGTGTTCATCACGTCAGTGCTTGCAGAGGTGGCGAACGCGGGGCGATCGTTGAACTGGTTATCGCCGTTCAGGTCTTGCCCGACGGTGATGTTAAAAGGTGTTCCCGAATCCAACACCAGAAACGGGCTGATCGAAATGCCTAAAGGAGCCGAATAATTGCCGCCCAAGAGGAATCGTTGATGGATGTCGAAGGTTGACCGGCCATAGTCCGCCCTGGGATCAAATTGATTCGAGGGGAAGTACGTTACCCCCGAGGTATCGGCCTTCGCATAATTGAGCACGTAGAAGCCAAAGAGCGAGAGCTTGCGTTCGCGGACGCTGAAGTTGGTGATTAATTGATTCTGGTGGTAGATCCCGCCAGACTGATATTGATACGTATTCTCGTTCTCGCCGTTGGGCCGCACACCGGTTCCAGTGGTGATGTCATAAGTGCCGGGCAGGAAGGCGTTGATGTTGTCGCTATACAGTTGGTGCAGGCCGCGCGAGTTGATATATGTACTCGCGATGGTGATGTTTTTGCCGAAGCGATGTTCGACTCCGATGGCCGTCTGCATGTTCACCGGAGCCCTGAGGGTCGGTGATATGGCGTACGTCGTTGGTGCTGCTTCGCTGGCCGCCAGCGAGGCAGCCGTAGTCTCGCCTGGAGCAGGGTTCTTCACCACATACTGCTGCTGATTGATGCCATTCTGACGGATGGCCTGCAAGACGTAGGTGGATTGAAAGCGGTCAAAGAACCAGCCGTAGCCGCCACGGATTACCGTCTTCGCCGGCTGGCTTCCGCCGTCGACGGCCCAGGCGAAGGAGATGCGCGGTCCAAAGTCAGCATGATCGCTGATCCGATTTTGTCCCTCATAGCGGATTCCATAGCTCAGCGTAAATTTTGGCCGCAGCCGCCAGTCATCCTGGTAGAAAACGCCGGCGTCGAAGACAGTGACGCGCGCGGCCGGAGTACCCTCCGTCACCTCGTACTGCGATGGCTGCCCAGCTGCGTAGCTGTCCAGAGATGCGTAGGTGTAGTTTCCGTTGAAGCCCGCGGTCGACTCGTTGGCGTCGCGCACCGCTCGCAGCCGGGCGCCGAAGCGGATGGCATGCAGCCCCAGCGCAGCCGTGGTGTAATTCTGCAGCTCGTAGTGATCCTGCGCATCGCGAATCGTCCCCTCGTTGCTGCCGCCCCCGGTAAAGGCGCCTTGCACGGTGACGGTCGGCGTGGTGTAGAGCGGAAGTTGATTGTCGCGATCGCGAATATACTCGAAGCGCGTTTCGTTGATCAGCCTGGCACTGAGAACCTGGGTGTCGCTGACTTGCAGAGTATTCTCCTGGTTCAAGGTGTTGTAGCCTTGCGTCTGCAGGGCAAACTGCGAGACTCCGTCATTGGTGCTTTTCTGCCGGTCATACATGTAACGGACGGTGAGCGTGTTATTCGGCGTGATCTGCAGATCAAAGCGCGGGCTCAAATCCAGCCGTGATTGGGGATTCGGAACCGCCTCCGAGTAGTTGTAACTTCCGCCCGTAGGATCAAGCAGCTGCGCGTTGATGATGGAGTTGGCATCGTTGTCGCGCCGGAATCCACTTAAAAACCAGGATGACCTGCTGTTCAACGAACCGCTGACGTTCCCCAGCAGGAACGTGGAGTAATACGCAGGTTCGCTGGTCACAAATGTATTCAGCGAGTTGAAAGCGGAGTCATTGCCGCTGGCCATAAACATTCCATGCAGGCGGTCCGTGCCCGGCTTGGTGAGTATCTCGATGCGTCCGTAACCCAGCTTGTCGAATTCCGCCGAGAAGGGATTCTGGTTGATTCTTATTTCGCGGATGGAAGACTTAGGCGGCAGCTGTCCACCGGTAAAGCCGTCAATGTAAATCTGGCCGCCATTGGGCCCGGCCGCGGGCCCGGCAAGTGCGTTCAGCTCGTCCTGCAGTTGATCGGGATCGTCGGATAGCGCGTCCAGATCCTTGCCCTTGATCACGATGGAACTGGCGTTGTTGTCGGGACTGGTGTCGAGTCCCGCACCCTGGTCGTTGACGGTGACCTGTTGTTGTTCCACTGCGATGCTGAGCCCGAGATTCTGCAGTGTGGCCCGCCCCGCCTCAACCGTTACATTCTGAGGCTGCGCGAGGGCAAGGCCATGCGCGGTGACGGTGAGGATGTAGGTACCGGGAACAAGTTGGGGAAAAAGGTAGTTGCCATCAGCGCCGCTCTGAACGGAGGACGTGGTTCCATCCACTGCTTGGACGGTGACGGTAGCCTTGACCACGCGTGCTCCAGATGGGTCTGTCACCACTCCGTGAAGCGATCCGGCCGCCGGCAACGCAAGCAGAGGTGTGGCTGGCAAGAGACTCAGGCAAAGTAAAACCAAGGCCACTCGTAGGGCTGTCACTAAAGTATGCAAGGGATCGCTCCTGAGGTTTATCACCACCTTCAGAAGACTCCCATCCGGACCGCAATGCGGTCACAATGCGTAACTCTTGGTAAAGGACTGTCACCAGCCTGTGACAATTTGTTACATTTGCGGTGTTTCCAGGCTCCCGAATCGGCGTACTCTCGGGAGGAACAGAAAGACACAGGCATGGAGCCCATTCTTCTCATCGACGACGACGTGGAGCTTTGCTCTATGCTGAGCGACTACCTCGGCCGCCATGGTTATGAGGTGACCGCGGTACACAATGGGAAGACGGGCCTGGCCAAAGCGCTGGCTAGTAGTTACTCCATCGTGCTTCTCGACGTGATGCTTCCCGGGCTGGATGGTTTTGAGGTGCTTCGCCGATTGCGCGCTGCGGGCTCCCCGATGAATGTTCTGCTGCTCACCGCCCGCGGGGAGGATGTCGACCGCATTGTCGGTTTAGAGATTGGGGCCGACGACTATCTGCCAAAACCGTTCAATCCGCGCGAGCTGCTGGCCAGAATCCGGGCCGTTCTGCGGAGAAGCGGAAACGCCGAGGCGCCGGTGGTTGCGGGAGACTTTCTGACCGTGATGGGCCTTGAGCTGGATACGGCCGCCCGGGTTGCCCGCTGCAACGGCGTGTTGCTTGATCTGACAGATGTTGAATTCGGCCTGCTGCAAACGCTCATGCGTTCCGCCGGCGAAGTCGTGACCCGGGAGCAGCTTGCAGAGAGTGTCCTGGGACGCAAGTTTCATCCGTTTGATCGCAGTCTGGATATGCACGTGAGCCGGTTGCGCCACAAATTGGACTCCGCGGACAGTTTCGGCGACAGAGTCAAGACCATTCGCGGCGTGGGATATCAGCTCGCGGTGCCGGCACCACGCAAACTCGCAGGAGAACGCTAAGCGATGCGCGGGCTTTTCACCAAGATCTTTCTCGGCTTCTGGATTGCGCAAAGCCTCACCTTTGTCATCTCGACCATGTTGATCCTGCAGCATCGCTTTGTCCGGCCTAACGAAATAATGGAAGTTTTGAACGCAACGCTTCCCAGCGTGGGGGCCAGCGCGGTGAACGCATACGAGACGGGTGGCTGTTCGGGGTTGCAACAGTACGCTGCATCGCTTCGTCAGACTATTTACCTTGCCGATACAGCCAACCACCTTCTGTGTGAAACTGCCGGCTTCCCGGTTGCGGCCGACGCATTGAAGGCGGCAGACAAAGAGCCCGGGGTGTTCTCGAACTCAGTGGGGGATGAATATCTATGGAGCACGGCGATTCATTCTGCCAGCGGCCGCCGCTACCTTTTCCTCCTGAGCCGGCCGCTGATCGGCAACAAACACTGGCTGCGCGATCTTCTTCATTTCGCGTTTCCTCAGCTCCCGGTGGCCATCGTGGTCTGCGGAGCAACCACCTTCGTCCTTGTCCTTCTGCTCACCCGGCCGATCGGCAGGCTACGGGTTGCCGCCCGCAATCTGGCCAATGGAGAGCTGGCCACGCGCGTTCCTAACCCGGGCGGAGAAGAGCGCTTGTTCGGCGGCGATGAGATCCAGGAATTGGTCCACGATTTCAACTACATGGCAGAGCGGCTGGAGCGGCTTGTGGGGGCCCAGAAAATACTGCTGCGCGACGTCTCCCACGAGTTGCGATCCCCATTGGCTCGTCTGAGCGTTGCCCTCGAGCTGGCACGTGAAGAGGCTCCTCCGGTCATGATGGGGCATTTGCAGCGCATCGAGCGCGAAGCGGGACGCCTGAACCTCCTGATCGGACAACTGCTTCGGCTCTCCTCCATGGAATCGACGGACGCGTCTACGCAAACGGAGGAGTTTCGACTGAATGGGCTGCTGGAAAATATGCTGCCGGATGCGGAGTTTGAGGCGCAACGAAGGTTGTGCACAATTCGCGTCTTGAATCATTGTGACTGCATAGTCCGGGGGAACCCCGAACTCATTTATCGTGCCATCGAGAACATTGTTCGCAACGCCGTTCGCTACACGCGTGAGCAATCCGTGGTCGAGTTGAAGATCAGTTGTGAAGAACGCGCCGGAGTGCGCATGGTCATCCTTGATGTCAGTGATGACGGGCCAGGTCTTCCGGAGAATGAACTGGAGAATATTTTTCGCCCCTTCTACCGGGTTGACGATGCGAGAGAGCGCGATACCGGGGGATTCGGGGTCGGATTGGCGATCGCGGAGCGCGCGGTGCGGCTGCATCACGGAGAGGTTCGGGCGCGCAACCGCCCTGATGGCGGCCTGGTCGTCAGCCTCAGCCTACCCTGCCAAAAGGTAAGATCCGCTGGCTCTGCCCTGTACGAGCATTGATGGGGCGGAGGAGGGCGTGCTGGTAAAGGCGTCGCCGATGACCCCGGCTGCGGGTCAAACACTGGCGTCGAGAGATCATCGGGCTGCTCACAATGAAGGGTACGGGCTTCAGCCCGTACATAAAGGAAGGAAGGACAATGGGCTTTAGCCCCTGAGGGCAGCTTTTGGGCCGAGATGTGCTGAAAAGCATTCCCTCAGGGCCTAAAGGCCCAATGATTCTGTTCGGTCTATGTACGGGCTGAAGCCCGTACCCTTCATTGATGACAGCAGCGTGGCCGCGGCCTGGAACATACGTGCCAGCATCTTCGTATAGTCTCCACAATGGAACTGGATAGGCCCACAAACTCACTGCGCTCCGACGCAGCGCTTCTGAGCGCCTTCGCTGCGCTCATCTTGGGGGTGCATTTTTTCCTGGGAAACGGGTACGGCTTTCACCGTGATGAGCTTCAATTCCTCGACGATGCGCGTCACCTTCAATGGGGGTTCGTTGCCTATCCGCCACTCACGGCGTTTTGTGGGCGAATCGCAATTGCACTCTTTGGCATCTCGCCCCAGGTTTTTCGTCTTCCGGCGGCAATCGTCAACGCTCTCTCGCTGGTGCTTGTCGGCCTGACCGCGCGCGAAGCCGGTGGGCGCAGGCCCGCGCAGATCATTGCTCTCTTCGCCACCTTTCCGCTCGCGATCGCGCTAAGCTCTGTTCTGCAATACGGTACCTTCGACCTGCTTGCCTGGTGCATCGTCATCCTGTTCACCGCGCGCGTTCTGCGCACGGGAGACGAGCGATATTGGATCGGTGTGGGGGCCGGCGTCGGCATCGGTGTGCTGGCGAAGTATTCCATCGCCTTTCCCGTAGTCAGTCTGTTGGGTGCGATCGTCCTGCTGCCTTCGCAACGCCATCATCTTCGCGGCCGGTTCTTCTGGTATGGAGCACTCACTGCCGCCGTCATCGCAGCGCCCAACCTTTTCTGGCTCGCGCGCCATCACTTCATCACGCTGCAGATGGAACACTTCATTCACGCGCGCGACGTCCGCCATGGGCGAGCAGAGGGGTACTACTCCGACCAGGTCAAATTCACGCTCTTCGGGCTGCCCCTGGCGATCGCCGGCCTCGTCTCGCTCGTGCGCAGCGCGCGATTTCGCCTGCTTAGCGCTTTCTACATCGGCCCATTTCTGCTTTTTGCCATGGTCAAAGGCCGTGGCTATTACCTGACGCCGGCGTATCCGGTTCTCTATGCCGCGGGAGCGGTGGCTCTGGAACGAGTTCTTGCGTCTCGATCAGCGTGGGTTCGCGTTAGCCTTCGTGCGGTCGTCATTGCCGCGATGCTGGTCGACGCAACTGCCGTCGCCTGGGCGTACCTGCCTATGTGGCGCGTCGGCTCTGCCGGATGGAACTGGCAGATGAAGAACA
>Ga0302325_10035298_pt1 | contig 10218 bp, 7 predicted proteins | sample Palsa_T0_2_FD_201948 | JGI IMG/M metagenome (GOLD analysis project Ga0302325, IMG submission 201948) | Peat permafrost microbial communities from Stordalen Mire near Abisko, Sweden - Palsa_T0_2 | ecosystem: Environmental > Terrestrial > Soil > Palsa > Peat permafrost | place: Sweden: Abisko...
ACGTTTCGTTTTACAAATTACGCCAATTATGTACAGAGAATGTTCAGCTTACGTGGCTCACATATAAGTAAAAAATTGAGGCTTAATTATGGAATGGACAAGCTTATAGTAAACGTTGACAGAGGAAAAGCTTTAATAAGCAAATCATGATGGCACTAGTGCCGCATAAATTAGAGTCCCTTCACTTATAAACCAATTTGGAGATAGAAGAGAGTCTGTTTAAACTTTAAAGCTTATTGGTAGTATATTCAACCTATCTACCTGGTTTCCTTCTCACTAGGGATCTTCCAGCAGGTGACATACCACGCAGAATAACACAGTTTGGAATGCCTAAGAAACCAAGGAACTAACTGGTTAGCGTTATGAATGAGCTAAGAATGCGTTGTGTACAGTACCCTTCCGTTAACCTCTTCTACACATGAGTGCTCCAAGCACGCAAATGAGAAAGAAGATCAGCAATCCTCCAATAAGTCCTCCTATAAGTGCTGGTTCGTTGATATCTCTTGCAGAGATGTCAGCTATGATATTTTCGTTAAGAGTAGGCATTTTGGCTTGTCTTGGGGCTTTCGACTTGAGTTTGGAGATGGCTCAGATTGGGTTCTTGAGTGTTCAGATTAATTTATGGTTGGTAAGTTTGATATCAACAAGAAGAAAGAAGATAGAACGAGCTCTTTCAAAGTGATAGACTATCTTCTACTTAAACTCTAAGAAGCACTAAAAAGCTCCTTCCGTGATTCATAGCTTGGGTCCTTGTGTCTAGGGTATAGCTAACATAAACGCAACTGATCAACTTTTGATACCGTTCATAAGGAATATACGATTAGCCAGAAATCAGTAAGTCTTGCCAGGAAAGAGATTCTATTATCAGGTTAAAGTAAGACTTTTGGGCTGATGCGGCATTCTTGTGCGCTTGAGTATTGCGAAACCGAGTCTGCTGTTTTCAGATTAGTTCGGTGGAACTGAGTAGGATCCTCAGCGAATAAAATGAGTAGTTTTATGTTTGATTATAAGTGTGCCCTAAAAGCATGATTAAACTCTTCGTATTATTCTCCCGTCATTCTGCTGGGAGCTGCAATAAGCTCAAGTCATATAATCATGCAAGAATTTGAGACAAATGTTCAGCAGAAGCAATACCCTGCTCGCGGTCTTGTTGTTTCAATTAAGCTTTGTCGTTTCATTTTCAGGTGCTGTCGTTTGTTCAGTCACTTCTTTTGAGCTAGCGAAGAAGCAGATATTTCACAAGTTTAGTATGCAATCCTGATAGTTTTATGGATGGCATCCTCTGGAAAAAGAAAGATCAAGTTCAGTCTTCCAGGAGCTGTGACATTGGGCTGATTTAGAATTTCATCGATTTCAAAGGATCGTGTAATTCATTCTCTTCTGCTGGAATTTCCTGACCATTACGGCTCGATTCCTTCCCAACAGAAAGACATCTGCTTCATGCCCCCTTATAAATACCCTTTGAGCGATCTCAGTAGTTTCTTACTATGTGGTGGTTGAGGATGATGTTTTTTATTTTAGAATTTGAACTGCTTCTAAGAGTAAGCAGTGATATCTCTGTATGGTTTTTATATTTACCTGGCACCATTTCTTGGCATAACAGATCATAATGGCAAGAAGGACAGCTCCAACTAGGCCAATGATAAGTCCGTTTCTGCTGTTGGCGCTAAGGCCTCGCTCAGAGAGGGCGGCAAGGTGAGTCACGACTTGTTTGTTTAAGGGAGGCATGGTAAAAGTAAAAGTGGGAACAGTATTGGTTGTTTGTGCTGGTTTTGAGGCTTCAAGCTGTGCTTAGTTGAAACTTACTGAAGTACCTTGTGTGAAGCTTTCCTGGGTAATTTCCTGGGATGTTCTGGAGATAGCCTGTTCGATGTTGGATTTTTGAAAAAGAAGCAGGAATGCAGGAGGAAGACGGATTTATAGCAGTGCCCGAGGAGATAGAATGCAAAGAGTATTGATTGAAATGGGAGTTGAGTCAAAATGCTTCCCAGATGACATGCACATTGATTCAGAAGGTGCTCACAGTACATTAATGAGTGAGTTAAGAAACGTCACTAAGTTTTTGCACATATTCGTTCCTTTCATGTATCGAGTTCAATCACGTACAGTTTCCTGAGACTTTGAGTTGTATTGCTCGAAGCTTCAATATTCGAAGGAAAATCTAGATCTCTCTAACGTAGGCCCATTCACCCACGACTCTCGTCATCGGCTTCTTTGATCATTCAAGCCCTTAAAAACAACGATTGATTCAGCTATCCCTCATGTTCAATTTGATGCCCAGTGGATATCGTAGATCTGAAAGGTCTATTCTTGGCAGCTTCAAGGCTATAAACCAGTCAGCCTCATATACACGTAATGACCATGTCAGGGAAGAGTTAGTAGTTACCTGCTATCTTATCACATCCGTCCCCTGACTGAAACACAAAAGATGAAGATGGCACCACCGAAGACAAGAAGCGATCCGAGGACTATACCGACAACCGCTCCATCTGAAAGGGCTCTCGGTGAAATGGCACCCATACGCGACAACAGCTTGTCGTTGAGTGGAGGCATGGTGTTTATAATACTGAGATGATATGGCTTGTTGATCTGTATGACAGTTGCTTACTGTAATTTCTCTTTTTTGGACTACTTGGCAAGTTATGTTCAAAGGGGTTTTTGCCTACTGAGTGAAGATGTTGAGAAGCAGACTAGTCGCCACTTTTTCGTTGCTTGAAAAAAGAAAAAATAAGTAGGAAAAATGAGGGGCTCTGATACGTGCCGCACCTTTTATATGAAAGTCTAGGCAAACCATTTATCGAAGTTTAGCATCGTACACAGTTCCCGGTAGCTTACTCATTCTTCGCTCTGAGACGCAGATTTCGAAATCTGCCACTGAATCATCGAGAAAATTAGTCTGAATGAATTCACGAAAAGGTATAGAACTTTTTAAATGTGACGTTAAAGCGTACGTGCTGCTTGAAGGTCATCGATTCTAAAGATCGCCGGCTCTAGTTTTACCGCAAAGCTTCTCTAACTATCCCGAAGACCAACGTTGCAAAGCGAAATTGCTAAGTAGAATATCAGCTCCCCTCCCACCATAATCTCCTTGGTGAGGTCAAATGATCTTTATTCGGGGGCAATCCGGCTACCTGAAATGCTTCAGCAAGGGTGAGTGATTTGCTTGAGTTAATTTCGCTTACCATCTAATGGCGTCTGCCTACCATGATCGCTCCGAGACAACCGATAGCCATGAGACCAACAAAGTCCCAAAAACAATACCTGCAAGTGCTCCAGGAGTAAGATCTCGAGCGGAAATACGAGAGATGACTTGTTCGTTAAGTGGGGGCATGTTGTTCTTCAGGGTAGCGCTAGCTTGTGGGATATTTGGGTGTTGGAAGGCCTTTTTCGTTGAAAGTTTTTGTGAGATGCTTCAAGAGCCGAGGAATATGGATTGACTTGTTGATAGTGACTTCGTGGGGTAACGAAGTAGCGGGCCGTAAATTGGGGATAAAAGTGGAGTAAATTGAGACAGGAGCCAGAACTCAATTCACATGTGTAACAAGCAGAAATGATATCTGATTCAGTTGAGCCTAAAAATAAGTGATTCACGACGGTGAATAGATTGCAACCGTAGCGTAGAAGTAGGAATGAAACGTAGATTCTTAGCCACTAATTTGAGTCATGTGTGTTATAAGCACAAAATTAAATTCAGATACAGTAAAGACTCCTCGATTAGAAAGTCTGTTGGATTAGTATTGCATACCTAGACCAGACTCCCTCAATCCATTATCTACCAGCAAACTTGGTCGGATTATAGGCCACTTCCCCAATTCCGTCTATTTGCATAAGTAGGTAGCGAGTTACAAAATGCAATCTTGAAGAGGTTCTTGTTGGCGGCTTCATTTACGTCAACATATGAAGCGGTTAGACTTTCGTCCTCGATATCTTGCTCCTACCTATTTGATAATTGCAAATATATGACGGCAAATGCAAATAAAGATTTCAGGGGCCACGAGCTTCCAAAAATTCCACAGTACCTGCTGGGGAGATTCAGGAGCGCAGACGTGAGAGCTTCGAGAGATATGGAAGAAAACTTGGTCATTAATTGGTGACATTTCTCTCAAAACAGGCGTCTTGCTGAGGTAGGAGAGTGGTCGGTGTGGTTGAGCGTAAGAATATTATCTTAGAACCATTCGGTGGACATTCTTGCTAGCAGTGGTGTGAAGGTTTGAGAAGGACTTAACATTAAGTCTACCATGAAACTGAGAGTCTCGAGATTATCTTTATTTTTTGCTGTAATGGCAATGATAATGTGGCTCGAGTGCAGTATTCACTTGCGTCTTCCAAAACTGCCAAAAATGTCGAATCCAGCCACTTTCCAAGGTCCCCCAACAACAAGCCTTTCCACATTTGTTACATCCACTTCCTCCCTCACTCCCAAGAACCGCGACTCATCTAGCAAAAACCATTTTCGAGCACCGATATCTCCAACGACCTCTCACCAGAACTTGACAGCAGTCACGAGAAACGGTTCGATAATGATTTATGAACCTCATCCTTGTCGTTAGCCTGAAAATAAGCTGGAAGATTTTTCAAAGAACATACCATATCTTCTTTGGTAAATCAACCATATCGCCAGCGCCACGAGGAGTGTGAGTAATACTCCCGTCATCAGACCCAGACCTGCCAGAGCCGTTTGGGAAATTGCTCTTGAAGAGACGCGGGATATGTAATGCTCGTCGATTGCAACCATGACGAGGAGTCAAGATGCTTTGGCAAGTTTGATGAAAGAAGTTGCTGGTTGCTGTCCTTGGAAACTCAAGATATTTTGAGCAACTACAAAGAACTGTTTCGTATTCAATTCTTCTTGAGCAGTTTTGGACGTATTGATGAGTGTACCCGGAGAGCGTTGTGAAAAATGTTAGGGACTTCTATTTTGCTTCGTCAGATTCGGGGGATTTGACTCAAGCACACTGCTTGGAAAGATGATTCACCAACATAACGCCTTTAGGAAGGAAGCAGAGGAGTCAGAGCATATTCTTAGAGAGAAAAAAATCAACCTAATTATAAACCATTCGCGAATTGTTCGCATAAGCTTTGTGAGGTTACGATCCGTTATCACAAGAATGTTTGAGTGGAATGTTTTCTGAAGCTCATCGGTTGTGAACTATGTTCTTATGCCATCTGCCACTGTAGCCTCTCCTGTCCCCTACTATCTTTTGCTATGTTATCGATAATTCGGGTTATGTGCATAGAAGAAAGGTTCTCGCTGGACACGCCGATCGAAACCAAACCATGTTGTCTGGGAAGGTCGCCAACCCCATTCTTGTTGGAAATGATCGATGTAAGGATCCCATGAGGATCCAGCGCCTTCGAGTTTTCCTGGATTACGCCAGCCATGTAGGCGCTCGTGATCTCCTCGCCTCAAGGAGCATAATGCCTCCATGGTTGCCGCCTCCCGAGCCGTCATCATTCGTTGCCCTCTCCGATTATACATGTTTTTATGAATTGCTTCTTACTTGCTTAGGTATTCGATCCTGAGAGATGATCTTAGGAATTTCTGAAAGTTCTTTTTTTTTTGGTAACCAAGGTTGAGGAAAGAGGAAACAGAACAAGGAAATTTGCGATATATTTATAGGTCATGACAAGAGGCATACGATTCGAGCATATTCCAAGCAGAAAACGGTGATTATCACTCCTTATCTATGTTATCAAGCTTAATGACTTGATAATATCGACTCTAAAGGGAGAATGTTATTAGGCAAAGGTGTGACAAGGTAAGTCAACTTACTTTTCAGTCGGGCACATTCAAAAACAAACTTCATCCAGGGATAAGCTGACGCTGAACAAGCAGATGTCAATTTTGAATAATCAGATTTGGATTATTTTTCATTGCTTTTGACCTTTGGTCTAGTGATTGTAGTGACACCTGTGCTAAAGTGTCGTGAGGAAGTGCTTCATTATTCAAGCAGTCAAACTACTTACTGACAGCAGGACTCAAGATGTACTCAACACTTATTGATCATTAGAGAATTCATGCATAACTAAACATTCAACTCTCCCTCCTTTCTATTTTCTACTATCCATTCCCTACTCGTTCTCAAAACAAATTCTCCTTCTCTCACAAAACCCAAATCACAGCAATCCACCCAGCAACCATAAGTCCCCAAACCACCACCCCTTCCCAACCTCCATAGCCCTTCCTCGCTATCGCCGAGCTCGCACTACCGTTATAAACAATCCCCATCACCCCATCAAACCCCCTCTGCAAAGCCTCCTCCTGCCCCCTCACAACTTCCTTCCACTGCTCCCCAATCCCTGCAACTCCCGCACTCGCATTACCAACATACCACTCGCTCTGCACAATATGTTCCCAATTCCAGCCCAGTACCGCAAGGGAGAACTGCGCGTTCGTAGGAGCGGCGACGTAGAGAGCGGACGCGAGCGAGGTGTAGGTGGGTTGTTGGGACCAGGAGGATTGCAGAGAGGAGAAGAGTGCGGGAATCGCAGAGACTTGGGAAGGAGAGAGACGGAGGGAGGCAGGCCAGGTGGGCGAGAAGTGTGGTGTTGTTGTTGTGCTGGCGGAGTGTTAAAAAAGTTGTGGTAAAGAGAGGGCATTGTGGCAAGGAGTACGTACGAAGTCTGACTTGGAACCGAGCAAGTTGACCCAGGCGGCGGTGTGCACAGTGCGGTCTCTGCTCCAGATACCGGCGAGTTAGGAATATAAGCCGTAGGTGGCTGTGCCGAAATTGTTCCCGGCAGCACCAGCACAAGGACGAAGCCGACCAGGTTGAAACCCGGGCTCTTCATATTCAGTCCTTCTCAAACCCTGTCTGGATATCAAGGAAGCAACGAATAGCGGAACTTCAAATTTTACCGAGCTCACTCAGCACAAAAATTGCAGTCCAGAGACCAGGGCCCGAAGACTTAAATAAGATTCCACCGACCCACCTAACTCCCAGCTGAACTCGTCCAGAGTCCCTCATGAATCGTTCCTGCAGCAAGCCGACCATGGCCCCTTGGACTCGCAGCGGTCTGCCTTGGTTCCTCGACGCTGTGCAACATTGAATCCATACAACCCGTCTAGCTTCTGCAAGAAACCGCCTTGGGCAGCGTTGTCCTGCAGAGGGTACACTAGTGGTTTGGTAGAGCGTATCCAAGGAGGTACACAAATCAAAATTCATATGTTCGTGACACTTGGCACAGAACGCAGAATAAAACAGAACACAGATCGTGAAAAAACCGAACCGGAGGGGGAAGATGGATAGTCATCCATCTGCATTCGTGAGTCTCTGAAATTAAGGACAAGATGCAACGAGAAAGGTGAATAAAAGAACAATTTCATAGCCCATAATTCTACGCTGGTACCTGAATTTCTCTCCCAATATATCTCAGACTCATGTCATAACTCTTAGTCCTTCCTTCGCTCTCTCCTTGCTATATTTTTTTTACTTATTTACCAACAGTCTCCAGCACATTCTTCTGTGCCTTAAATCCCACCACAGGCAATTTGCTTCTCAACGCCAAGCTGCTCATCACCACACTGATGCTACTCATCGCCATCGCCAAACTCGCCCAAACAGGATCAAGCCTAATATGCGTCCCACTCCCGCCCTTGAACGGATACAGCGCCCCGGCCGCAACCGGTAATGCGGTTAGGTTATAAACCAGCGCCCAACCAAAGTTGAACTTGATTCTCCTGAAGACGAATTTACTTAAGTCCAACAATGTAAGGAGAGAATTGAGATTCGAAGAGACTAGCACGAATTCCGCGGATGAGATAGCAATATCACTCCCCGAACCGATCGCGATACCGATATCCGCAGTTGTGAGAGCTGGAGAATCATTGATGCCGTCTCCTACCATCGCTACCAACGCTCGATTTTGGGAATGCTCAGCCCCGTTTGGACCACGTTGCTTCAGGGACCTTTGTAGATATTGGATTTTCTCCGCTTTCTGGCCGGGGAGGACGCCCGCGATGATGTTGCTAGCTGGGATACCGACTTGAGCTCCAATGGCGTTTGCTGTGATCTGGTTATCGCCAGACAGCATCCAAACATCTTTTCCTCGTTTCTGGAGTGCTTTAATAATTCCAGTTGCTTCTGGTCGAACAGGATCAGAGATTGCGAAGGCGGCTACAAGTTGCCAGGACGTTGTTGGGAAGCACCAGTTGTCTTCTTTGTTCTTCTCGCTGAAAGACCTCATAGCAACGAGCGCAACGGATCGACCTTTTGACTTCCATCCATGGATTCTATTTTGAGCATGTGAGATGTCGATCTGGTTATCTAACATCAAGAGCTCGTTGCCGATGAGCATTTCAGTTCGGTCGTTTTTGGCGTTGATATGGAATGTTCCCTTCATCCCTTTCCCGGCGACTTCTTCCAAATTGTCGACGTTGATTCCGACATCCAACTGCCTCTCTCTGCAGAACGAAACTATCGCCTTCGCAATTGTGTGACTACTATTTCCTTCAATGGCATTGATCATTCCCAGAATCCTTCTCTCAGCTTCGATTTCATCTTCGGCAGCTTCAACTTCGACCACGAAACGTTTGGAGTCAGTAACGATCGGCTCACCACCAACAGTCAAGGTCCCAGTCTTGTCGAATACAATACAGTCCAGTCTGCTGGCTTTTTCAAAGGCCTCACCTCCGCCCTTAACCAAGATGCCATGCTTTGCAGCCAAACCACCGCCAACAAATATGGCGGTGGGCGCAGCAAGGGCAAGTCCACATGGACAAGCAACGACGAAGACTGCGATAGCAAATTGAAGTGACCAAACAACCCAGCCTTCTGTCTCAGAACCGAGATAATCATCAGGAAGCGCTCCTGAGAGACCCAAGCCAAGCCAGATGAGCCACGTGGCGATAGCAACCAGAGTTACAAACGGGACGAAGTAGCTGGTTAAGGTATCTGCAATGCGTTCCATGGGAGCTCGTTTGGTTTGGCCTTCGCGGATGGCTTTCACGATCTGGTCAAGCATTGTTGATCCCGCAACTCCAGTGATCTTTATTGAAACAGGAGCATCCTTGTTGACCGTGCCAGAGAAGACTTCATCTCCAATTGCTTTCTTGACAAGTCTCGATTCTCCCGTGAGACTGGACTCATCGAATTTTGTCTCCCCTCGAATGACTTCGCCGTCGCAGGGAGGAGATCCCCCGTGTAGGACTTTGACGACGTCACCAAACTCCAAAAGGTCAACGTTGACCAATTGTATAGTTTCACCGCGGTTTCCGTTCCCGTTGCCGTTGTTGAGGGTCTCATCGCTTGCCGCAAAGTCGATGTCGAATGTAACCAGAAGTGCCTCTGTAGGCCTTAGCTTCCCAAGCATGGCGACAGCATCTCCTGTCTTTGATTTGCTGTATGATTCAATCAGGCGCCCGACGAGCAAGAACAGAGTCAGGAATATCACTGAATCGAAATAAAAAGAACCATTATCAACCATCTCATTTGAATGAACGCCAGCGGCAATCAATTGGGCAACCGATGACCAGTACGCAATCGAGGTACCAACAGACATAAGCATATTCATGCTACCAAATCGGTAGAATCTCTGCAATATTGGGTGCGTGCTTCCTGGCTTCCACATGGATCTGATCTCCTTCAAAGCGCGGATATGGAAGACATCGGCACAGACGAAATAGACAGGGGTTGCCATAATGAACAATGCCCACTGAGCTCTGCTGATTCCTCCTCGCAGTGGAGCCATAAGGAACTGGCGTCCTGGATTATTTGAAGGAATTAAACTCATATAAATAATTCCAATGACGAGGGTTGGTACGGCGAGCGCTAGAGTCAAGGCGACTCTGAGCAAGATCCGGAGTTGTTCCCTTGTGTGAATCTTCCGGGATCGTTCTTCGAGTGTGGGTGGATGATATATTGTTGGTTTGAATGCTGGATCTATCTCTGCAATTGCGGCGACGATATTTCTGATCGTAAAGGACGGGAGGTCCGGAGTATAGAGGATAGTCATGACTGGATCACGTACTGTCGGTGGCTTCTCAACCTTTACTCGTCCAGTAAAAGTTTCGATAGCATCAATGACTCGGCCAGGACAGTTGTCGCAGTACATTCCTTGAATCAATATATCAACAGTCCTATGGATGCTTCGTTCGTGTGAACCCTTCTCTGCTGCTTCTAAGTTGACCACATTGTCGAGCGTTGCTTCGAAACCAATGTCTTCGATGTTACGACATATGACATTTTTGTGCTCCTCCCCGTTGAAATCGACAGTAGC
>Ga0302325_10035299_pt1 | contig 10218 bp, 8 predicted proteins | sample Palsa_T0_2_FD_201948 | JGI IMG/M metagenome (GOLD analysis project Ga0302325, IMG submission 201948) | Peat permafrost microbial communities from Stordalen Mire near Abisko, Sweden - Palsa_T0_2 | ecosystem: Environmental > Terrestrial > Soil > Palsa > Peat permafrost | place: Sweden: Abisko...
CCCCGCCGAACCGGGCGAAGTACAGGTCCATCTGGACTTTGGCCTCTTCGGTGGAAATCTTCAGCTGAGCCGCCAGGCCGTAGGCGCTCAAACCGTAGGCCAGCCCGTAGGACATCGCCTTGACCCGGCGGCGCAGCTCGCCGGTCACCTCGTCGATCGGCACGCCGAATGCCCGCGACGCGACGAACGAGTGCAGGTCCTCACCGGTATTGAACGCTTCGATGAGGCCTTCGTCGCGAGACAAATGCGCCATGATGCGCATCTCGATCTGGCTGTAGTCGGCGGTCATCAACTCTGCCATTGATCCATCTGGGCCGTTACCGACAACGAACGCGTCGCGGATCTGGCGGCCGGCGTCGGTGCGGATCGGGATGTTTTGCAAGTTGGGCTCGGTGGACGAGAGCCGACCGGTCGCAGCGATGGTCTGATTGAAGGTCGTGTGGATGCGGCCATCTCCGGCAACCGAATTCAGCAACCCGTCGACGGTTACCTTCAGCCGGGTCACGTCGCGGTGTGCGAGCAGATGTTGCAGGAACGGATGCCCGGTTTTGTCGAAGAGCGATTGCAGCGCATCCGCGTCGGTGGTGTATCCGGTCTTCGTCCGTTTGGTTTTCGGCATCTCCAGTTCGTCGAACAGCACCACCTGAAGCTGTTTTGGCGAGCCGAGGTTGATCTGCTTACCGATCACGGCGTACGCCGCTTCGGCGGCATCACGGATTTGGTCGCCGAATTGGCTTTGCAGCGAACCTAATTGGTCGAGGTCTACCGAGATGCCCGCGGCCTCCATACCCGCCAACACCCGCTGAACCGGCAATTCCATCTCGGCCAGCAATGACGTGGAGTCAATGCGGGCCAATTCGGCGTCCAGTGCGTGAGCGAGGTCAACGACGGCGCGGGCGCGCAGCACCGCAGTCTGCACAGCTTGCTCGTCGACTCCATCGGTGTCGTCAAGAAGCGAAAGTTGCTGTTGCTCAGATGTTTCCGCACGAAGTTCGCGGCGCAGGTAGCGGAGCGACAGATCGTCGAGGGTGAAGCTGCGCTGTCCGGGGCGGACCAGGTAGGCGGCCAGCGCGGTATCGGAGCTCACCCCGTTCAACGTCCAGCCGCGTCCGGCGAGGTCGTGAATCGCCAACTTGGCCTCGTGCAAGGCCTTCGGCTTGTCGGGGTCTGCGAGCCATGCCGCCAGCGCCGCGTCGTCGTCGGGTGTCAAGCCGGTGGTGTCGATGTAGCTGCCGTCGCCGTCGGCAGCGGCGATGGCCAGCGCGGTCGCATCGCCGTCGTAGGGCAGATGCGTGCCCACCACCGCCAGTCCCGATCGCCGGCCGTCGGCGGCGTGTTCGGCCAGCCATTGCCCGACCGTTCCGGGCTCCAGCGCTCCCCCACGAACGTCGAATCCCTCGTCGACCTCCGGTTCGACGGCGACCAACGTGTCGAACAGCCGGTCGCGCAGGACCCGGAACTCCAAGTGGTCGAACAACTGGTGAATCTGGTCGCGGTCCCAGGGCTGCATCCGCAGCGTGTCCGGCGTCTGCGCCAGCGGCACGTCACGGACCAAGTCGGTGAGCTCGCGATTCAGCACCACGCTGGCCAGATTCGCCCGCAACGCGTCGCCGACCTTGCCGCGCACCGACTCGACGTCGTCGACCAGCGCTTGCAACGAGCCGTATTCGATGATCCATTTCGACGCCGTCTTCTCGCCTACTCCTGGAATGCCGGGCAAGTTGTCGCTCGGGTCGCCGCGCAGGGCGGCGAAGTCGGGATACTGCGCGGGGGTCAGGCCGTACTTCTCGACCACGGCCGCCGGGGTGAAGCGGGTCAGCTCGCTGACGCCTTTACGCGGATAGAGCACGGTGACATCGTCGCTGACCAGCTGCAGCGCATCGCGGTCACCGGTGACCACCAGCACCCGGTAGCCCTCCTTTTCGGCCTGGGTCGCCAGCGTTGCGATCAAGTCGTCGGCTTCGAAGCCCGGTTTGGCCAGCGCCGTAATACCCAGCGCCGCAAGGACTTCCTTGGTGACGTCGATCTGCCCATGGAACTCGTCCGGGCTGGACGATCGATTGGCTTTGTATTCCGGGTAACGCTCGGAGCGGAACGTCTGGCGCGACACGTCGAACGCGGCGGCGATATGGGTGGGCGCCTCGTCACGCAGCAGATTGATCAGCATGGCGGTGAACCCGTACACCGCGTTGGTGGTCATCCCGCCCTGGGTCTTGAAGTTCTCGGCCGGCAGCGCATAGAAGGCCCGAAACGCCAGCGAGTTGCCGTCCAGCAGCATCAACGTCGGCTTCCCGTCGCCGGTTTGACCGGTTTGCGTCTTTTTGCTTGCGGTCCGCGCTGGGCTCACGGCGTCAACTCTAGGCACCGCCGCGGACATCGAGGTCAATAGTCGCTGTCCGTGCGAAGAGCGGAATTGGAACACGTTTCAGTTTTTCTGCGACAGTGGGTAATCTGGCCTGGTGTCAGAAGCCCTTGAGAAGGTCAAACCCGCAGTCGAAGGCTGGTTCGCCGTTGACGCCGGTGCGCCACACCTGATCGGCAGCAAGTGCCCGCAGTGCGGCACATACGTCTTCCCGCCGCGCGCCAACAACTGCCCCAACCCGGGCTGCGACGGTGATCAGCTCGACCAAGTTCCGCTATCGCGGCGCGGCAAGCTCTGGAGCTATACCGAAAACCAGTACGCGCCGCCGCCGCCCTACCCAGTCTCCGACCCCTTCGAGCCGTTCGCCGTGGCCGCGGTGGAATTAGCCGACGAGGGTCTGATCGTGTTGGGCAAGGTGGTGGACGGCACCTTGGCCGCCGACCTGACAATCGGCATGGAGATGGAGCTGACCACCATGCCGTTGTTCGTCGACGACGACGGTATCGAGCGCATCGTCTACGCGTGGAGGATCGCATGACCGCGCCTGAACCGCTCTACATCCTTGGCGCAGGAATGCACCCCTGGGGCAAGTGGGGCAACGACTTCACCGAGTACGGGGTGGCCGCCGCCCGCGCCGCGCTGCGCGAGGCCGGATTGGACTGGCGGCAAATCCAATTGGTGGCCGGCGCCGACACCATCCGCAACGGCTACCCGGGCTTTATCGCGGGGGCGACGTTCGCGCAGAAGCTGGGCTGGAACGGCGTGCCGGTCAGCTCCAGTTACGCCGCGTGCGCCAGCGGCTCGCAGGCCCTGCAGAGCGCCCGCGCGCAGATCCTGGCCGGCTTCTGCGACGTCGCGCTGGTAATCGGCGCCGACACCACGCCGAAGGGCTTTTTCGCACCGGTCGGCGGCGAACGAAAGAACGATCCCGACTGGCAGCGGTTCCACCTGATCGGCGCCACCAACCCGGTGTACTTCGCGCTGCTCGCGCGGCGACGGATGGACCTTTACGGCGCCACGCTCGAAGACTTCGCACAGGTGAAGGTCAAGAATGCCCGCCACGGCCTGCAGAACCCGAACGCCCGGTTCCGCAAGGAGACCTCGGTCGAGGACGTGCTGGCCAGCCCGGTGGTGGCCGATCCGCTCCGATTGCTGGACATTTGCGCCACCTCCGACGGCGCAGCGGCACTGATCGTGGCAAGTGCCAAATTCGCCCGTGAGCACCTCGGCTCTCTCAACGGCGTGCCGTCGGTGCGCGCCGTCAGCACCGTCACCCCCCGCTACCCGCAGCACCTGCCCGAATTACCGGATATTGCAACGGATTCCACTGCTGTGGTGTCCGCACCTGACCGGGTGTTCAAGGATCAGATCATCGACGCCGCCTACGCCGAGGCCGGTATCGGGCCCAAGGACCTGAGCCTGGCCGAGGTGTACGACCTGTCCACCGCCCTGGAGCTCGACTGGTATGAGCATCTGGGGCTTTGCCCCAGGGGCGAGGCCGAGGGGCTGCTGCGCAGCGGCGCTACCACTATCGGCGGGAAGATCCCGGTCAACCCGTCAGGCGGACTGGCCTGCTTCGGCGAGGCGATCCCCGCGCAGGCGATCGCACAGGTCTGCGAGCTCACTTGGCAGCTACGCGGCCAGGCAACCGGCCGTCAGGTCGATGGCGCGAAGGCCGGTATCACCGCCAATCAAGGCTTGTTCGGGCACGGCTCGTCGGTCGTCGTCGCCCGCTAGGCGGTCCCGGGCCGGGTGCTACTTGGGCGGCGATGCATCCTTCGGAGTGTCCAGGGTTTCCAGGACGACTTCGGCGACGTGCTTCATGGTGGTCCGCCGATCCATCGCGGCGCGCTGGATCCACTTGAATGCTTCCGGCTCGGTCATACCCTGGTTGGCCTGAAGAAGACCTTTGGCTCGTTCGACGAGCTTGCGGGTCTCCAGCCGGTCGGACAATGTCTCGACTTCGCGCTCCAGCGCCCTGATCTCGCTGAATCTGCTCAGCGCCAACTCAATCGCCGGAATCAGGTCGGAGATCGTGAACGGTTTCACCAGGTAGGCCATCGCCCCGGCGTCCCGTGCGCGTTCCACGAGGTCGCGCTGGCTGAATGCGGTCAGCACCACGATCGGTGCGATGCGCTTACTGGCGATCTCCGACGCAGCGTCGATGCCGTCGCGGCGCGGCATCTTCACATCCATGATCACCAGGTCGGGGTTGAGCTGTTCGGCCAGTTCGACGGCTTCCTGGCCGTCGCCGGCCTCGCCGACGACGTCGTAGCCCTCCTCGCGCAGCATCTCGGCCAAGTCGAGGCGGATGATCGCCTCATCCTCGGCGATGAGAACCCGGTGCGGGGTGTGGGCATCGACGTCGGTCGGGGAGCCGGTCATAACGCCATTGTGTCGTGAACCGCGCTGAACATCGACTGCGGGGTTGTCAGTCGGCACCACCGACCCGATCCTCTATGGTGGGAGGCCGTAGCCGGCAGGCCCTCGTATCCCAACTGGCAGAGGAAACGGATTCAAAACCCGTCCAGTGTGAGTTCGAATCTCACCGAGGGCACCACATAACGGCTGATATCGTTGCAGTTCAGAGGCTTATCGGTTGCTACTATCCGGCCTTTCCCGCAGCTTTTGGTCGCGTTTTGGCTACAGTCACCGCGAAACGACACCGGATAGCCGCTTCGTCGTGGGCGTCGGCGACCGCCTCGGTATCACGGTCGAACAGGCCGGCCCGTCTCGATCACCGGGCGAGCGGCCTGCTCCCGGAACTCCAGCTTGTACGTCTTACGCTTGCCCGACATATACCCAATGCCGGTGAAAGCGCGAGGCTAGGGATTGAAGGGGCCGATATGCGTCCATTCGCTGTCCGGTGCCCAGCCGCCCACCGTCGCGATCTCGCCGAAGTTGTTCTCGGGGAGGATCTGAATACTGAAGAGAATGCCGTTCTTTCGCTTGTAGAGCAGCAGGAAAGGCACGCCACCAGTGGTGAAAGAAGCCAACTGCGACCAGGGGCCGTCGGGCGACGAGATGTGATCCCATGTGCCGATCTGCGTCAGGTCGCCGACCTTCGGACCCGGGTTGATTGGTGCCGTGAAAGTCTGGCCGGTTTCTTCGGTGTAGAACAGCAGGTTTGGAGAGCCATCGGGGGCAACGAAAGAAGTGATGATGGACCAGGTCAGATCGGCCACTGCACCCTCGCCGACGGAGACCGATGTCGTGGTGCCGATCGTTGTCGAGGACAGCAGGGGAGCAAAGAAGTAGCGGCCCGGGCCGGGGTTGTGGGGAAGAGGGTCAAATTTGGAGCGTGGGGGCGCGGAGTAGAAGAACAGGAACGGCGTGCCGCCAACAACCACCGAAACGATCTGCGCCCAGTCTTCTTCGAAGCCATCGAATGGCACAACTTGATTAAGGGATGACAGGCCGGTAGTTAAATCGTTGGCGAGCTCCCCGCTGAAAACCTCGCCGGTGGCCTGCTTATAGAGCAGCAGGAACTGCGCACCGTCGAAGGTGAAAGGCACCAGTTGCGACCAGGGGTGGCCGGGAGGCGTCGACGTGTTGTCCCATGCGCCGATCGACTGCGGATGATCGAGGTCCGTCCCGGACCTGATGGCCGCGGTGGAGGCCTGACCGCTCGCGTTGTTGTAGAGCAGCAGTTGGGGAAAGACACCGGTCGCGCCCGAGGTGCCCAGCAAAGGTATCTGCACGACAAGTGATGTCAAAGACGAGTAATTAACTCCCCCGAGAGTGGTGCCATCAATCTTGTCGTTGCCGCCTTGAACCTTGAACACGAAGGAGGTGGCCGGCGGGCATCCAAAAATCGTGTAGGTCTCCGCCGCGTTGTCGTTGTCTTTCGGTGGTTCGAAGCTGGCTGGCGCTGGTGCGTCGGGCGTAGATCCGGGACCCCAGGAGACGATGATCTTGTCGTAGTTAACGGGGTTGACCCAAACCAACTTGATCGCAAAAGTGTTGTCCGCCTGCTGTGTTGAGAAGGCGGTTAGGTCGATTGGCTGCAGGACTCCGTTCTGCTCGTGGCCGGCTGCAGCTTGAAGGGTGGTGGGATCGCCGGGACCGCTGGGGTTGTATTGCACCATCGGTGGACCTTTCGGATGGGCGTGGGTCCTCGCGGCGTCGGCGGCGATCTTCCCTATGTTCTCACCGCATTGGTGTCGAAACAAGAAGTGCCCTTGAGGACGCAGCGGTGTCATGGCCGGCGCGGCACACGACCGCCCGACTGCCCGGTGCCGCGCTGCACCTACGCCGACTCTGATGCCGCATTGGCCCGCGAAGGCCGCGAACGGCTGCGCCACGCCCTCACCCCGGCCAGCGGAGACCACCGACGACTGCCCCTAATGGCTGCCGGTGACCTGCCGGACCAGACTTGACACTGGGTTCCGCCATCTCCAGCCCGCCTATCCAGTTCACAACCTCGCTGCACGGTGACCGCCGCAGCTCCTTGGTGACCGATGTCCGGACAGTGATCATCTTTTTTCACGTCCTTGGCGCGCAACGGCGGAGGCTGCCCGTCCTATAGCGGGGGCATTATTTTCATGGTCCGCGGAGCGTAGGAGCTAAGCAGGGTGTCGGGGTTCATGGCCCACTCCCGACCCGTTTTCAACCCGCGCACCAGGAGGCGCAGCCCGATCCGGCCGCGGACAGTTCGAAGGATCGTCACTGAAGTCTCGTGTTCCCCGTGGCGGCGCCTGTCCCAAATGGCGCCCTCGGTGATGGCGCCGACGCGTTCCGGGGCGAGTCTGTCTGCCCTCATCGCCTCAACTCCAACCAAAAGAGAAACCGCGTGGAGACCCATCCCGCGATACTCCCCATTTTTTCGGGTACCCAACCAACCAGCAAGCTAATCGTCGATTCCCCCCTACCCGGCTAACTCGGTTTCGTCGCTCTACGGGCCTTCTCGGAGGGCAAAAATCACACCGCGAGCCTAGGCAACCATTCCCGCATATTCTTTTGTCTTCCAGCGTCGCGACAACGTTCCCGCCCGAGTCGTACTCGTCGGTGACCATGACGTCAACGACTCCGTTCTCACACAGGCGACACGCTCGCTGAATGATTCGAGGAGCCATGAGTTCCTCCTGATTGGGCCAACGGTACGCGGGAGCGACGTGCTTTGCTTTCAGTGTGGAACGCACTGCGCGAATATGGGGGTAAGGACGCGCCAGCCCCGGCGTGATTATGGCAACGAAACTCCCCCCACCCCTGTCGGCGCATGGCGACCGACTGGCGGACGCGGTGGATCTGCGGCCTCTGACCAGAGTCACGACCCGCTAAGCGCGCTCTTCACGGAGGTTAGGTAGTCGATGTGCGCGTCGATGGAATCTAAGCCGAAGCCCATCGTCGAAAGTGCAAGGTGAGTACCGCCCGCTGCGCGCCAAGACTCGACTTCCGGGGTGAGGTTCTCGACGCCCCGGCTCAGGGCGACGTACTCCGCTCCGAAGTCCTCAACAGACCGGTCGAGATTTATGAGCCGTTCGCGCATTGACGTCCACGAATCGACGGCACCGTCTACACCGCCAGCGCCGAAGAAGATGAAGCCGTCGGCAAGCCGCGCTGCACGATCAAACGCCTTCTCGCCTGATCCGCCGAGCCAAATCGGAATCGACCGTGCAGGTTTGGGTAGCAGGGCGGCCCTGTCCACCTGGTCGAACCGTCCCTTGAAGTCAACGACGGGTTCAACGAACAATCGGCGAAGCAATTCGATCTGCTCCTCTTCCCTTGCACCGCGAGTGCGGAAGTCCTGCCCGAGGGCTTCATATTCGACATGGTTCCAGCCCACGCCCACTCCGAGGCGGAGTCGACCTCCGGAAAGCAGATCGACGTCGGCGGCCTGGCGAGCCACCAATGCAGTCTGACGTTGTGGAAGGACGAGCACCCCGGTGGCCAAACCGATTCGCTCGGTGATGCCAGCGAGATAGCCGAACAAGACGAAAGGGTCGTGAAATGGATCGCGCTCGGTGTACGGACCGAGCAGTGGCGGTGTGCGGTCGGCGTGCACCGCGCCGAGTACGTGGTCATAAGCCAGTAGGTAGTCAAAACCCAAGTCCTCGACAGCTTTCCCGATTCGACGAACTGCATTGGGGTCTCCGCCGAGCTCGATCTGCGGGTAAACGACACCGACCTTCATTGGGTTGGTTTCCTCTCAAGTCATGCAATTCTGACCGGGTGCGTTGCGCCAGTGTGACTGGCGGTGGCCACTGGGGCACCGTAGCCCACCCTCAGAAGGGTGCAGACCCGGTTCATTCGACTGGTTCCATACCCTCTTGACCAGAATCACGGCGATTAGCACACTCAGACATCAGGATTCCGAGGTCACCCTCACCCAACGACGACTGATCGGCTACGAGGTAGCCGCGAGGGTGAGCGTTAGTCAGCCCGCTACGCGTCTTCGCTAAGCACGCGGCAAACCGTGGCTCGGCTTACGCCGAGGGTTGTTGCAATGCTTGATGCAGACTCGCCGCTGTCATGCATACGACAGGCCAGAGCCACCTTCTGATCAGTCAATGCCTTCGGGCGACCGATGGATTGCCCGCGTGCGCGCCGTGCATCGCGCGCTGCCGTGCGGCGCTCCGTCCCTAGCTCCAACTCAAGCTCGGCCAGACTGGCGAGAACACCTGCCACCGTGCGGCCTGAAGCGTTGGCCGAGATCGCGAATGGTGGTCATGACTTCGCCGGCGTTGCGACGCAGCCGGTCCATTCCGACAACAGCGATGGCATCGCCCTGTCTGGCGTAGTCCAGCAGTGCCGCAAGGCCAGGACGCTGCTGCCTCGTTGAAGTTCCCGACAATTTGTCGGTTTTGACGCGGGCGGTATCGACGCCTGCTGTGGTCAGCGCATCCATCTGCTGGTCGAGCGACTGATGGGCCGTCTCGATATGCGACAAGAGTTTTGAGGCATCTATTGAGATTGGATGAGCTGGCAGTTCCTGAAGCACTGTCGACCTCGGATGCGCTGTCTCAATTCTTTAGTTTCGAAACATGCGGCAGCGATCGGACCCTCACGCACATCGCCACCAACACTCGCGCCCTCCCTGGCGCATAGCCCCAGTGTCGTTCGACCTCCGCTAGCCGATCAGATCGGATAAATTAGGGGCGCTGGAACAACCGCTGGTCCGGGAATCAGTTCTGCCGCGCTCCCGCCGCAGAACTTCGAGGGGCACCCGCTCCGTACCCGACATGCACGGTGATCGTCTGCACGCCGGGATCACAATGTCCACCTCTCCTGAATTTTCTGAGCGCCAAAGCGACCAAACCGCCGAGGGTTCCGCCGCGCTCCACAACGCCGACACCGACCGCATGGCCACAACACATTGGTGGACGTGAACGTGGGCAGCGCCGAACGCCGCCGCAGACCCCCGCCGAGTACTCCGGAGGGGTACCTCTACGAACTGCCCGCGCTGATACTGCTAGAGCGATTGGCGATACCCACGCCCGCGACCCGACTTGACGGCGGCGTCGTCTACACCAACCCCGCTTTCGCCATGATGCTCGGCCACTCCGACACCATCACGCTGACCGGACTACAACTTCCCGCGCTGCTGGCCGGACATTCAGCGACCCCGCCGCACGACTGCGTCACCGCACTGCGCGCCGCCGGCACCGTCGTCGTCGACTGGCTCGACGTCGAGGGCTTCCCAGTTCGCAGCGTGATATCGGACGCCCTATTCGTTCGCGACACTGACCAGATACTGCTAGTCGGCGTCACCGACGTCACCGAACTGATGTGGAACATCCAACCCTCAGTTCCGCAGAAGATGTAGCTCGGCGGCTAGCCCTCCGTTCGACCCGCCGTCGTCGTGAAATGGGTCACCATCGCCCCATATCGGGCAGCCTTTCCATCGCTGCGGCGTT
>Ga0302325_10035305_pt1 | contig 10217 bp, 3 predicted proteins | sample Palsa_T0_2_FD_201948 | JGI IMG/M metagenome (GOLD analysis project Ga0302325, IMG submission 201948) | Peat permafrost microbial communities from Stordalen Mire near Abisko, Sweden - Palsa_T0_2 | ecosystem: Environmental > Terrestrial > Soil > Palsa > Peat permafrost | place: Sweden: Abisko...
TTCGATTTTGTCCGGCAGATCGGCGGCCACCTCGCGTTTGAGACGGCGCAGGACAAACGGGCGAAGTCGCCGGGCCAGCCGCGCTTGTGACTCGGCATTGCGGTCGCGCATGATGGGCAGTTCGTAACGTTGGCGGAAATCCTCCGCCGCGCCCAAATACCCCGGCATCAAAAAATCAAAGATAGACCACAGATCAAGCACGGAATTTTCCACCGGCGTACCTGTCAAGACCAATTTATGGGCCGCGCGGACGGCCTTGACGGCCTGGGCGTTTTGCGTCTGGCGGTTTTTGATGTGTTGCGCTTCGTCCAGCACGACCGTGTCGAATGTCAGGCCGCGATAATGTTCGGCGTCGCGCCGCAGCAAGGCGTAGCTCGTGATGACCAGATCGTAAGCCGCCATCTCCGCGAAAAGGCCGCGCCGCTCCGTTCCGTGCAGGGCCAGCACGCGCAGGCTGGGCGTGAATTTTCGCGCTTCGGCCTCCCAATTGAACACCAGCGAGGACGGGCACACCACCAGGAACGGCCCTCCCGCCGCCGTGTCAGTTTGTTTGACAGCGCGCAGGTGAGCCAGCACTTGCGCCGTTTTGCCAAGGCCCATTTCGTCGGCCAGAATCCCGCCGAAGCCGTGGGTGCGCAAAAAGTGCAACCAGCCCGCGCCTTCTTTCTGATAAGGCCGCAAGACGGCCTCCAAATCTCCCAACGGCGGCGGCGGCAGCTTGACTTCGCCCTGCATCCAACCTTCCGGCGCCTGAATTTTCCAGCCGCTTTGTTCGCGCAAGGAGGCCTGCAGAAACCCCGCCTGGGCATTGTCAAGACGATAACCGGCCGCGTGCTGGCGCGGCGCGCAATCGACCAGCACCTCCCGCAATTCCTCCACCGCGCCGGTGTCAAGCAGCGCGAACTTGCCATTTTTGAGTCGCGTGTGGCTCTGCCCGGAGAGCAGCAGGCGCTGAATCTCGGCCTGCGATAAAGGCTCGCCGCCCGGCGTGTCGTAGCTCACGCGCAAATCAAACCATTGTTCGCCGGAGGGGGTGATCTGGAATCGCGGCTCGACCCGTTCCAGTTTTTCCGTGCTCCGTTCCAGCCGCTCTTCCAAAGTCACTTTCCAATCCTTCTCCAGCCGTGGAAAGTCGCGCGCGAAGAAATTCAGCACCGGGTTTTGTCCTTTCAGGTGATAAAATCCCTCCGCATCCGGCCCAAGAAATCCGCCGCGCATCAGGCGCGCCGCCGCCGCCTGTTCCGCCGCGAAGTTTCGCATGGCATAGCGCGTGGGCGATTGCACGTCCGGCAGCCACGGCGTTTCCGGCGGCAAGGATGCGGCGGAAACATCTCCGTAGAAACATTCCAGCTTCGCCTGCAAACCAGCCAGTCCGCCCGCCATGAGCAACTTGAACGTCGGCATGGCCGGTTCCAGCTCGAAATCTTCCAAGGCAAAATCCGCCTCCACCGGACCTTGCTGCGCTAGCTTCGGCCAGTCCAAATTCAAAAAGGCCGGCACACGCGCGCGCGGAATGCGCACCGGGCCTTGCGCCAAATCCGCCAATCCCGCCGCCAGGCCGAGCGGCTGCAATTTTGTTCCGGTGAAAATCCAAGCCGCCGCGCCTGCGATCACACAGCCAGGTATCGGCTTCGCCAGTGAGAGGATGATTTCGCCGTTCGTTTCCAAATGCGCCCGCACGGGTAATTCCGGCGCCTCATGGGAAATTTCGACCGACTGCGATTTGCCCAGGGTGACCCGGGGATGGCCCGCCAGTCTGGGCAGAATCCCCGTCAGCGTAGGTGATTCCAGCAACAGCATCGAAGGCTTGCCGCCGTGGTTGATTTCCTCCAAAGCGTCCAGCAGGGCGGCGTCGCTGGCATCGAGAGAAAAAGGGGTATCCAACGGGAGCGCGTCCAGCGGAGAACGCCCCTTGCGCCACTTGCCCTCGATGTAAAGCATCACTTTTCCCCTGGCGGCGGCGGCGGCGAAATTGGGCGGCAGAATCAAAAAAAGCTCCAGCGGCTCTCCCTGCTGGCCGGGCGGCGCGCGAAGCAGCGTTGGCGCTTTGGGAGGAGGAGATTTGGGAATCTGTCTGGGCGCGGGGCCGGGCGCAGGCCCTTTGAGAAAATGCAAACCCGCCGCCACTGAATGGGCGCAAATCAGCCCTCGTTGGCGCGAGTCGCGGCAAGGGCAAAGATTGTCCGCATCCGACGCGCTGCGGATGACCAGGCCCGCGCGATACGTGGTGGAACCTTCCTGAACGGCGCCTCGCAAATTCGGCGGCTGCCATTCGGAGGTCAGCACACGGCCCGCCGCCACGAGGGCGCGCGCCTGTTTGACGACCTCCCATCCGGCCAGTTTGGCCAATAAAATGTCAGATAGCTGGGGATCCCCCATGAACTCATAATGTTACCTTCAAATTCGCATTCCGAAAGTTCCTTTTTTTCAGACTTCTTTGCAGGAGAATGGGGATGACTTTCGGGAATGAACTCGATATCGTTATGGCATGTGCCAATCTCGGAAATTTGTCTTCGCTTTTGCACTGCTCGCGCTTTTGGCCAGCCGTGCAGCGGGGCAAACAAGGGTGTTCAACGTCCGTGACCACGGCGCGCGCGGCGATGGCCAGACCATGGATTCGCCAGCCATCCAAGCGACCATCGACACCTGCGCCAAGGCGGGCGGGGGAATTGTCCGGCTTCCTCTAGGCCATTATTTGAGCAAGCCGCTCTATCTGCGCGGCAATAATACCACCCTGCAACTTGAAGCCGACGCCGTTTTGCAAGGCTCGGAGCAATTTGCCGATTACCGAACTTCCAGCGGCGAAATCGTCGGCCTGATCAACGCCGAAAGGCTGACGAACGTAACCCTTTCAGGAACAGGCATTATCGACGGCTCAGGCGCCCCGTGGTGGCCCGCAGTCAAGGAAGCCAAACGAACCGGCGGGGCTGAACCGCGCCGCCGTCCCAAAATGGTTAATTTTCGCCTTTGCAGCGGCCTGACGGTGCGCGACGTGACCTTGCAAAATTCCCCCAGTTTCCATCTTGTTCCGGTGGACTGCGATGACGTTTTGATTGACAACGTCACGATCAAGGCCCCGGGTGATTCGCCGAATACCGACGCCATCGATCCAAGCGCCTGCCGCCATGTCCGCATCATCAATTGCCTCCTGGACGTGGGAGATGACAACGTGGCCGTCAAAGCCGGGCACTCCGTCCGCGGACGCGAGTTCTGCTGCGAGGACATTATGGTTTCCAATTGCATCTGCCTGCGCGGGCACGGCATTTCCATTGGCAGCGAAACTTCCGGCGGCGTGAGCAACTTCGTGGTGGCTCATTGCAGGTTTGACGGCACGACCAGCGGCCTGCGCATCAAATCGACTCGCGGCAAAGGCGGCACCGTGGAAGATGTTTTGTGTCGCGATCTAACGATGAAAAACGTGAGATATCCCATTAACATCGCCTGCTACTATCCAAAAATTCCCAAAGACGACGCGGCCCAGCCGATGTCCTCACTCACGCCGGCCTATCACGGCATCCGCATGGAGAATCTCACCGGCGATTCTCCCGAAGGCGCCGGCTTGATGGTCGGCTTGCCCGAATCCCCAATTCGCGACGTGACTTTGTCGAACGTGCATCTAAAAGCCCTGACCGGCCTGCTGATAAAGAACGCCGAAAACGTGGAGTTGAAAAACGTCAAGGTCGAGGTGCAGCACGGCGAGGCGGTCATACTTGAAAACGCAAAAGTGCGTTAAGGAGATGTTCACTCCACGAAGAAAAACTCGTTGGAAATCAACAGAACCTGCGCGTATTTCTCCCAGGGATTGAGCGGTTTGGGCTGCTTGCGAGGGTCGATGAAATTGTCGTGCGCGTCCCAAACGCAAGGCAAGCCTGTCTCGTCGGATTCCATGGTGGCCATTTCGACGCGCGGTGCCCATTTGAAATTGCCGCCGCGCGCTCCGGGTTGGCGCTCGACCATAAAATCAATCGTGTCACCCTCCTTCACCTCCACATTTTCCAAAGCGGTCGCGGCGGGATCGTTGCCAATTTTCCATTGGCCCAGCAAGCCGAGACGGCTGGAAACAATACGGCCGCAAAAGCCGTCGCCGGCTTTTTGCCCCTGCGCCAATTCGCCGGTCACGGAAATGACACCGTCGCGCGGCGCGGTCCAGCGTCGGATGGCGGCGATGTTTGTTTTGCCGGGAACGCCGCCGATGGCGTTGAGTTGAACCGACCCCAACTTTGGGTCCGGCATTTTCGCGCGTGGAAACCAGGTGGCATTGTTGAAATAAGGCAACGTCTGAAAATCCCGCGTGCTGCGGCTCGCCTCGTCATAGCAGCCGGCGCCGTATTGCCAGGCGGTCGTTTCGGGCACGACGGCGTCGTGCAATGGCTGTTCGCGCACGAAATCCTCGGCCAGCGTGAGTTCCTGGCGCGTCGGCCGGCGCTGGAAAAGGCGTCGGTACATTTGCTCGACGGCGGCGTTTTCGTTGGTGGCCGCGCACGCGTCGCATTCTCCGGCGACTGCCCGCGCGCACTGGGAAATCAGGGGGCTGTTGAGTAGAAACAACGCCTGCGGCGCGACGAAAGTTTCAAATCGCACGGAACTGCTGGTGTCCGGATTGGCAAAATCAAAAGCGCGGAAAACGCCGGGCAAATTCTGGCGGTCGATCAGGCCATAAACCGTGCGGCGCGGCGGCGCGTTGTTGGACGTAATATCGACGGGCTGGCCGCCCAGGGAGGAATCCAATTCGCCCGCGACCGACAAAAGAGAATCGCGCATGGCCTCGAAATCAAGGCGGGATGGATTCATGCGCCAGAAGCAAGTGTTTTCAGGATCGATCTTGGCGTTGGCCGCATCGAATGCGCTGTTTTGTTGATAGACGCTGGAGAGCATGATGAGGCGGTGCAATTTCTTGAGCGACCAGCCTTCCTGCATGAAGCGCCCGGCCAGATAATCCAGCAACCCCGCTTCCACGGGCCGCTCGGTGCGCACGCCAAAATCACCCGGCGAAACCACCAGCGATTCGCCAAAATGGTGCATCCAAACACGGTTGACAAAGACGCGTGCCGTGAGCGGATTCTGCGGGCTTACGATGTCCTGCGCCAACTGCAACCGCCCGCTGACTTGCTTGGGAAACGGCTGTTCCCCGGGCGGACGGATGACGGAGAGGAATTCGCGCGGGGCTTCCGCGCCCTTCGTGCCGGGATTGCCACGCAGAAAGATTTTTGAATTGGCCGGATGCGGCTTGTCCCGCAGGACCATGGCGCGGGGCGGCGCGCCGGGGTCGGTCGCCTCGACTTCGGCCACTTTTCGTTTCAGGGCGTCGATTTTGTTGCGCGTGGCATCGTCAAATATAAGGAGTTTGACAAAATCGGCGCGCGGGGGATTGAGCGGTGAATTCGTGGCCTCGAAAAACTGGCGTAGTTCGGCGTCGGAACCATTGGTGGCGGCCTGGGCGAAAAGCCGATTGTAGGCCGCGGCGGCGGCGGACAGATTAGTGAAGGTCTTCCCCGAAAATTCCTGCGCGACCAGCGGGTTCAGGTTCGTGCCGGGATAGTTGGAAGCGCCCGCAACCAGGGCCTTCCAGGCGGCGAACAGGCGCGCTTGATTCGTTTCCAGTCGGGTCAGGTTTGTTTGCCAACTGAGGAAAACCGATTTGTTAAGCTTGCGCGCGCGCACCATTTCATCGATCCGCAATGTATTGGTGGCAAAGGGCGCGGCCTCATGCACCGCCAGCAAATAATCTCCCGCGCGCGAGCGCAATCCCTCCAACGCGGCCACCTCGTTGGAATGGACAAACCTATCCAGGTTTTCCTGGTTGGTCCGCAGATCTGTCAAATAATTGGTGTAGCCGGCGGGCAGCGGTTCTGTCAGCAGCGGCAATTCGGGCGGCTCGAACGAGCTGTTGAAAATGCCGTGCAAGGCATAGTAATCGCGCGTGGAAATGGGATCGAATTTGTGGTCGTGGCAGCGGGCGCAACTGACCGTCAGGCCCAGCAAGCCGCGCGACACCACGTCGATTCTGTCGTCAATAATTTCATTCTCGTTCTCGAAAAAACGGCGGCCCACTGTCAGGAAACCCATCGCGGCCAGATTGCAGTTGTCGTTGGTGGCGGGCAACTGGTCGGCCGCCAATTGCTCCAGAATGAAGCGGTTGACCGGCAGATCGTCGTTGCAGGCGCGGATGACGTAATCGCGGTAGGCGTAGGCGTAGGGCAGCCTCGAACTGTCGCGCCCGCTGATAAGGCCCTTGGTGTCGGCGTAGCGGGCGACATCAAGCCAGTAGCGGCCCCAGCGTTCGCCATAATGGGGCGAAGCCAGCAGGCGGTCCACCACTTTGGCGAACGCCTCCTTGGAATGATCCGCCAGGAAAGCATCCACCTCCTCCGGCGTCGGTGGCAGCCCCAGAAGATCAAAAGTGGCGCGGCGAATCAGCGTGCGCTTGTCCGCCGGGGGCGAAGGACGCAGGTCCCTGGTATTCAAATTGTCCAAGACGAATGCGTCCAGTGGAGTTTGGATCCAGCTTTTGCGCCGCTGCGCTTTCGGCACGGGCGGCGCGGTGATGGGTTGGAAGGCCCAATGCTTTCTGGCGGCCTCCAGCGATTGCGAGGCATAAGTCGCGCCGGGGTTGCGCGGGTCGGGCGCGCCCATTTTCACCCAGGCCCGCAAGTCTGCTATTTGGGCGTCGGGCAGCTTGTGGTCTTTGGGGGGCATCTGCAATTCCGCATCGGCGTAACCGACGGCCTTGATGAGCAGGCTTTGTTCGGGGCGATGGGGTACGATGACCGGCCCGCTATCGCCGCCCTTGAGCAAGTCGTCTCGCGTGTCCAGCATCAGCCCCCCGCGAACCTTCTCGCTTTGATGGCTGTGGCACTGGTAACAATTCTCAACCAGCACAGGGCGAATTTTGCTCTCGAAAAAATCAATGCCCGGCGAGTTGACGGTGTTCGTGGCCGCAAAGGCCGTCCCGCAGGCAAGGAAAAGTCCTGGTGCGAAAGCCCGTCGAAAACTGACCAGCGCGGACATAAATAATCAAGGCGAAGAGATTTCGAGGCTGGCGGGGTGAATATCCCTGTCCCCGTTGCGATTTACCGGCGTTCTGTGTTCTTGCCTGCTCATAGCTGCCTAAGTTCAGACGACTGGAAGCGCGATATATTCAATAACAGGAGTCCCGCCTTGCGAACGAATCGTAGCCAAACACAATCTTTTAATACTCCCCCGCTCCTTGAGACGCGCGCGTGGTGCGAAACTGCAGCCAAAGAAGGTCTTTGTTGTTGGACGATGGGATGACATCATCATAGGTCCAATTGGTACCTTCATAACGCGGGGTAGTCCTTGGGTCCAGCCACTTATGGATTTCCACGTGCCCGTCCGGGAAAGCGAGACAGCCTGAGTTATTATGATAGAAAGCGGGGTAATCCCAATTGAACTGGATTTGTGCCGGATTGTTCGGGTAACCGGTCATGTCAAACCAGAAATTGCCCGTGCTGATCGTGTCGTAGCGCTCGTCCATAAACAACAATGTATTGGCTGGACCGGGATCGCGAAGTTGAGAGAGCTTGAAAAACATAATCCACGGAGGGTTAAGCCCCGGCGCGGGAGGAACGTTACCTTGATAAGCGTTCACAGGATTGAAGGTCGAATAGCCAGGAGGGCCATAACCCCCGCCAAAACCTGCGAACCAATAAGACATCGAATAGCTCCGCACCCGCGGCACGGTCTGTCCGGCCAAGGCGCCAGCCTGCGGTCCTGAGGGAACTATCGTCGAAGGATCTCCTGGGCATCTCCATATCGCGGCCTGCTTGCCGCAATACGACCATAAGGGACTTTGCGCTATGTTGTTGCTCACCGACCAATTGCCAGGATTGCTGGTGGTATCATCGACCCAACCCGTCACCCAAGTGGCGTAGGAGGTAGGGTCGGCGGGGGAGGGTGGACCGTCCGATGTGATGTAGGCATCGGAATAGGGAAAAATGTCGCGGCTGTCCTGGGTATAGGACATCCAAGCCGCCGTTAATTGGCGCAAATTGCTCGTGCATTGGGTGCCTTGGGCGCTCTGCTTGGCTCTGGCCAGGACTGGCAGCAGCATGGCGGCCAAAATGGCGATTATGGCGATCACCACCAAAAGTTCGATCAGGGTGAAGGCTTCATCCGAGGACGCCGCCGGGAGCCTCGGTTTCAAAGGCTCAATCTCAAGAGAGCGATGTACATTCATTTTGTTCCATTCTGTGCCTTAGTTTGTGTTGGGCCAGCCGCTGCCAAAGATAATTGCGGCACACCTATCTGCTCTTAAAGTCGCGAATTTATCGCTTAAAGCGCCGAAAATGTCAAACCATATTCCGGCCTTCAGTGCGTCAGATAACCGCGCAGCAGGTAATAGCCTTGGGCGTCATTCAGCGCGTTGGTGACGAAGTGAATCGCGCCGTCGCCCGTGATGGTTTGCGCAGGCGTCCAAATCCCGCCGGAGAGGGTGTTGTTGTACTCGACAACATAAGTTTGGTTGCTGGCCGTTTGAAAGGAGAACGTCAAATTCGTTCCCGCCAGTTGCGGGTCGATGATGAATGGCTCCCACGGGCCGCCACAGCAATTGTAATTTCCACCATCGGCGATCGAGATCGTGTCGATCCACCAACCCGCCGAGGCAGAGGCGTTGCCGGTGTCGGTGGACAAACGCCACTTCAACTGGATGTTTTGTCCCGCGGCCGTCGCGGGCAGATTGACGATCGTCGTGACAAATCCCACGGAATTGCCGCTCCAGCACGGGCGGGCGGGCAATGGATTGTCGTCGGCGTTGCCCGGCGCGATCACGCAGTCATACCCGTTGGTGACGAAACTGCCGCCCGCCGCCAGAATATCGGCGAACGCATTGGTACCTATTTGAATCTCCAGCACGCCGCCGTCGAACGCCTCCGTGGGAGCGTAAGGATTAATCTCCAAATCGAAGTCATGGCGGAAAACCAATTGCGCGGATGGCGTGGCGATGGGAACCTCGGGCGAAAACAAGTCGGCGATGCCCGCGTTAGTGACGGCTTGCGCAAAAGCCGAATCGGGCTGCGTGTCCGCGATGCCGTTGGTGGTGATCCAGGCAATCTGCCCTTCTTCTACCGCGCTGACCCAATTACTCGGCAGGGCGGGCGGTGTCACGCCGTCGAAATTCTGGGTCAACACGACGACGGACACAAATTTTCCGAGCGGGAAAGTGAAATTGACCGAACCGAGACTGGCCGTCCCATCTTGCAGTTGCAGTGTGGCGGTGATCGTGCCGCCGCAAACACCGCCGGCGGTAAAGGTGAACGGCTGCGAAACTGGAGCGCCCCCCGCCGGCAACGCCCCATAAATAGCCGGCTCGCCGGCCGACTCGATCCCGCTGGCGGCTTGCAGAGTGGCGATGAGATTAGTCGTGTTGACCGTCCCGATATTTTGCAGCGTGAAGTTGACTGTGACCGTTTCGCCGGGGTCTATGACGCCGTTGGTGGGCAGGCAATTCTCGGCCGCCAGCGCCGCGCCCATCAGGGCGATCACCGGAGGACCCGTTCCCACGGCGTTGTCCACCACGAGCGCAAAATCCTGCGTCAATCCGTTGCTGCCGTTCGGAACGCCGACGGAATTGATGCTCGTGGCGGCGACCGTGACGGTACACGCGCCCGCCACTCCCGCCGGCAGGAAAACGCTTTCCACGTTGTCCGCCACGTCCGCCGATCCGCCGGGGACCGACCACGCGCCGCTGAAAACGTTGCCAAGATAATTCGTGCCGCCGATGGTCACTGTCAAATCAAGGTCGTTGTTGTAGGCCGCGCCAGTCGTGCTGCCGGGCGCGTCGGTCCATGCAACGGTGACGCGGAAGGGCAGATTGGTGTCGGCGACGAAACCGGTGAATGTGCGCGACTGGCCACTAGCGGTGAAGGTGTCGCCCACCAGTTCATCGCGCAGAAGGCGAGGCGTCCCGTCGAAGGCCGCGCCTAAGTCCATTTCGCCCATGCCTTGAGCATCTGACCAAAGCGTGTCCCCCGCGCCTGAGCCTGTGAGGTAACGTGCGGAGTTCATCAGAAAAGCCTTGGTCATGGCAGGCGACGGCGGAAGGAAGAAATGATTGACAAAATATTGCAGCACGAGCGCGCACCCTCCCGCAATGGCCGGGGCGGATTGGCTCGTGCCGTCGGACGCCGTGTAAAATTGCTGATTGGGCGGATAGAAATTGTCGTTGTAAATCCCGGCGCATATCGAGTCGGCATTGT
>Ga0302325_10035306_pt1 | contig 10217 bp, 10 predicted proteins | sample Palsa_T0_2_FD_201948 | JGI IMG/M metagenome (GOLD analysis project Ga0302325, IMG submission 201948) | Peat permafrost microbial communities from Stordalen Mire near Abisko, Sweden - Palsa_T0_2 | ecosystem: Environmental > Terrestrial > Soil > Palsa > Peat permafrost | place: Sweden: Abisko...
CAGCGGTTCGACTCCGCTCACCGGCTCGACACCTCCCAGGTGCCCGGATGCCCTCTCACCTGCGCAGATGCGCAAGCGAGAGGGCTCGGGCATGTCAGCAGCGGAACGTCCGGATTCGAAGATCCCCACAAGAAACCCACAACCGGCGTCCGGAGTGCCCGGCCGGGGCCGTGCGCCCGCGGGACCAGGTCGTGCCGTCGCGCGCCGTCGTAGGGATCCTGCCAGCGCGGCCGCGGGCTCAGCGAACGGCGCGGTGGCGGGGAGCCGTGCGGTGATCGTGACCTATGAGGGGATCACCGTGTATCCGGCCCGGTGCGAGGGAGACCGGTGGCGCGCGGTGTGGTACGAGCCCGACGGCTCCCGCGGGCAATGCCAGTCGGTATCGCAGCAAGGGCTGGCCGCCAGGCTGGAGAAGGTCACCGAGCGGCTGGCCGCCGATGCGCCGAACATGCTGCGCACTGGCAGTGAGCTGATCGGCTACTACCTGTCGGATGACCGGCGTCCCGCCGAGCGTGCGTGGTCGCGCAGGCACGCCGACACCCAGCGGTACCTCTGCGCCCGGTACCTGGAGCCGGTGATCGGGCAGCTGGCCAGTCAGGACATCAGGGTGGCGGACATGCAGGCGGCGGTGAACGCCGCGCCGACCGCCAAGGAAGGCAAGCGGGTCCGGGCGATGATATCGGCGCTGGTGGGCGTCGGCATCAGCGGCGGGTACCTGGCCAGTGACAGGCTCAAGGGCGTGCACTGGCAGGCGCAGGGCCGCCCGGTGCCCGCGCAGCGGGCAGCAGTCGCGGGGGAGAGTGTGCTGTTCGTGGATCCCGCCGAGATGCCGGCGGCCGGCGATGTTGCCAGGCTCGGCCAGGCGGTGGGCGCGAACCAGTGGCTGTACGAGCTGATGGTTAACTTCGCGGCCTACACGGGCCTGCGGTGGGGCGAGCTGATCGCGCTGACCGCCGGGCAGATCAGCCAGGCTGAGCGGGTCGTCACCGTCGACGGCAAGGTAGTCGAGGTCCGCGGTCACCTGTTCACGGAGGCGCCGAAGAACCGCAAGCGGCGTCGCACGATCTATCCGCGTACGACTCCGGCGGGCTGGCTGCTGGCCGAGAAGGTTGCCGCGCGGATCGCCGAGGTAGCGGTCGAGCAGGCCGGCGGGCGTAACCCGCTGGGCCTGATGTTCCCGACCCCGGCCGGGAAGCACTGGCGGTCCTCCAACTTCAACCGTCGCGTCCTGAAGGCCGCTTACCTGGCGACCGGGTGGCGCGGTGCTGATAGCGGGTCCCGGTGGACCTGGCACAGCCTGCGGCACGTGTTCTGCACCACCGCGCTGAACACCTGGGGGATGGACGTCTCCGACGTGTCCCGCCTTGCTGGCCACGCCAACGTCCGGGTCACCCTCGAGATGTATGTCGGCAGCGTCGCCGGCGCCCTGGAACGTGCCCGCCGCGCTACCGACTGAGCATGGTGCCGTACCCGGCCACGGCCGGGTACGGCACCATTTCGCCCACGAATCCCGGCCGACACAGCCATCTCGGGTACGCACCGCCTTCCTACGGTGTGTCGGAGTGGGGACTACTCCTCCGCCTGGCAGACCAGCCATGACGGCCACGAGCATGACGGTCCTGGATCTGCTCGACGCCCTCGTCCGCATCGACTCCGTCAACCCCGGCTCGACCCGGCCGGCGCCGGTGAGGTGCAGATAGCCGCCTGCATCGCGGGGTGGGGGCGGGGGCCGGCACCCACCAGGACACGTAGGCCTGGCTGGACCACTCAGGCCGACTGTGGCGCATCGCTCAGGCACCTCTTGCATTCCTCTCCAGGAGCCAGAAGAGATAGAATGGACGACCTTTTACGTGACCCTTTTCTTGCTGGCCCTGAGCCATCGCGGCCATGAACCCCCAGGCCCCCCCAGTCGCCCCGATTATCGGCAAGATCTCGCGGAAGACCCCCCCTTCGAGGGCAACCAGTGTGGCAGCCGTAGTAGCTAATATTCCTCCGGCAGCCTGCACCGCACGTTGTCGCGCGACCTTCCGCAGGTCCGCCTTCACCTCCCTAATGCCCTCTGACACCTCTACGCTCAGCTTCGCCGCATTTAGTTCGAGGTCCCTTTCCGCCTGGCACTCCAACAGATCCAGCAGACGTCGACGCAAGAAATCGCGAGTTGCCGCCTGTGAATCCTCACCGTCAGTCACAATTTGCGTGAAATCGTGCATGCTGGTGCCCTCAATAAAGGGCAGGTCTAGATGCATCAAAGGGACGAGCATCCTTCCCACCAAGCGAGGGCTATTTACCAGAGTCGCAGCCCTACCATCCCGCAAAAATACATCAAACGCCTGGGATGTTCGGGGTCCAACGGGTGAGTCTTCCACTTCGTGGTATCCGCCGTTGACGTTCCATATAGACTCAGACACTGCTGGGAGATAGGTCACGCGCCCAAGTCGGATTAGAGGCGCAGAATCGAGCAGCCAGGCGGCTAGACCATGCAAATCAGGGCACCTTATATCAATGGCGCGCGTCCAGACATTCTCCCCATCATTCTCATATCCATGGTCATCTTCAATTCTGTCCCTCTTGCCCGACGTTGGCTCGTGCGCAAGCAGAAGGTGGGATGCGATGAGCGATGAACGCTTCGTAAGGGTAGCCAGGTCGCCGTCCGAACTTAGAACTGACACATCGAATGCCTGAACCTCCTTTGAAGAAAGCGCCAATTTTACCCGATCGGAAGCAGCGCAGGCATCGACATACTGCCGAACAATTTGTATTGGATCAAGCTCCGAATTTGGATTGAAGCTAAGCAGTGGATCGTTCTGAGTATTCTTCATTACGCGCCCCCTTCGGAATCTACCCTAACTATATTATAGGTTTTTAAGCTTAACTCGCAGCGATGGAACGGTATGCTCGAAGTCGGGATGGGTGGCATCCAGGGGTTGCCGGCGATGGCGTCGTGGATGGCGGTCAGGACGTGGGCGCCGTGCTTGGAGACAGTGGAGATGTAGCCCGCGGATGGCGTAGCGGTCGCGGGTGACCTGCTCGGAGCGGAGCCGACCGGATATCTTCTGCTGGGTTTTGGCGGGTCTTAGGTCGTGTTCGGACTGGTTCGAAGTCGGCGCTATCTGCAGGTTACGGGTGAAGCGGAGCACGTCGTCCTGCCGGTTTTGCAGGCATTGGAGCAGGTCGCGGCAGGGTTGCTGCTTGTGGCCGGGAGCGCGGGGGATCTGGGACAGGCCGACCAAGGCGCCGTGCATGAACGCGTGGATCAGGGGGCCGGGGATGTCGCCGGAGGTGGCGGGCAGGCCCTCGGCGCGGGCGGGTTCGCGGCGTGGATGAGCCTTCGCAGGGCCTGGTTGGCCTGGGCGGCCAGTGCGCACCGGGGCAGGTCTCGGCGGCGCCGGCCAGGTCGCGCAGGATGTGCTGGGCGCGGAGCAGATGGATCAGGCCGGCGATGGCGTCGTAGTTCTGGTAGCGGTCATGCACGACCACAGTCCCGTCCATGTCCGGGAGCACGAACGCGGTGAAGGTCTTCGTGCTCCGGCCACCGAGGAAGTAATAAGTTCGCAGATTCGTGCAGGCGACCAGCAGGTACTTCTTGCGGGTCTTCGGCCCCGGGCCGACCCGGATAGGGGTCTCGTCCGCGCTGATCACGTGCGCCAGGATGATCAGGCACCGGATCGCCCTGTTCGCCCGCGCCACCGCCGTGACGGCACGGGTGATCATGGAGTGCACGAACCCGGGCGAGGGCTCCGCGCCGGTGAGGGCCTCGATCAGCTCCGCGCAGCGGTGCACCGGGATCGCGTGCGCCGCGAGAAGGTACACGCATCACGCCTGCAGGGCCAGGCCGTAGGGGACCGTCCCCCGGACGGCCGGCCCGGCCGGTGCGGGCGCCTGGTGCACCCGCCTGCACCCGCAGGCCACCTCGTGCAGGTCATGCTGGGTGACCTTGGCGGTTTCCATCGGGATGTCCACGATCTGGTGGCTGGCAGCCACGCCCAGGTCAGCCGCGGCCGTCAGGTCCGCACCGCACGCGCACGCCCCGTCGGGAAGTGCGGCACCGTGCCATCCGGGCCGGTGGACCAGGCCAGATGCGATCCCGGGGCGCCGGGCTGCCCGCCGGGCTTGCGCCCGCCCTTGCCACGCCGGGGCTTTGCCGACGGCGGTGTGCGACCGGGCAGGTCATCAGCCGACGGGCCCATCGAGGAGTTACCGCTGTTACGGCCCAGCCGGCGCCGCAGCTGACCGACCCTCGCCGCCAGCGCCACCACGTCAGCCCGCAGTTCCCCTGCCGCGGCAGCCCACTCCTCCAGCATGCCGACCTGCGCCTCTATCACCGCGTCCCGGCGGCGCACGACACGAAACTCGGCGCGGAAGGCGACAGAACGACCATAACCGGCCATCATCACCGCTCGCCGTTAGTAATCAACACGAAACGCCGGGTCGGATCCGGGCGGGATCTGGCAGACAAACTCTGATGGCCGCCGCACCCTTAGCGGTTTTCAAGACCGCCGCCTGAACCTTCTTGACCTGGGCTGACATCTTGGCCGAAGGGAAGATGGGCGCGTATCTGGCATGATCAAACTCCGGTGGTCAGTGAGCGGCCATGCGTGGCCGTGGCGCAAGAGTTTCTGCGCTCGAGCTCCGGACGGGCATGATCTGTGGCCTGGTCGGCTGGATGAGGCTTCGATGACACGAGCGATCCGTGTAAGCCGAGGGAACTCGAATCGATCGCCTGTATACCCGGCGGCTGCCCTGGCCCGTGGCTGAACGCCTGACCAGCGACTTCCAGAAGCTCTCGGCAGCGGCCGGGTCCTCGGGTCGTTCGCTTCACGGCTTGTCTATGTGCCGCTGTCGTTGGCTGATTGCATCTGGTCGAGCAGGGACAGGATTGTCTCGGCCAGGGAGATATTGCCGGCGGCCTGGGTCAGCAGTCCGGTGAACGGCTCGGGACCGAGGTCGCGACGCTGCGCCGGGAGGCGGCGCAGGTTGTTCACAGCCTGCGGAACGCCGAGGCGGAGCCTGATCGCGAGCGCCTTGACATCCCAGTCGATGGCCAGCGCGGCACTGCCGCCCTGCTCTGCCTCCAGGATGCCGAGCTGGCTGCAGGTAGTGGCCATGCCGGCCTGGTTGCCGATCCGTTCTTCGATGTCGAGGGAGCGCTGGTACTGGCGGGCGGCCTCGTCGTAGTCCCCGCGCAGCTGGGCGAGCATGCCGAGCTGGTGGTAGCTGCTGGCAATGCCGGCCTGGTTGCGGATGATTGCCCAATCTGGAACCATTGCCAACAGGTGCCTAGCTCCATCAGCACTAGCTTGTTGCCGGTCGGGCGATCCAGGAGGGGCAGGATGGCGGATCGGACAGACCTCCATAGGGTGGCTGCGGACAGGATGCAGGCGGCGGAACGGGTCGCCGCGACCAGAGCGTTTGCACTCGGCGCTGAATCGCTTGGGCGCGCCACCCGGATACTGGTTACTAGCGCCACCGTACTGGGGTCGCTGGCCCTGATCTTATGGTTTACTGGGGGCTCGGCATACGCGGCATCTGCTAACAGAACCAGCGTTGAGAGCATCACGCCGGGTGCCAATCTAAGTCCGAGCCCCGGTCGGGTCAGTTTGATTGGAGCAGGAGCGGCGGGCGATGCTCCGTGTACCGTTTCCATCAATACACCGTCGTGCGCCAGCGATGACCCGGACCTAACGGTAGACGGAGTCTACTCGGGGGATACGAGTGGCTGTGTTTTTACCTGGAGCGCGAATTGGGGGGACGGCTCAGCCGCGCAGACCATTACGTCGGACGGTCATCCCAGTTCCGGCACCTACTACTTGGCCAATCACATCTACCAGTCTCAGGTAGCACAGACGTTCTCCATTGCACTGACAGCGGTCTCGGTGAGCGGGCCATGTTCGATTGTTGGTGGCAGTTACACGTTCGCGCTCAGCCCGATACCTACGGTGAATTGCAAGGGCAAGCTCCCCCCTGTCAATTTGAACGTGGCGAGGGTGGTGTACGCCGAAGCCGTCCGCCTGCAAGTATCTGACAAAGTAGAGCTGTCCGCCTTCGAGGCTGCCTACGTCGAGAGTCGCTTCAATAACTGCAGCAACGGCGACCACAGTTCCGTCGGCGTGTTTCAGCAGCTCAAGAGCTGGGGGTCGGCCGCAACTCGCGAGAACGTGGCGGATGCGAGTGATCTCTACCTAGAGAAGGCGATCGCTGTGGCGAGTAACCATCCGACGTACACGGCCGCTGAGATTGCCCAGGCTGTGCAGAGGTCAGCGCACTCTGGGCGCTACGCCGCGGCGGAGTCGGAGGCCGAGAGCATCCTCTCGCAGGTGGACGGGGAATAGCTAGGGAATGCCCAGTGCCCCGTAGAAGTTGCGTGATGCGTGGCCCGCACCTGCCGATCTGGAATCGATGCCGGACACCGCAAGGACGCTGGCTCAGGATGGTGCCGACGGAGAAGAACCAGAGCACCGACTCTGACGGCACACACTCCTGAGCCCATGGTGGCTCTGAGTTTCCGCCGCTCGGTGGACCCGTCTACGTGGACGGTGGAAGGCAGGGAGCTGTTACGGAACCCCCTGCGGCTTTGAGGCGGGGTTCCCTCTCGGGTTTCCTCCGCAACGGACTCTTGAGTCCGTTGCCTGTTGTCACGTCTGACTGTGCGAGTTTTGCTGCTGGAGCTGTTCCCGACCTCGCCGCCATGAAGGGGGGTGAGGTCGGGAACGGTGGAAGCAGTCACCAACGGTGAGTTCGCGCAGGCAGGCGTGACAACGGGCGCCACCCGCACCCTGCGGCTGCAAGCCGGAGCATACCCGCGTCTAGCCGGCACCCAGACCGGACCTCCCGCACGCCATAGATGGCCCAGTAGCAGGCCGCCGACCTCCGTGGCCAAAGGGATCATCCTCAGTCGGCGCAACCCAGCGGTTCTCAAGACCGATAACCAAACAAGCCTGACCTGCGCTGATGCTCAGTACAGTGGGAGTATGGACATCCATTCGGCACGATCAATCCGAGCGTGCCGAATGCGGTGCCCCGTGCCTCGTCGGCAGCAGCGCCGGAGATGGCGCTAGGCACCAGAAATGGGGCACTGCCTGTAGCTCGTCAGCGACTGTCCGGCGTCACGTCTAGCCGGGACGGCCCTGAGAGCGCCCATCAACCAGTCCCTGGTCCGCGAGTGCCTGGGCTTAGACCCAGAAATCCGCGGGTGGCGCGTTTCGCGTCGAGGAGTTGACCAGTCGGCGGGCGGTCACCCGGACTTCGAACTGGATCCGGCGCTGCACCCAGCCAGTGTGCTGTCGTGGGCACCGAGCCTGACCATCTGGGTGGTGATCGAGTCGCCGCATCGGCCCGCGGTCGGCGGGCGAATTCCATCGGCTTCTCCGAGTCCTGGGAACCACGTGGCTGGCACGCGCCCGCGGCCGTTGCCGCGAAGTCCCGAAGGTGGGATGGTCAAGGACCGCCGCAGCTGTACGTGTGCCAGTGTGGCGCCTCCGGGGGTGCGGCCGGCTGACATGCGGGACGTGAGCAGCCTCACCCGCCGGGGTGCCCTGTTATCTCGGCACCGGTAACGTGCCTCGGCCGATGCCAAGTCGATGTGCAGCCGCCCCGCAACCCGAAACTGAGCCGCAGAAAGTCATGGATCCATCACGCCATTGTCCGGCGATAGCTAGCTGGGCCATAGCGAATATTCGCATGCCGCCCGATGCTGTTCCCGTTAGCCTCATCTGCCATGAGCAAGGCAGTGCCAGACCTCGATGCGATCGGTGACTTGGCAATCACGGCCGCCAAGAACTCCCGACGCCTCCTCCACGACGCGGAACTGCTGCTCAGCCGCGGTCGCTGGCCAACTGCCCACGCGATCGCCGTCCTTGCCTTCGAAGAGGCCGGGAAGGCATGGCTGTGCGTCGTCGCCATGCTGATGCCCGACGACGCCCGGGATGAGTTTCCGTTCGGAGATCTCGACTGGGACCACCGCTGGAAGCTCGGCGCCGCCCACGGCATGGCGGCAATGCTCGCGTTCATCCGCGCCGACAGCAACGCCCCGCCCGCCATCATGCGCGCCGCAGACGAGCTCGAGGCCCTGGCACGGCAGGACAACGAGGCCAAGAAGCGCGGCTTCTACGCCGACTGCGCCGACGGAGTGGTCTGGGATCCGGCCGGGGTCAGTAAGTCCGATGCCGCGCGCACGGTTGCGGCGGTAAGCGACGTCCTGGACCACGGCGGCGTGCTCGCGGACCCGAAGTTCATCACCTGGCTCGCAGCCATGCCGGAGGAACTGAAGCCGGAACGGGATGCCTTCTGGGACCGGCTACTGTCCGGCTGGGAGCAGAACGGCAATGACGGTATTGCCAGCGCATTCATGGAATTTGTCGGGGAAATCGGCTCCGTCGAGGAGATGCGGCAGATGTTCCAGGATGACGCTCGCCGCCTCGCGATCAGCGGACCGCCTAAGCCGCGGCGCGTGCAGCCGAGGAAGCCGCCGCCGCGCAGCCGCAGAAGCAAGGTCAGGTGAGCCGGCAAATGAGCCGCGAGGATGACTGGCAGGCATGGTGTGACCGGTTCGACAAGACGCACCACGGGGTGCTCCGGCTATTCCACGACCGGGCGATCTGGCGCACGATCATGGCCATGCTCGAAGCCAACCCGGCGGTTCCCCGCGGCGGGTTCGGCGAGTACTGGCTCGGATCCTGCTACACCGACAGCATGTTCATCGGAATCCGGAGGGAATCCGACGCGAAGGGCACCGGCCTGCGCCGTGCGCTGAAACAGCTCGAGGCCACACCGCGGATGGCAACGCGAGACTGGTACATGAGCCAGGTCCGGCAGCGTGATCACGAAGGCTGGGACAGCTGGGCCGTTGCCGAACTGGAAGCCGCGTTCAACCTTTTCGCCGGGCCCGGGGATGCGTTCATCGACAGCGCGCTCGTCAGCAAGGACATCGCCGAACTCGAATCCGTGGTCACCCGCGTAAACGCCTACACCAGCAAAGCCATTGCTCACCGCGACGCCGACATCTCCCGCGCAGTAGCGGCCCAGCCGGTCACCTGGGCCGAGCTCGATGCAACCCTCGACGCGGTAGGCATGATGCACCGCAAGTACTACAGGCTCCGCCATCCCGGGGAATCACTCGGCGGCATCACGCCGCTCGTCTCGCCCGGCTGGGTTCAGATGTTCAGTACCGCTTGGATGCGGCCCGGCTTCATGCTGCCCGACCACTTCGACTTCGAGCCGGCCGGGCTCTATGGCTGATATGCCAGCCAGCGCCCGCCAGTCCGGTTAGCAGAGACTCGGCTAAACGCTCGGGCGGCACCTCCGCGTCTTGCCGCCAATGTTGCCATTCACGATCGCGTGAGCGGCATGGCTATCGACAGCAGGCCGATCGACGATCCGAGACCTCGTTCCTCGGCGCGGCTTGCCGACGACGCTAGCTCGTCTCGTAGCCGGCCTTTAGTCCCTCAAAACAGTCGCTAGAGAATGCCCCATAGAAGCGGCTGAGCGCAGAAATATCTGGCGAAGGCGCGGTCCAAGGGTTCTCGGTATCATCCAGCTCGCCGCTCGCGTCCAGTTCCTCGAGAAGCTGAGCGGGACTGAGGATTGCCAGACCTTGGTTGATAAATAGGCCATGACAACGCAAGATTTTCTTGTCAGCGGTAACAAATACATGACATCCCGCCTCAAGCGCCTCAAGTACCAGACGCCTGTCCTGGCCGCGCCGAGGCAGCTGCTGTTCAGCTGCAGAACCGGCCAAGTCCGGGGCCGCTGAGCGGACTGGGACAGAGTGCAAGGCGCACGGCTGGTCTTCTATCACGACGTTATCATCCAGGAGGCATGGTTCATATCCGCCTCTATCGCGGAAGTCTTGCTCCAACTCGCGGACGGCGGCCCTGCGGGCGATCTTCCGCTCCGGGGTCAACGGCTTCCGCGCGTCTATAAGATGTGTAGGGCTAACCCGGAAACGCACATCCCGCCACCACCACAACTGGGCAAGATCGCGAAGAGCATCAAGCGGGCGCTCTCGATCACTCCATAGCGCTCGAAGGCTGAAGGCGCCGGCCTCGTCGAGTTCCTGATGCAGCGAGATAAGAATGGCTGTATCTGGGAACGCCAGCAGTGGCCCGACTCCTGCCCGTGCCCCGAAGATAGCCGGGGTACGAGGACGCCAGAAACCTGGACGGCCACAGGCGCTTGTCTCCACCCGCGGCCAGTGGGGACGGGCGCGAGAGGCGAGGACA
>Ga0302325_10035307_pt1 | contig 10217 bp, 11 predicted proteins | sample Palsa_T0_2_FD_201948 | JGI IMG/M metagenome (GOLD analysis project Ga0302325, IMG submission 201948) | Peat permafrost microbial communities from Stordalen Mire near Abisko, Sweden - Palsa_T0_2 | ecosystem: Environmental > Terrestrial > Soil > Palsa > Peat permafrost | place: Sweden: Abisko...
GGTTCAGGAAATAACGGTTGGAGAGGGTAGATGGCAGAGCCGACTGAGGGTGATTTTGACCTGGCCTCGCTTAACGACGAGGAGCTCACCGAACAAGTCCATGACGACCTGTACAACGGCCTCAAAGCCGAGGTCGAAGAGGCGACGCACCTCTTCCTCAAGAGAGGCTGGTCGGCCGAGCGCGTACTGAACGACGCCTTGGTGGAAGGCATGCGCATCGTTGGTATCGATTTTCGGGATGGCATTCTCTTCGTGCCCGAGGTATTGCTGGCCGCCAATTCGATGAAGGGCGGCATGGAGATCCTGCGTCCGCTGCTGGCGGAAACCGGCGTGGAGCCCATCGGCAAGATCGTCATCGGAACGGTCAAGGGCGATATCCACGACATCGGCAAGAACCTTGTCTCGATGATGCTGGAGGGTGCCGGTTTCGAGGTCATCGATCTGGGCATCAATAATCCGGTGGAAAAATACTTGGATGCGCTCGACAAGCACAAGCCCGATATCCTCGGCATGTCGGCGCTGCTGACGACCACGATGCCGTACATGAAGGTGGTCATCGACACGCTGAAGGAGCGTGGAATACGCAATGACTACATCGTGCTCGTCGGCGGCGCGCCGTTGAACGAGGAGTTCGGCAAGGCGGTCGGCGCGGATGCCTATTGCCGCGACGCGGCGGTTGCGGTCGAGACGGCCAAGGGGCTGATCGCCGCGCGGCGAGCCGGCGCGGCGGCTCACTGAGCGCGGAGCGCACGATGGCGACCAAGGACTCGCCGGCCGTGCCGCCAAGCGGGCAGGGCATGCTGATCATCGCCTGCGGCGCGCTGGCGCATGAGGTCACGGCGCTGCGCCGTGCCAACGCCTGGGATGAGTTGGATGTGCGCTGTCTGCCGGCCGAGCTGCACAACCGGCCGGAAAAGATTCCGGACGCCGTTCGTGCGCTCATCCGTTCCTCGCGCGAGCGTTACCGATCGATTTTCGTTGCTTACGGCGACTGCGGTACGGGCGGACTGCTGGACAAAGTGCTGAGCGAGGAGGGCGTCGAACGCATTCCAGGCGCGCACTGCTATGAATTTTTCGCTACCGGCCCCGTGTTCGCCGCGCTGGCCGAGGCCGAACCGGGAACCTTTTACCTGACGGATTTTCTGCTGCGCCATTTCGACCGCCTGGTGATTCAGGGTCTCGGACTCGACCGGCATCCGGAGCTGTTCGCGACGTACTTCGGCAATTACCGCAAGCTGGTTTACCTGGCGCAGGCGCCTGATACGCATTCGCAAGCCGACGCGCGCGAGATCGCGCAGCGTATGGGCCTGCAATTCGAATATCGCCAAACCGGCTACGGAATGCTGGGCACGAAACTCACTGCCGCGGTGGGCCGCAACGAAGAGGTCGTCGCATGGCATCGTTGATCCTCATTTCCTGGCGCGACATCCCGGCGCAGGTCATCGTCAAGCGTGGCCGCGAGACCGCCAAGGTGCAGCTCTCGCAGCGCTTTCAGGAGGCGGTGGACCGGGCTGCCATGCGCGCCGGCAAAGGCAGCTCGGATGCCTATCTGGCCGACTGGGCGCGCAGCTCGCCGCGCCCCTGTGGCGAGGATCTTCAGGCCGAGGCGGCCGCGGAGGCGGCGCGGCTCGAGGCGATGTTTACTGACGAGGACTTGGAGAAGCTGATCCGCGCCAAGGGCCTGGACCCGGCTCGCGCCGCCCCCGATTCCGCAGACCCGCCGCCTTCCGAGTCCGCCTGATGTACTCGGTCAGATTATGGTCGGTGCGTCATGCGCGCGGCTTGAACGCCTTCTATCGCGGCTTCGAAGCCGTGCTGGTGCGCATGAACGGCCTGTTCCGCGCGTTGGGGTACGAGCGTATCGAGCGGCCGGTGGCCGTCGTGGAGAAAGCCGTCAAAGGCTTGCTGTTCGATTGCCGCATGTGCGGCCAATGCGTGCTGAGCTCGACGGGCATGTCGTGCCCGATGAACTGCCCAAAGACCCTGCGCAATGGACCCTGCGGCGGCGTGCGCGCCAATGGCAACTGCGAAGTCAAACCGGACATGAAATGTGTTTGGGTGGAGGCCTATCGAGGCAGCGAACGCATACCCGGCGGCGTCGAGTCGATGAGCCGGGTACAGTTCGCGGTCGATCAGCGCCAGCAAGGCCGCTCGTCCTGGCTGCGCGTTACGCGCGAGAAGACTGACGCCTCGCCGGGCGCCGCGAAGGGCGCGCCGTGAAGTTCGAGGACGAGCCGGTTCCGGGTTATCCGCTGCCGATTCTGCCGGGCCATACTTCTCCCGGGCGCTTCGAGCGCGTGCTGCGCGCGGGCGGCTTCGCCGTTACCACCGAGCTTGCGCCGCCGGATTCGGCAGATCCGGAGGAGGTGTACCAGCGGGCGCGTGTTTTCGACGGCTATGTCGACGCGATCAACGCCACCGACGGCAGCGGCGCGAATTGCCACATGTCGAGTCTGGCGGTCTGCGCGTTGCTGACACGAGTCGGTTATGCGCCGATCATGCAGATCTCTTGCCGCGACAAGAATCGCATCGCCATTCAAGGCGACATCCTCGGCGGCGCCGCAATGGGTGTCTGCAACATGCTGTGCTTGACGGGCGATGGCGTGCAGGCGGGCGATCATCCGCAAGCCAAGCCCGTGTTCGACCTGGACTGCGTATCGCTGCTCGATATCGCGCGCACCCTGCGCGATGACCATCACTTTCAAAGCGGACGCAAGATCAGCTTCGCCCCGCGCGTGTTCTTCGGCGCCGCCGAAAACCCCTCGGGACTGCCCCATGCATGGCGGCCGCAGCGCCTGGCGAAGAAGGTCGCCGCGGGCGCGCAATTCATTCAGACACAATACTGCTACGACCTGCCGCTGCTGCGCGGTTTCATGGACCAGGTGGAACAGCTCGGCCTCCTCGGCAAGGTCTACATATTGGTCGGCGTGGGCCCGCTGCGCTCGGCAAAAACGGCGGAATGGATGCGCAAGAACGTGCCCGGCATGCACGTTCCCGATGCCATCATTGCGCGTCTCGCCGGCGCGCAGGATCAGGCCCGCGAAGGCCGCAATATCTGCATCGAGCTCATTCAAGAGATGCGCGTAATCCGCGGCGTCAGCGGCGTGCACATCATGGCTTACCGCCAGGAAGAGTCGGTGGCCGAAATCGTCGACAAATCCGCCATTCTTCAAGGTCGCTCTCCCTGGTATCCGGAGCGCGACGCCTCGCTCTATTCTCAAAGGAACGCATCATGACCGACACCGTTATCAGCTCAGCCACCAAGGAAGTCGTGATCGGATTCGACCGCCCCTTCGTCATCATCGGCGAGCGCATCAATCCGACGGGCCGCAAGATCCTGGCCGCCGAGATGGCGGCGGGGGACTTCACCCGCGTAGCGGCGGATGCGCGCGCCCAGGTCGAGGCCGGCGCTCACATGCTCGATGTCAACGCGGGGATTCCGCTGGCCGACGAGCCGGCGATTCTGGCGCGCGCCATTCAGCTCGTGCAGTCGATCACCGACGTGCCGCTGTCCATCGATTCTTCCATCGTGGCTGCGCTCGAGGCGGGCCTGGCGGTGTACAAGGGCAAGGCGCTGGTCAATTCGGTGACGGGCGAGGATGAACGGCTCGAATCCGTGCTGCCACTCGTCAAAAAGTACGGCGCCGCGGTGATTGCCATATCGAACGATGAGACGGGAATCTCGGAAGACCCCGATGTGCGCTTCGCGGTGGCGAAGAAAATCGTCGAGCGTGCGATGGACCATGGTATTCCGGCCTGCGACGTCGTCGTCGATCCTCTCGTCATGCCCATCGGCGCGATCAATCAGGCTGGGGTGCAGGTCATGCGCCTGGTGCACAAGCTGCGCACCGAACTGAAGGTCAATACCTCCTGTGGAGCTTCGAACATCAGCTTCGGACTGCCGAACCGGGACGGCATCAACAGCGCGTTTCTCACCATGGCCATGGCCGCGGGGATGACTTCCGCGATCACCAATCCCATGCACGTGGAAGTCATCAAGGCCTGCATGGGCGCGGACGTCATGCTGGGCCATGATCCGGACTGCGCGCGTTGGATCCGCCGCTTCCGCGATGCGCCTCCGGCTGCCGCGGGCGTGCCGGGAGCGGCAGGGGCGCCGGGCGCACCAGGCGCGGGCCAGGCACCCCGCGGGCGGCGCGAAGGCGGCCATCGGCCCCGGCCGGCCTAAGGCTGCAAAATCCGCATGGCGACTCGCGATCCGCTGGTAGTCTTCACGCCCTCAGGGAAGCGCGGCAATTTCCCGATTGGAACGCCGGTGCTGCAGGCCGCGCGCAGCCTCGGCGTGGACATCGATTCGGTCTGCGGCGGCCGCGGTCTATGCGGCCGATGCCAGGTGCTGGTGGCGGAGGGTGAGTTTGCAAAGCATGGCGTGTCCTCATCGAGCGCCAGCTTGTCCCCGTTCAGCGAGCCGGAAAAACGCTTCTCGCGTCGCGTGCCCTTGGCGGAAGGCCGGCGGCTGTCGTGCTCGGCCCGTGTCGAGTCCGATGTCGTTATCGACGTGCCCGCGAGCAGCCAGGTCCATCGGCAAGTGGTGCGCAAGGAGGCCGACGCACACGCCATCGAGTTGAATCCCGTCGTGCGTCTGCACTACGTGCAAGTGAAGCAGCCCGATATGCACGACCCATCGGGCGATCTGCGCCGGCTGTTCGAGGCGCTGGAAGCGGAGTGGGGGCTCACGGGCCTCACCTGCGATCTATCGGTGATCCAGGCGCTGCAGCCGATCTTGCGCGCCGGGTCTTGGCAGGTCACGGTGGCCGTACATGCCGGCAAGCAAATCATCGGGGTGTGGCCCGGCCTGCACGAGCTCGTCTACGGGCTCGCGGTGGACATCGGTTCCACGACCATTGCCGCGCACCTGTGCGATTTGGCAAGCGGCGAGGTCACCGCCTCGGCGGGGGTCATGAATCCGCAGATCCGATTCGGCGAGGATTTGATGAGCCGCGTCTCCTATTCGATGATGAACCCGGGCGGAGCCGCCCTCATGACGGCGGCCGTGCGCGAGGCCCTGTGCGGGCTCGCCGCGGACGTTGCCCGGCAGGCGGGCATCTCTCACGAGGACATCCTCGAGGCGACGCTGGTCGGCAATCCGATCATGCACCACTTGATGCTCGGCATCGATCCGGTGGAACTCGGCGGCGCGCCGTTCGCACTCGCCGTCGATCACTCGCTCACGCTGCGGGCCAATGTCATCGACTTCAAATTGAACCGCAATGCGCGCATCTATGTGCTGCCGTGCATCGCCGGGCATGTGGGCGCCGACGCGGCGGGCATGGTGCTCGCCGAGCGGCCGGATCTCGGCGAGGCGATGACGCTGCTGGTGGATGTCGGCACGAACGCGGAGATCGTGCTGGGCAATAGCGGGCGCCTGGTGGCTTGCTCCAGTCCCACCGGTCCGGCCTTCGAAGGCGCGCAAATCAGCTGCGGGCAGCGCGCGGCGCCGGGAGCCATCGAGCGCGTGCGCATCGACCGCGAGACTCTCGAGCCGCGCTTCAAAGTCATCGGCAGCGACCTCTGGTCGGACGAAGCGGGTTTCAACGAGGCGACGGCGTCCACCGGTATTACCGGGGTGTGCGGATCCGGCATCATCGAGGTCATCGCCGAGATGTATCTCGCCGGCATCATCAATCAAGACGGCGTTCTGGACGGCAGACTGGCGGCGCGCTCGGGGCGCATCGTCGAGAACGGCAGAACGTTCGCGTACCTGCTGCATCAAGGCGCGGTCGAGATGAAGATCACGCAAAACGACGTGCGCGCAATCCAGCTGGCGAAGGCGGCACTGTATGCCGGCATCGCGCTGCTGATGGAGCGGCTCGGCATCGATCACGTCGATCGCATTCGGCTCGCAGGCGCGTTCGGCAGCCACATCGACGTCAAGTACGCGATCATTCTTGGCATGGTGCCGGACTGCGATCTCGCGCATGTCCGCTCGGCGGGCAATGCCGCTGGAACCGGGGCACGCATCGCGCTGCTGGACGCGAACTCCCGCGACGTGATCGAGGGCTTGGTCAGGCGCATCGAGAAGGTGGAGACGGCGATCGAGCCGCGCTTTCAACAACTTTTCGTCGAGGCCATGGCGATTCCCCACAAGACCGCGACTTACGTGCACCTGCGTAAGGTCGTTGATCTACCCGCCCCGAAGGAATCTGCCAGCCAGACCGAGACTCGGGGCCGCAGGCCACGCCGCACGGATCCGCCGAAGGCAGGCTAGACCTCTGCACGGTGATGTTGACCGTGCGCACTGGCCGAGGTACATCACCGCGCAGGAGGTACATCACCGCACGAGGGGCTGAGCGTCGTCATTCCGGCGCGTGCACCCCGCGCTGCGGCAATATCGCCGGCCAGGTGGCGCAAATGCGCGCACCACCCAGGGGCGAGCGGGAAATAACTACCTCGCCGCTGTGCCATTCGATGGCGCGTTTCACGATGGCCAGTCCGAGGCCGAATCCCGTTTTCTTGCCGTTGCTCTGGTTCAATTGCACGAAGGATTGCAACGCCCTCTGGCGGTCCTTCTCGGGGATTCCCGGGCCGTCATCGTCCACGAACAATTGATTCATGCCGTCATGCACATTGAAGGAGATGCGGATGTCGCGCTTCGCATAGCGGGCGGCGTTGAACAGCAGGTTTTTGAGCACGGTTTCCAGCAGATGCATGTCGCAGAGCACCTTGTCGGCATCGCTCTGCACCGCGGCCCGCATCCGGACCTCGGGGCGCGCGTTGCGGCGCACGTACTCGGCGATCGCGGGAATGAAGGTGGTGAAGTTGTGCATGCCGATGTTCAGCGACATGTCCGCCTTTTCCAGGATGGCATAGCCCAGGGTTGCCTTGACCAGCGCGTCGATCGCGGCGATATCCGTCTTGATGTGACTGAGGGAGTTCTTGACGTCGGCTACGGTTTCCGCCCGCTGCGCCAGTTCGATTTCGAATTGCATGCGCGACAGCGGCGTCTTGATTTCATGGGACACCGCGTTGGACATGTCCTTGTGAGAAGCGATCAATTCATCGATGCGTGCCGCCATTTTGCAAAATGTCTGCGCCAGCGGATAGATCTGCGAACGTGGCTTGATCCCGGCCTCGAACGCCCAGTTCTTGCGGCCGAAGCGGGCGGCGGCCTTTTCCAAGGTGCGCAAGTCGCGGGTCAGCGGCCAAATCCAAGCCATGATCACCAGGGCGATGGCGGCGTAGAAAAGGAGGGTGAGGGTCCATTCGAGCGGCCCGCGCTGGGCGTCCGGGTCGGTCGATTTGAGCGCCAGCACGTGGCCGTCATCGACCTGCTGCAGTGCCCAGGATTCTCCCTGCGCCGATTGCATATAGGCGATTTGACCGCCTTTGAGCTTTTCCAGCGTCTCGCGCCCGGCGATGTCGGATGCTGCAAATAACTCCAGCCCCGCGCCGGTCTTGGCGGCGAGTCGCGAGACGACGGACTTCCATTCGCTCTCGGGTACGCCATGCAGTTGATTTTCAATGGCGCGCAGCGCCACTGCCTGCGATTTATCGTCCGCTGCGCTTTGACCGCTGTAGGTTTGCAGCAGCTTGTCCTGCCCCCAACTGACGGCGGCCAGGGTAAGCACGATCAACAGGTACAGGCTGAGGAAGTGGCGTGCCATGTCTCACCACGCGCCCGGTACGAACAGATAACCCTGTCCCCAGATGGTCTTGATCCGCTTCGGGCTATCCGCCTCGTCGCCGAGCTTGCGGCGCAGATGCGATATGCGGATGTCCAGGATTCGATCCAACCCATCGTATTCGCGTTTATAAAGCTGCTGAAAAAGCGTCTCGCGCGATTGAATCTCGCCGGCATGCGCCGCCAGAAAGGCAAGCAGATCGAATTCGCTGCTGGACAACGCGACCGCCTGTCCGTTCAAGCTGACGGCGCGGGCGGCGGTGTTGATGCACAGCGTGCCAATCCGCCAGGTCTTGTGCTCCGCGCCGGTCTGGGTCCTGCTGCGCCGAAGCAGCGCATTGATTCGGGCCATGAGCACCCGGGGTTCGACCGGCTTGATGACGTAGTCATCGGCGCCCAGTTCCAGGCCCAGCACATGGTCGATGTCGTTGTCGCGCGCCGTCAATATCAAGATGGGCTCGAGGTAGGCGGGGCGCAATCGCTTGCAAATCGACAATCCATCCTCGCCGGGCAAGCCTAGATCCAGGATGACGAGATCCGGAGAGTCTCGCAGCACCTGTTCGACGATCTGCTGGCCGCCGTTTCTGATCGTGACTCGGAAGCCGTTGCTTTCCAGGTAGCGGCTCACCAACGCCGCCAGGCGTAGGTCGTCCTCTACCAAGAGGATCGAGGGTGCGATTGCTGCGTTCATGTCAGTCGAAGATATTCCAGGGCTGTCTGCGTTTGCGCCGGTAGCGGATCGCCTCTCTGATGACGCGCAGCGCTTCGGACGCCAGAACGTGCTGCAGCTGCGGATCTTTGAGCTGAAAGATCAAATCTTCGTTGAAGATGAGCTCGATACTGTAGGTCCCTTGCGAGTAGTTTTCCCAGCATCGCTTGACCTCCGGACGATCCACGATCACCAAACACAATGACTCCCCATGCGGCGCCCGCCACGTAGCGTGGACTTTTGCCTCGCATTGCTTGTCGTCGGCCGCCAATGTACAAATACGCGGACTCAGTTCCAAACGGATATCTCCGTCGGCGACGTCCGCTACGGCGCCGGCGGGTGCCTGTACCAGGCAATACAGAGCGAGGCTCGCCAGGCTGATCGCCCAGGGGGCCGCTTTAGAATGTGTAAACCGTGCCGATGAAGGCTGTCGTGACATGGTGCTCCGCAACGATGGGACTATCCGCGATGGCGCTCCCCAATCGCTCGTATTCGGCGAAGGTGTTGAAACGCCATTTGCCTCCCAGCGGCAGTGTATACCCCAGCTTGACGAACGGGTCCAAAGCAGATCTTCCCTCGTAAATACCGGGGGCACCATAGTAGTAATCGACGATGGCGGCGCTCTTCCAGGTCAGGCCGAGGCTGGCGGTCAGCGAACCTTTGGACTTGATCAGCGGCAGCCCCAGGGCCGCGCGTATTTCAGTGCCGTCGTCCTGTCCCGTGACATCGTGAAGCAGGTCGAGTTGGCCCGAGACGCCATCGAGCTTGAATGTCCATTCAGGCCCCGCCAAATACGTGATGCCGCGTGAACGGGGCGGAACCTGGATGGCATTGGGCGTGTTGCGGGGTACCCGCTCGGCGGGCAGGGCCAGGGCCGCATCTCCGAAACCGGTGGGAAAGCCGCCGACGAAGATGTTCTGCAGGTCGCTGCGATAAAAGAACACGCGATCATAGCCGGGACTGGCAACGAGATTGAGGGTATTCGTATCGTTTTCGGCCAGCGTGAATCCCAGATCCAGATCGTCGATGAAGAACCGTTTTCCGTAATAGCTGAATTGGGGAATCACCACCAGCGGAATGTCCTGACCGCCTACCAAGGGGTTGGTCCTGATCCCCGCACCCAGCGCCACGCTGAAGTTCCACTTTCCAACGGCCACGCAATCGCTGGATGCGGCGGTGCATTCCCCGTCTCGGGCTGCTGTGGCATCGGCGGCGGCGTACAGCGGCACGAGACCGGCGAGCATGAAGAGAACGAATAGGGGGGGTCTGGCATACATCGATTTGTTTACGTGGGCCCGGCGGCTCTACGGCGGCCAGCCCGGATGTTCCCAGAGTGAACGGCAATGCGCCATGGTGGATTTGTTGTACTTTGTAACTAAGTGTAGCGGTCCCAGGCAGGGATACGCACCGCCCAGCCACCGCAATGCGGTCGTGCATGTGCACCGAACAAATGGTTATTAGCCCGGCCGGGGCTCCGTATGCGAATATCGCCCGGCGGAGTGTCCGCGTTGCATTCATTGGTGTGGCAATATGGCTTCTATCGGCACTGAGCGCGTGCTGTCGGTACATCACTGGAACGAGAGCGTTTTCAGCTTTAGAACGACTCGCGACCCTTCCTTCCGTTTCGAGAACGGGCATTTCGTCATGTTAGGCATGCCGGTGGGCGACAAGCCGCTCATGCGGGCGTACAGCATTGCGAGCGCGAATCACGAAGAGGAGCTCGAGTTTCTCAGCATCAAGGTGCCCGACGGCCCGCTGACGTCGCGGCTGCAACACATCAAGCCGGGCGATGAGATTTGCATCAGCCGCAAGCCCACCGGCACCTTACTGCTGCGCGATTTGAAGCCCGGCAAGCGCTTGTATCTCTTG
>Ga0302325_10035309_pt1 | contig 10216 bp, 9 predicted proteins | sample Palsa_T0_2_FD_201948 | JGI IMG/M metagenome (GOLD analysis project Ga0302325, IMG submission 201948) | Peat permafrost microbial communities from Stordalen Mire near Abisko, Sweden - Palsa_T0_2 | ecosystem: Environmental > Terrestrial > Soil > Palsa > Peat permafrost | place: Sweden: Abisko...
CGCACCAATCACCTCGGGTATCGACGCGCTGCACGATATCGCGCTGTGCCAATCGGTGATCGAGGTGCATCGCGGGCGCGCGCCACGCGAACGACCCAGTGAATGGACGCCCTCCGCGGCGCAGGGCTGACCGATGGCGCGCTTCAAACTTGGGCTGGTCGGCGCCGGCCGCATGGGTCGTACGCATCTGCGCGCCGTGACCGGAAGCGAGATCGTTGCGATTGTTGCCGTCACCGACCCCGCGGCGGCATCACGCGACGAACTCGCGCAATCCGGGATGAAAGTGCATGCAGAGCTCGACGCGATGTTGGACGCCGGTGGCCTCGACGGTGTGCTGATCGCCGCCCCGAGCGACAACCACCTCGCGCTGGTCCGTCGTATCGCCGACGCCGTCCTGCCGATCCTGTGTGAGAAACCTTGCGGCACCACGGCTGCGGAAGCCGCGGAGGCCGCGCGCATCACCCAGGCCGCCGGCGTTCCATTGCAGATCGCCTATTGGCGGCGGTTCGTGCCCGCGCTGCAACGCTTGCGCCAGCGCATCGCCGAGGGCGCGTTCGGCGGCATCTACCTCGCCGCCTGCTATCAGTGGGACGAGCGTGCCCCGCCCGCTGCTTTCCGCACCCACAGCGGCGGCATCTTCATCGATATGGGCGTGCACGAATTCGACCAGCTGCGCTGGCTCACCGGCCAGGATATCACCGCGGTGCACGCCAGCGCCGCAACGATCTCTGACGGACCCGCGGTGCCAGGCGACGCCGAAAGCGCGCAGGTTCTGTGCGAGCTTTCAGGCGGCAGCACCGGCCTGGTGTCACTCGGCCGCCGCTTCCCGCACGGCGATGTCTGTTGGGCGCACATCTTCGGCACACGCAACGCCGAGGAGTGCCGTTTCCTCTGGCCGCCGGATGCCGAGGCCGCGTTCCTGCAGGCGTTGCGCCTGCAGGCTGAGAGCTTTGCGCGTGGCCCCCCCGGCGCTGGGACCAATGGCGCGCGCGCCGAGGACGCAGTCGCCGCGCTCACCGCCGCGGAAGCCGCCTCTCGCATTCTTCGCTGAAAGGGCAACGATCATTATGGCGGTCGAGATTGGCATCAATCCCATCACGTGGACCAACGACGATATGCCGGAGCTCGGCGGTGACATTCCGCTCGAGACCTGCCTGACCGAAACACGCCTCGCCGGTTACGCCGGCACCGAGCTCGGCGGCAAGTTTCCGCGTGCGTCCGCCGAACTCGGGCCGCTGCTCGCGAGCCACCATCTGCGCCTTGTCTCCGGCTGGTATGACGGCCGCATCCGGGATCGCGACGTCGAGCAGGAATTCGCCGCGATCCTGCCGCACCTGACCCTGCTACGCGATCTCGGCTGCAAGGTCGTCGTGTATGCCGACACATCGGGCCGCCGCGACGACGGCAATTTCCAACCGCTCTCGCAACGTCCGCGCCTGCGCGACGACGAATGGCCCTCCTACGGGCAAAAACTCACCGCGCTCGCCGACTGCATGGCGGCGTTCGGTATCGGCATGGCGTTCCATCACCACATGGGGACTATCGTGCAGACCGATCGCGAGATCGACCTGATGCTGCGCAACAGCGGCCCATCGGTCGGGCTGCTGTTCGACACCGGCCATTGTCTGTTCGCCGACGGTGATCCCGCTGCCCTGCTGCGCCGCCACATCGCTCGTGTCGTGCATGTGCATTGCAAAGACGTGCGTCGTGACGTGCTGGACCGCGCCCTCGCCGCCGATTGCAGTTTCATGGACGCGGTCCTGCAAGGCATCTTCACCGTACCCGGTGATGGCTGCATCGAATTTCTGCCTCTCCTACGCGATCTGCACGCCCACGATTACGCCGGCTGGCTGGTCGTCGAGGCGGAGCAGGACCCCCGCATCGCGCACCCGCTCACTTATGCACGGATGGGATATCGCAACCTTCTGGCAACGACACGGCGAGCCGGCTTTGTCGTCGCCGAAACCCCCAGCTATGACGCGGGGCCATGACCGAAAGGCCGTGCGGTCCGACGGTGTATATTACTGCAACATCAGGCCTTGCGGCCGGATCAGCCCATCCGGCACCGGCGTGAATCCCGACAGGTGCTTGCTGACCGCGTAAAGCCAGGTCATGTGCATCAGGAACAGCATCGGCCGATCGGCGACATAGATTGCCGCCACCTGGTGATAGAGCGCCTCACGCTGCGTCAGGTCCGTAACGGCGCGTGCCTTCTCCAGCAGCGTCTGGAACGTTGGATTGCAGTACTTGGTCCAATTCTGGAACCCATCGCAGGACAGGTACTGTGTGATGTTGAAGTCCGGATCGGAGCGCCCGCTCCAGATCGTCAGCGCGGTCTGGAATTCGCCATGCTGCATCGCCGTAATGTTCGTGATGGTCTCACCGGCCTGCAGCTTGACCGTGATCCCTGCCTCGGCTGCCATCGATTGGATGATTTCGCCGATCTGCCGATCGAGCGGCGTGTTCAGCGTGCGCAATTCGATGGTCAGGTGTGCCACGCCCGCCTGCTGCAATAGCGCCTTCGCCTTGGCGACATCGCGCGGCGGGAAGGGAAGCTGCTGGTTGAAATACCGGCTGGTCGGCAGTTCCGACTGGTTGTCCGGCACGAACAGACCCGCCGCGGCAACCTGGTTGATGACATTGCGATCGATTGCTGCCTCGAACGCCTCGCGCACACGCGGATCACGCGCAAGGTCCGCATTGGCGCCGGTTCCGTTGCCGAGGTTGATCATCATCCCCTCGTAGCCCAGCGCGGTCGTCTTCATGAGTTGAAGCCGTGGATCCTGCTGCACCTTCAAGGCGTCGGTCGGTGCAATCTCCTCGATCATATCGAGCCGACCGGCTTGCGCGCTGACCAGGCGCACGGTGGAGTCGGGAATAGGGTGGAACTCGATCCGATCGACGTGGATAGCTCCGGCGTTCCAGTATCCGGGAAAGCGCTGCAGCGTGATGTGGTCCTGAGGCACGCGCTCCTGAAAGCTGAAGGGGCCTGCACAAACCGGGTGCGTGAAGAAGTCCTTGCCGAGCCGTTCGAGCACTTTCGGCGCCGCCATCATGCCGGACCGGTCCGACAGCACCGCGATCAGCGGCGCATAGGGTTGCGACAGCATCAGGCGCACCGTCAGCGGATCCACGACCTCGACCGCGGTCACCGGCTTCAACTCGGAGCGGCGCACGCTGTACGGCGCACTGCGATAGCGCTCGATGTTGGCCTTCACCGCTTCGGCATCGAACTTCTCGCCATCCTGGAACGTCACGTCGTTGCGCAGCGTGAGCGTGAGCGTCCGCCCGTCCGCGGACCACGACCAGGCAGTCGCAAGCTGAGGCACAAACTGGAGTTTGTCATCAAGGTCGATTAGCTTGTCGCACAGGCTGGCGAACACGATGCGTCCGGCGAAGGTGCCGCCCAGCGCGGGATCGAGCGCGTCCGGGTCGTCCTGCATTCCCACGCGCAAGGTTCCGGCCGCCTGCGCCGACGCGCCCGCCAGCAACACTACCGCGATAAGTCCCCACACCCGCACCCACACCCGCACGCGTCGCATATCGATCCCCCTGGCGCTCGGTCTTGTTCGCTCAACCACAGCACGGAGCCACCCGGTCATGGGCGTTCGACGCCGCGGTTCGACTGCGAGCCGCGACACATCGCGCGGACCACGTCGGACATAGAGATATTCTCCCATCTTATGCAACATCCGCTGCCCCATCCTGCGCGAGATCGACTTTGTTGGTCATCGCCGCCACGCCATCGGGCAGGCGTTCAGCATCGGCTGGGACACGATCGCCGCCGCATGCAAGCTCTGCACTCGCGATAATAGGCACGCTGCCGGGCCACCGCTGCAACGCCGCCTCGCCAACGTCGGTGAGCCGATACACACCCCGCTGCGTGCGCTCGAACCAGCCATACACATTGTCCAGCAGAATCCGGCCCGCCTCGGGCGCGACCGCCCGTAGATCGAGGGGCCGGCCAGGACCCGCCCGCAGCAACGCAGCGCAGGCGAGGGCCTGCTGCCGGTACGCGGTCATCACCGGCTGACGTGTCGAACCGCCCGGAGACGGATCGCCATTGCGCCGCGCATGTTCGCTGAGCAACCGCACGCGGCGACGCTGATCCGGCCGCGGCCGATAGGGGCCGGGCTCGACGAGCACCTCGACCCGATCGCGGGCGGCGTTGACGGCCATGAGACCGAAGCCGATCAACCGGCAGAGGCGGTGCACGCGCGGGTCCCGGTCACGTCCGCGCCGGGTCGCCGGTACCGCCAGCCACACCTCATCGGCCGCCCGCATGCGGTCCGTCGCCTGCAACAACAGTTCGAGGCTGAAGCCGAGCTTCATCTCCACGATCGCCAGCCGCAACGGCTCGGCGTTGTGAACCGCAACGACGTCGCAACCCCTCACTTCGCCCTTCACCTGAAAACCCGCGGCTTCCAGGAAGCGCTTCACTGCCGGATAGAGCGAGGTCTCTGACATGGCGCGCAGCCTGCTATATCGCGCCGCGCCGCTGCAACGGCTGGTGCACCGCATGCTGGGGGAGCCGCCGGGTCTATTGCGGCGATCCCTGTGCGATTGCCGAGGTCGGCATCGACATGATACCCGTCACCTCCAATGATCACTGGACTTCTCTCGTGCCAGCCGTGTTGTGCCCGTCCGACGGATGGCAGCGTTATGGTGTCGCCGTGACTGAATTCAATTTGGAAGATTGTCGAGGCGGGCCTCAGCATTCCAGGATCGGCACAGTTTTGGTGGCTCAAGCGAGGGTTCTCGATTGAGTCTCGTGCTGGCGTGCGATCTCGGCGGCAGCAGTTTTCGCGCCGCACTCTTGGATGCCAACGGCGGCGTCCACGGGATTGTCAGCGAGCGTTACACACGTGTCTCCGACGATCCCGCCGTGTGGTGGGCAATGTTATGTCGCGCGGTCGAGCAGCTGAACGCGGATGCCGCTCTGGCGCAGGTCGAAGCGGTTGCGATTTCGGCGTTCACCCGCACGCAGGTCGTTCTGGATGGCGCACACCGCGTGCTCGGCCGCGCCACGCTGTGGGACGACAGCGCCGCCGAACCGCTGTTGCCGCGGCTGCGCGCGCGGCTGGCGGGGCATGCCGAGCTGCCCGCGACGAACGCGTTCCACCCGGCCGCCCGGCTGTTCCGCCTCGCGCAGCAGCAGCCGGATGTGGCACGCGCGGCGGCCGCGGTGCTGGAACCGAAAGATTATCTCAACCTGCGCCTGACAGGTGTTTGCGCGATCGACCGGGTCGCCTCGGCCCGCCTCATCGCCACCGGTACGGCCGCGCTACAGTCGTTCGGCTACGCCGATATCATTCCCACTACGGTCGAACCCACCGCCATCGTCGGTCGCGTGCAGCCGGGGTCGCCCGGTGCACTGGCGCAATTGGAAGGGCGTCCCGTCGTGGCCATGGCGCACGACACGTGGGCCTCGGTCATCGGGCTCGGCGCGCTGCGTGAGGGCTATGCCTACAATCTTTCCGGCACCACCGAGGTGCTCGGCGTGATGGCGCGGCAGGCGGTTCCGGCCGAGGGGTTGTTGACCGTCGATTGGGGCGGCCTGCACCAGATCGGCGGCCCCAGCCAGGTCGGCGGCGACACGCTGGTCTGGCTGGCAGCGCTGCTCGGCAAGGGATCGGTCGCTGATCTAACTCAGCTGCTGGAAGCGCCGCGCGATCGCCCTCCGTTGCTATTCCTGCCCTATCTCCTGGGTGAGCGGACGCCATACTGGGACCCCAGCCTGCGTGGCGCCTTCATCGGCCTGCATCGCAGCCACGGCCCGGCCGACTGCATGCAAGCGGTGCTCGAGGGTGTGGCGTTTCTCAACCGCCTGGTGCTGGAGCGCGCGGAAGCGGCATGCGGCGCACCGGTATCGGAAATCCGGCTTGGCGGCGGCGGCGCAGCCAACGCGGCGTGGTGCCAGATCAAGGCGGACATCTGTGAGCGGCCAATCGCGGTGGTGGACAGTGCCGAGGTCGGATTGAGTGGTGCCGCAATCGTTGCGTACCTCGCATTGGGGCGTTTCGGAGACCTCGCCGCCGGGCAGTCGCTGGTGCGGGTGCGTGAAACCTACCGGCCGCGTCCGGAGCGCGCGCCGGGCTATCGCTGGCTGTTCCAGTTGTTCCGCGAGGCCGAGGCCGCGGTCGCACCCGTGTCGCGCCAGCTTGCGACAATCGGGGCCGCGTGATCCGTGCCGTCATCGAACGCTACGGAACGGCGCTCGCCGGGTTGGCGCTGATCGGCTTTTTCCTGTTGTTCGCACCGAACTTTGCCAACCCGCAGAATCTGCTGAACATCCTGAGGGACACCAGCTTCCTCGCCATCCTCGCGCTTGGATTTACCCTGGCACTGACCGTCGCCGAACTCGACCTGTCGATCGCCGAGGTCGCCAGCCTGTGTGCCATCATCGCCGGCTGGATGGTGCAGGGCGGTCAGCATCCGGCGTTGGCCGTGCTGGCCGCCTTGGCCGCCGGAGCGGCACTCGGCGCGTTCAACGGCTTCGGCGTGACCGTGCTACATGTGCCGTCGTTGATCGTGACGCTCGGCACCGCAGCAATCGCGCGCGGGTCGGCTTTCATGATCACGCAGGGTGTCGCCTTCGTTGGGCGCTGGCCGACCGGCTTCACCGGGCTGGCGCGCGGCAATCTGCTCGGGGTGCCCAATCTCGTATGGTTCCTGGCTGTGTCTACATGTTTTTGTTGGGGACTGCTGAAATGGACGCGCACCGGTGCGCACATGATCGCGACCGGCGAAGCCGAGGAAGCCGCCCGTCTCGCCGGCATCGCAACGGCCCGGATGAAGCGGCTGGGATTGACCTTGTCCGGCTTGTTCGCCGCCGTGACGGCGGTGTTGCTGACGGCCAATCTGTCCTCTGCGGCGCCCAACATGGCCGGGGATTACTTTCTCTACGCCATTGCAGCGGTACTGCTCGGGATGACGATGTTCGAGCCCGGCATGCCCAACGTGGCGGGCACGGTGTATTCGGCGCTGGTGCTGAAGGTGCTCGGCAACGGACTGATCCTGCTCGGCACGCCATACTACGTGCAGGATATCATGCTCGGCGGCGTCATCATCGGCTCCGTTGCGTTTTCCGCGAGCGTGGTGAAGAAGGTGGCGTTCAAGGTATGATGGGCCAAGCTATGATGGCCCGAGCTATGATGAATGGGGAAACCCTGGGGGATCGCATGACACAGAGCCGGAAATTTCTATTCGCCGCCGCCGTGGCACTGCTGTTGCAATGCGGCTCGGCCGGAGCGTTCGAGGTCGGCATCATCGGCTTCCAGTTCTCATCGGAAACGCACGCCCGCGTTGCCAATGCCGCGGCCGCGGCGGCCAAGGCGAACGGCTGGACGGTGACCCTGCTGAACTCCGAAGGCTCGCTGCCCAAGCACGTCGAGCAGTTCGAGACGCTGATCACCAAGAAGGTCGATGCGATCATCATCGCCATGGGAAAGCCGATCGAGGCCGATGCGCAGTTCAAGGAAGCCCAGGACAAGGGCATCCCGGTGATCACCGTGCAATCCGGCGCCAGCCCGCACGCCCTGTTCGATATCGAGACCAACGAATACAAGGTCGGCGCGGATGGTGCTTTGTACCTGCTGGGCAAGATGAACTATCAGGGAAACCTGCTGGAAGAACGGTTCGAGTTCAATGTCGCGTCGCGCATTCGCGGCAAGCTGCTGGACGACGTGCTGTCGGAGAACAAGGGCGTCACGCCGATCGGCAAACACGCGATGGCGCGGACGCAAAGCTGGCAGGATGACGTGCGCACCGGCATGCAGGCGCTGCTGCTGCAGAACCAGGGCCGCGTGAATGGCATCTGGGCCTCGTTCGACGGCCAGGCCTATATCATCGACGATCTGCTGCGGTCGCAGGGTCTCAAGAAGGGGCAGGTTCCGCTGGTCTCCATGGACGGCGGACAGGAGACCTATCGGCGGATCGCCGACCCCGACAGCAGCATTGTCGCCACCGTCGCGATCCCGTTCGAGGCGATGGGGGTCAAGGCGGTCGACGCAATCAATACGATCGTCGTGAAGAAACAACCCGCTTCGTCGGTGGCCAACGGCCGCTATCTTTTCATGGACGCGGTCCTGGTGGACGCCGACAACGTCAAGCAGTACGCAAAGTAAGCGCAATTCCTGTCTTGACGACAAATCCTGAGTTGGCGCCTGCGATGTCGCTGCGCGGTGTCACCAAGCGCTATGGTGCGGTGACCGCGCTCAATGGGGTCGATCTCGATGTCAGCCATGGCGACGTGATAGCGATCTGCGGGGACAATGGTGCCGGCAAATCCACCTTGATCCGTATCATGTCGGGCGCGGCCGAGCCGACCGCGGGAAAAATGCTGCTGGCCGGCACCGAGGTGCGATTCCGCTCGCCGCACGACGCGCTCGGCCAAGGCGTGGCGACGATCTACCAGGACCTGGCACTGGCGCCGCGGCTGTCGATCGCGGCCAACGTGTTCATGGGGTCGGAACTGACGCAGCCGCTGTTGTTGCGCTTCCTGCGGGTGCTGGACAAGGCCGCGATGGTGCGCGAGGCCACGCGATTGCTCGCCCGGTTGTCGGTGCGGATCGACAATATCGCTGCCCCGGTGGAACGGCTGTCGGGTGGCCAACGCCAGGCGGTCGCGATTGCGCGCGTGCTGCGCTGGGATGCCAGGCTGATCATCATGGACGAACCGACCGCTGCGCTCGGCGTGCGCGAAACCGCCCAGGTGCTCGACCTTATCCGCCGTTTGCATGACGAGGGCCGTACCATCGTGCTGGTAAGCCACAACATGCGCGACGTGGTGGCGGTGGCCAATCGCGTGGCAATCCTGAAGAACGGCGGCAAGGTGATAGACCGCCCGATCGGGTGTGTCAGCGCAGACGAACTCGGCCACATGGTGATGACGGGGATGGACCTTGCGGCATGAGTGAGACTGTCCAATCGATTATCATCGACGCGGATCCCGGCCAGGACGATGCCGTCGCGCTGCTGCTGGCCTTTGCCGCGCGGGACCGGCTGGACATCCGCGCCATCTCCACGGTGGCCGGCAACGTGCCCGTGGCGCTGACGACGGTGAACGCGCTGCGGATCCGCGACCTCGCGGGGCGGGGGGACGTGCCGGTGATTGCCGGCATGGCGGCGCCGATAGTCCTCGCGCTCGAAACGGCCGAGTTCCTCTGCGGACCAGATGGCCTGGCCGGAGCCGACCTGCCGGAGCCGCAATCATCCGCCGAACCCGGCCATGCCGTCGCCGCCATCATCCGCCTGTTGCGCGCGGCAGAGCCGGGCTCCGTGACACTGGCTGCGCTCGGCCCATTGACCAACGTTGCCATGGCGCTGCGCCTGGCGCCAGAAATTGCAGACGCCATCAGCCAGATTGTTGTGATGGGCGGCGCCCTGGGTCTCGGCAACATGACGCCGGCGGCCGAGTTCAATTTCTTCGTCGATCCACACGCTGCCCAGATCGTGCTGGGGGCCGGCATCCGCACCACCCTATTCGGCCTGCATGCCACCCACCAGGCGCTGGCCTCGCCGGATCATCTGAACCGACTGCGCGGGCTGGGAAATCGCGCCGGCAGCATAACGCACGCCATGCTGACACGGCCGCGGCCGGGCGGGCTGGGGACCACGGCGCATCCCATGCACGACCCCTGCGTCATCGGCTGGCTGCTGTGGCCCGAACTGTTCGAGGGTCGTGACTGCCACATCGAGATCACCACTGAAGGCAACCTGCGCGGCCGTTCAACTATCGATTGGCATGGCCGCCAGAAAAATCCGCCCAGCGCCTTTGTGGTCAACGCCATCGACGCCGACCTGCTGTTCGATCGCGTGATCGACGCGCTCGCCGCGCTGCCGTAACGCCGGAGACCTCGCCATGCCGCACATCGTCGATGACCTGCTGAACGAGGCGGAGGCCGCTATCGACCAAATGCGGGAATCGGCGCTACGCGCCCGCATGCTGCACGCGCGGGCCGAGCTGCTGCGGCACATGCGCGGCACCGCCGCGAGGCACGCCGGCCGCCCGGACGCCGCCGCGAAAATCGCCGACGAATGGATGCGGGCCTGGGGTGTCGGCGCCGATGCCTATCCTGATCTGGCCGCCCCGTTCCGCGATTTCACCGAGGCGTTTTGTGCCGACGCCGCAACGCCCAGCGCGTCGAGCGGCGCCGCAATCGTCGCGGCGCTTCAGGCGCTTGATGTGGCCCTCGGCGCTATCGGCACAACGGTC
>Ga0302325_10035311_pt1 | contig 10216 bp, 3 predicted proteins | sample Palsa_T0_2_FD_201948 | JGI IMG/M metagenome (GOLD analysis project Ga0302325, IMG submission 201948) | Peat permafrost microbial communities from Stordalen Mire near Abisko, Sweden - Palsa_T0_2 | ecosystem: Environmental > Terrestrial > Soil > Palsa > Peat permafrost | place: Sweden: Abisko...
ATTTTCCTGCAAGGCGCGGAAACCCAGACCTTCTCGCCGGCCAACGGCCAGACCCTCACCATCGCCGGAACCATCGCCGACCAAACCGGCTCGGGCGGAACCGGGACCAACGTCGGCGTGGCCGGCATCGTCATCGACGGCGCCGGAACCGTCGCGCTCAACGCGCATAACACCTTCACCGGCGGCGTGACGCTCAAGCAAGGGACGCTGGAAATCGGTAACGCCGCCGGCGCGGGAACGGGCCCGATTACCTTCGCCGCAGGCTCCAATGGTCTGGTGCAATTCGCCCGGGCCGACGCGCCCACCGACGCCATCGATGGATTTGTCGCGGGCGACGCGATTGATGTGAGCAATCTGGCGTATGCGGGGAACGCGACGGCGTCGCTGAACGCCAACACCAATGTGCTGACGATCACCGAAGGCCCGGGCTCGGTCGCGCTGCAATTGAACCCGACCGCGAATTACGAGCAATCGACCTTCAACCTGGCCTCGGATGGGGTCAGCGGCACCAAGCTGACCGCCAGCATCTACAGCGGATCGACGATCTATGTCGGCAACGAGCGCGAGCTCAATCAGGCGATCGCCACGGTGGATTCGGCCACCTCCGGCAGCTACACGATCGCATTCGACGCAACGATCACCGAGGGCACGGACAGCGGCGACCCGATCGCCTACGGATCGAAGCTTCTGAGCGCGCCGGACGATCTCTACGCGCTCAATCTGGCCAGCGGCGTGAACGTCACCATCGACGGCGGCGGCAATGCGCTGAGCGGCGCTGGGGCCTATCGCGGGCTGTTTGTCTATAACGGCGACGTCGCGATCCAGAACCTGACGATCGAGGACGCCGTGGCGAAGGGCGGCGCCGGCGGCAGCGGCGGCGGCGGCGGCGCGGGATTGGGCGGCGGCCTGTTTGTCGCCGGCGCCAACACGGTCGATGGCGTCGCCACTTCCGGCGGGGCGGTGACGCTCGATGATGTGACGTTCACGAGTGACGGCGCCGCGGGCGGCGCGGGCGGCGGCGGGGGCAGCGGCGGCGGCGGCGGCCTGGGCGGAGCGGGAGCGAACGAAGGCGGCGGCGGCGGCGTCGGGGCGGGCGCGGCCGGCGGTTCCTCCAGCCCCTTCATGCCGGGCGCAGGCCAGCCCGGCATTCTGCTTGGCGAAGCCAGCGGAGGAGGCGGCTATGGCGGCGGCGCAGGCGGCAGTTACGGCGGCGGCGGGGGAGGCAGCGATAGCGCGGCCCCCTATGCCGGCGGCGGCGGCGCCGGGGGGAAAACAGACACCGGCAGCGTCAACGGCAGCGGCGGCTTCGGCGGCGGCAGCGGCGCCCCCGGCGATAACGGCTCAGTCAAAGCCGGATTTGGCGGCGGCGGCGCCGGCGGGGTCGATGGCGGCAACAACGGCGGATTTGGCGGCGGCGGCGGCGACGGCAATTTTGCCGGCTCCATCGGCGGCTTCGGCGGCGGCGACGGGGCCGGCGGCTCGGGCCACACCTTTGGCGGCGGCGGCGGCGGTCTAGGCGCCGGCGGCGACATTTTCGTTCAGCAAGGCGGCAGCCTGACGATCGAGGGCGGAATGCTCAACGCCGGCACGGTCACAAAGGGCGCAGGCAGTGGCAGCAGCGGCGGCGCGGGCGAGGCCTTCGCCACCAGCATTTTCCTGCAAGGCGCGGAAACCCAGACCTTCTCGCCGGCCAACGGCCAGACCCTCACCATCGCCGGAACCATCGCCGACCAAACCGGCTCGGGCGGAACCGGAACCAACGTCGGCGTGGCCGGCATCGTCATCGACGGCGCCGGAACCGTCGCGCTCAACGCGCATAACACCTTCACCGGCGGCGTGACGCTCAAGCAAGGGACGCTGGAAATCGGCGCGCCAAGCGCGGCGGGGAGCGGGAAGATCACATTTGCCACAGCGGCCGACTCGACCGTGCAATTCGCCCGGGCCGGCGCACCAACGCAAAACACATTGGTTGGTTTCGCCGCCGGCGACTTTATCGACGTCACCGACCTCGCCTTCGCCGGCGCGGCGGGACCGAAGTCGGTCAGCGAAGTTGGAAACTCCAACGACTATCTCGCCACCCTCCAGGAAGGAAGCAACTCGGTCCAACTGACCTTCCAATCCGCGACGGTTCTGACGGTCAACAGCTTCGTCCTCTCACAGGACGGCGGCGGAACCGAGATAGGCGCGCCCTGCTATGTCAGGGGAACGCGCATCCTCACCGATCGCGGGGAGGTCGCGGTGGAGCACCTGCGAATCGGCGATCTCGCGGTGACCGCCTCCGGCGCGCTGCGCCCGGTCGTCTGGCTCGGCCACCGCTGTATCGACATCTCCCGCCATCCCGCGCCCGCCGCCGTGTGGCCGGTGCGGGTTTCGGCGAACGCCTTCGGCGAGGGCGTGCCGCGCCGCGATCTCTGGCTCTCCCCCGGCCACAATATCGTGTCCGAAGCTGTGCTGATGCCGATCTCATGTCTGATTAACGGACGCTCCGTCGGGCAGATCGAACAAGACACGGTCGAATATTGGCACGTCGAACTCGACGCCCACGACGTGATCCTCGCCGAGGGGCTGCCGGCGGAATCCTATCTCGACTGCGGCAACAGGACCGCCTTCGCTAACGGGGGCGTGTTTGTCCAAGCGCATCCCGATTTTGAGCCAAAACACTGGGCGGCAACCTGTCTGCCGCTGATCAAGCAAGGTCCGCAGGTCGCGCGGACCAAGGCTCGCCTCGTCGCGCGTCTGGCGGAGTGGGGCTATCGTGTCGTCCAAGAGGCGGACCCCCATATCGTTGTTGACGGAGTCAGGATCGACCCGATTCATCTGAACGATACGCGGCTAGCGTTTGTGCTGCCCGCCGAGGGTCGGGAGATCGCCCTGCGCTCGAACGTATTCGTTCCCGCACAAACCTGCGCCGAAAACGTGGACGCACGCGAACTCGGGCTCTGCATCGGCCGGCTGCAAATAGACGGCGGGGATATCGGGCTGGACAATGACGAGACCTGCGCGCCGGGCTGGTATGAGTCCGAATTCGTTCGCGGGCAGTTCTCGCATCGTTGGACGACTGGCGCGACGCCGATCAATCCTCGCGCTCGGATCGTTATGCTCAATCTGGCTGGCGTCGGACATTACTGGAGCGCGCAGGTGGGCAACGGCACGGCCTTGTTTGCCTGAAGCGCAAACGGCGTTTTGCCAGGGTGTCCTGCCGACTTTCCCGTCCCTGCGGCTTCGCCGCAAGGATTTTGCGCGATTGATCTCAAATAGTCGCCTCGGTCTCGAGCGACCGGAGCGCGGCTAGACGAACGTCTGCTCTTTGGTTCTCACTCGTCCCCAGCCGCCATTCCGCTGTAGGCCACTTTGCCATAAGCCGAATGTCCGGTTTTTGGGGACCCGACGCGGAAAGCGGACCGGTCGCTCTCCGCCCTTCATAGACGTCCGCGGCGGCGAACGACCGGTGCTCAGCGACCGGGCGGGTCACGACGCAGCGGGGGCGCCTTCAGTTTTTCAAGCCAAAAATGATGTGCACGATGCGCTGGACTTCCTCGAAGCGCTTCGCATCCAACTCGTAGGTCACTTCGACGTAGTTGTGGTCTGTTCTCGCGATTTTAAATGCAAGGCGTGTGGGCGTAAACACAAGGAGCCGCAGCGGGAAGTGGCCGGTGTAGGTATCGTGATCGTGTGTCTCGATATAGCAGACTCCTCCGTCATCGTCCTCAAATTGACGCTGAACGACAAGATAGTGGCTACCGTACACCGAGGGATCGAAATCATCGACACCAGGGGGTTCGCAATCGAAGGAGACCTGGAAGTACTCGTCGCAGGTTTCTCCGACGGACACGTTTTTCGCTTGAAATCTCATGGCGGGTAGCCAGCCTCGCTGTAGTGCGCAGCAATCGATCCTACCTCACCTCGACTGCCAGAATTGGCAGGTAAGCTCAAGCATACTGAGCGGTAGTCGCGACTGGAGCGCGTTTCGACCCTTTGCGGACTTTAGGGGTCGGTGCATAACCATGCAGAGAGTGCGAAAGCCATGGGAGAAGCACTGAGGAAGTTTGCGCCGTTGCGGATTTGAATGACAAACCGACAGAGCGGGCCAAAATGCTAAATCATCTTGTTTTAGGGCGCGGAAAGCCCATTCTGGTTTTGCATGGAGGGCGTCTCGATCATCGACACATGATGGAGACTTTGGAGCCGGTATTTCAATCGCTAGACGGCTGGCGTCGCGTGTACGTCGATCTTCCTGGGCACGGTTGCAGGCCGCCGGAAGCGAACATTCGCTCGCTGGACGATGTGCTGGCCGCTGTGATGGCCTTCGTCGAGACTGTTCTTGGGGAGCGATGCGCCATTATCGGGGAATCTCGTGGAGGCTATCTCGCACGGGGCTTTGCTCAACTGCGTCCGGCGCGGGTTTCCGGCGTTGCTTTGATCGTTCCCGCACGTCACTGGGCCGCCGATCCCTCCCGCCTGCCCGCTCATCTGGTTACAGAGCCCGGGCCTACGCTGCGATCGGAGGTAGCCAATGAGGAAGTCTGGCGTTTCGACAACTTCATGGTGGTGCAAAACCGGGCGATCTTGGAGAAGACGCGGCGATGCAAGTTGCCCGCTCTCGAAATGTGCGACGCTGAGCAAGACGCTCGCGTCGCTAAACAGTTCGAGCTTGCTCACGACCTTCAGGGTCAGGCACCCGTGTTCGAGGGACCGAGCCTGATTGTCGCAGGGCGACAAGACAGCACGACAGGATATTTGGACGCCATCGACCTGTTGCCGCAATTTCCACGCGCCACGATAGCGGTTCTCGACTCCGCTGGACATGGACTCGCTTGGGAGAGGCCAGAACTGTTCGATGCACTGCTACGTGACTGGTTAGTCCGGCTCGCGAGAGCGGCTGGCTGACTCCTCCCATCGTTTCGCGGGGCGAAAGTCTGGTGCAAAACGAGACCGCTCACCTCCCTTCAACGACGTTCATGGCCGGCAGACGGCGGCTCCCCTCCGCTCTCGCCCTGCAGGCTCACTACGCGACGGCAGTAACCGACCCAAGTAGGCCGTAGGGCGGATGTTCTGTCGGTCATGGAAGCGGACGTTCACGCTCCGTGGACGCCGACCGGATCGCGCCCATTAACGACGTTCAGCAGCGCTAGGTCGTTTCTCGAAAGCCGACATTACTTTTGCGAGAGCTTTCGAACGTTATTGGGTCTCATTCGATTGTCTAGAATCCTGACGAGCGTGATCCCTGGGCGCTCGGTTCAATTGAAGAGAGGACGCTCAAGGTCTCCGCGATCTCCGGAAACTCCGGCGTCGGCGCAAAGCCTTCCAACGCCATGCAAAGGATATCGTGAGCATCAATCGCGCGGCCCGTTGACTGATAGAGCTTGGCCAGCGACAGCGCGGCGCGCAGTGCGAAGCTGCGGGCCTTTTGCTGTTGCGCGACGGCTATGGCGGCGAGGAACGCGGCTTCGCCGGGCGCGGGGTCGGCGGGGTTTTGTTTGATGAGGATTTCGCCGCGAATGCGGTGCAGTTCGGCGTCGTACCAGCGCTGACCGGTTCGTTCGCACGTGGCGACGGCTTGATCGATTGTGGCGAGAGCGGCGACGATGTCACCGGACGCCGATTCGATCTTGGCGAGCGCCGCATCGAACAGTGGGTTGTAAAGCGTGCCAACCTTCTCGCGCCACCGAGCGATCTTACGGCGCATTTCGCTCCGGGCAGCTTCCGGTCGGCCCCCGTATCCCTCCGCCCACGCCTCAAAAACCTCCCCGTACAGGACGTACATCGGCATCTCGTTGTCGCGCGCAAGCTGAGCGAATGTCTCGATATGGGATACGGCCCGCGCTGGATCGTGCGTCATCAGTTCAAAAACTGCCTTGTGGAGATGCCCATAGACGATCGTCGGGATATGGCCGGTTTGAGTCGCACGGATGATCATTTCATCGGCTTGGTCGCGCGCGAGAATTGTTTCGCCGAGCGGCCAAAGCGTAAAGGCCAGAAATGTCTTTGCGGAAACTCCCAGGTCTTGGCTAAAGACGTACCTCAAATCGGCGTCGCGGACCGGATCGAAGATCGCGAGCGCCTGCTTGAGCTGCCCATGGGCGGCGACGAAATCCCCCGCGAACCAATGCGTCGCTCCCATGACCCGGTGCGCGACGCCAGCCTCCGGCGAAAGCGGGTTCGTCGATGTAATGTGCTTGAACGCGTTCGCCGCTTCCCGCATCGGCGCGAGATCGCCGCGGACAAAGCAAGTCACCCAGAGGCCGTAGGACGCGGAATACCCCCCGGCGGCATCGCCTGCGACTCCCGAAAGCGCTCGCGCGCGTTCGAAGGCAGCTCTGGTCTCGGGCGCGCTAAACCCGCGCGCCGAAATCAGCGCATTGCCATATGCGACTTGCAACCGAAGACGACGGTTACGCGAGGCGCCGGCGGCTTTGACTTCATCTATTTCGGCGAGCGCCTCAAACAGCGCCGTCGCCTCCGCGATCGCCGGAAATTCCGGCGTCGGCGAAAAGCCTGCCAGCGCCGGCCCGAGAACGCCGTGAGCGTCGTTCGGGTGGCCCGTTGACTGATAGAGCTTGGCCAGCGACAGCGCGGCGCGCAGCTCGAAGCTGCGGGCCTTTTGCTGTTGCGCGACGGCAAGGGCGGCGAGGAAGGCAGCTTCGGCGGGGTCGGGGTCGGCAGGGTTTTGTTTGAGCAAGATTTCGCCGCGAATGCGATGGAGGCCGGCGTCGAACCAATGCTCTCCGGTCTCGCCTGCCAGCGCCAACGCTTCGTCGATCTCGGCCAGAGCGGCATCAGCGCCTCCGCGCTCGGTTTCGATTTCCGCGAGTAACCCACGATAGAACGGAAGTTCGAACTTGACGCCTTGGCTGGCGTACTCCGATAGCGCCCGTCGAAACTCGGTCGAGCCAGATTTCCGATCGTCGAGCTTCGCGCGCGCCCACTCTAAGGCCAGCGTTTCGAGGGCAAGATACAGCGCAAGACCGTGCTCCCGGCTGAGCGCAACGCCGGTTTCCGCCGCGCGCCGGGCCGCTTCAGCGTCGTCACGGATGGTTTCGAGCGTGGCTTGCATGTGATGCGCATTGGCGAGGGTCGGGGCATGAGTGGATGCGAACGCTCGCGCGAGCGCCTCGTCCATGAGCGCCCTCGCGCGCGTGACATCGCCGAGGCACCAGGCTGCAAGGGCGAGAAATCCGGTTGCCACGACCGCAGAATCCATACCGAGGCGGAACTTGGCGTCATGGTCTCGATCGGGTTCGTAGATTCGCAGCGCTTGTTCGCAATTCGCCCGCGCCTGGGCAAAATCGCCTTGTAAGAAGAGAGCAATTCCCAAAAGGCGATGTCCAACGCCCACCTCGGTCGGCCGTCGCGCGCGATCCGCTTCGCGCAGGAAGCTCTCGGCCGTTTCTCGGGCCGACCCAAGCTCGCCGCGAAAGAGAGCGTTTCCCCAGCGACCGTAGTAGGCTTCGAACGACGCCTCGGTATTGCCTGTCTCCGTCGCAAGCTCGCCAGCGCGCGCGTACGCTGCATTGGTTTCATCGGCGGCGTAGCCCTTGGCCCACAGAACGGCCTGGCCATAGTCGGTCTGCAGTTTCAGCCGTTGGCCGGCCGAGGCGGCCGCAGCCGCTTCGCGCCTCGACGTAGCGGCACCCGCTTTGTCCGACAGTTCGATTGCCTTGCCGAGATGCGATATCGCCTCGGCGAAGGCGGAGCGGCGCAAAGCCTGGTCGCCGGCCTTGCCCCACCATTCAATCGCAAGCTCGGTTTGACCGCCTGAAGTGAAATGATGCGCGAGCGCCTCGGCTTCCGGCGACGGCGAGGCCAGCAAAACCTCGGCCGCGCGCCGGTGCAGCGTCTGGCGGCGGGCCTTCAGCAGGCTGTCGTAGGCCGCGTCCTGGATCAGCGCGTGCTTGAAGCGATAGTTGGCGTGCGGCGCAACGCCTTCGACGAACAACAGCTCGGCGTCGGCGAGCCGGTCGAGTGCGACACGCAGCGCCGGCTCGTCGAGCCCCGCCACCGCTTGCAGCAGCCCATGCGAGAAGCCGCGTCCGAGCACCGCTCCGATCTGCGCGATCTCGCGCGCCGAGCCGAGTCTGTCGAGTCGAGCAGCGAGCGATTGTTGCAGCGTCGGTGGGATCGCTTGTACGCCGCCGTGTTCGCCGCGTTCGAGCAGCAGCCGCGTCACTTCCTCGATGAACAGAGGCACGCCGCCGGTGCGTTCGGAGACGCCCGCGATCACGTCTGTCGACAAAGCGTGGCGCGTCGCGATCTCGCCGACCATGCGCACGATCTCGCCGGCGTCGAGCGGCGCGAGCGAAATCACGCCGTGGTGCGAGCGCAGCTTCCAGGGCGGGCGGAATTCGGGCCGCGTCGTCGCAACGATCAGCAACGGCGCCTGGGCGCCGCGCTCAGCGAGCGCCTGCAACACGTCGAGCGAGGTCGGATCGGCCCAGTGCAGGTCCTCGAAGGCGAGCACGAGCGGCTGCGCGCGGGCGCCGGCGAGCACCCAGGCTGCGAGCGCCGCGAGTTGGCGGCTGCGCAGTTCTTCGGGCGACAGATTCGGAACGCGGTTCGGCGGCAGCGGCGCGTCGATCACAGGCGCGAGGAGCGGCGCATATTCCGCGGGATCGAGCCCGACCGAGCCGAGCGCCGCCTCAAGTTCGGCGAGCCGCTTCTCTCCAGCGACGTCGGCGCCGCCGAAGCGGGCTCGGCCCCATTCCGCGGCGGGGTGGAGCGGCGTATTCTGCAACAGTTGCGATGACGCCCATTCGATCCAGGTGTGCGGCGTCTCCGAAAGGCGCGCTCGGAATTCCTCGATCAGCCGTGACTTGCCGAGGCCCGGCTCGCCGACGATCAGCGAGAGCTGACCTTCACCGCGGCGGGAGCGCTCCCAGCGGCGTGTCAGCAGGTCGAGTTCTTCCGCGCGACCGACGAGCGGGGTCGGCGCGCGCGAACCTCCGCGGCGTGCACCACCGCTGACGCGCACGATCCGGTACAGCTGCGTCTTTTCGGGCACGCCTTTCAGTTCATGTTCGCCCTTGTCCTCGGCGACGAACAGCCCAGCAATCTGCCGATGCACCGCCCGCGTGATCCAGATTTCTCCGGGCGCGGCGGCGCTCTGCACGCGCGCAGCGACGTTGGGCGCGTCACCGTAAATCTCACCGGTGGAATCAACCACCACACGCCCACTTTCCAGCCCGATACGCGCCGCGAGCTCGGGCGCTCCGCTCGTCGCGTTGCGCGCGTTGAGATCGGCCAGAGCGCGCTGGATCGCGAGTGCCGCGCGCACTGCGCGTTCGCCGTCGTTCTCCTGCGCCTGCGGATAGCCGAACAGCGCCATCAGCCCGTCGCCGAGCTTCTTCAGCACATGACCGCCGAGCGAAGTCACGGCGGTCGAGGCGGCGTCGAGGTAACTCCCCACCAGATTTCGCCAGTCTTCGGGATCGAGTTTCGCCGCGATGCTCGTCGAGCCCACGAGGTCGCAAAACATGACCGTGATCGGACGATGCTCGGCGGATGCGGTCGAAGCGGCGGCCGCCGGCGCAGACGCGGCCGGGGAAACCGACACGGACCCCGCCGATGCGACCGAGGGCGGGGGCGATACGCCGAAACTGTCGCCCAAAAGGTCCAGAGCCGCAATGGCCTCGAGCAGCCGGCGACGGTGACCGACGGCGACGACGCCGATCTCTTTGAGATCGTCCGTCGTCAGCTTCGACAGGATTACACCGTCGACCGCGTTGTCGCGAAACGCGGCTTCATACTGCCCTAGATCCAATTCGCGCAGCCAACTGCCGACGTCCATGGCCTTATCCGCTCTCCCCAAAAGCAACTATGCGCGCCACGTCGCGATGCTGACACGCCGCCTGCCCGTCCCCCGCCCATCAATCTGGAAAGCGGTTTCCGGGCCATTGCACACCCCGAGCGATACCAAGCCTAGCACAGGTCGCGGTGGGGCGAACGGCTGGTCTGGAGCGGCCGAGGCGCGGCAGGGCCACGAATGTCTGCTTCCCTGTTTTGGTTGCCGGAAGCCGCCATTCCGCTTTCGACCCAAGTAGGCCGTAACGCGGCTGTTCTGCGGATCGTATAAGCAGACATTCACGCTTGGCAGGCGCCGACCGAATTGCGCCCATGGACTAAACCGCTCTCGCGGTAGGAGCGGCAAGCGTCGGCGGCGACTCACGTAGGGCTGGAGAGTAACGCGACGGCTCGAACCTGTCTCAAAATCATGGGGTCG
>Ga0302325_10035312_pt1 | contig 10216 bp, 10 predicted proteins | sample Palsa_T0_2_FD_201948 | JGI IMG/M metagenome (GOLD analysis project Ga0302325, IMG submission 201948) | Peat permafrost microbial communities from Stordalen Mire near Abisko, Sweden - Palsa_T0_2 | ecosystem: Environmental > Terrestrial > Soil > Palsa > Peat permafrost | place: Sweden: Abisko...
AGGGTGGGTGGCTCTATACGTACACACGCGTGCATGTCGAACAAGCCATCGCGGGCGACCTTCCGCAGGGCGACGCCTGGGTTCGCACGATGGGCGGCGTCGTCGGCAACGTAGGGCAGCTCGTCGACGGTGAGGCCGTGCTCGCCCCCGGGCAGCGCTCACTCCTCTTCCTGAAGGCAGGGCCCGTCGGGGCATTCGATGTCACGGCCCGGGGTCAGGGGCAGTTCGTGGTGACGGCGAGCCAAGTCTCCGCCCCGGCGCGCCTCTCGCGCTCGCGAAGCGTCGGCATGCTCTTGCCCCCGCTGCCAACGAACGCAGGTGCCCCGGCAGCGCTGGCCGCCGAGGTCGTCGACGGGCGTTTGGTCGACGACGTCGCGCGCGCCGTGGCGGCCGGGTGGGGCGCGCTCCATGCGCATTAGCGGATCGCGCTGGGTCTCGATCGCTGCGGCAGCGGCATGCTTGCTCGGCGTGGCGCCCGCGGCCGCCTTCTGCCGGACGATGACGTGCCCGACGCCACCCGACTACCCCGACGCCGAGAACTGCGTTCCGCAAGACTTCGAGTCGTATTGCGCCTCGCTCAACCCTCCCCGCCGCGTCTTGCCCGTCTACTGGACGAACGCCTGCGTCAGCTACGACATCAACCAGAACGCAAGCGACCAGATCCCGTACTCCACCGCGGCGCAACAGTTCGCGATCGCTTTCTCCAAGTGGACCGGCACCATCTGCACGGCCACGACCGACGACGCGGGCGTCGACGCCGGCGAAGGCAAGGTCAGCATCGACATCCGCGACCTCGGGCCGGTGTCGTGCGATGCCCTCACCTACAACACCAACGAGGGCAACCAGAACGTCATCATCTTTCACGACGACGCCTGGCCCTACAACGACGCGAACAACACGCTCGGCCTCACGACGATCACGTACGACCCCGATACGGGCGAGCTCGACGACGCCGACATGGAAATCAACTCGACGGTGCCGCTGACGGTCAGCGGCGCCGTCCCGGTCGATGGCTACGACTTCCAGAGCATCATCACCCACGAGACGGGCCACTTCTTCGGCATGGCACACTCCACCGAGGACACGTCGACGATGTTCGCGCACTACACACCGGGCTCCACCGAGATGCGCCAGCTGAAGGCCGACGACATGGCCGGCATCTGCACCATCTATCCGCCCGACGGGACGCGTACGGTGTCGACGTCCGTCGCGGCATCGGGATCGATCCCCGCGGCGGCGTGCGATCCTTCGCCCAACGGCGGATGGCAAAGCGCCTGCGCCGTCCCCAAAGGCGGCTGCTCCGTGAGCGCCGGAGGCGACTCGTCGCGCGGCCAGGGCTTCGCCTGGGGTCTCGCCGTGACCCTCGGATTCGCTGCGGCAAAAGCCAACCGAGGGCGGACCCGCGGAGCACGAGCGGCCCATCGCCGAACGTGTTAGCCACGCGCGGATGCGCTCCGATCCCGGGCCCGCCGTTGTCTCGGACGAGCGCGCGCTGTCGAGTGTGATCGAAGATGCCGCGGGGGCGTCTCGCCTCGCCGTCGACGTCGAGGCGAGCGGGATGTTCGCATACCGCGCCCAGGCGTGCACGGTGCAGCTCGCGTGGGGCCATCCGGTCCGCGTCGCGGTCGTCGATGCGCTCGCGACGTCCATCGCGTCGCTTGCTCCGCTCCTCGGCCCGAAGGGCCCGGTCAAGATCGTCCACGACGTGGGCTTCGATGCGCGGCTGCTCGGTGAGACGGGCATCGAGCTCGGCAACGTGCACGACACCGCCATCGCAGCGCGCATGCTCGGGCGCGCCGCGACCGGGCTCGCCTCGCTGCTCGGCGCCGAGCTGGGCGTCCAGGTGTCCAAGTTCTTGCAGCACCACGACTGGCGCATCCGGCCCCTCGACGAACGGCTGCTCGCGTACCTCGCCGCAGACGTCGTCCACCTCGAGGCGCTCGAGACCAAGATCTGGAGCGAGGTCACCGGCGTCGGCATCGAGGACGCCGTCCTCGAAGAGACGCGCCATCGCGTCGCGACGGCGATGGCGGCTCTCGTGGCACCCGTCTCCCCTCCCTACGTGCGAGTCAAAGGAGCCCACAAGCTGGCCGCGAGAGAGCTTGCGGCTCTGCGGGCCATCGCCGAGCTGCGAGAAGCAGAGGCCCAGCGGCGCGACGTGCCGCCGCACAACGTCGCATCGGCCGACGCCCTCCTTGCGATCGCGCGCGCTCGCCCTGCCACGGTCGAGGCCCTCGGCAAGGTGCGAGGGATCGGGACGGCGTCCGTCGTCGAGCGTGCCTTCGCCGAGGCGATCGTGCAGGCGCTGCGCATCGCTCCGGACGCGATTCCCGACGACGAGCGCGCACACTTCGAGGGGCCACGCTTGCCGGCCGACCTCGTGAAAGCACGACGAGGGCGCGAAGCGCGCCTGCTCGCGTGGCGGCGCGCCGAGGCCAAGCGGCGAGGGGTCGACGAACAGGTCGTCCTTCCCGGGCACTGCGTCCACGACACGGTCGACGCCGATGTCGCGACCGTCGGCGAGCTCTCCCGCGTCCCGGGCATCGGGACGTTTCGAGTGGCACGAGACGGCGAAGCCATCGTGGCGGCCGCGCGCGGCGAAGGGCCGGATCCGTGACGTCGCTGCTGGTCGTCGCTGGCGAGGCCTCCGGAGACCGTGCCGCCGCCGCGGTGGTCGGCCATCTACCGTCCGTCCGCGCGTTCGGTCTCGGGGGTCCGGCGCTCGCGAGCCGCGGCATGGAGCTCGCGAGCGATCTGCGTGCTTCCACGGCGCTCGGCTTCGGCGAGGCGATGGCCCGAGCGTGGGGCGTCGCGCAAGCCTGGCGCTCCCTCGGCCAGGCGATCCGCGAGAAGCGGCCGCGCGCCGCTCTGCTCGTCGACTACACGGAGTTCAACGCGCGCCTGGCGACCAACCTCCGGGCGAGCCGCGTGCCCGTCGTCTGGTACGGCGCACCGCAGATCTGGGCCTGGCGATCGCAGCGCGCCGCATCGTTCCGCGATCGCGTGGACCGGATGGCCGTGATGTTGCCATTCGAAGAGCCGCTGTGGCGGGCGGCGGGCGTCGACGCCCACTACGTGGGTCACCCTGCCATGGAGATCCCCATGCTGGGCCGCGACGCCGCGCGCGGCACGCTCGGGATGACCCCCTACGCCGACGCCGTGGCCATCCTACCCGGCAGCCGCCCCCACGAGGTGCGACGCCTGCTCGAGCCGATGCTCGACGCCTACGAGCGAGTCCGGTCGGATCGAGCCAGCGTGGATGCGCGCGTTCTTGTCGCATCGAGCCTCGACCACGCCACACGGGCCTGGATGGTCGCGGCCTGCGCCGCGAGGCACGTCTCGCTGTTCGACGTCGATCCTCACACGGGCGCGCTCGGGGTGCTCGGCGGCTTCCAAGCCTCGCTCTGCGCCTCGGGCACGGCGTCCCTGGAAGCGGTGCTCGCCCACGCCATCCCGGTCGTGGCGTACCGCGTCGGGCTGACCACCGAGGTCGCCGCGCGGGCGCTGCTCTCGACTCCCCACATTGCCCTGCCCAACGTGCTGCTGGGGCGCAAGGCGTTCCCCGAGCTTTTGCAGCGCGACGCCACGGCGAGCCGAATCGCCACCGCCCTGGCCGACGTGCTCGATCGGCGCGACGAGTTCGTGACCTCGTGCCACGAGGTGGAGACCGTGCTCGGCCAGGCGAGGAGCCCGTCGACCGCCGTTGCGCGCCTGCTCGCCCCCATGCTCGGCGTCCGGGCCCCCGACGCGGCCTGATCGATGGCGACCGCCGCATCCCTTTCTCCGCGATCCGATCCGTCCGGCGCCACGGTGTTGACCGCGATCACGGTCGCCCTGCTCGCCGTGCGGCTCGTCGCCACCGGGCGCGTCGGATTCGCTGACTCGGAGGCGCTCTACGCCGCCTACGCGCTGCACCCGCAGCCGGCGTACCTCGACCACCCGGGCCTCATTGGCCTGTTCGCGCGCGTCATCGGATCCGGGACGGCGCCCAGCCCCGCGCGAGCACACCTCGTCACGACAGTATTGTCGGGCGCCTTGCCTTGGGCCATGGCCGGCACCTGCCGCGCGTGCGGGGCACCGTGGGCGCGCGTGTTCATCGCGGCGGCCGCGTTCGCCCTGGTCCCGGAGATCGCCGTGGGACTGTTCGCGATGACTCCCGATCTGCTCCTCTCGTTCGCATGGATCGGGGCCATGGCCGCCGTGGCCAGCGGTCTACGCGCCTCCCCTGGTAGCCGCCGGGCGGGCGTGATGTTCGCGGCCGCAGGGCTGCTCGCAGGCGTGGGCACGGCGACCCACGCGTCGGGGTTCCTCTTGCTGATGGCGCTCGCGGCGACGTACGCCTCACGGCCCGCGCGGCCTCATGGGCTGACGGCCGCGCCTTGGGGCGGCCTGGCGATCGGCGCGATCGTCCTCATCCCCATCGTCGCATTCGAGTCGCGCTCCGGGTGGCCGATGCTTCGTCATCGCCTCGTCGACACGCAGCACGGGTCGGGGTTCTCGTTGCGCAACCTGGGGGCGCTCGTGGGCGGACAGGTCGCCTACCTCTCTCCGCTCGTCGCCGTGCTCGCGATTCTCGCGGCCCGCACGGCATGGCGCGACCGCGCCGATCCCGTGGGACGCATGCTGCTGCTTACCGCCGCGATCCCCGCGGCCGTGCTGGTGCCGCTCTGCCTGTGGAGCACCGTCGCGGAACCCCACTGGCTCGCGCCCGCGCTCCTCTCGCTCGTCCCCGTCGCGGCGCGTTCTGCGAGTGCGCCAAAACGAGCGGCCCTCGTGCGTTCGATGGCGCTCGCCGGCCTGTTCGTGGCGGCCGTCCATGCTTGGGTGCTCGTACCCGGTGCCGCGCGACTCGTGCCGGCGTCGTACGATCCGCGCTTCGACATCGCCAACGAGCTCTTCGGGTGGCCGCGTGTCATCGATGCCGTCCGCGAGGAGGTCACCGCCGAGACGACGCCCCTGACCGACTTCGGCGGCGTCGCGGTCGTGGGGCCGCACTGGGTGATCTGCGCCCAGCTCGAGGTCGGGCTGCGACGCCGCGGCGCCGACATACCAGTGGGGTGCGAGACACCGACCGGCGACGACTACGCCGAGTGGTGGCCGCATCGCCGCTGGATGTCCGCCGATTCGATCGTATGGGTGAGCGATGGCCGCTTCGGGGACTCACCGGACTCACGAGAGTTCGCCGCGTACCGCGTCGACCGGGCCCGTCACATCAACATCTTGCGTGACGGACGCGAAGCGCGCCGGTTCGTGATCCTGGTGCTCACGCGCCGCGCGCAGAGCTGACGGCGCCGACACCCATGGGGCTGAGGCCAACGTCGCGGAGGAGCGCGCGGTCGCCGTCTTCGTCCGGGTTCGACGCCGTCAGCAGCTTGTCTCCATAGAAGATCGAGTTGGCGCCTGCGTACATGGCGAGGACCTGCGCCTCGCGTGTGAGCTCGGTGCGGCCCGCGCTCAGCCGGACGCGCGCCATGGGCATGAGGATCCGCGCGCAGGCCACCATCCGTACGAGGTCCAGAGGATCCACGGGCGGCATGTCCTCGAGCGGCGTGCCGGCCATCGGAACGAGCGCGTTGATGGGCACGCTCTCGGGCTGCGGATCCAGGTTCGCCAGCGTGCGGAGCATCTCGCATCGGTCGTCGGCGCTTTCTCCCATCCCGATGATCCCGCCCGAGCAGACGGTGATCCCCGCTTGCCGCACGTTCTGCAGCGTCGCGAGGCGATCGTCGAAGGTGCGCGTGGTGATGATCGACCTGTAGTGCTCGCGGCTCGTATCGAGGTTGTGGTTGTAGGCATCGAGGCCCGCTTCTTTGAGCTTGCCCGCCTGTGAGGCGGTCACCATGCCGAGGGTGACGCACGCCTCGAGACCCACGTCCTTGACCCCTCGCACCATCGAGAGCACGCGGTCGAACGCCGGACCATCTTTGACTTCGCGCCAGGCGGCGCCCATGCAAAAGCGCGTGGACCCTTGCGCCTTGGCCCGCCTTGCGGCGGCGATCACCTCGTCGACCGAGAGCATCTTCTCGGCCCCCACGTCGGTGGGGTAGTGACTCGACTGCGTGCAGTACGCGCAGTCCTCGGGACAGCCGCCGGTTTTCACGCTGAGCAGCGTGCAGAGCTGCACTTCTTGGTCGGGGTGGTGGGCGCGGTGGACCCGGCGCGCCTCGTCGACGAGCTCGAAAAGGGGGCGCGCGTAAAGCTGCCGGACTTGCTCGCGCGTCAAAGCGCCGGACGGAGCCTGCGGCTTAGGCAAGTGGATGGCCTCGTTCGGGTCCGGCGGAGAGGTATGGGTGAGCATGGAAGAGGCGCGTAGCGTAGCAGAGCGCACGCGGGCCGCGGTTGGTCTATAGTCGGCGCTGCCGCGGTCGGGGGACGCGCCCAACCCCCATGCGGACAGTCTTGCTCGTCGACGACTCCCCCGTCGCACGTCGCGTCATGACCCAGCGTCTCATCGCCGAAGGCTACGAGGTCGTCGAGGCCGTGTCGGTCGCCGCCGCCCGCAAGATCGACGTCTTCACCCTCGGCTGCGCGATCGTCGATCTGGAGCTACCGGACGGCGACGGGACAGACCTCGCCCGTTTCCTCTCCGAGAAGCGGCCGTCGCTACCCGTCGCGTTCTTCACGCAAGGCACGGCGCCCTCGCTCGTCGAGGGCGCCCGCGGGCGAGGCGCCGTGTTCCTCAAGCCCGACCTCGCCCCCGTGATCGCCTGGGTGAAGCGGGCCGTCCGCTCGAGTCAACCACCGCCGACGAAGTGAACGATCTCGACGTGATCGCCCGGCGCCACGCGATGATTCGCGTGCTGCGCGCGCGGGACGACGGCGCGATTGACCTCCACCGCGACGGGCCCCTCGACGAAGCCGAGGTAAAGCACGAGCTCCTGAATCGTCACGTCCGCGGGCACTTCGGTCGCAGCGCCATTGACGGTGATCTGCATGGCCCGCCCAAGGATACGTTCTCCCGATCCATCCGCCACGTCGACGGCGGGCGTCACGCGGGCTCCGCCAGCAGCTTGCGCAGCGCGGGCACGACGTCTGCGTCCTCCGAGCTCAAGAGAGCTCGATCGGCGCCCGCCCGCTCGAGCGTCGTGGCCAGGGCTTGGGTCTCGACATGGAACGCGGCCACGCGGGCCCTTGGCTTCGCCGGCGCGCGCTTGACGGCATGAATCGCGGCGACGGCGTCGAAAGCCATTCCCATCAGGTCCAGGGCGAGGAGAGCCGTCGGCGCGCTGGCCACCGCGACCACGGCTTCGAACGGGTTCGCGAAGGCTTCGACCGCGACCACCCCCTTCAGGCCCTTGGCGAGCGCGCGCTTCACCGCCGCCGATGCCGTCATCACGACGACGCGGTCCGGAGGCGCGGCCACGAAGGGCGGGACCGGCATCCCCTCTCGCTCGCAGAAGGCACGCGCGTCGGCGATGCGAACGCGGAAGTGGTTTCCCGGCGAGCGGATGGCCGGCAGGCGCCCCTGCACGATCCACATGTGCACCGTCGCCGGGTGCAGCTCCCAAAATCGGGCCAGCTGCGACGGTCGCAAGAGGCGCGTCGGCGATGCCGCGCTCACGCGCCTACCCCTGCCAGAGCTGCTTGACCCGGTCCCACACGACGTCCGACACGGCGCCCTTGGAGGCAGCCGGCAACGCTTCGGCCGCGTCGTGCGTCACGAGGACCGCCCGGTTGTCGTCGCGACCGAAGGCCGCCGCCGCCTCGTTGGCGACCACGAGGTCGACGCGCTTGTCGTCGAGCTTGCGGCGCGCGTAGGCCACGAGCGCGTCGCCGCTTGCGGTCTCGACGGCGAACCCCACGAGCACCGGCCGCCGGCCCGTGCGCGCGTTGCCCACCTCGCCCAGCAGATCCGGGTTCTTCACGAGCTCGATCGAGGCGCGCGCGTCGCTCTTTTTGATCTTGGTCGGGCTGACGTCGGCGGGGCGATGGTCCGCGACGGCCGCGGCCATCACGAGCGCGTCGGCGCGCGCGAGGTCCCGCCCCATCGCGTCCCAGATGGCCGCGCGCATGTCGAGCGCGCTGCGGACGTCGACGCGACGCACGGCTCCGCGCGGCGTCGGCAGGTTGACCGGCCCCGCGATCAAGGTCACCTCCGCTCCGCGCGCCGCCGCCCGCTCGGCGAGCGCGAAGCCCATCTTGCCGCTCGAGCGGTTGCCGAGGAACCGGACCGGGTCCACGTCTTCGAGCGTGGGACCCGCGGTGACGACGACGCGCAGGCTCGCCAGGTCTCCGCCGCCTGACGAAGCCCCCGGGGAGCCCAGCTGGCCGGCGATCTCTTCGAAAATCGCGCTCGGCTCGGCCATGCGGCCCATCCCCACCTCGCCCGAGGCGACCTCGCCGCTCACGGGACCGACCAGTGTGACCCGCTTCTGCCCCATCAGATCGGCCACGTTGCGGCGGGTGGCCGGATGCTCCCACATGCGCGGGTGCATCGCCGGCGCGGCGACGACCGGACCGCGCGCGCAGAGGGCCACGGCCGTCACCAGATCGTCGGCTCGCCCCTGCGCGAGCCGCGCCAGCACGTCGGCGGTGGCGGGCACGATGACCACCGCATCGGCGCGCCGGGCAAGGTCCACGTGCAGCTCGCCGGGGAACGCCGGATCCCACATGTTCGAGGCGACCGGCTCGCCGCATACGCCCGACAGGGTCACGGGCCCGACGAAGCGCGCGCCCGACGCCGTCATCACGGGCACGACCTTGGCGCCGCTTTTCACGAGCAACCGCGCCACCTCGACGGCCTTGTAGGCGGCGATGCTGCCCGTGACGCACAGCGCGACCGTGCGGCCGGCGAGATCCACTGCGCCCATCGAGCCCATCGAAAAAAGGCTACCACGCGCGGGCGGTGCGCTCCTTGCTCAAGTCGATCGCGCGTGATAGCCGGCGGGCCTCGTGGCGCTATCGATCGGCATCGTCGGACTCCCCAACGTCGGCAAGTCGACGCTCTTCAACGCGCTGTCGTCGGCCAAGGCAGAAGCGGCGAACTACCCCTTCTGCACCATCGAGCCGAACGTCGGCGTCGTGCAGGTGCCCGACTCGCGGCTCGCGGCGCTCGACGCCGTGGTCCACGCGGACCGCATCCTGCCGGCGACGATCGACTTCGTCGACATCGCGGGCCTCGTCCGAGGAGCGCACAAGGGCGAGGGTCTTGGCAACCAGTTCCTGTCGCACATCCGCGAGGTGGACGCGGTCGTCCAGGTCGCCCGGTGCTTCGACGACGCGAACGTGGTGCACGTCGAGAACCGTGTCGACCCTGTGGCCGATATCGACACGGTGACCATGGAGCTCTGCCTCAAGGACCTGGAGACAGTGAACAAGCGCGGCGACCGCGCGAAGAAGCTGCTCAAGACGAACAGCCCGGTCGAGAAGATCGCCGTCGAGATCTGCGACGCTCTGGCCAAGCACCTCGACGACGGCAAGCCTGCCCGCACCTTCCGCGTCCCCGATCACGCGGATGCTCCGGGCGTCATGCGCGAGATGCACCTCCTCACGGCGAAGCCCACCTTTTACATCGGCAACGTCGACGAGGGATCGCTGGGCAAGTTGGCCGACAATCGCCACTACCAGGCGCTCAAGCGCCGTGCCGAGTCCGAGGGGGCTCTCGTCGTCCCGATCTGCGCCGCTCTCGAGGCTCAGATCGCGGAGCTCGAGCCGGCGGACCGACCCGAGTTCCTGGCAAGCGCGGGGCTCACCGAGCCGGGTCTCTTCGCCGTGGTGCGCACGGGCTTCGACCTACTGGGCCTCATCACGTACTTCACCGCCGGCAAGACGGAGGTCCGCGCCTGGACGATCACCAAAGGGACGAAGGCCCCTCAGGCCGCCGCCGCCATCCACACGGACTTCGAGAAGGGCTTCATCAAGGCCGAGGTCGTGTGGTGGGAGGACTTCATCAAGCTGGGCGGCGAGTCCAAGGCCCGCGACGCCGGCAAGATGGGCATCGAAGGCAAGGAGTACGTGGTCCGCGACGGCGATGTGATGCACTTCAAGTTCAACGTCTGACCGCGGCAGGGTCACGGAGGTATAGAACGCGTCCCAGAACCGCGCGAGACCGAGCGAGGCCGTCGGCGGGGCGAGGAGCCGTACTCCTGTCACTCCTGTCTCAGGATCCTACACATCCGCCCAGGCGATGCCGTCTCGCGCGGCGGCGCCTTCGGTTAGGGTGCGGAGCTTCTCGTAGCCGCGCGCGAGGGTGATCCATCCTGGGTCGCCGTTGTTT
>Ga0302325_10035313_pt1 | contig 10216 bp, 9 predicted proteins | sample Palsa_T0_2_FD_201948 | JGI IMG/M metagenome (GOLD analysis project Ga0302325, IMG submission 201948) | Peat permafrost microbial communities from Stordalen Mire near Abisko, Sweden - Palsa_T0_2 | ecosystem: Environmental > Terrestrial > Soil > Palsa > Peat permafrost | place: Sweden: Abisko...
GTCCCTGCGGGACTGAGTTTGGAAGATGGAGTTCCCACACATGCTCTGAAGCTCGCACATACGATCTCCCAGCCACGGCTTTAGCCCCTGAGGTACGTCTTTCCTGCCCAAACCCCGCGGCCGCCCGAGCGCGGCCTCCGAGCCCCGTTCAATTGGCCTGTTGCTCGATCAGTGTGAAACGAAGGCGTCCATCCCGAATACCCACTCGCAAGTGACGGTACTTCATCAGGTAGCAAACACCGACCACCGCCGCGCCAAAACCCGAGGCTGCGCCGATACCCAGCGCCCATCGCGGCCCCCAGGCATCCGCAACCCAGCCGACAATAGGTGCCCCGATCGGTGTGCCGCCCAGGGCGATCGCCAGCAGGATCGCCACCACCCGGCCCCGCATCGCAGGTTCCGTGGACAGTTGCACCATGCTGTTCACCGTGGTGGTGAAGGTCTGTGCCGACACGCCGATGAGCACGAGGGCCAGACCGAAAAGCCAATAGTTGGGCATGATCGCCGACAGCCCGCAGCCCAAACCGAAGACTGCAACCCCCGCCAACAGGATCGCTATATGTGGCTTCTCACGCCGGGCGGCGAGCAGTGCGCCGGCCACGGATCCAACGGCCATGATCGAAGACAGGAGCCCGTACTGGCTCGCTCCGGCATGGAACACGGTGACCGACATGGTGGAGATGAAGATAGGGAAGTTGAGGCCGAACGTGCCGATCAAAAAGAGCATGAGCAGCATGGCTTTCAGGTCGGGCCTCTTCCAGACGTATCGAAAGCCTTCCGCCAGGCTGCCCCGCGTTCGAAGGGCTCTGTCCGTGCGATGAAGTTCATCCACCCGCAGCAGGCTCAGCGAGCAGAGCACCGCGGCAAACGAGGCCGCGTTGATCAGGAAGACCCAACCCGAGCCAACAGCGGCGATGAGAACGCCCGCGATGGCGGGGCCAATCATGCGTGCGGCGTTGAATGATGTGGAATTGAGCCCGACTGCGTTGGAGAGATCCCCCTCGACCACCAACTCAGAAACAAACGTCTGCCGCGCCGGCGAGTCGAATGCGGACACGCAGCCCAACAGAAATGCAAACACATATACGTGCCACAACTGGACTAGCCCGGCAACGGTGAGGAATCCCAATCCCAGCGCCAGTCCGCCCATCGCCCCCTGGGTGGCGAACAGGAGTTTTCGCCGGTCGAGATGATCGGCGGCAAAACCGGTAAGCGGCAACAAGAGAACCTGGGGCCCAAACTGGAGCGACATCACCACCCCGACAGCGGTGGCGTTGTGGTGGGTCAGTTGGGTGAGGACGATCCAATCCTGGGCCGTGCGCTGCATCCACGTGCCCACATTGGACACGAACGCCCCACCGGCCCAAATCCGGTAGTTGAATCCACTCAGCGAACGGAAAGTCCCGTTCATCTGGTGTCTAGGAGCTCGATGATCTCCCCAGTGGTGCCGGTCTCGCCCAAACGGGGAAAGATGCGCGTGATGCTGTTGTGGTGAGCGTCTGCGTTCGTGTCCGTCATGGCGTCTACAGCAAGAGTCACGTGGAAGCCGTACTCGTGCGCATGGCGTGCGGTCGACTCGACCCCGGCGCTGGTAGCGACTCCGGCGATCACCACCTGGGTGACGCCCAAGTCTTTGAGGTGCTTCTCCAGGCCGGTGTTGGTAAACGCTCCCCACGTCCGTTTGGTCACCGCATGGTCGGTCGGTTGCTGGTTCAACTCCGGGACCAGATCGGTCCATCCGGCAGGGAAGTCTCGGCTACTCCGCTTCTGTTCCGCTCGCCCGGGCGCTCCACCGTCAACGTTGACCAGCACCAAAGGCAATCCGTGCCGGCGGAATGCGTCAGCTAACTCGCTTGCGTGTTTCACGACCTCGTTCGTAGGGTGAGCCGTGGGCAAACCGACGATGCCCTTTTGCAAATCGATAACGATCAGCGCTGTCTTCGGATCAAGAGTGGTGACTGGCATGGTGTTTTCCTTCGGCGAGGCGTTTCAGTAGCTCAACCGCGCTCCCAAGTTCTTCTTGCTCCTCTGGCGAAAGCTTGCTTTGGATGGCTCGGAACAGCCAGTCCTCCCTCGCTGCTCGACCCGCCTTGATCCATTCCTGGCAGGCAGCCGTGAGCGTCAGGATGGTTTGCCGGCCGTCCTTTGGATCCGGTGCGCCGCTAACCAGCCCGGCCGCCTCCAAGGCAGAGACGGTAGCCCCCATCGACTGCGGGCGCATACCCTCAGCTCGGGCAAGGCTCGTCACGGTCGCCGGACCCTCACGGTCCAAACGGCTGAGCACTGATGTCTGGGACCAGGTGAGGTCCCCAAAACTGGCCTGTTCTCGCAGCCTCCGCTTTAGTTGACCGATCACAACCCGGAGGTCGCCCGCCAAAGCCAGTGCGTGCGCGTCGTCCATGTCCTCGACGATAGCATATGTGAAGCTAAACTACAAAGTTAACCTTCGTACTATACCCCTTAAGGCGCATAGGGCGCTTAAGGCGCACACTTCCACCCAAACCAATTCTGAGAAAATCGGACACTTCCACCACATCAATCTTTAGTTCGGACAGCCGACGTAAACTGAAATTTGGCACGTCGTCTCTACAACCTCGCGGAATGGTGGCATCTGCTCAGTCTCGATGCACCAACGGTGGCTGCTCTCTGGTCCTGGTTCTTCGTCCGCGCCATGCATCTTCACCTGTCGCTTCTCCAGGCACTCCTTCTCCCGCTTGGCACCTGGTTGCTTTACGTCGCCGACCGCATTCTCGATGGACTCCGCCAGTCCCAGGCCGGCCTGCTTCGGGAACGCCACCATTTTCACGCTCGCCATCGCACCGCCTTTCTCTGGGCAGCCTCATTTCTTGGCATACTTCTGGCTTGGTCTGTCCTCACCTACATGCGTCCTGAGACACTGCGCGACGACTCTTATCTTGCGGTCTTTGCTCTGCTCTATCTCTTCGCGGTTCATCGCGGCGCATCCCGGCTGCCGAAGGAGCTTGCTGTGGCCGTGCTGTTTGCCGCCGCGACCGCCGTCCCCGCCTGGTCTCGCCTCGGTTCAGGGAAACAGCAGCTGGCGCCCGCCATCATCTTCTTTGCGCTGCTTTGCTGGATCAATTGTGTCGGCATCGAGAAATGGGAGGGCGGTACGCTCCACGCGACGACCCGCTGGGCCGGCCTGCACCTGCGTCCGATCGTGACCATGACCGCTCTGTTTTCGCTGGCCGCGGCCCTGCTTGCACCTTCCCCGGGTCTGGCTTCGGTTTATCTGGCGGCAACGGTCAGTAGCGGACTACTTTTTGTCCTCGATGCGCGCAGCTCCCGCTTCTCGCCCCTGCATCTGCGCATCGCCGCGGACGCCGCTCTACTGACCCCGTTGGCCCTATTCCCCTTTGCCCGGTGAGCGTTCGAGACGTCAACTTCGATCGCGTCGCCCGCCCCTATCGCTGGCTTGAGTACCTCAGTTTTGGACCATGGCTCGCCCACTGCCGCAGCGCCCAGCTCGCCCATCTCACCACCGCGCGACGCGCTCTGCTATTGGGAGACGGGGATGGGCGCTTTCTCGCCCGTCTGCTGGCAGTCAATCCCACCGTGACCGCGGATGTCGTCGACTCCAGCCGTTCCATGCTCATGCTCCTCCAACGTCGCCTTCGCAAGTCCGAGGACCGCGAGCGCATTTGCCTGCATCACGCCGATGCATTGACGTGGAATCCCACGGGAACCTACGACCTGATCGTTTCTCATTTCTTCCTCGATTGTTTTTTCCCGCACCAGTTGGAGCAGCTATTCGATTCTGTCCTTCCCCATGCTCTTCCGGGAGCGCAATGGGTCATCTCGGAGTTCGCCATTCCCCGCAATACATTCGCCGCCTGGTTCGCGCGCGGAATCATTGCCGCGCTCTATCGAGCGTTCGGCTGGACTACCGGACTTCGCGTCCGCGCCCTGCCCGATTACGCAGCCCCTCTTCTCCGCCGCGGCTTGGTGCCTCTCCATGACCGCCGCTATCTGGCCGGGCTGTTGTGTTCCCAGCTGTGGACACTACCAACCTCCGTCAGCGTCAGCAAGAATGCTTCGGTACAAATCGAAGGGTGCCCCAGGTCTCGCTTTTGAGACCTGGGATCCCTGCCACAAATCCCCGATGAAAACCCAACCCTCCCCTCTGTCATGAGGAGAAGACTGTCGCTCGCCAGCTTTGCGTTCCCAGCACTCCCTCTCAAAAATGAACTAGAATGCCGCATGCCCTCCCTGCAGTTGCGCTCGCTGATGGTGTTTCCTCTTCTCCTTGCCGCGTCCGCTTGGGGACAGATCTCAGCGGTGTATTCCCCCGATGGAAAGCCGCTCTCGCAGCGGGTCGTGGCCTACTGGATCGACGCCAGTGTCAATACCGATGCCAAGTCTCTGGACGCAAGCGAGATCCTCGAATATCGCAACCCCTCGGAACAACCTGTTTCGACCATCCCTTTTCATCTTTACCTCAACGCTTTCCGTCCCCAATCCACCTTTTCCCGGGAGTCTCATCAGTACGGCACGGATACCTTCTACCGCGACGGGGAGCAAGGTTCCATCGACATCAAAAGCATCTCTGTGGAGGGCTTCGGTGACATCTCAAAGACGATGCGGTTTATCGCTCCCGATGATGGCAATCAAGACGACCACACAGTCATGGAAGTCACCCTTCCCAAACCGCTGGGGCCGCATGAGGTGGTTCGCTTCCAACTCGCGTTTCACGACAAGTTCCCCCTCTCCGTTGCCAGAAATGGATACAAGCGGGACTTCATCATGGGCGGCCAGTGGTTCCCCAAGATTGGCGTTCTTTGGCACGGCGCGTGGAACTGCCATCAGTACCACGCCGATACAGAATTCTTTTCCGACTTCGGCACCTACAACGTCAACCTCACCCTTCCCCAGCGTTATATCGTGGGCGCCAGCGGCATCCAGACAGCCGAACAAGCCAACTCCGATGGCACCAGGACTCTGAGCTTCCGCGGCGAAGATATACACGACTTCGCCTGGGCCGCCTCACCCCACTTTCAGGTCGTCGACGATGTGTTTGTGAACAGTCTCGGCCCGGTGAAGCTGCACGGGCTGATACTTGCATCCCATGGCAACCAGAGCGACCGCTATCTCTCCGTCCTGAAACAGACCATGCAGAAATTCGACGAGTGGTATGGACCTTATCCCTACAAGCAAATCACGTTGATCGATCCCGAACCAAACTCGGCCTTCGGTGGGATGGAGTACCCCACGCTCATCACCGGCGAAACAAGATGGTGGGAGCCGTCGTGGGAGCACCTCGGCGCGGACCTCACGGTGGCCCACGAGTTTGGCCACCAATATTGGTACGGCATGGTCGCCACCAATGAATTTGAAGAACCCTGGCTCGACGAGGGCATCAACAGCTACAGCGAAGGCAAAGTCGCGAATTCGCTCTTCGGTCAGAATACCTCTCTGTTCAACGGGCGTACCGTGTACGCCAGTGACCCCGAGCTTCAACGGTTGTCCTATCTCTCCCATCCCGACGAAGACCCGATCGTGCGCGAGGGCTGGAAATTCATGACCAGCGCGAGTTACGGCGGCATCGTGTATGGCAAAACCGCCACTGCCCTTGACACGCTGGAAGCCGTAGTGGGCGAGCAGACGCTTCGTCAGGCCCTGCGCGTCTACTTCATGCGCTACCGCTTTCAGCATCCCACCGGAAGCGATTTTCTGAATACGTTGCAAGAAGTAGCCGGGCGTAAGGATCTGGAACCCTACCTGGCTCAGGCTTTCAAGGGTACCGAGGTCCTCGACTACTCCGTGGACTCCCTCACATCCGACCCCGTTGAATGGTGGAAGAGCGGCGATGCAGGCGGTCCGTACCACACCAGCGTGGTGGTGCGGAATAAAGGCACATTTCTTTATCCCGTAAAACTCGAAGTGGGATTCGCCGACGGTTCGACCCAGCAAGCTACCTGGGACGGCAACGACCGCTGGGCTCGCTTCTCCTGGGACAAACCCTCCCGGGCTGTGTATGCCCAGGTGGATCCGGATGGAAATGTCCCGCTGGACATTAATTCGTTCAACAATAGTTACACCCTGCAACGGGACCGCACAGCTCGTCTGAAATTGACGAATTACTGGGTTTTCGCCCAGCAGCTTTTGGGACAATGGTTATCGTTCCTGGTTTGAGAAAGCGCGGGGCAAACTAACCGAGTGAGCATGACGAGCCAATTACCACTTTCAGTGCCACCACTGCGCAGGAAGCGCCCTTTCCCCAACCTTCTTGCTCAGGGATTTCAACTTGTCCTGCGCAACTGGCCTTGCGTAGTGTGGGTCTACGCCGTCAATTTGCTCTTTGCTCTACTTGCTGCTGTGCCGTTCGCGACCGGGCTGGGCTCTTACCTTGACCACAGCCTTGCGGCGCAGAAGATTGCCGGCACGATCGACATCGCCTACATCGCGGAGCTGGTTCTCCACGTCCGGGACACCGGCTTTTTTCCCATGGCCATGCACACCGCAGGTTGGGTGGGTCTGTTCCAGGTGCTGGTGCTCTTTTATCTTTTCGCCGGTAGCGTCTTTGTGTTCGTCGCCGCCGAGCCGCCGCGGCTTTCGGTCTTGCTGCGTGGTGGTGTCGCCTACTTCTGGCGCTTTGTGCGCGCCGCACTCCTTGCCGGGGGCAGCTCGGCAATTATCGTGTGCGTTCTACTGGCCATACGGGCCGGGTTGCTGGCTCGAGCCGACGCCGTCTACCTCGGACGACGTATGTTCGTGCTTGCTTCCATCAGCCTCTTCGTCGTTCTGCTCGTCGCCCTGCTTTTGCGTCTCTGGTGGGATCTGGTTGAGGTCTACATCGTACGCAACGCCATGGACGGCGAGCGTAGGGTCCACCTCGCGCTGGCGCCGGCGTTTCGTCTGCTCTTTCGGCATTTCTTCCGTGTCTTCGGCAGCTTCCTGCTCACCGGGATAGCCGGCGTAACCGTTCTCGCGTTGTGTCTCGCCCTGTGGAAAGCATTGCCCGAGCACCAGGTATGGATGGCTGTTCTCGTGACCCAGCTTGGGCTATTTCTGCTGCTTGCCAGTCGCTTTTGGCAACGCGGGCTTGAGGCTACGCTGGTCATGGCTGTAGATCCGCCCATGGTGGTCACCGAAGAGCTGATGCTGGAGGAGCCGCTGACCACGGACGTGATCGCTGCCATGGAGGATTTGCCTGTTGCCCCTCTCGTTGGCGTTCCGGCGGGGCTGTCCGAACCCACGCTGCGCGATCTGGTAGCCAAGCTGCAGACCGAGCCCTGGGCCAATCCGGAAGGTCTTCCTGCGCTGCCGCCACGACCGTTTCCCGAATCTGGAGCCACGTCCCCGCCGCCGCCACCCAAGCCGGCGGAAGTCCATGATCCCTCCGTGTCGCTCCTCGACCGGCACGAAACGAAATTCCCGCTAGGCGGCGTCAGTCCCGAAATAGAAGCTGTTCCAGCGACCTCCGGCGAGAGCGAAAAGGTCGCCCCGGAAGAACCGCCTCCACCGGACAAAATTCCTCACTCAGAAAAGAAGCCCTTGCCCTAACCGGCTGCATCAACCCACTTTATCTGAAGGGTACGGCCTTCAGGCCGTACATAACTGCTGTGTAATGAACCCGGCTTTAGCCGCTGAGGGCAGCTACTCCTCTTTCAACCCGTGTTTTTCCGCAGTCTGCGTGAGAACGCACTTTTTGAAGGGTACGGCCTTTAGGCCGTACATTTAACCGTCAAGATGAACCGGCTTCAGCCGCCGAGGGCTGCTTAAGCGACCACAAGAAGTGCCCTCAGGGGCTAAAGCCCGTCCTACATCGCATCGTGAATGTACGGGCTGAAGCCCGTACCCTTCAAAGAGTAGGTTCTCACGCAGACTCTTTAGGCCCTGAGGTGCGCATGTTAAACGGCCGCTAGGCAACCGTCCACCGTCTGCAGCACTTCCAACCGGAATGAGTTCACTAGATCCTGACGTTTTCCCTCAGCCGGGCCCCGATCCCGCTCGAGACCCCGACCCAGTGCCTCTTCCGCCGCCCGATCCCGATCCCGGGCTCCCTTTGGATCCACTCCCTACACCCGCACCTGTCTTCTGAACAAGCCTTCTCTTACCCCTGGGGAATTGTTACAATCTCATGAATTGAAAGAACTCACGTCCCAGCTGCCCTCGCGTGAGAAGAGAAGTCTCATCCCATGAACCTTTACATCCTTCGTCATGCCAGCGCCGGTGTGCGCCGCGCAGACCCTGTTGTTGACGTCAAGCGGCCCCTCGATAAGGAAGGCAAGGAACAGTGCTTGCTGATCGCCAGATACCTGAACGCCTTGAGGGTCCAGTTTGACCTGGTCATCTCGAGCCCGCTCAAGCGTGCACTGCAAACCGCCTCGCTGGTGGGTACGGAAGTTGCCTACGACAGCAAGATCCAAATATCGGACGTGCTTTCGCCATCGGGTACGGTGGCGGGCTTCCAGGCTTTGGTGACCACGCTCTCGGCATATGACAACGTTTTGGTGGTGGGCCACAACCCCAATCTGCCCGAATTTCTGGGCTCGCTCATCTGTGCCCCCAGACCCGCCAGCATGCGGATGCGCAAGGGCGCGATTGCGCGCGTCGACTGCACCCGGCGGCCGGGACAATTGATTTCCCTGCTGGATTCGCGGATGCTGCGGCAGATTTACGCCAGTGCCGCAAAAAGCTCGCGCCGGAAAACTTCGCGGAAGTAGTCGCCTTCTTTGCGCAGCGACCAGAGTTCCAACTCTGCCCCGGTCCGGCCCGGGCTCAGCTCCATCAGCACCCGCTTGGGATACACACGCAGCGTCACCTTGAGCACGTCGCTCGCCCGGTCCTGGTTCAGTGCGACTGCCAGCCGCAGCAGCACAACTGCCCGCTGCACACGACTGAATTCTTCTGGAGGAATAGGCCGCATCGTGCGGTCCGCCGGGTCGGGACGAGACTTGCCCAGGTAGCGCGCGATGGCTGACATAATGGCCCTTTGCTGCGGGGTGAACCCGAATAGCTCAGAGTTGGCGATGATGTACTGCGCATGACGGTGGTGGCCCTGGTAGTTCATGAATTTGCCCACGTCACGCATCATGGCCGCTGCCTCCAGCCAGGAGCCGTATTCCGGGGGCAGCTCGTGCACCGACTGCATATCGCGAAACAGCTGCAGCGCGTGTTGCCGCACGGCGTCAGCCTGCCTGGGGTCAACGCCATAGCGTTTGCAGGTCACCAGCACTCCCTGCCAGCGCTCCCGTTCGAACACCTGGTGAGCCGTAGTTTTGGCATCCTGTTCGGCCAGCATCTGGTCCAGGATCCCGTCCCGCAAGCCAAGCTCTGAGTAAATGAATCCGGGCAGAGCGAAACGTTCCAGCAGCTCGGCGTAGACGTGAGCGCCGGCGACCACGATCTCGGTTCGCCTGGGTCCAATCCCCGGGATACTGCTGCGTTGGGCGCTGTTCATGCCCGTCAGCTTGGTGGTCAGCCGGCGCACATTCTTCGTATCCGCCACCGGCTTGCGCCGGGCTCGGCCGTTCCTGGCCGATGTTTTGCGCATTGCCTGGCTGGCCTGCGTCAGGGCAGCCGCGGTGCCCGACGTAGCAATCACCAGTGAGACCCGCAACGCACCGAAACGCCGCTCCGCCTTGCGTAGCTCGCGCACAATAAATTGCTTCAGCCGGGCGAGCTCTTCCTCTGTGGGAGGGTCGCTGGGAAGGAATTCCTTGGTCAGGCGGACCGCGCCCAGCGGCAGGCTCACCGTTTCCTGGATGCGCTTGCGGTCGGAGAGCGTGATCTCGCAACTGCCGCCGCCCACGTCGACCAGCAGGCACCTGCCCTGGGTGCCCGGTTCGCCCATCACCCCACGGTGGATCAGCCGTGCCTCTTCCAGGCCGGAGATGATCTCTACTTCCCAACCGGTCTCGGACTTGACCCAGGCCAGAAAAGCCTGCGCATTGCGCGCATCGCGCAACGCGGAGGTGGCAACCGCGCGCACCTGGTCTGCGCCGTGCAGCTTGACCGCGCGATAAAAGCGCTTGAGCGCCATCAATGTCCCCGCCATCGCCTCGGGAGAGACCACGCCGGTTTCAAACACGCTCGCTCCCAACCGCGTCACTTCGCGGTCCTCGAAGAGCACTTTCAGCTGGTGTTGTTGGACTCGCGCGATTTTTAATCGGCAGGAGTTGGAACCAATGTCAATCGCCGCGTACGTCTGCATCGTCTAGGGGAGTTCACTTCAAGATACACCACTTCCGCTTAC
>Ga0302325_10035314_pt1 | contig 10216 bp, 6 predicted proteins | sample Palsa_T0_2_FD_201948 | JGI IMG/M metagenome (GOLD analysis project Ga0302325, IMG submission 201948) | Peat permafrost microbial communities from Stordalen Mire near Abisko, Sweden - Palsa_T0_2 | ecosystem: Environmental > Terrestrial > Soil > Palsa > Peat permafrost | place: Sweden: Abisko...
ATCGACGGCAGGACGTTCTGGACCTTGCCCAGGTACACGTTGCCGACGAACGACTGGTGGCTCGACTTGTCCACATAGTGCTCGACCAGCACGCCGTCTTCGAGCACCGCGATCTGGGTCCGCTCGCCCCGCTGACGGACCACCATGACCCGGTCGACCGCCTCGCGCCGGGCCAGGAACTCGGATTCGGTGATGACCGGCGGCCGGCGCCGCCCGGACTCGCGGCCCTCCCGGCGGCGCTGCCGCTTCGCCTCCAGCCGCGTCGAGCCGCGGACGGACTGCACGTCGTTGGACGGGCCCGAGTCATCCGACCCGTGCTGACGCGGCGGACGCACGTGCACCACGGTGTTGGGCGGGTCGTCCGGGGTCGGCTGGTCGCCGTCGGCCGACGAGCCCCGGCGCCGCTTGCGCCGGCGGCGCCTGGTGCCACCGGGCCCGTCATCGCCGTCCTGGCCATCGCCGTCCATGTCGGCATCACCGTCCGCGCCGCCATCGGACCTGGCGTCCGACTCGGCCGGCCGCTGCCTGCCCCCGCGGGCCGGGCCGTCGTCGGCGCTGCCGCCGTCCGCGGCCGCATCGTCGGCCCCAGGTGTATCGCCGTCACCACGGGTCCGGGACCGGCCGCCCCGCCGCCTGCGCCGCCGGCCGGACGCGTCGGTCTCGGCGTCCAGGTCGTCGGCCGCGGCCGGAGCGGGGCCCGCCGCCTGGTGGTCCGGAGGCGGCGCGTCGGCCGCCGGCGCGGGCTGGCCTTCGCCGCCCGCGTCACCCTTGCCCCGGGTGGTCCTGCGCCGCGACGAGCCGGCCCGGTCACGGGCGGGGCCGTCCGGCTCGCCGCCATCGCTGTCGTCACGCTGCCGGTCGCCACCGGCGGGCTCGCCCGCCGCCGGCGGCTGGAAGATCACCGGCGGGGGCTGGAAAGTCGCGGCGGGCACCGCGGCCGGCGCAGCCGTGGTGGTCGGAGCCGCCGTGACCGGGACCGCGATGGACGGAGCCATAGCGGCCGGGACCGCGCCCCGCCGGCCCGCCGAGGCCACAGCCGGTTCTCCGGCCACGGCCGCGATAGGTACCTGAGTCACGGGGGGCGGCCCCGCAGCCGCACTCGGCGGCTGAGCCGCGGCCGGCACCCCGGCCGCCGCGTTGGACGCCTGAGCCACGGCGGGCGGCACCGCGATCGCCGCGGCCGGCGCGGCGGTCTCAGCAGCCGGCGGCCCGGCCGAAGTGGCTGGCTCCGCGGCCGGCGGGCCGGCCGCCCGGGTGACGGCGCGGCGGGTCCGCGTAGCCTTGCGCGCCGCCGGAGCGGCCGCGCTTTCAGCGTCCGCGGCCCGCTGGGCGCCGGTTTCCGGGCTCACCGGCGCCGCGGCCCCAGACTGGGGTCCGTTGCCTGCCGGGAACTCGGTGCCTGCTGGCGCTACGCCAGCAGGATCGGTGCTCCCGTTATTTTCACTGCTGTTCTCTCTGTCGTTCAGCTCGGTCTCGAGCATCCGGGTAGTCTCCCGTCAGGCTCCCGGGCGCGTGGGTCCGCAAGGAACCCGCCGCTCCGCGCAGGAGCTGGTCGTACGCGCTCGCTGGGAGGGTGGCCGTCTCGTGGACGGCTGGCGCCCCCGGGCGCGTTGTCTCCATCTGTCCCTGTGCCATCTGTCCCTGTGCCGCGCCGCGCACATGCGCTGCGGCTGCCGCCAGGTGGGACTCTGCCGCCTCCGAAGGCGTCGCCCCGGAAGGCGTCTCCTCAGAAGACACAGCCGTCCCAGTGGGTCCGGCGGGCATGTCAGGCCCGCCAGTCCCGGCAGCGGCAGCCATAGCGGCAAGCGTCCCCTGGGCCAGCCTGGTCACCAACGGTGGTGACGACGGCGCCAGAGCAGCCACGTGGCGAAGTGCTGCCAAAATGTCGTCGGGTCGGACGGCAGGTGTCACGTGCCGAACAACCATTCGAAGTATCGCATACCCGGCGTTCCGCTCGTCGGCGGCACGCCGGTCAGTCTCCATGGTGACCACCGCGGCGCGGGCGTCCATGCGCCTGATTCCCTTGCCGGTCCGGCGCTCAACTTCCAGAGTGCCGGCCGCCAGGAATGCCTCGACGGCCGAGGCCGCCTGCTGCGGCCCGACTCCAGGGAGGACGACCTGCCACTGTGACGCCTCCAACGCGGTGGCACCCAGTGACGCGGCTTCCTCGGTCACCTCGATCACATCAATCCCGTCCGGCAGGGCCGCGTCGAGCCCGTCCCGCACGTCGGCCACGGCGCGCGCGTCCGTAAGCGAAAGCTCGAGGTACTCAGCCTCACTCGCAGTCCCCGTCGGGGCCGCGCCAGCGTACGAGATCTTCGGATGCGGCGTGAATCCGGCTGAGTAGGCGATGGGCAAACCTGCCCTCCGTACTCCCCGTTCAACGGCCCGCGCGATATCCCGGTGACTGGCGAAACGCATCCTGCCTCTTTTAGCGTACCGGACAAGAAGACGCTGGACGACGGGCGGTGGCGCGGCCTGCCCGGCTGGCCGGGGCGGAGTGGGACGCGTCATCTAGCCGTCAAGCCCCTGGGCGGGCGCCGCATTGGCCGGCCTCACCGGGGCTGGCGCGCCCGGGGCGGCCGCCGCCGCGGCCGGTGACCGAGCGCCGGCGATGCTGAGCGGAAGCAGCTTGACGCCGGTGGGCCCGGTCTGGATCTCGGTGCCCATGGTGGGGCAAACCCCGCAGTCATAACACGGCGTCCAGCGGCAATCTTCCACCTCGGCCGCCCCGGCCGGGTCGATGGCATCCTGCCAGTCCTGCCAGAGCCAGTCACGGTCCAGCCCAGCGTCCAGGTGGTCCCACGGCAGCACTTCGCTGTACTCGCGTTCCCGGGTGGTGTACCAGTCGAGGTCCACGCCGTCGGCGGCCAGGGCCTCGGCCGCGCAGCGGGTCCACCGGTCGAAGGAGAAGTGCTCGCTCCACCCGTCGAAGCGCGCCCCGTCCAGCCACGCCGCCTTGATCACCTTGGCGATGCGGCGATCACCCCGGGACAGCATGCCCTCGATGATGGACGGCTTCCCGTCGTGGTAGCGGAATCCCACCGCCTTGCCGTACGCCGGGTCGGCCCGGAGCGCGCCGCCGAGCTGGCGCAGCCGGCTGTCCACCGTCTCGTAGTCGCACTGGGCCGCCCACTGGAACGGCGTGTGCGGCTTGGGCACGAAGCCGCCGATCGACACCGTGCACCGGATGTCGTGCCGCCCGCTCGCCGTCCGGCCGGCCTTGATCACCCGCCCGGCGAGCCGGGCGATGGCCAGCACGTCCTCGTCGGTCTCGGTGGGCAGGCCGCACATGAAGTACAGCTTCACCTGCCGCCAGCCGCTGGCGTACGCCGTGGTGACGGTCCGGATCAGGTCTTCCTCGGTGACCATCTTGTTGATCACCTTGCGGATCCGCTCCGACCCGCCCTCCGGGGCGAACGTCAGCCCGGACCGGCGGCCGTTGCGGCTCAGCTCGTCAGCGAGCGTCACGTTGAACGCGTCCACCCTGGTCGAGGGCAGCGACAGGCCGATGTTGGTGCCGTCGTAGCGGTCGGCCAGGCCGGTGGCGATCTCGTTGATCTCGCTGTGGTCGGCGCTGGACAGCGAGAGCAGCCCGACCTCGTCGAGCCCGCTCGCGTTCAGCCCGCGCTCGACCATGTCGCCGATCGTGGTGATGCTGCGCTCGCGGACCGGCCGGGTGATCATCCCGGCCTGGCAGAACCGGCAGCCCCGGGTGCAGCCGCGGAAGATCTCCACGCTGAACCGCTCGTGCACCGACTCGGCCACCGGCACCAGCGGCTTGCTCGGGTACGGCCAGGCGTCCAGGTCCATCACGGTGTGCTTGGCCACGCTGTAGGGGGCCTCGGAGCGGTTCGGCGCGACCCGCATGATCCGGCCGTCGGGCAGGTACTCGACGTCATAGAAGCGCGGCACGTATACCCCGCCGTCGGCCGCGAGCACCGCCAGCAGGCCGTCCCGGCCGCCCGGCCGCCCGGCCCGCTTCCACCCCCTGATCAGCTCCGAGATGGCCAGGGCGGCCTGCTCTCCGTCGCCAAGCACCGCCCCGTCGATGAACTCGGCGATGGGCTCCGGGTTGAACGCCGCGTGCCCGCCCGCCAGCACGACGGGGTCATCGTCGCCCCGGTCGGCGGCGGCCAGCGGGATGCCGGCCAGGTCGAGCGCGGTGAGCAGGTTCGTGTAGCCGAGTTCAGTCGCGAAGCTGACACCGAGCACGTCGAACGCCCGGACCGGCCGGTGCGCGTCCACCGTGAACTGAGGAATCCGGTGCTCCCGCATCAAGGCCTCGAGATCGGGCCAGACGCTGTAGGTGCGCTCCGCGAGCACGCCCTCGGATTCGTTAAGTACCTCGTAGAGGATCTGGATTCCCTGGTTGGGCAGGCCGATCTCATAGGCATCCGGGTACATCAGCGCCCAGCGGACCTCCGCGGCGTCCCAGTCGCTCACGACCGAGTTCAGCTCGCCGCCCACGTACTGGACCGGCTTGCGCACCAGCGGGAGCAGCGGCTCAAGCCGGGGGTAGACCGATTCCACAGGCATCCCCACAGACTACTTGCGGTTAGCCCGGCCCGCGCTACGGCCGTCTCACCCGGCCGCACTTCCATGATCACGGAATCTTTTTCGCGCATACGGCCCAAAATCTTCCGTGATCATGAAAACCCCCGCCGCCGGGGGGCTAGTCGAAGACGCTGTGGCGGCGGTGGACGGCCTGGAGCACGCCGATGGCGATCATGTCGGCGAACATGGCGGAGCCGCCGTAGGAGACGAACGGCAGCGGCAGCCCGGTGACCGGCATGATCCCGATGGTCATGCCGATGTTGATGAAGGCCTGGAGGGCGAACCAGATCGCGATGCCCGACGCCACCAGCAGGCCGAACTGGTCGTCGGCGCGGACGGCGATGCGCAGCGAGCGGATCAGCAGCAGCGCGATCAGGGCGATGATCGTGATCGTGCCGGCGAAGCCCAGTTCCTCCCCGGCCACCGCGAAGATGAAGTCGGTGTGCTGCTCCGGCACGAAGTTGCCGGCCACCAGCGAGCCGTGGAACAGCCCCTGGCCGAACACGCCCCCCGAGCCAATCGCGATCTTCGCCTGCGCGGCGCTGTAGCCGGTGCCCCGCGGGTCGGCCGACGGGTTGATGAAGGCGGTCAGCCGCTGCACCTGGTAGGGCTTGAGCAGGTGCAGGCTCCAGGTCACCAGGCCGGCCAGCGCGGTGATGGCGCCGAGGCCAGCCAGCCAGCGCAGCCTGATCCCGGACAGCGCGATCAGGCCGACCAGCACCGCGACCATCAGGATCAAGACTCCCAGGTCGGGCTCGGCGATGACGAGGGCGAGCGGCAGCGCCCCGCAGGCCAGCGCGGCCGCGAGATCCCGCGGCCGCGGCACCCGGTCCCCGTCGCGCAGCTCACTGAGGATCAAGGCGACCATCAGGATGAGCGTGACCTTGGCGAACTCCGACGGCTCGGCCTGGAAACCGCCGGGCAGCGCGATCCAGGAATGCGCGCCGTTGACGGTGCTGCCCACCGGGCTGAGCACCACCAGCAGCCCGATCGAGGTGATGGCGTACGCCACCGGCGCGTAGATGCGCAGCATCCGGTAGTCGACCGCGCTGACGGCCACCATCAGGATCAGGCCGATGGCGATGTTGAGCAGCTGCTTCTTCAGGTACGTCTGGGGATCCCCGCCCGCCCGGGACAGCCCGTGCTCGGTGGCCGACCAGACCAGCAGCGTGCCGAACAGGCTGAGCCCGAGCACCGGGACCAGCAGCATCCAGTCGAGACGGCGCAGCAGGGAATCCCGGGCCAGCGCGCGCCCCCACAGGGACCTGGGCCGCATCGTGCCGCCGGAGCGCAGGCTGCCGGGCCGCGGGCCGCCATAGCCGGGCCTGGGCGGCTGCATGGGCCCCAGCCGGCCGTACGCGGAGCCGGGCCCCCCGGCCCGGCCGGCCCAGCTCCGCCAGCCCGCGCTCATGACGACCCCTTGTACCCGGCCGGCGCGGTGACCTGGCCGTTCGCGGAAATCGCGGGCAGCACCTGGGGCGCCGCGCCGCGCGGGAAGGTGGCCTGGTGGCCCTCCAGCCCGTAGATGTCGTCCCAGATCTGGCGGACCGCGGGCGCGGCCACGTCGGCACCGTAGTTCGAGTCGGGGATCATGACGACCACCACGTACTTCGGGTCATGGCACGGCGCGAAAGACGCGAAGACCGAGGTGACCGAGCTGTTGAAGACCTCCGCGGTACCGGTCTTCCCGGCCACGCACACCGAGCTGAGCGGGAACCCGCTGAACGCGCCGGCCGCGGTGCCCTGGGTCACCACGCCGGCCAGCGCGTCCCTGATGTAGGCCAGGGTGCCCGAGGCGACCGGCAGGTGCCTGACCACCGGCGGGTTGATCTTCTGCATCACCCGGCCGGAAGGGCTGACGAGCGCCTCGCCGATCCGTGGGCTGTACAGCGTGCCCCCGTTGGCCAGCGCGGCGTACGCGTCGGCCAGCTGCAGCGGGGTGACCGTCACGTAGCCCTGGCCGATGGCGGCGATGGCCGCCTGGCCGGGCTCCCACACATTGCCATAACGGCAGTCCTGGTATTCGATCTGCTGCACGTAGGAGCCGTTCGCTCTGCCGTTTTTGCACCAGTTCTGGCCGGTATGGGCGTTGTCTTTCCAGAGGTAGTACAGCCATTCGCGGGTCGGCACGCTGCCGGTGCTCTGCTCCGGCAGGTCGACCCCGGGGGCCTGGCCGAACCCCCAGCTCAGCTCCATCTTCTGCATCTCCTGAACCGGGGCCTTGGCGCTGGTGACGTCGTTGTCGCCCGGGTGGTCGGCCTGGTAGATGTCGTAGGCGAGGTCGTAGAAGACCGTGTCGCAGGAGACGATCAGGGCCTCGCTCAGGCTCATCTGGCCCAGGTTCGGCGCACCGTCGTTGGCGAACGACCGCCCCCCGATGTCGGAGGTGGCTGGGCAGTCGTAGGTGTCGTCGAGGCTGTAGCCGGCCGCCACGGCCGCGGCCGTGGAGGTCACCTTGAAGGTGGAGCCCGGCGCGTACTCGCCCTGGGTGACCCGGTTCAGGATGGGCTCGCTGTCGGCCGAGCCGAAGAGCGCCTGGTACTGGGCCTGCGTGATGCCGCCATTCCAGATGCTCGGGTTGTAGGCCGGGGCACTGGCCATCGCCACCACCCGGCCGGTGGTGGTCAGCACGACCGCCGCCCCCGTGGTGGCATCGGGGTTGCCCTCGGCCTGCGCCACGGCGATCGAGTGGGCCAGGACGCTCTGCACCTCGCCCTGCAGCTTGGCGTTGATGCTGGTCACGAGGTCATCGCCGGCCCTGGCCGGGGTGGTCTTGACGGTGCCGAGTTCCTGGCCGGCGCTGTTCACCGAGAGCACCTCGGTACCGGGCGTGCCCTCCAGCTGGGTGTTGTACTCCTCCTCCAGCCCGGCCTGGCCCACCAGGTCCTCACCGGCGAAGCCAGTGCTGGGCAGCTTCTCCTGCTTCATCTCCGGCCCGGTGATGGGGCCCAGGTAGCCGAGGGTCTGGGCCGGGTTGGCCCCATCCGGCTGCGGGTAGCTGGCCACCGGTTCCACGCCCGCGGTGACCGCGGGGAAGTCCTTGTGGTCCTGCATGATCTGCACCGCGACCGCGTCGGACACGTTCTGGTCGACGGGGATCGGCTGATAGGGCGAGCCCTGCCAGCAGGGCTGCGGCACCTTGGCCGTGCACAGCCGCACCTTCTCGGTGAGCAGCTGGTCGGACATGCCGAGCAGCGTGGCCAGCCGGCGCAGGACGGCGGCTCCCCCGGCGGGCTGCTGCGACAGCTGCGGCGCGCTCACCGACACCACCAGCGCGGTGCGGTTGCTGACCAGGGCATTGCCGACGTCGTCGAGGATCTGGCCGCGGACCGAGGGGACGATGACCTTCCTGGTCTGGTCCTGGGCGGCCAGGTTGACATAGGACGGGCCGGTCATCACCTGCAGGTACCACAGCCGGCCGCCGAGTGCGATGAGCAGTGCCGCCACCACCACGTACAGCACCATCAGGCGTCGCCGCGACGCCGTGATCATGACAATCCCCCCGTCCGCCTGCTGCCGATCCGCCAGACCCTCGACCGGCGGCCGAACCTGGCCCGCCCCCGGCCGCCGAGCCCGCGCGGGGCCTTGGTCCGCAACGCCTTGCGCCGGCTGGGCTGGCGCCGGAAGCGCGGCTTCGCGCTCTTTCCATATCCAGATCGAAATCCGCTACCCAACGCTGGTCCGCCCCCGCTCAGCGAGCTCCCCCCGGGGCCGCTACGGCGCAGCGCACTGCCCCGCGGCGCCCGGCCCCCCCGCTCCCTTCCACCCAGCCCCTTGCCGCCCAGCCCCCGGCCGCCCAGCCCCTTGCCACCCAGGCCCTTGCCGGGCCGCCGTTTGCCGCCCAGCCGCAGGTGGACCGGGCGGACCGGGCGGGCCTTGGCCGCGGGACTGGTACGGGCCGAGCCGCCGCGGCTGTTACCGAACCGCATGTGCACCGGGCGGGCCGCGAACGTCCTGGTCACCGCGTCACCGCGGGCCGATCCGGGCTGCCCGCCGCGCAACCGCAGGTGCAGCGGCCGCGCCGGGAGTACCTGGCCGGCCGCGCGGCCGGCCAGCTGGCCGGCGCCGCCGATCCAGCCGTCGCCATGCCGCGAGGCGCCCGCCCGCAGCCGGGGGCTTCGCCCCGTCCCGGTATCCCGGACGGTTCCGGCTGGCACCCCGGCCGGGCCGGGTACCCCGCCGCCGTAGGCCAGCGCGCCTCCGGACGCCCAGCCCCCGACCGCGACCACCGCGTACAGCACGAACGGGCACACCAGGAGGTCGTAGCCGACCGAGACGGGGAGCACCTGGCGTATCGCGGGCCAGCTGACGCCTGGATCGCCGAACACCATCCCGACCGCCGCGAACAGCGCCTCGCCGCCCGCGGCGCACAGGGCCAGCGCACCCAGCGGCAGCCAGCTGGCCCGGCCCAGGTCGCTGCTCAGCCGGCCTGCGGCGTACCCGGCCAGGCAGAACACCAGTGCGGACTGGCCCACCAGGTGGCTGGCGGGCGGCGCGATATCGAGCGCCAGGCCCGCGAAGAAGCCGGTCAGCATGCCCTGCGTCGGGCCTCCGGTCAGCGCGATGGCGACGACCAGGATCAAGACGAGATCGGGGGCCGCGCCCCCCGGCAGCGACAGGGTGTTGAGCACGGTCAGCTGGATCAGGATGGCGGCCAGCGACGCGACGGCCAGCAGCGCGGTCCGGCGCACCTCAGCCCCCCGATCCGGTCGTGGCCGTGGGGGTGGCCGTGGCGCTGCGGGTGGCGGCGGGGGTGCGGGCAGGCGAGGGAGCGGGCTTGGGCGGCAGCACCGAGTCCCGGGGATTGGTCCGGGGCGGCGCCACCACCACGCCCACCACGCCCAGGCTGGCCACGTTCACGAACGGCCGGACCAGCGCCTGGCTCATCAGCGAGCTCCCGGCCGCCTCCACCCGGGTGATCACGCCGACCGGGACGCCGGCCACGTACGGCCGGCCCGACGCGGAGCCGAAGGTGACCAGCTGCTCTCCCGGGCGGAGCTGGGCGCTGGCGCTGAACACCTCCAGGCGCAGGAGCCCGCCGCTGGAGATGGCCTTGCCGGTGCCGGTCACCGCGCCGATGAGCCCGGTACCCGCCAGCCGCACGCCCACGGTCGCGCTGGCGTCCGTGGTCAGCAGGACCGTCGCGGTCCGGGTGCTCACCGTGGTGACCGTGCCGACCAGCCCCGAGCCGTTCAGCACGGTCTCGTTCGGCTTGATGCCGTCCTGCCGGCCGATGTCGATGGTGATCATGTCCGCGTAGGCCGGCCCGGCCGCGATCACGTTGGCGGCCACGATCCGGTATCCGCCCCGCCCGGCCAGCTGCAGCAGGCTTTCCAGCTGGGCCGACTGGGCCCGGCTCAGCCGCTCCTGGCTGAGCTCGGCTCGGAGCTGGGTGACCTGGCGCTGCAGCGAGGCCACCTCGGCCGACGACCCCGACCCGCCGGCCAGCCGCCTGACCGGCCCGGTGACCAGGCTGACCGCGCCTTCGGCGGACCCGAAGACCGAGCTGCCGAACGAGTTGAGGCCGCTCAGCGGCGAGGCGGCACCGTCACGGTAGTCCAGCGTGATCAGCACCAGCGCGGCCGCCAGGAGCACACCCAGAACCAGCCGGGTCCGACGGGTGTCGTGCACCGGTTCTCCTCATCCTTGCCGCAGTTGC
>Ga0302325_10035315_pt1 | contig 10216 bp, 10 predicted proteins | sample Palsa_T0_2_FD_201948 | JGI IMG/M metagenome (GOLD analysis project Ga0302325, IMG submission 201948) | Peat permafrost microbial communities from Stordalen Mire near Abisko, Sweden - Palsa_T0_2 | ecosystem: Environmental > Terrestrial > Soil > Palsa > Peat permafrost | place: Sweden: Abisko...
CAGCGCGGCGACGTCCTCGGCGGTGACGTCGTGCAGACGAACTCCCGTGACTCGCTTGCGTAGCTCGGGGGTGGGGGTGAGGGTCGAGACGAACTTCTCGGATCCCGCCACGGGGTGCGGTGTCATAGAGGTGCTCCTGCTCAATAGGTGATGGAGAGGTTGCCGAGCCGGTCGACGAGGACGTGGCAGCCGGCCGGTACCGCGACGGTCGTGGTAGGTGCCTCGATCACGGCGGGGCCTTCGAAGCTGTCGCCAGCGCCCAGGTCCAGGTAGCTGTAAATCGGGGTGTCCTCCCAGCGGCGCTGGACGTCGAGGAAGACCTGGCGGGTGCCGCGTGGCTGCGGCGAGCCGGAGCCGGCGTCGACCGTCGGCAGCTCGGGGCGAATGGGCAGCTGACCAACGGCGCGCACGCGGTAGGTGATCAGCTGGATGCCCGCGTCCGGGAAGCCGGCCCCCTTGCCGAAGCGCAGCTCATAGCGCTCCTCGAAGGACTTGCCGAGCATCGAGACGTCCTCGGCGGAGAGCGCCCCGCCCCCAACAGGGGCCGAAACCTCTGCTAGTTGCATGGTGTAGCGCAGGTCGGCCTCGCGCTCGAACCTCACGGCGGAGAAGTCCAGTTCCTGGGCGGCGAGCCGCTCGTGGAGGCTTGCCTCTAGCCGTTCGAATGTCTCGGTCAGCCGACCGGCGTCGATCGGCATGTTGTCGGGTTGGGAATGCTCGGCTGTGAGCACAATGTCGGAGGCCGCGAGGCCGAACGCGGAAAATACGGCGGCGGTTGCGCCGAGCGGGACGACGACCTCCTTGACGCCAAGGTCCGAGGAGTAGCTGGCGCAGTGCATCGGCCCGGCACCGCCGAAGGCGTAGACGACGAAGTCGCGCGGGTCCTGACCGCTGTTGACGACCACCTTGCGGACCAGATCGGTGGTCTGAGCGTTCTGGATGGCGTAGATCGCCGCGGCGGCCTCGTCGACGGTGAGGCCGAGGGGTTCGGCGACACGCTGGCGGATCGCATCCTCGGCGAGGCTGCGCGACAGCTTCTTGCGGCCGCCGAGGAAGTAGTCGGGGTTGATGATGCCCAGCACCAGGTCGGCGTCGGCGACGGTCGGTTCGGTCCCCCCCTCCTCGTAGCAGGCGGGACCCGGGAAAGCGCCCGCGCTGCGGGGTCCGACCTTCAGGTTCCCGCCGGCGTCGACCCAAGCGATCGCGCCGCCGCCGGCGCCGATGGTGTGGACGTCGACCATCGAGGAACTGATTGTGTACTGGTTCAGCACGGTGCTGGTGGTGGTCACGGCCTCGCCGTCGAGCACCAAGCCGACCAGGAACGTCGTACCGCCCATGTCCGTGGAGATGATGTTGTCGTGGCCCAGCGCGCTCGCCAGCTCCTGGCAGCCGACGATCCCACCGGTGAGGACCGAGCCGATGGTGCTGATCGCATTGGCCGGAGCGTTGGCCGCGGTGACGCAGCCACCGCTGCCCTGCATGACCAGCAGCGAACCGGTGAAGCCGCGTGCCCGCAGCGAGTCCTCCAAGGGCGCGAGGTACGCGCGCAGTCGCGGACCGACCTGGGTGTTCATGATCGTGGTGACGCTGCGGGCGTACTCCCGGATGCGGGGGCTTACCTCGCTGCTGAGCGCAACATAGAGATCGGGCGCCTCTTCGTGGATGATCTCGCGGATCCGCTGCTCATGGGTCGGGTCGACGAAGGACCACAACAGCGAGACCGCGATCGCCTCGACGCCGTCGGCGAGTAGCTCGCGCACCTCACGCCGTGCACCGTCTTCGTCGAGGGCGACGATCTCGGCACCTTTGTAATCAGTGCGCTCGTCGATCTCCCGCACCCTGCTCCGCGGCAGGAGCGGGGCCGGCTTGTTGGTCGCCGACATGTTCTGGATCTCCTCGTTGCCCAGTCCGGCGTAGCGACCCTCCACGTTCATGATCGATATCGAGTCCGCGTGGCCACGGGTCGTCAAGAACCCGACCCCGGCGACGTCGCCGGTGACGAGCGAGTTCAGCGTCGAGGTCGTGCCATGAACGATGTAGCGGGTCTCCGCGAGCAACTCGCCAGTCGAGACGTCCATCGTCCGGGCGAGCTCGTCAATCGCAGCGAGGAATCCGTGGGCGAAGTCCGGGGGCGTAGACGACGCCTTGGCGCTGGCGATGCGGCCGTCCTCGTCCGCAGCGAACGCGTCGGTGAACGTTCCTCCGGTGTCGACACCGATGACGAAGCTCATTGAGGGTCCCTCCTGTGTGATGGCGGTTATACGCCGTGCTGAACGTATGAACGGGCTCTTCTGTTGTCGAGAGCGACGTTCTGCAAAACAGAATTCTCGACCTTCGACCACTCGACTGGGCCCCAGCGGAGCGCGTTTCGAAGCCGGAGCATGAGCGCCTGTGCGCCCAGTGACGCACCGCCGGTTAGGACGCCGTCGTCCAGATAGAGGACCACGAGGCCACCGTCTGCCAGGTCGAGCGCGAGCTCCTGGGAACCGGCAATTCCGGTCGATTGCAGGTGGGTGGCGTACTGGTCGGACCAGACGTACGGCAGCACACCGCAGCCGTCGCTGCGGGATCGGCCGGCCAGAAGCCGGGCGACGTATCCTGCCTGGTCCACGGCGCTGGTCCAGTGCTCGAGCCGCATTCTGCGGCCGTAGAGCGGGTTGACAAAGCTGGCGCAGTCGCCGATGGCCAGAACCCGGCCAGGCAGGGCCTGCATCCGCTCGTCGCAGACCACTCCGTCGGCGAGCTCGACACCGCTTCCGTCCAACCACCCGACGTCGGGATCGGCCCCGATGGCGACGAGCACGTATCCGGCTCGGAGCTCGCTGCCGTCCATGAGCCGGAGCTCGACCGCATCGCGTCCGGAGTCGATCTCAACCACGGCAGCGCCTGATCGCAGCGTCACACCGTGGGCGTGGTGCACGGCCGCGATCCGTAGGGCGAGAGCGTCAGGCGCGCCCCGGCCGAGGATGCGCGGACCGGCCTCGAGGACGGTCACCTCCACACCGCGCGTTCGCGCCGATGCCGCCGCCTCGAGGCCTAGGTAGCCGCCGCCCACGACGACCAGATGCGCTCCCGGCCGTAGGTGCTCCCGCAGTTGCCGCGCCGATTCCGCGTTACGCAGCACCCCCACCCGTGGTGACGCCTCGATGCCCGGCAGCAGGCGAGGTACGGCGCCGGTGGCGACCACCACGTGGTCGAAGACGTCCTCGTGGTCCCCCCAGCGAAGCCGGCCTTCCGCGGCGTCGAGTCCCGTTACCTGTACCCCCCGTCGCAGCTCGATGCCCGCCGCGGCGAGCAGTCCCTCGCGAACCAGCGCCGGTGGCGAGGAAGCCCTTCGAAAGCGGCGGACGGTCATAGGGCTCGGCGTTCTCCGCCTCCAGCACCACGACGCGTCTGTCGTACCCCGCGGACCGCAGGCCCCGAGCACAGCGGATGCCGGCGACCGACCCGCCGACCACGGCGACCCCGGCAGTGCTGGCGGAGTCCATCAGTCCTCCAGCAGGATCGCCGCAACCGGGCAGTCCCCGGCCGCATCTCGGAGGTCGGCCGGGTCGATCATGTCCAGGTCGATGTCGCTCTTGAGGACGGCAACGTTGCGGGCCAGGTCGATGTCGAAGACGTCCGGGGCGGCGAACGCACAGTTGCCGTAGCCACTGCATCGTTGGCCGTCGATCTTCACCTTCATCGGGCACCTCCGGCCGTGCGTTCACCTGTCGATCCGTCGGTGAACTTCAGAGGCAGTCGGCGGGGACCTAGGTGGATCCCTCCCATGAAGCCCTCGAACTCCGCCGGGCCAGCCGGCTCCCAGGGCGGCAGCGACGCGAGTGCCTCGAGCAGCAGCCGCAATTCGGTGCGCGCCAAGAGTGCCCCAGGGCACTGGTGGATCCCGAAGCCGAAGGCGAGGTGGCCGCGGGCGCCGCGGGCGATGTTGAACTCGTCGGGCCGGGCGTACTGCCGCTCGTCCCGATTAGCGGCCCCGAGGGAGAGGAGTACCCGCGCGCCGGCCGGCACTGGGCACTGGCCAATATCAGTCGCGGTCGTGGTTTGCCGGGCGAAGAGCTGAGCTGGCGTACCCAGCCGGAGACCCTCCTCGACGTACGCTCCTGCTAGCGCGGGCTCGGCGCGCAAGGCTTCCTGCAATTCCCCGTCGCGGGCCAGAAAATACGCCAGCCAAGCGGCGGCGTTCGCCGTGGTCTCGTGGCCTGCGATGGCGAACGTCAGCAGCGTGCGCTCTAGTTCGTCGTCGGTCACAAGCCGGCCGTCGATACTGGCCGAGAGCAACTCCGTGAGATAGTCGTCTGGCCGGTTCGTGCGGTGCCGGGAAATCTCGTCGCGCATGACCTGGCGCAACTCTCCGCGCGCCTCGTCGAGCGAGGCCTCGGCGACCTGCTCCCAGGACCGCTCGGTCAGTACCCGTAGGTTCACGACGGTTTCGCGCGAGAAGCCGACGAGTTCGGGGAGCACGGCAAGGGGCATCGCGAGCGCGACGTCGTGGACGAAGTCACCGCCTCCCGCCGCGTGGAAGCCGCCCACTAGTTCGTCCGCTAGCGACCGCAGGAACGGCGTCATGGCCCTCACGAGCTGAGGGGTGACGCGGTCGGTGAAGAGCTTCCGGTAGTCGCCGTGCAGCGGCGGGTCCACGTCGATCGGCAACGATCGCCCAGACCCGATCGCAGGGATCCGGTGGCCGCCCGCTGACGAGAACGTCGCTGGATCGCGCAGCGCGCCACGCACATCTTCGAAACGTGTCACCATCCAGTAGCCTCCGTGCTCGCTCGAGTAGGTCGGGCCACCAGGCCGAAGCGTGGCGTAGGCGCCGTGGATCTCCTCCAGCGACATGGCACGGTGATGGTCGAACGGGCATGCTGGTGCGCTCCGCTCGCCGACTTCCTGTCTGACTTCCGTCATCGCTGCTCCTCTGCCAGTGTGTGACGAGCCTAACAAGACGATACGTATCGTCTCGGTTTTGAGCGTAGGATTCTGCACCGTGGACACACGTACATCAGCGGCAGACGGTCGTGGAGCACGAACGCCTAGCGTGCGGACCCGGAAGAAGGTCGTTGACGCGGCCCGGCGGATCATGCGCGACGGGGAGTTTCGGTCGCTGACCATGGAGGGCGTCGCCCGGGAAGCCAGCGTTAGCAAGGCCACCGTCTACCGGTGGTGGAGCAACCGGGCCTCGGTGGCGATGGAGGTCCTGCTCGAGGTGGCCGGGCCCGGCACCCCCTACCTTGAGCCTGAGGCGGGTCCGTTGGATAACCTCAGGTTGCACATCCGGATCGCGGCGGACTTCCTTGGCGGACCCGACCGGTCCCTCCTGACGGGGATCGTGGCCGATATGCAGCACGACCCCGAACTGGCCGAAGCGTTCCGGCGGGACTACCTCGAGCACAGGCGCTCATTGGTGAAGGGGCTGATGCGCGACGCGATCGAGGTTGGCGACCTCGGGGCGGAGGTCGACCCCGACGTGCTGACAGACCGACTGATCGGCCCGCTCTACTACCGTCTGTTGCTTGGCCATGCACAGGTCGACCGTGCGTTCGCCGACGAGATTTTCGACCTGACTGTTGCGCCGGCAGGTTCGGGGTGGGATCAGCGAACGGACGGGGCGTCCGGCAAGCGCCGGGCGAGATAGTCCCAGACGGCGGCGATCGCGTTGTCGGGATAGATGTGCTGCCGCTTGGCTCTGGACTCGTCGGGATCGGACCACGTCGGCATGCCGCCGTAGCCCATCGTGAGGAGCTGCTGTCGGCAGGCCATCTCGAGGACCACCGCCCCCACCACCGCCTCCCGCACGTCGGCGCCGACGACCGCGATGCCGTGGTTGACCAGAAAGACCGCGCGGGCAACGCCCAAAGCGGCAGCGAGCTGCTTGCCACGATCTGGGGTCACGATCAGGTCGGCGGTCAGCTCGAAGCGTGGCACGCCGTGGGGTTCGTAGAAGTTGGCCGCGTGACTGACCGGGCGCAGGGTCGCGCCGGCGGCAGCGAGTGCTACGCAGTGCGGGCTGTGGACATGCACGACCGCGCCGATGTCCGAACGCGCCGCCATCAGCTCGGTGTGAATGGGGTACTCACTGTGTCGTGACCCCGAGCCCTCCAGCACCTCACCCTCGGGCGAGACCAATTGGACGTGTTCGGGCCGGATCTCCTCCAAGCCCCAGTTGGCCTGCTTGATCCAGATCCCGCGGTCTTCGGGATCGCGCACCGAGACGTGGCCCCAGATCAGGTCGCCTGCACCGTTATGGCCCATGATCCGCGAGGCAGTGGCCACGAGATTCTTGATCTCATCCATGCGGTGACCGTAGGGCACGGCCGTCGCGGGCCACAAACACCCGTTCTGGAATGCAGAATCCTCGCGAGCACAAGGTCAGATGGCGAAACGGCCGTCCGGGGCCTGCCTGGGTGCACCGTAACCGCTGACAACCGGTCACCCGAGCGCCAGGTCGGCGTCGATGGCGGCAGCCGTGGCTCGCACCTCGACCGCCAACTCTGGTACCCGTCGACGGGGCAGGCGCAGCGACGGCATAGAGAGACTGATGGCACCGGCAGGGCTTCCGTCCGCCCCGTGCAACACCGCGCCGATGGCGTGGATTCCGCGCTCGGTCGTGCCGAGGTTGACGGCATATCCCGTGATCCGGGCCGTCCGCAGCGTCGGTCCCAGGTCAACGAGGTCCGGGCGCCTGTCCTGGGCGACATCGGCATACAGCTCCGCAAGTTGGCGGCTCGACAGGGCCGCGAGGATCGCCTTGCCGCCGGAGGTGCGGTGAGCAGGCAACACCATCCCCACGCGGGACCCGATCTTGAGGGCCTGGCTACCCTCGATGCTCTCGACGAAAAGTACATCTGGCCCCTGCAGCACCATCAGGTGCACGGTTTCGTCGAACCGGCCGCTCAGGGCGCGCAGGCGCGGCCGGGCGATGGCGGCCAGATCACGGCCGGTCTTGTTAGCGGTCCGGGCCAGGACCGGGCCCGGATGGTAGAGGCGGTCGTTGTCGCGTTCGGCGAACCCGCGAAAGACCAGCATGGCAAGCAGGCGGTGCGCGGTTGAGCGGGCGACGCCCAGGTCTTGGGCCACCTGGCTGACGCGCACCGGCCGGTCGCCCAGCATCAGGATTATCTGGAGGGCGTTGTCGACCGAGGTGATCACATACGCCGGCGCCGCCTCGGCAGGTGCACCCACCACGACCACCTCCCGCGCTCGACCTGTCGTGCCCACCAGTAGAGTCCGGCAATCAGAATTTTAGCCAGGGGATTCTGTATAACAGAACCTCGCTCGGCACGGTCACCTAGTCGGCCCGCGCCCGTCTACGGTCGGTTGCACATGCCTCTCCGACCTCCGGCAGGAGCAAGATGACCGCCCCCTCAACGGCATTCGCCGTCAGCCAGTTCACGGCCCGCACCCGAGTGGTCAGCGGCCTAGGCTCGATCGACCTCCTCGCGGGCGAGCTCGCCCGACTCGGCGTCGAGCGTGTCGCCGTGGTCGCCGACGCCGGGGTGGCCCAGGCCGGCCTGCTCGACCAAGTCGTGGCCGACGTTCCCGGCATCGCCTGGACCGGGACCGTAGAGATCAACCCGGACGCCGCCGCCTGCGAGGACGCCGCCACCGCAGCCCGCGCCGCCGGTTGCGACGGGGTCCTCGCTGTCGGTGGCGGCAGCGCGCTCGGCCTCGGCAAAGCAGTGGCAATCCGCCTCGCCAACGACGGCAGCATCCTGGACTTTCAGGGCGAGGGCCGGGTGCCTCTCCCGCCGTACCCCTTGGTCGCCGTGCCCACCACAGCCGGCAGCGGTAGCGAGGTGTCCAACGCGCTGGTCCTACACGAGCCCGGACGGGTCCGGGAGATCATCGTCCGCGGCGCGGGTTGCGAGCCTGATGTCGCGGTGCTGGACGGAAGAGTGCTGCGCGATCTTCCCCGCGAACCCATGCTGTACGCCGCACTCGACGCCCTTAGCCACGCCTGTGAAGCGCTGTGGGCCGTGAGACGCTCGGTTCTTTCCGACGGGCTGGCCGAGAAGGCCATCCGCACGATCATCGAGATCCTTCCGGTAGCACTCGACGCGCGGGACGACGCCGCACTGCAGCGCATGCTCGAGGCCAGCACAGCGGCCAACCTGGCCTGCGGGAACACCGGCCTCGGGCTCATCCACGCCCTGTCCAGCGCGCCCGCCGTACGACTGCCGCACGGCTACCAGAACGGCGCCATGCTGCTCGCCGTCGCGGACTTCAACGCCCCGGTGCTCGATCCCGAGCACCGGAAGCTCATCGCTGGACTGCCGGATCTGTTCGAGCGCGTCGCTTGGCCGGGCCGGTTCGCCGACGGCGACCTGAACTGCGCCGCGATTCGCGCCATGGTCAGCGCCAGTACCGGCCATCCGTTCCGCACAAACAACGCCCGGCCGAGCACGGACCGGCAACTACATCAGGTGCTGGTCGCATCAGGTCCAGCACCGGCGAGCAACGCGAGAGGAGTCGGCTCATGAGCCGCGATGTGACGACGTATCCCATGTGGATCGGTGGCAAGCCCGCCATGGGTTCGTCTAATGAACTGATCGATTCCGTCGACCCGGCCACCGGCAAGGTCATTGCCCGATTCCCCGCAGGCAACGCGACCGACGTCGACGACGCTGTCGCAGCGGCGCGCGACGCCTTCCCGGAATGGGCACGGATGGACCCCGGGGCCCGCGGGCGGGCCTTGGACGCTCTAGCGGACCTCATCGACGACCACGCCGAAGAGCTCGCCTTTCTCGATGTACTCGACAACGGCAGTCCGATCCGGGAGATGCGCAACGACGCCTTCGCCGCCTCAGCCCAGCTGCGTTACTACGCTGGCCTCGTCCTTCAGCTTCGCGGCCACACGGTGCCGACCGGCCAAGGGCGCCTGAACTATTCGATCCGCCAGCCATGGGGCCTGGTCGGCAGAATAATCCCGTTCAACCACCCCCTGATGTTCGCCGCATCGAAGATCGCCGCGCCGCTGGCCGCCGGCAACGCCGTCCTGATCAAGCCCAGCGAATTCACCAGTCTTTCCGCGCTCCGGCTCGCCGAGCTCTCGACCGCCGTGCTGCCACCCGGGGTGTTCAACGTAGTCACCGGCTACGGAAAGGAGGCGGGAGACGCGCTCGTTGCCCATCCCGCCGTACGGCGCCTCGCGTTCATCGGCTCGGCCGAGACCGGTCGCTCGATTCTGCGCCGAGCCGCGGAGGTCAACGTAAAGCACGTCAGCCTCGAACTCGGTGGCAAGAATCCGCTTGTCGTCTTCCCCGACGCTAACCTCGACACCGTTGTTGACGCGGCTGCCAGGGGGATGAACTTCACCTGGCAGGGCCAGTCATGCGGTTCGACCTCTCGGCTGATCGCCCACCAATCGGTCTACGACGAGCTCGTCGAGCGCTTGGGCGCGCGACTGGAGGAGATGGTGTCCGGCCAGCCGTCCGAGGAGTCGACCGACACCGGCGCGATCGTCAGCCAGCCGCAGCTGGAAAAGGTCCTCGACTACATCAGGATCGGCCAGGAGCAAGGGGCCCGCCTCGTGGCCGGTGGCCGACGTGCCGAGGGCACCGGTCTCGAGACCGGCCGATTCGTTCGACCGACCCTGTTCGCCGATGTCGAGCCGAACTCACGGTTGGCCCAAGAGGAAATCTTCGGGCCCGTCCTAGCGGCGATGCCGTTTTACGACTACGACGAGGCGATCAGAATCGCCAACGACGTGCAATACGGACTGACCGCGAGCGTCTTCACGCGAGACCTCGAGACCGCGCACCGCTTCGCCGAGGACGTCGAAGCTGGGTACGTCTGGGTCAACGACGTCTCCCGGCACACTCCGGGGACCCCTTTCGGCGGGTTCAAGAACAGTGGGTTGGGGCGCGAGGAGGACATCGAGGAGCTCGAGTCCTACACCCAGACCAAGAACGTCCACATCCGCTTCGCTCAAGACTGAGGAGACGCATGCAGCAGGTGAGGGCGCACGACGCATCGGAACGCCGGTGGCGCGCGCAGCCTGCCGGCCCGCTCGTCATGCACCGGGTCGCGGTACGGTAGTCCATCTCCAATCAGCCGGTTACCTTGGTGACGAACCAGGATGCCTGGGCCAGCGCGCTGTCGGCAGCGGCGAGCAAACCGGGCTGCAGCGCGAAGTCGTGCCACATGCGCGGCCATCTGGTGTAGGTCACGTCTACCCCGGCGGCCGAGGCGCTGGCGGCCAGCAGCCCGGCGTCTG
>Ga0302325_10035316_pt1 | contig 10216 bp, 5 predicted proteins | sample Palsa_T0_2_FD_201948 | JGI IMG/M metagenome (GOLD analysis project Ga0302325, IMG submission 201948) | Peat permafrost microbial communities from Stordalen Mire near Abisko, Sweden - Palsa_T0_2 | ecosystem: Environmental > Terrestrial > Soil > Palsa > Peat permafrost | place: Sweden: Abisko...
GGCCGTCATCCAAGATCCCGTATGTCATCCCGTGCCCGTTGGTGACCCCATCGCCAACATTTATCCTTTTGCGGAGCACCCCCACTGGGTCATCACGGACTTGACACTGCCTCCCCCTCCCTGGTCGCCGAGGCAGCCGAATTGGCCCACCGTTCTGGTGGAGCAGGAGCCGCCCACGGAGAACACCGGATGCACCACGTCCGCTTCCGCGGCGAGCGCCTACAGCGACCAGCTCATCGCGGTGAGCTTGTTGCCGGACGCACTCCTCGACGACGTGCGCACGTTCGCGACGACCCCCCAGCCGTTTGGCCTTTGGCAGACGCAGGCCGGATGCGACTTCTCGTCGGTGCCGACGGTGCAATCGTTCACGGGGGCCGCACGGCCGCACTGGATGGACGTCGGCGAGCCCGCGCCAGATGCTCCCGTGTACATGCAGACGCCCGGGGCGACCATCTTCAAGATGATCTGCATCAACTGCCATGGCCCGAACGCCGACTCGAACGGCCGCCTTGCGCAGAACCTCGCGACGATGACGGGTGGCAACGCGCTGGTCGCCGATTTTCGCGACGGCCTCTTCGGGCCCGTCGGCGCGTCGGAGGCCGCGAGCAACCGCCACAGCGTTTTCGGATTGGCCGAAATTACGGCGCTCCCTGGGTTTGACCAGCTGTCCGCCGACGCGCAAGCCAAGTGGATGACGCCCGCGACGGACGACGATCGGGCTGCCCGCTACATGGCATGGATGGGCCTCGGCGGAACCTCGATTAACATCCCCGTGGCCATTCTCGAGATCGTCGCCGTCACCAAGGTCCTCGATCAGGTGCGTACGATTCCGGCCTCCCAGCTCTCGGCGAACATGCTTTCGCAGGCCAAGGCGCTCTGCGCGGGCCTGCTCGGTCCGGGGTATGCCAACTCCGTGGCAGGCGCGTACTTTGATCCCCGGGAGGGTCACGGTTACCTCGACGCCAAGTTGACGAACTTGAACACTACGCTCATCCCTTCGAACGGGGACGCCCAGTTGTGGCTGAATCTTTGCTCTCTCGCCAACCCACCGCCCGTTCACGTCCTCGCGCCCGATCCTCGCACTGCGGGGCGACTCGACGTAGGCACGATTCAGGACAGCTCCTACAACCTCGACATCGACGGAAACGGAGGGCTCGTCGCGGCTGCCAATTATCCAGCGGGCACCCCGGTAGGCAACGATCGTGGGGGCGTCGACGAAGGGGGCCTTTGCAGCGACCCGACGCAATGCGCGACACCGAATCTTTGGCCGTGGTGCGTCGACGAAACGGGAGCCACCGCTATGCAGCAAGCCTGGATTAGCGCCGGCAATCTCCCTCTCTGTCCTGCATCCGTCATTGCGGCCAGCAAGCCGTGCGGGGGGCAGGCTGCGGGCGCAGCTTGCTTCGGCAACGACGACGCGAATCGCTGGGCCGTCCGCGGAGCCATCAACGCGGGATTCTCGGTCTTTACTTATGTCGAGTCGATCGAGAACACGGGGCCGCAACCCGACTACAATCAGTGCAATCTTCTTCAGTGACCGAGCCCCCTCCCTCGCTCCGCGGGAGCGGGTTGCAGAGAGCCGTGCAGCGCGCACTCATCGCGCTCTGGGAGGGGATCATCCCGGCGCTCCTTGCGGGACTCGTTCTTCGCGACCTCGTCCCGCCCGCGGGCCACGGTGTGGAGGGGGTCGTGGCGGCATGGGGGCATCGCTTCGAGCTTTACTTCGGTGTCGGTCTTTTTCTCGTCTTTTCCGCGATGGCCAGATATTGGCGATATCGCCTTCCGGGCGGGCGTTACGCGTCGGTCCTGCCGGCGCATCTCGCCGTGGGCGAACGGGACGCAGGCCGGCTGGCGCAATGGGCGAGCGACGCGGCGCTCTACGAGCAGCTGCGGTCGGGTCGGACGCATCATCGCGTGGAGCGCACGGTCGACGCCGAGAAGCTCGCGGAGTTCGATCGGCGCGTCGCCGATCTGCGGGTCGCCCTCGAGGCCGGCGACGGCGCTCGAGCGCGCGAGGCCGCCCGCGCCGCGCGATCCATCGCTTCCGCGGCGCTCGCAACGCAGCGCCGCTGGGATGGTCTGAGCCTCATCGCGACGAGCATCGCCGTGGTGGGCGGAGTGCTGGCGGTCCGAGCGCGCTGGGTCGAGTCGTACGAAGTCTTCGGCGAGTCGATGCTGCCCACGTTCGAGCCAGGCGATCGCATCGCGGGCGACAAATGGGACTACGCCTTCGCTTCGGGGCACGTGCCTCACCGCGGCGATATCATCGCGTTTCGCTCGTCGGGCCTCTCGCTGGGTCCCCGCGCCGGCGGGTTCCCTGACGTTCTGGTGAAGCGAGTCATTGGGCTGCCGGGAGACCGGATTGAAATGCAAGGCGACGTGCCCGTCATCAACGGTTGGCCGGTCCCGAGCTGTGACGCCGGCGAATACTTGTACGTGTACCCCGACGCGTCGGGGCGCACCCTTCACGGGCGGCTCCGCGTCGAGTTCCTCGACGAGCGTGCCTACTTGACTGTCCGTGCCCCCGCGACGCCCTTTCCGGACGGATACCGGGTCAAGCCAGGTGAGGTGTTCGTCCTCGGCGACAATCGCGGCAACAGCATCGATTCGCGCGCATTCGGCGCGGGACGCGGGGCCGGTGTCCCAATCGCCTCCATTCAGGCGCGCGCCGCACGGTTTCTCCTGGGAACGCATCGGAACGGGGAAACGGACTTCGAGCGCTTTCTCGGCCCCGTCGACGGGCTTCAGGTTCGCTTGCGTCTGGAGGGCCCGGAGACCGATACGCTCGAGTCCAAAGTCGAGCATTGCTTGAACCATCAACCGAAAGACACGCGGCCACCCCCCCCGGAGGAGCCGAGCGCTGCGCGCGAAAGGGACTGATGACGATGGCTGCGACGCGAGGACTGTACGTGACTTTCGCCGCCGCGGTGCTTCTCGCGATGGCCTTGACGCTGCTTCTCGTGCGGCCCTTTGGCGCCCTAAAGCCGCTTCGCGACGCGACCTTCGAGCTGGACGAGCCGCAGACGGCCAGCGCCTCACCGAAGCAAGGGGACAAGGCGCGTCCCTAGCGATGGCGAGAGTCTTCCTCGTCGGCGAGCGCGCACGAGCGTTTCCCCTCGAGGCCGCACGCACCCGTCGAAACCATCAGGTCCAAGACGCGGCCTGAGCTCTTGCCGCCCTCCGGAAATCGGAGTCGTTTTCCGGGAATCGGAGAGTTCGTTTCACGCGTCGCGACGGTGAATCGAGCGCCATTAGGCCGATGTCCTTTCGCTTCAAGCGGTTGCGCCGAATACGGACGAAGAGGAAAACCGCGGCCCGATCCTTGGATAGGAGGCCATGCGGCCCGTGTGGCCAAGAATGGCCGTGCGCGGCGCTCCGATTTTTTTGGCGGCGCAATCAGGAGGTTTCCTCAATGATAAAGTCTTCTCTAGTTATCGTCGCGGGCGTGGTGGTTGCTGCGAGCTCCACCGCTGCCGCGGCCTTGACCGTGCCGAGCCCGTACTACGGCTCGGATACGCTATTTAACGTCACGACCGGAGCCATCGCCGGCGCCGGTCTCACGCCGACGACGGCGTACGTCGCCGGTGGCTCCGGCACCGGCCAGAGCGCCATGGCATCCCGCGCGGCCGCCAGCGCGACGCAGCAGACCGCGCCGATGTCGAAGATGCTGACAAGCGGCGCATGCCAGTTTGGCCTCGCGTCGGGTGCCGCGGGGACGGACACGACCAACGCGACTGGGATCGTCGTCGGCATGGACGCCGTCGACGTTCTCTCGTCGACGGCGAGCGGCGCGGCTGCTTCGTGTAACGGTGCGGGGGGTGGGCTCGCGTTCAGCAACTCGTCGGTTTTCGGCGCGAGCGGCAATCAGACGGCTCCGGCCCAGAATTGGAAGTACGTTTTGGCCCTGGTCTACGGAGGCAAAGACCTCACGACCGGCGTCGTCGATTGCGCCCAGACCGCGCGCAAGAACCTCGTCAACAACTGGAGCGCACTCTTTCAGAACAGCTGCTCGAACGGCACCACGGTGTGCGGTAACGCGCAGCACATTGCGGCCGGCGACGGCACCCATACTCCCCTCTGGCATGCGTTCCGGCGCGATGAAGCGTCGGGCACGTCGGACGTATTTTCGTCGCTCCTGAGCCTCTCGCCGAGCACGTCGCAGACCGCCAACAACGGCTTCGGCACGAGCCCATTCTGCAACGCACTGAACTGGGATTCGCAAACGGCCAATGCCAATTGCAAGTTCACGGCGAGCACCGATGGGCTCAACCACGACCAGTGGACGGGCCCGGGCGGAGTCGTAGATCCGCTCTCGCAGTACAACATCGCTTCGGGCGCGTTGGTCGGCCCTGGCAACGGCAACCATCGCCGGCCGCCGCCCGGGGCCTGGGGCGACTACCCGGACCCCAACGCGACGACCAACGGCGCGGACGTCCTTCCCACCGACCTGCAGGACAACGACCCCATCCGGCGTCCGTGCATCGGCGGAAGCACCGGCTCGCACTCGCGCGCGGCCGAGGAAGTCTGCAACATCGACTCAGCCGGCTCGAATAACCACGGCAATCTCGGTCTGGTGCTGCCCGTTGCGGCGAGCGATTTCCTCCCCAAGTCGCTGGGGCTCCAGCAGTACCCGACCGCGGCGCCAGGCAACTTCATCGCCGGCCCGGCGGTGAACGTCTTCACGTGCCCGATTCGCAATACCGCCGTCCACAACGGCGAGTGCGCGACTCGAGCCCCGGCGGTTTGTGCCAGGTGCCCACGACCGCAAGCACGGGAGGAACCACTCAAATCCTCGCGAGCAACTCCACGGTCGCCGGCTTCTTGGTCCGCGACGGAACGGCCGCCCCCACCTCTACGTTCCCGCCGGGGTCCAACGCGAATGTTAACGTCGCACTCTCCGACGGGCGCGGTTACAACGCGCAGATGCGCAATGGGAACAACGTAGACGGCTCGGCCTCCATGATCTCCCAGGTGGTCCAGAACGGGACGCCGACCCCCATCAACAGAGATTTCGTCGGCGGCTACGGCCGCATTCACACGGTCGCTACAGTCGTGACCGGCACGGGTGCGCCCGTTGGCTGTCAGATGGTCGATGCGACCGACCAGATCGGCTGCCTCGTGGCGGCGGACCCGTGCAGCATCGGGTACGCGGGCGACGGCGGCAAAGGATGGAACACGCGACCCGACGGTGCGCTCACGCCCCCGTCCACGACGGTGTCCGCACTTACGGACGGGCTGCTCATCCAGGCCACCGCCCCCTCGGCGGCGACCGTGCAAGCCCTCGGACAGAACGGCGAGTACCAGCTTGCACGCAAGCTGTACTTCAATTCGATCGTCGGCTTCTCCGCCATCACCGCGGGGGCGCCCGGCCAGACCGACACCGCGACGGGCGAGCTCGCCCTGGCGCAGTTTGAAGCCAACCCAGCCAACATTACGCCGCTTCTGGCGTTCGACAACTACTTCACCGTCGGACTCAACTCCCCAGCCGGCACGAGCGTCGTAAGCGGCAATACGGTGGGAAACCCATTCTGTGAGGACTTCAATCAGCAGTTGGTCTGCGGCGCCAGCGCTCCGGCCAATACGAACGCGTGTGCAGGAAACTCGGCGGTGAATCTTCCGACGGCGTCGACCGTCTGCGGCAACGGGATCGTCGATCCGTTCGAAGAATGCGACCCGGGCGCTGCCGCGACCGGCGCGACGGCCACGTGCTCGACGACTTGCCGCTGCGCGGGCATCACATCGTTCATAAGCGGTTCGTGCCAGTAAGAGCTCGACCCGACTAGTGACCGATCGGTCGGCTTGGTAGCCTGCATAGAAAGGTTCCGCTTGCATGAGACGGGCGCACCCCCGCATGGAGGGTGCGCCTTTGCTTTTTTGGGTTCGCTGCGTCGCTCCGAGTTTCTTTCCGATCGAAGCACAGGGGCCCTGCTCCGTCCGTGTCGATCGTGTGAGCGGGATGTGACTTGACCAGGCTCTTGATGCTGCGAACTTGCGGGGGGCCGACGTTTGGGCGAGAACGTCGGGCTGACCAGGCCGGAGCGCGCTTATATGTCGATAGGATTGACTCGTGGTCCTGGAATCCTGACGTTCCTTGGCCTGTGTGCTGCCCTGGCGTGCGGCGGGCTGCTGGTAGGCTGCCTGGGGGCCGGCGACGACAACTCCGTAACAATCTCGACCGACGGCGGAGGGGCGACCGACGGTCCGGGACGGTCGGCCGAAGGGGGCGACGCGGCGCGGGTTTCAGACGCGACGGTGCACGACTCAAGTGCAACCAAGCCTCCGGTCGCAACCTTCTCGGGATCGAGCGTTAGCTTCGGCGCCGTCGACTGCGGGTCAATCCCGACGACGATGGCGCTGACCATCACCAATAGCGGCGGCTCGCCGCTGCACGTCTCGGTATCCGAGGTCGGCACCGGGTTCACTCTCAGTTCCACATCCCTGACGGTGGCCCCAGGCCGGGCCGGCACGATCAACGTGACGGTGACGATCGCCGCCACGGCAATCGCCGGCATTCCGGTCACCGGATCGCTTGCCGTCTTCACCGACGATCCAAATAATTCCAACGTCACGATCCTTCTCTCGGCAACGCCAACGGGCGCGACGCTGACCGGGCCTGCGGTCTACGGCTTTGTTTCCAGCGAGGTCGGATCTGCGTCGACTCCGCTACCGCTCTTGATTACGAACATCGGTAACGCCCCGGCCACGTTCACCCTAGGGACTCCTTCGGACCCGACCGTGACCCTGAGCGGGCTCCCGGCCTCGGGGACGATAACCCTAGGCGCCGACGACGCGACGCTTGCCTCGGGCGTGGCCACGTTCGTGCCAACGAGCAGCACCACCCCCGTCAGTGCTACCTCGACGATTACCATCACCAGCCCGATCTGCGGATCGAGTCTCACGAGTCTCACGTTCAACGGGCAAGGCACTGCCGGCACGCTGGCGGGCTGGCCGAGCGGCAACACAGTCGCCTTCCGCCCCGTAAATTGCGGCGGCGCGGCCCCGCCGCCCCAGCAAATCACCCTTACCAACACCAGCGCCACGACCGATGTACGCATCACATCGGTCGACACTTCCGGCGCCGGCCTCTTTACGACCGACGCCACGGCGGGCGAAGAGATCCCAGCCCGTGGGTCGCTGGCAATCCACTTCACCGCTCCCGCCGGCCCACTTTCGTCGCCCACGCTCGCAAAGGTCACGGGGATCGTCGTCATTCATACAGATGCCGACTCCAGCGCTGCGGGCACCTCGCTCACGCTGAGCGACGCGCCGCAGGGTGCCGTCCTCACATTCGGGACTTCGACGACGCCAGGCTGCACGACATCGGCAAACTTTGGAAGCTTCGGCTCCGCGGGGCTCCTACTCCAGACGGGGCCATCGCAAAACTTCTGCGTCGTGAACACGGGCAACGCCGCAGCGTCGGTGACGCTCGTGGCCACCGCGCAGGGCAGCGCGCTCGACGCGGATGCCGAGGCTGGCGTGGACTCGAGCGCCGGCGCGGGCATCGACCCCGGTGTCTCGTCGCCGTTTTCGCTGCTCGTACAATCGTTCACGCTTCCCGCATCGACGAGCTCGATCCCGAGCGTGGAGCAAGAATCGATTACGTTTCAGCCACTGCAATCGGGCGCCACGGTTGGCTCGCTCGCGATCTCGACCAACGCGACGGCGTTGTGCGCGCCTCTTCCGTCCGCAGTTTCGCTCTCTGGATCCGCCATCGGCGGCGGCCCCGTCGTGACGCCGACAGCGCTGTCGTTCCCCGCGACGTGTGGCGGCGCCGCCCCGACTTCGCAGACCTTCGTCGTGTCGAACTCGAGCCCATCGGTGGACATGAATTGGACATTGGCCGGACCGGGAGGCTCGGGCGCGGCTCAATACACGGTCACGGCGGATCCCGTCCCAGGGCTGCTCGGACCTGGCGCAAGCTCGACCGTCACGGTCACGGCCCTCGCGGTCCCCTCGCCCGCGGTCAACCCGAACCCGGCATCGCTTGCGGCCCAGGTGGTTGTCACAACCGACGTGCCGCTCGACCCCGCTCATATCGTCACGCTGAGCGAACTTCCGCTTGGGGACCAACTCTTCGTGACGGTCCCAGATCCCATCCCCAATCTCTTGCGGTTTGGCGAGCTACCGCTCGACACGAGCGTGACTCGCGGCTTTACTCTCACGAACAACGCCAATCCGGGCTCCCCTGCGGCGAGCGTGTCCGTTTTGGTGGTCCCGGCAAGTGATGCCGGGGCTGCGCCGTACTCACCTACCTCCCAGGTCGCTTCGCCTGCTGCAGGCGCCTTCGTCAGCGTTCCCATCACCTTTAATGCGGCGACCGCTGGGGCATATCCAGCCGCGATCACCTTCGCGACGAGCGATGCTTTGTGCGCGCCACTGCCGGCTTCTATCACTCTCTCTGGGACAGGCACGGCGGGCGCCGTTTCCCTGTCGGCGGCGACTCTCTACTTTGGATCGAACCCGACCGCGACCGATGTGACCCAGAGGGGTTTGGTCAACTGCGGCTCGACGGGCACCGCGCAGACGTTGACCGTGTCGAACTCGGGTACGCAGGCGTTCAACCTCACGAGCTTGACGCTCGGCCAGGGCAGCACATCGCCGTTTGTCTTGTCGGGCGCCGCGACTGGCACCACGGTCACAATTGGAGGGTCGACGACCCTCACGATTACACCCTCGGCTATTCCAAGCGCCGTCGCCAATCCCAACACGGCAGCGACCTATAGCGACGTCTTGACGGTGGTGACCGACGTCCCGGGCGACGAGGGCCACACCGTTCAGCTCGTAATGCAGCCCTTCGGCGCGATCATCACCGGCGCGCAGCCGCCCGCTGCGTGGACGTTCGGTACGATCGGCGAGGGCTCGGTCGGAACGTTTCAGGGGACGATGATACAGAACGGCGGCAACGCCCCGGCCACGGTAACACTCCAGTCCCTCTCACTCCCGAGCGTTTTTGGCCTTCAGGGCAATCCGGTGACTGTGGCTCCCAACAGCATCGCCGCGCTCGTGGCACAGTTCACGCCCAATCTGGCGAACGGCACCTGGACCGGCCAAGGCGAGCTCGTCGTCACGGCGAGCGCTCTTTGCGCGCCGCTCCCGACCCAGTGGGTATCTCCACAGATCACGATGAGCGGTGCATCAAGCTCCAGCCCGGTCGTCACAATCGCCGGCAACCTCGTGTTTCCGACGACCGACTGTGGCGGCGCGGAGGCGGCCGGCCAGTCGGTGACGCTCACGAATTCGACGAATCAGGTTTACACGTACACGCTGAAGTTCGTCTCCGGCACGCATTACACCTTTGCCGACGGAGGGTCCGGCAACCTGCCTGCCGATGGCACTGCAACCATCGTCGTCAATCCCAAGGTGGTAACCCCGGGGCCTGGAGTGCTTTCCGGCTCTGCACCCTACGCCGATGACCTAATCGTCACGCTGGCCACTTCGCCGGCGACGACGCTTACGATGCCGATTTCGTGGACGCTCAATGGAGCTGTATTGTCACTTCCGCAGGGAGCGGGCCCGTTCGAGGTATCCGGTAGCGCCGTTTACGTTGCCGACAGCACGAGCGGCTTTCCCCTAAGCATCGCGAACACGGGCACGGCTTCGGCGACGGTGAACTTTGGCATTCAACCTTCGGGGGCGTTTAGCTTTCTTCCGGCGCCGCCCGTCAACGTATTGCCCGGCATCCCGGCTCTGCCCGAGCTCGTGAGCGGGCCGTCCGCGCCTGCCTGCCCGACGACGGCCAGCGGAAGCGCCACGTTCAATTATGGCGGTCCCGTGTGTCAGCCACTTCCATTGAGCAGTGTCACGATCGACTCGTGCTCAGGTACGGAATAGGCTCTCAGCGAAGAAACCTAGTCGCGCGTCCTCCAGATTACGCGCGCGCCGGCGGTCGCCGGACCTCGCCCCGCGAACGCGTCAGATGAAATTGGCGTGATCTGAGCGCGCAGGAGTTGAGGAGTGATCTCTTTGACGGCAGCTTCGGCCTCGGGTGGAGGAACGGATACCGAGGAAGGACCGCTCTGCGAGGGCGCGCGGACGACATGGCACGCGCCAACCGCCGGCGCAAATCTCGCGCCTACGTGACGTCTTGTATAGAAGACAGGAAAGCACGTGAAACCAAAGCACGTGAAACCATTGTGCGGCGCTCGGCAGCTACGCCGCGAGTCGGATCATGAGCGCGCGAACTGGTCCCGCGTGAGGGGCTTACAACGGCCGTCGG
>Ga0302325_10035319_pt1 | contig 10215 bp, 6 predicted proteins | sample Palsa_T0_2_FD_201948 | JGI IMG/M metagenome (GOLD analysis project Ga0302325, IMG submission 201948) | Peat permafrost microbial communities from Stordalen Mire near Abisko, Sweden - Palsa_T0_2 | ecosystem: Environmental > Terrestrial > Soil > Palsa > Peat permafrost | place: Sweden: Abisko...
GACCAGGAATGGAAGTCCGAGCTCAGCCAGCTCGCTTGCGTGCTGCGACCAGTACTCCGCTGACCTCGGGCCTTCCTCGAATGTGGCGACAGAGTTCTCGGCATACCAGCCGAAGATCTCGCCGACCGGGCCCAGGTCTGCCGGCATGGCCGACCGGATGATGACGCTCAGCTGCCCCGTTCCCATCGTGCCTGGAAAGCCTGCATCAGGCTCTCGGCCTCCTGTTCGCTGATCTTGATCAGCTCCGCTCCGAGGTCGCCGTATTCCCACTCGACGATGGCCGAGTCCAGGCGCCAGCTCAGATCCTTGCGGAGGGTCTCGTCGACGGGGCCTGCTTCGGCGTACGTTCGCCGCGCGAGTCCTGAGGCAGCCCGAGCGCCCTGTCCAGTAATGATGACGTAGTGCTGGACCTCGCTGCTCATCGCGGCTCCAGCCGGAAATCGCCGATTTCCATGCAGCCGGGTGGCGCTTTCGCGCTCGCGGACTCAGCGACCTGCCGCGCGCGCAGCCGGGCCCGCTCACCCGGCGGCGTCGCCGGCTCGGTGATCCGCAGGTACGCCTCATGAGTCCGCTTGGCAACGGCCCAGCTCGCCATGGTGTGGAATTGCACCTCGAAGCTGATCCCATGGGCAGGGTCACGCCAGCGGCTGAAGATGCCCTTGTACTCGGGACTGTCCCAGCGGTTGCGCCGGGCCTCCAGCTCGAAGCCCTGCGACTTCAGCTTCCGGTGCACGAGCCAGGTGCCCTCGGTGTAGTCGGCATCGTCAAAGGCGAACGCGTACCTGACCGCATCGCTGACGGAGGCGGCCAGCTCGGCCGACGGCTGACCAGGGTTACGGGCGATGAGCCGAGATAGCTTCGCGGCAAGCCTGTCAGCCGCCTTGAGGGTGTCAGCCTCGCTGCCCGGGGCCAGCCCGCCCGCCGGCAGCTGCGCTGCCAGTCGCTGGATGGCGGGAGTGAGGCCACTGCTGCCGTAGCCGCCGAAGACGTTCTGGCCCTCGGCGGCGTGACTCGCGGTCAGCGTCTGCTCGACCAGCTCGCGGAGGCCGTCTCCGCTTACCGCACTGCCCGGGCCAGGCTGGCCGGACGGCGGCTGCGACATGTCCGGCGGCAAGCTGCCCTGCCATGCACTGTCTCGGGCGGAACCGTCCCGAGGCTCGGGAACGGGCCAGTTGTGGCCAGTCGTCCGCCGCTCTGGCAGCGGCCGACGGCCGCCGGGCTGGTCTGCCAGGGGGTCTTCCAGTTCCGGCCGCGGTCGTTCCTGGCGCGGCGGCTCCGGTCGGCGCCGAGGGTCGAGTCCATGCCGTTCAGGTGGACGTGAATCCGGTCCGCGCCGTTCTGGTCGGGGTGGCTCCAGCGGCTGCCGGCGCGGCAGACTGTTGCCTGGCAGCCCCGGCTCAGGCTGACTGAGCTGCGGGTGCTGGCGGCCGTTCCGGGTGGTAGACCCGCCGTTCGTCGAGTGGCCGTTAGCACCCGTGCCTGGCCGGCGAGGAGCTGGTACGCCTGTGGGCGGCCACGGCCTCAGTGTCAGCGGATCAGGACCAGGTGCTTCCTGACCTGTGGTTCCGTTGCCGCGCGGCTCGGCCGCATACGGATCCTGCCAGTGCGGACCGCGTGAGTGCCGGCCATCCTGGTCGTCGCCGGCCCGGTCCGATGCGGGCGGTGCCGTCGCTCTTGTGTCATGGTCGTTTCCGGCGCGATCGGGCTCGGGCTGCTGCTCTCCCGTACCGCCAGTGGCCGGCAAGTCGTGCGACGGCGGTTCTGCCGGGCCGACGGCTCGCGGGGTCTCTGCGGCTTGCTGCTGCGGCTTCTCTGGGACTGGTCGGAGCGTCGTCGCGGTAACGCCGGGGTCCGCTACCTCGCGATCCGGCGGGGGAAGCCCGAGCTCAAGCTGCCTGAGCCGGGTTGGCAGCGGGCGGGCACGGCCGCTGTCGTCGTACGGAGACGACGGATGCCCGTCTGGCAGGCGATCAAGCCGGGACTGCAAATCGGCCAGCGACCCCGCTGGCGGCCGCGATGTCAGAGCGCGCCGGTCCGGCCTGCGAACGCCAGCCTGCACTGCGGCCGGCCTGGCCTGAGCCGCCGGCTGGAGGGCGCCGGGACGGACGGGGTTAGCGCTCATGTTTGCAGGGGCGACGTCGGCGGCGGAGGTTTCCGAGGCGGAGGTTTCCGAGGCGGAGGACTCTGCGGCCGGGCGAGCTGCTGCAGGCGGGCCAGGGGGCGTGCCGGAGACCGCCAGTTTCGCGTTCACCTGTCCAGTCTGTGGTGGCAGGCGGACAGATGCCTGGCTGGACGAGGCAGGCCCGGCGGACGAGGACTGCGCTGGCTCTGGCGACGATGCTGGCTCTGCCGATGGTGCGGGCTCTGGCGACGCTGCCGCAGGATCGGACTCGCTCACGGTGTCGCCTGCGGAGTCGTCCGGCCGGGCGCGCGCAGCGAGCGGCACGGGGGGAACGTCCGAAGCAGGCGGAGGCGCGGCACCGCGAAAGTAGTCGGCAAGCCCGGCAAGGTCGATGCGCGGCAGGTCCACAGTGCTCTCGCGCGGGTCCTCTGGCTGGTCCCGCGGGTGAGTTGGCCCCGGCATAGTGGCATTCTCCCGCCTTCTGGCGATCCGCTCATCGTAATGTCAGTTCGCCGCCCGCGCGGGCGGGCTGACACTCCGGCCGGCGTCCGCCTCAGATGCGGGCCTCGGGCGGCTGCGGTACCGCCGGCAGAATGCAGCCGGTCGCAGACCCGAGACCGATCCTGGTGCCGTCAGGCCCGGGTGCGGTCGCTGAGATCGTGACCTCGTCGCCGTCCAGCAGCCACGATCGCGATGAGCCGTCGGGAAGCTGCAGCGGGCTCGTTCCGTTCCAGGCCAGTTCGATGAGTGAACCGCGCTGACCGGGCTCGGGCCCGCTAACGGTGCCGGACGCGAAGATGTCACCGCTGCGGGTGGACGCTCCGTTCACCGTGAGATGCGCGAGTAGCTGTGCCGGGCTCCAGTACATGGTGGCGAACGGCGGTGTCGCGATCAGCTGCCCGTTCAGCCGCACCTCGAAATCGATGTTCAGGCCCCAGTCCGCCGACTCGGTGAGGTACGCCTGCAGGCTGGCGTCGCGGGACGGCGGCCGGACCCGCGCGTCCTCAAGCGCGGCCAGCGGGAGCACCCAGGGCGAGACCGTGGTCGCGAACGACTTGGCGAGGAACGGACCGAGCGGTACGGACTCCCACGACTGGATGTCCCTGGCGGACCAGTCGTTGAGCACGCACACGCCGAAGACGTGCTCAGTAAGCCGCGCAGCCGGGATCGGCTCGCCCAGATGCGAATGGGCTCCCAGCACGTAGCCAAGCTCTGCCTCGAAATCGAGCCTGGCGCACGGGCCGAACACCGGCTCGTCCGACCCGGCCGGCCGGGACTGCCCGCAAGGCCGCCGAATGTCGGTGCCGGAGACGACGACAGTGCCGGCCCGGCCGTGGTACCCGATGGGCAGGTGCTTCCAGTTCGGCGGCAGCGGCGCCGAACCCGGCCGGAAGATCTGGCCGATGTTGGTGGCGTGCTGCTCCGAGGCGTAGAAGTCGGCATAGTCGGCAACCGTGAACGGCAGCCGCAGGCTCACCGCTGCGGCCGGGATGAGCAGGTCCTCCAGCGCCGCCCGGTAGCGGTCGTCGGACAGCCAGGCGGTCAGGTCAGCGCGGACCTGAGCCCATGCCGTGTGCCCGGCGGCGAGAAACTCATCCAGGCTTCCTGACCGGAACAGGTGCGCCCGGCCAGGCAGCAGCCGCTCGGTGGCGGTCGTCAGGTCGAGCACGCTCTCGCCGATCGCGACACCCACCCGGTACTGCTCGGCGTGGTGGGCAGCGGTATAGGAGCCGTAGGGCAGCGCTGCCAGCCCGAACGGGTGCCCGGGCGCGATAGAGAGCCATGCTGCCGCCTGTGCCATCGTGCTCCTTCGAATTGTCCGGCCGGCCCCGGCCGGCTCCGCTGCTGATGCCTGGCAAGCCTAACGATGCGGGAACGGGCCGTTTGGGCTGACTGTGTGTCAGGATCAGGTCATGACTGAACGATCAGACAGGCCTGATAGCGCCGCGGTACCCGGCCGGGCCCAGGTGGTCATCGTCGGCGGGGGCGTGATCGGCTGCAGCATCGCGTATCACCTGGCTCACCTCGGCTGGACCGACGTCGTCCTGCTTGAGCAGCACGCGCTGACAGCCGGGACCACGTGGCACGCAGCCGGGCTGATCACCTCAGCCGGGATGGCCGACGAGACGTCGCTGTTCTTCAGCCGGTACTCACGTGACCTGTACGCGCGGCTGGAGGCCGAGACCGGGCACTCCACCGGGTTCCGCCCCGTGGGGCACATCTCGCTGGCGACGACACCGCAGCGCCAGGAGGCGCTGCGCCGCGAGGCTGACTGGATGCACGGCTTCGGCGTCGATGACACCGAGATCTCGGCCAGCGAGATCGCGGCAATGTGGCCGCTGGCCAGGACCGACGACGTACTGTCCGGGTTCTACGTGGCTGACGAGGGCCGGGCCGACCCGGTGGGCGTGGCGACCTCGCTGGCTAAGGGTGCCCGTCAGCTCGGCGTCCGGATCGTCGAGGGCATCGCCGCGACCGGCGTGCAGACGAAGGGCAAGCGGGTCACCGCGGTGCTGACCGAGGCAGGCCCGATCGAGACCGAGTTCGTCGTCAACGCGGCGGGCATGTGGGCCCGCCAGTTCGGCGCCCTGGCCGGCGTGTCCGTGCCGCTGCAGGCCGCCGAGCACTACTACCTGCTGACCGACACGGTGCCGGGGATGGACTCCGACCTTGCCGTCATCGAGGACCCGGACAACTACGGCTACTACCGGCCTGAGGGCGACGGGATGCTCGTCGGCCTGTTCGAGCCGATCGGGGCGCCGTGGTCGCTGGACGGCGTGCCGCGCGACTTCTCCTTCGGCAAGCTGCCGCCGGACTGGGAGCGGATGGAGCCGTTCCTCGGCCCGGCGCTCGCCCGCATCCCGTGCCTGACGGAGACAGGCGTGCGCACGTTCTTCTGCGGGCCCGAGTCCTTCACCGCGGACGTGCGGCCGCTGATCGGTCCCGCGCCTGAGCTGGACGGCTACTTCGTCGCCGCCGGCCTCAACTCGCTGGGCATCCTGTCCGGCGGCGGCGTCGGCAGCGTGGTCGCGCAGTGGATCGTCGACGGCGTGCCGCCGGTCGACACCGCGCACATCGCGATCGACCGGACGGCCAGCTACGAGACCTCCCGGCGGTTCCGCAGGGAGCGGACACCGGAGCAGCTCGGGGTGCTGTTCGGCGACGCGGTGTGGCCGTCGTGGAAGCCGTCGACTGCGCGGAACATCCGTCGTTCTGTCCTGCATGACCGGCTGGCGGCACAGGGCGCCCACTTCGGCCAGTCGGCGGGCTGGGAATACCCGGAATGGTTCGCGGGACCAGGGGAGCACCCGGCCGGTGAGGCAGGCTTCGGCCGCCCGGCGGCGCACGACATCGTGGCCCGCGAGCATCACGCGGTGCGGGAGGCCGTCGGCGTCCTGGACATGACGCTGATGGCCAAGTTTTACGTGCAGGGCCCGGACGCGGCCGCGGTGCTCAGCCGGCTGTCGGCGAACGACGTCACCGCGCAGCCCGGCCGCATCGTCTACACGCAGTGGCTCACGGACGCGGGGGGCATCGTCGCCGACGTCACCGTGACCTGGCTCGAGCCGGAGAAGTTCCTTGTCATTGCCAGCGACGTCATCCACCGCCGGGTCGAGCCGATGATCAGGCGCGAGAGCCGGCCAGGGGAGTTCGTCGCCGTCACGGACGTGACGTCAGGCACGACGCTGCTGTCCGTGCAGGGCCCGCGGTCGCGTGAGCTCATCGGCCGGCTGACGGACGCTGAGATGGGGGATACCTCGTTCCCGTACCTGGCGGTCCGGGCGGTGCACGTCGGTTACGCCCCCGCGCTCGCGGTACGCGTCACCTACGTCGGGGAGCTTGGCTTTGAGCTGCACATCCCGGCCGAGTACGGGGCCGGGGTCTACGACGACCTGATGGAGGCCGGGGCTGACCTCGGCATCCGGCCAGTCGGGCTGGCCGCGATGACCAGCCTGCGGCTGGAGAAGGGCTACCGCGACTTCGGCGTCGACATCGACAGCACCGACAACCCGATCGAGGCGGGGCTGGGATTCGCCGTCGCGTGGGACAAGCCAGGCGGATTCACCGGCCGGGAGGCGCTGCTGAAGGCGCGTGCAGCCGGGGCGCCGCGCAACCGAGTCGTCGGCGTGCTGGTCCCCGACCCGGGCGCTGACCTGTTCGGCAGCGAGCCGGTCCTGCGGGACGGCGTCCGGGTGGGCTACGTCCGTGCCGCCGCCTACGGCTACACTCTCGGCGGCCCGGTCGGCCTGGCGCAGGTGGCGTGTCCCGACGGTGTCACGGCCGGCTGGCTCGCGGGCGGCGAGTTCACCGTCCGTACCGGGACCGGGCGCGAGCTGCCGGCGCGCCTGCAGATCGCGCCGTTCTACGACCCGCAGCGGCTGCGCATTCTCAGCTAAGCCTGGCGGCACTCGCCGGCTGGTCAGCCGTAGTACTTCAGGTGCGGCCAGAGTGCCGGCCACGCTGCTGACGGGTGAGTGCAGATGCCGATCTGGATCGGAGTCCACTGGTTCTGCACGCCGTAAGGCGCGCGGTAGGTGGTGAGCAGGCGGCAGCTGGCGAAGTACGGGCGCAGGGTGCTGAGCGCGTCCACGACCAGCACCGTGCGGTCAGAGGCCTGGCCCGGTCCCCACATCCAGTAGGCGTTCTGGCCCGAGAGCACGGGCGGCAGGTGGTCCCTGGTGCCGAGGACGCCGAGCGCACCCGCTTCTGCGTAGTACCCGGTGAAGATCGAGGTGGGCGCCTCGCCAGCGTGCACCAGGGCCGCGTCCTGACTGGCGACCGCCGCGGTGAGCTGGGGCCAGCCGATGGTGTTGCCCACCTGAGCGCTCTGCTGCGCGGAGGCCGGCAGCGAGTGCACGTCCGTGACCGGGACCAGCGGCAGGAGCTCCAGCGCGATCAGGACGAGCCCGGTCAGGGGAGCGGCGAGCAGGAGACCTCGCCGCAGCCCGGGCCGGCGGCCGCGGCTGACCCAGGCCTCGGCGGCGGCGGCACCGGCCGCGAGCACCGGCGCGAGCATGCCATCGGCGTAGTACGCCTTGCCGGGCACCCAGGCCAGCACGTACAGAACGACGAGGCCGGCCGCGATGGCGATGAACCGGAGCTCCGGCGTCCGCCACAGCCGGACAAAGCCGGCGATGACCAGCGGCGCGACCAGGAGCCCGGCATAGACGAACTGGGCCGGCACGCCGGCGGCATAGGCGGCGGGCGAGCTGTTCTCCTGGTGCAGGGCGGCCGACATCGCCAGCTGCGGCCAGCCGTGCGTCGCCTGCCAGGCGAGATCCGGCGCCCAGATCACGGCGGCGATGCCGGAGCCCAGCCACGGCCACGGGGTACGCAGCACCCCGCGCTGGGCCGAGGCGGCAATGCCAGCGAGCAGCACGACGAGCAGCAGCACGACTATGTTGTCGTCCTGCAGGCCGATTCCGGCGGCGGCGCCCGCCAGGAGCCAAAATCGCGGCCGGTCCCGCAGCAGCGCCGTGCAGACGCACACCACGACCACGGTCCAGGCCAGCAGGTCAATGGGCGTGGTGTTGGCGACATGGTCGGCGCCGATGAGGACCGGGGCGCACGCCGTGGCAAGGGCCGCGAGCACCCGGCCGAGCCGGCCGGCGCCGAACAGTGCCGCGAGCCTGGCCGCCAGGACCACGACCGCCCCGCCAGCGAGCGCCGGGACGATCCTGATGGCCGTCGGGCTGACCCCGATCAGGTCAGTGATGCGGGTGAGCAGTGGCGCCAGCGGGGGCTGGTCCACGTATCCGAAGGCGAGATGGTGGCCCGCGACCAGGAAGTACAGCTCATCCTGCATGAAGCCGTAGCGGCTGCTGACGGCGAGCTCGACCGCCACGAAAGCGGCGCCGATCACCCACGCGAGCAGCGGTATCCGGTCGTCGCGCCTGGCGGGCGGCGGTAACGCCGGCGCGGCTGCTGACGCGGCGGTCTCGCGGACTGGGGCGGCAGAACGGTCGGGCTGACTCATCGCGTATGCCTCTCGCTGCGTTCTGCCGGAGGACTCCGGCTCTACGCCATCAATCTGTGCGTATCAAACTGGGCGCTATCAATCTGATATCAGAATACTACGCCTGGCAGGTCCTGGCCAGTGTCCTCGCCGGCCGCGCCCGGATTGATAGCTTGACGTCGAGATATCTCGTCATTAGGCTGCTGAACAGATAGCTTGATATCGAGATACTTGCCGCCGGAGCCCGGCAGTCTGCGCGAGTGCCGGGGCCAGCCCGCGCTGCCGGCGCGGCAAGCGGCAAGATGCATGCAGGGCACAACGCAGGGCAGGTCCGGCGGGACCAGCACGATCCAGGAGGCCATGATCATGACCGGGAACAGCTTCGGCAGCCGCGCTGATCTCGCTGCCGGCGGGACCAGCTACCAGATACACCGGCTCGATGCCGTCGACGGTGCCAGTGACCTGCCCTACAGCCTCAAGGTGCTGCTCGAGAACCTGCTGCGGACCGAGGACGGGCTGAACGTCACGCCCGACCACGTCTCCGCGCTCGCGCGCTGGGATCCGACGGCCGAGCCGGACACCGAGATCCCGTTCAGCCCGGCGCGCGTGCTGATGCAGGACCTGACCGGCGTGCCCGCTGTGGTGGACCTGGCCGCCATGCGCGAGGCGATGCGCGCGCTCGGCGGCGATGCCGGAAAGATCAACCCGCTGGTGCCGGCCGAACTGGTGATTGACCATTCTGTGGTGGCCGACGTATTCGGCCGCCCGGACGCCTTCGACCGGAACGTCGCGCTTGAGTTCCAGCGCAACCGCGAGCGGTTCGCCTTCCTGCGCTGGGGCCAGGAGGCGCTCCGCCAGTTCAAGGTCGTGCCGCCCGGAACCGGCATCGTCCACCAGGTCAACATCGAGTACCTGGCCAGGGTCGTCATGACGCTGGAGTCCGACGGCGTGCTGGCGGCCTACCCGGACACCTGCGTCGGGACCGACTCGCACACCACGATGCAGAACGGCCTCGGCGTGCTGGGCTGGGGGGTTGGCGGCATCGAAGCCGAGGCAGCAATGCTCGGGCAGCCGGTGTCGATGCTGATCCCGAGAGTCGTCGGCTTCCGGCTGACTGGCGAGCTGCCGGCTGGTGCCACCGCTACCGACCTGGTCCTCACCATCACCGAACTGCTGCGCCACCACGGAGTGGTCGGCAAGTTCGTGGAGTTCTACGGCGACGGGGTCGCCGCCGTGCCGGTCGCGAACCGGGCCACTATCGGCAACATGAGCCCGGAGTTCGGCTCTACCTGCGCGATCTTCCCGATCGACGCGGAGACGCTGACCTATCTCAGGCTCACCGGCCGTCCCGCCGAGCAGGTCGCGCTGGTGGAGGCCTACGCGAAGGAGCAGGGGCTGTGGCACGACCCGGCCGTGCACGCGCGCTACTCCGAGGAGCTTGAGCTCGACCTGTCCACGGTGGTGCCGTCGCTGGCGGGCCCGAAGCGCCCGCAGGACCGGATCGCGCTGTCCGACGCCAAGACCTCATTCCGCAGTGCGCTCGGCACCTACGTGGAGCTGGACAAGCTCGACGACGACATTGCTGACACGTTCCCGGCCTCCGACCCGTTCGTGGCCGACAGCGAGAACGGCGGCAGCACCGGCCAGGACGAGGGGAAGGCCGCCCGGCGCCGGGCATCCAAGCCCGCCGAGGTCACCCTCGAGGATGGCACCACGACCTCGGTCGACCACGGCTCGGTCGTGATCGCCGCGATCACCTCCTGCACCAACACGTCCAACCCGTCGGTGATGATTGGCGCCGCGCTCGTCGCCAAGAAGGCGGTCGAGCTGGGCCTGGAGCGCAAGCCGTGGGTGAAGACGACGCTCGCGCCCGGCTCCAAGGTCGTCATGGACTACTACGAGCGCGCGGGCCTCACTCCGTACCTGGACAAGCTGGGCTTCAACCTGGTCGGCTACGGCTGCACGACCTGCATCGGCAACTCCGGTCCGCTCCCGGAGGCGATCAGCGCGGCGGTTGCCGAGAACGACCTGGCCGTGGTCTCCGTGCTGTCCGGCAACCGCAACTTCGAGGGCCGGATCAACCCGGACGTGAAGATGAACTACCTGGCCTCGCCGCCGCTGGTGGTCGCGTACGCGC
>Ga0302325_10035321_pt1 | contig 10215 bp, 8 predicted proteins | sample Palsa_T0_2_FD_201948 | JGI IMG/M metagenome (GOLD analysis project Ga0302325, IMG submission 201948) | Peat permafrost microbial communities from Stordalen Mire near Abisko, Sweden - Palsa_T0_2 | ecosystem: Environmental > Terrestrial > Soil > Palsa > Peat permafrost | place: Sweden: Abisko...
GCGATCGCGCCGCCGCCGTAGAGGGATTCGCCGAGGACTACGTCGTCGATTTGGTCGGGATCAAGGCCGGAGCGGCGGACCGCCTCGCCGACGACGAGCGTCGCCAGGCGCATCGCGTCGACGTCGACCAGGGAACCCTTGTACGCCGTGCCGATGGGGGTGCGCGCGCCTGCGACGATGACTGCCTCGCGATTGGGCATTGCCGGTGTCTCCCTTTACTTACTGGCTATTTGTTGGTGACCAGGCGGCCTGCGCGCTCGCCGGTCAGCTCGTCGTGCTTGAGGACCACGTGGCCGTTGAGGATCGTGTAGTCGTAGCCTGTCGCGCGCTGGATGAAGCGGGGCGCGCCGAGGGGGAAGTCGTGGACCATCTGCGGTGTCTGCATCTTCAGCGCGTTCAGGTCGATCACGTTCACGTCGGCGTAGCCGCCGGGCTCGAGGGTGCCTCGGTCGGTCAGGCCGAACAGCTCGGCGCCTTCGCGAGTGAGCTTGTAGATGGCGCGGCCGAGGTCAAGCTTCTTCTCGTCGCGGACCCAGTGCGCGAGCACGTAGCTGGACTGGCCGGCGTCCATCGTCAGCGCGACGTGCGCGCCGGCGTCGCCCAGGCCGAGGACGACGTCCGGGTTGACCAGCATGGCGCCGACGGCGTCGAGGTCTTGGTTGAGTACGGGGTAATAGAGCAGGCCTAGGCCTTGTGTTTCGTTTAGATACTCCAGGAACGCGCCGGCTGGGATGGTTTTGCGGCGGGTGGCTTCTGCGGCGAGGCTGTTGTCGGGGCGGACGTCGTAGCGGGCGGTGCCTGGGGGGAGGAGGTAGAGCTTGGCCGGGTCCTTGGGCGCTAGGGGGCCCTGGTGCGCTACGGGCTGTTCGGCTTCGCTTGTTAGAGCTTCTCGTGTTTGGGCGTTTGCCAGGGCCTTGAGGCGCTCGGGCCAGGGCTTGGCCATCAGCTCGGCCCAGCCCGGGAGCGAGTCGTAGGGGGTGCGGGCGACGAGGCCGTAGAGGATGCCGGAGCCGCGGGCGCTGGTCTGCGGTCGTAGGTCGGCGCCTCGTGACCGGCCGGCGGCGACCTCGTCCATCACCCAGGACCAGAGGCCGGGGCGACGGTCGCTCTGGGTGATGCCGAACGTCAGCGGCCTGCCGCTTAGTCTGCTGACCTCTTCCATCAGCGCCATCTCGGCGATGGAGTTCTGTCGCTGCGCGCCGTCGCGCTCGCCGATGCGGGGGACGATCTCGATGACGCCTCGGCCGCGTTGTTTCAGGGCTTGTGCCATGCCCGCGAGCTCTTCGGCTCCTGCGAAGGTGCCGGGGAGCTCGCGGCCGTCCTTGACCGTGTGCATGAAGCTGCGGGAGGTGGAGAAGCCGAGCGCGCCGGCGTCCATGGCCTCGCCGACTAGGTCTTTCATCTCTGCGATGTCTTTGTCGGTGGCGGGCGCGTCGCCGAAGCTGCGTTCTCCCATCACGTAGTAGCGCAGGGCGGCGTGGCCGACCATGCCGCCGACGTTCATGCCTAGCTTTTGCTTGCTTTGCAGCGCCTTCAGGTAGTCGCCGTAGGTTTCCCAGTTCCAGGCCAGGCCGGCCATGATCGTGTCGGTCGGGATGTCCTCGACGGAGTCCATCATCGACGCCATGTCGCGGTGCTGGTCGGGCCTGACCGGGGCGAAGGTCACGCCGCAGTTGCCCATGATGATCGTGGTCACGCCGTGCCAGCAGGAGGAGCTGGCGTCGGGATCCCAGAAGAGCTGCGCGTCTAGGTGCGTGTGGATGTCGACGAAGCCGGGGGTGACGATTTTGCCGGTGGCGTCGATCTCCTGGCGGCCTTGTGCTTCTATCGGGCCGACCTTGGTGACGCGCTCGCCGTCGATCGCTACGTCGGCGCGGCGGGGGGCGGCGCCGGTGCCGTCAACCACATCGCCGCCTCGGATCACGATGTCGTGCATGGCTACGTCCCTCCGGGTCCGGTTTCGCGGTTTCGCTGGTCGGCGGGTTCGCGGTAATGAGCGAAGACTTACTCACCATACCGCGTTGGGGAGCGGTCGCCAATGGGGCGGTCGCTGATGCGGTCGCTGATGCGGTCGCTGATGCGGTCGCTGATGCGGTCGCTGATGCGGTCGCTGATGCGGTCGCTGATAGGGAGAGGGCCAGGACGAGGAGGACGAGCCCGGCCGCGGGGGCCAGCGCGAGGGCGGCGGAGGCGCCTAGCTGGTCGGCGGCGCGGCCGGCCAGGGACGCTGCCAGCGCCGAGCCGGCCGCGCTGGCGGAGTTGTTCCAGGTGAATGCCTGGGCGAGGGCTGTCGGATGGACGGCCTTCTCCGTCAGAACGTTCAGCAGGACGAGCGTGGGCGGCACCGCCGCCTCCGTTATCACCACGGCCGCGCCCAGCCAGATCGCGGACGGCGCGAGGGGAAGCAGCAGCCCCGTGGCCATCAGCCAGGCGGTGACGACCACGAGTTCGCGGCGCGCCGGGGCGCGGCGACGGCGCAGCCCGTAGAGCCAGCCGGAGAGCAGCCCGCCGAGGCCGGCGGCGGCCATGATCGGCGCGGCCTCGCCGGGGATGCCGTGTCCGACGGCGAAGGCGCTCACCGAGATCGACATGGTGCCGAAGTACAGGCCGATGGCCAGGTTGAGCGCGGCGACGAGGAGGAAGGCTGGGCGCAGCAGGGTCCGTCCGGGTTGTGCAAGTGCGTGCGCGTGGTCGAGTTGCTTGACTTGCTTGCGGGCGGGCGGTGGCTCGGTGCGGCGTTGGGCGGCCAGCGCCGCTCCCCCGCCGATGATCATGGTCGCAGCGAGGATGCAGGCCAGCATCGTGTCACCGATCGCGCCGAGCGTGGTGACCAGGACGGGGCCGAGGAGGTAGGCGGTGGCGTTGGCCATCGATTCAAGGGAGAAAGCGGTGGGCAACTCGTCCGCCCGGCGTTCGCGCAGCAACTGCGCCCAACGGGCGGAAGAGAGGGCGCCAAGTTGCGGGACGGCCGCGCCGGCGCAGGTAGCGGCGATGATGGCCGCCACCGGAGTGGTGGCGGCGAGGACGCCCGCGATGGCGGCGCCGTGACCGAGGAGGGCGAACGGCAGGACGCGGCTCTGCCCGAACCGGTCGATCAGGCGGGCCACCTGCGGCCCGATCAGGGCCTCGGCGATGGCAAAGCAGGCGGTGGCAAGGCCGGCGGTGCCGTAGGAGCCGGTGCGGGCGTGCAGCAGCCAGACCAGGCCGAGGCCGGTCATGGCGATGCCTACGCGGCCCACCGCGGCGGCGAAGAAGAAGGCAGCGGCACCGGGGGTGCGCAGCAGGGAACGGTAGCCGGAAGTGGCGGAGTTGGCGGACGACATGCGGTGTCCTTCATCGCCGCCGGGCGGGACGGGCCACCCGGGGTCGCCGGTGCCTGGCATCCCGCTGGGGGGATGCGACTGGTGCGACCCGTGGCCCGCCAGGGGACGTCCAAGGCTGCGGGAGGACGGGACACGCGCCCTCACCGCCGCCCCCATCACCGGGCGGAAGAAAACGTTCGGCCCGGGCCAAGGTGGGTCCAGGCAGCTACTACGACGGTACCAGGATGCGATAGGGGTTCGGCAACGGCTTTCTTAGCGGGCCGGGGCTGCAGGTGGCCGGGGCACAGCGCCGAGAACGGCCCGAACGATTTGGTCTACGAACCCCTCGTCGATCGGCTCCCGGGAGAACCAGCGGCGGTAGTAGAGCGGCCCGAGCAATGCGGCGGTGATGGCGCTGAGATCAGCTGACGGCTGGATCTCCCCTCGGACGACTGCTCGTTCGAGTGCTGCTCGCAGCGGGGCGGCGTGCCTACGCTGGATGGTGCTGTGAATATCGGCGAATGCCGGTTCATGTTCTGCGGCGTCGACGATCGACGGGAGGATCGAGGACCATCGCGCCGTGACCAGAAGTTCGGCGAGATTCTTCAGGAAGGTGGTGACGTCGCCTTCGACGGAACCGGTGTCCGGCGGCGCTTCGTCACCGTCGTCCATCCGCAAGCAGGCGTCTATGACGAGCGCGGCGCGGTTCGGCCAGTGCCGGTAGATGGTGGTCTTCGCGACGCCTGAGCGCTTGGAGACATCGTCAATGGTGAGCACGCCCAGGCCGGACTCGGTCAGCAGGTCCAGGGTTGCCGCTACCACCCGCTCGCGGGAAAGAACGATGCGGGGGTCGGTGGCTGATCTTTCGCCGGGCGTTCTTTCGCCGGGCGTGGGGGCATCTCGCTCGCCATTGCGGCTCCCACCGGTCCCCTTCGCCACCTGTGCACCGCCTTCCTCTTTGACATTTACGCTACGATACCGTAGCGTAGCATAAGTGCCGATACTCAATAGGGAGCGACCGATGGACTTCGCCTCAGTCCGCATCATCACCGACGACCCGCACGCCATAGTCGAGTTTTACGAAAAGATAACCGGGATCACGGCGGACTGGCTCGCGCCCGTTTTCGCGGAGCTGCGCTACCCGTCCTGCACCCTCGCCGTCGCCCACGCCAAGACAGCGGAACTGTTCAACAACGCAGCCAGCCCCGCGCATAACCGCAGTGTCATCATCGACTTCATGGTCGAGGATGTCGACGCCGAGTACGAGCGGCTCAAGCCCTTCGTCAGCGAGTGGGTGCAGGAGCCGACCCTCATGCCATGGGGAAATCGCTCCATCCTGTTCCGGGATCCCGACGGCAACCTGGTCAACCTCTTCACCCCTGCCACTGAGGACGCCATCAAGAGATTCCGCGGGCAGTAGGGGATCCCGGCTCCGCTAATAGTCGGCCTGGCCGGGATCGATCATGCGAACCGCGCGGCGATCGGCCTCGGCCTGCCTGCGGCGGTCGCGGGGGGACGGCACGATGGCAGTACTCGCGAATACCCCACTTTTTCGGCCATCCACGCCCCCCGCCAGGGACCCTAGGGCCGTCTTAAGGCCTTTTTGGTACGCTGATGACTAGGGCAAACAGGGACTAATCGGGCGGCTGGGCGTACCGAAATGGCCCCAAGACGCCGGCCGCGCCGAGACGAGCCCAACCGACGCGACTGCCAGCCACAGCGCGCAGTCGCGAAGCATCCCCGGCTCGCTCCCGCTGCCTACCCACCTCGCCGAGGTACGACCCAACCCGGATAAACCGCCTTGGAGTTGCTGCTCAGTTATGCTGGGTGATCAGCCATCTCCACGTGGTGTCTGGGCGGGGCCCGTCGGAGGCGGCCACAGTCCCATCATGCCCGGTCCGAGCGGCGACCACGTCTGCGATCGTCATCGTCATGTCTAGTTGATCCAGTCTCGCCCTGCTTGCGCATTACGCACTGATATTTACAGGTTCATCCTGTCTCACACGAGTCTGGCAGAGAGGGGCTTGCCGCGCTCGATCCGAGCAACGCGCTGTGGCGGGACGACCTTCAGTGGGTACGGCAGCGGCTCGAGGACCTCGGAGAGTGAGGCCAAGCGGACCGCCGTCATCCGGGTACCTCCGCTGGTACGTGCAGACAGTGCAGGTGCCGGCGCGCAACTGCTGCGCGCCGGCACCTGGGATTGCTAAGGCGGATACGGGATTCGCTACTTCTCGCAGGTAAGGCCGCCGACCTGCACTGCCTTGCCGCTCTGCACCCGGCCGACGTACCAGCAGTCGACGGTGTGCTTGGCGGTGGTCAGGTTCAGGGTTGGGGAGAACCCGCCTAGCGTTTCGCCTGAGACCTTGTTCAGGCCGGCCGTGATGTCGGCCGGCGTAACGGTGGCGGAGGCTGCGACGCCGGAGTTCTTGACCGCCTGCTCGAGCAGCAGGCCTGCCGTCCAGGCCTGGGCCGCGTACTCGCTCCAGGTGAGGGTGCTCGTGGTCAGGCCCGGGTAGTACTTGCCGAGCACGGTGTTCATGGCCGTGACCGGCGTCTCGGAGGAGAAGTAGGGCAGGATCGGGTACGACGACCACAGGTTGCCGTTGAGCCCGGGCGCGGTCAGCGCCTGGTTGGTGAAGCCGGTTCCCTCGGTCACGTAGATGGGGTTGTAGCCCTGCGCGCTGCAGTTCGCCGCGACCCGGGCGATGACGGAGATCGAGTCGCCGATGAACACCGCCTTGACGCCGGCCTGCTGGGCGGCCACGCACTGGGCGGTGTAGTTAGGCGCGGTGGCGGAGATCGACGCGCTGTAGGTGACCGGCACGCCCAGCGTCTTGCCTGCCGCCTCGATCAGCGGAACGCTCTCCTGGCACTGCGCGCTCTCGGCGCAGTAGAAGTCGGCCAGGCTGGTGGCGCCGGCCTGCTTGGCGGTGGCGGCGACGGAGTAGGTGATCGAGTCGTTGGTCTGGCCCGACGGGTACCAGTCGGCGTCGGTGTAGTAGGCCGGGCTGCTGAAGTTGCCGCCGATCACGGGGATCTTCGCGGTGTCGGCCGGCTTCTCCCAAAGCGCGTCAAGGATGTCCAGGTCAATGATGGCGTCAACCTTGTCAGAGAGCACCGACTGCGCGTTGGCGAGCGCGGTGCCCGGAACGCTCGCGTTGTCCTTCTCAATCAGCTGAACCGGGTGGCCGCTCAGGCCGCCGGAGGCGTTGACCTCCTTCTCCCAGGCCTGCAGCACCGACCACGCGTCAACGATCGTCGAGCCGAACGGCCCGGAGCATGAGCAGAGCACGCCGATGGTAATCGGGGTTCCGGTCGCCGCGGCAGCGGTGGCGGATCCAGTTGCGGCCGGCGTGCTCGCCGCGCTGCTCGCGGAGGCGCTGGAGCTGACAGCGGCCGGGGACGAGCTTGAGCTGCTGCTGCTCGACGAGCAGGCGCTGATGGATACCACGGCAGCCAACGCCGCGGCTACGAGTAGCACGATCTTGCGGGGCAGAACCATGTCGCACTTCCTTCCCCCCGGTCTCCGCGACGGAGCGGATGACACGGCGGCCATTACGGCAGTGACCTGGGTCTCACTGGCTTCGCTCAACATAGTAAATAAACGCTCACCCCGCAATGGGGCGGCTGACCGGTCAGTGAAATCTCCGTGTCACGCTTTCGTTACGCCGGTTACGACGTCGCCTGACGGCCGGGGGTAACGCTGCCGGAGCTCGGCGAAGGCGGTTCCTGGCCCCGCCGCGAGCCGCTGCGAGATGAGCTCGCACACTCGCTCAGGACCGTGCCGCACGGTATCGATCTCAAGATCGGAGCAGTCGCAGGTCAGGTCATGAAGAGGTCGGCGAGATCGGGCCTGCGCAGCCGGTGCCACATCTCGTTTCCTGGGAACGGGCAGTTGGTCACCGAGCGGCCATGCGAGTTCGTGTAATAGCTCTTCGCCCGGCGGTCCTTGTAGATTTTGTATTTTTCGCGTGCATCGAGCTGGTCGTTATACCGCCAGTACGCCTGCTCGGTCACGTCGATCGCGCTCTTGCCCGCGCCGAAGAGTTCCTTGATGCAGTCGAGCAGGAAGCGGGTGACCATCTCCTCGTGGTTGACCACGCCCAGGCCGCCGTAGGGTTCATGTTGGGGCCGTAGATAAGGAACAGGTTCGGGAATCCCGGCAGCATCGCCCCCAGGTAAGCCCGCGGGCCGTCCTTCGACCACAGGTCGTGCACCGACCGGCCGCCGCGGCCGAGCACCTCCATCGGCCACAGGCACTCGTTGGCCTTGAACCCGGTGGCGTAGACGATCACGTCTACGTCGTGCTCGACGCCGCCGGAGGTCTGCACCGGGATCATCTTCTCGATCAGCTCGGGCCGGCTGGCCAGCTTCTTGGAGATGAACTCGATCCGCTCGTCACGGATCTGCTTGTTCACGGCGCTGCACGCGTCCGGGTCCACGAAGTCGGGGTCGATCTCCCTGGTCGGCCCGGACAGGTAGGGGCCGAGCAGCCAGCTGGTGCGGAACCGCATGAAGTTCGAGTGATACGGCAGGTTCCGGTCCAGCCAGGTCACCTGGGCCGGGAACGGCGAAAGATAGCCGTCGTGCCCGAACAGCCACTGCGGGGTGCGCTGGAACACGGTGACGTGCCCGGCCAGTTTCGCGAGCTGCGGCACCAGTTGCGTGCCGGAGCAGCCGGTGCCGATCACGGCCACCCGCTTGCCGCTCAGGTCGAGGTCACCCGGCCACCGCGCGGTGTGGAAGGCCGGCCCGGCGAAGTCGTCCATCCCCTCGATCTGCGGCACCGACGGCCGCGATAGCAGCCCGACCGCGCTGATGACGGCGTTGGCCCGGTACGCCTTCTGCCCGTCGGGCCCGTTGGCGATGACCTCCCACGACGCCGTCGCCTCGCGCCAGGTCATCGTCGTCACCTCGGTGTTGAAGACGATGTGGTCGCGGACCCCGTACCGGTCGGCCACCCAGTTGAAATACCGCTGGTTCTCGTCGCGCGTGCACCAAGGCGAGGGGCAGTCAAAGTCGACCCCGAGGATGTGCGTGTAGGCGCGGCTGGGCGAGTCGACCCGGGCGCCCGGGTAGCTGTTCTCGTACCAGGTGCCGCCGACAGCCGGGTTCTTCTCCAGCACCGTGAAGTCGAGGCCGGCGTGCTTGAGCTGTGCCGCCGCGTTTAGGCCGCCCATGCCGGTGCCGATTACGATGACGGAAAAAGCCACGGTCCGTTCCATATCCTGGGCTTTATCTTTGGCTCTGTCTTTGGTTTTGTCCCAGGTCAGACCGCGCGCCCATGGGTCGAGCGCGAACTCCTCGACCCACAGCTCCACGTCTTCCTCCGGGAGCTGGGCCATGCCTCCGGCCAGTGCCAGGCTGTGGGGCAGGCGGTCGAGTGGGCCGATGCCGATGGGACCGGCGCCTCGGTCGCGGTAGGACTTGAGGAACTGGGCGGCCTTCGCCCGCAGCAGGGCGACGTCGGCCGGGCCGGTGAGCCCGGTCGACAGGTTGCCGCCGACATAACCGGGGACTGGGCCGACCTTTGTCGCCGCGGCCGCCTCGTCCCCGGTCAGCTGATAGAGCCAGCCGCGCAGCGCCATCGGGTCTGCGTAACCGACCGCGTCGTCGATCTGCTCGTCGGTGGCCGAGAGCAGCTCCGTCCGCACCGCCTCCGGCTCGGGCTCCGGCTGCTGCGCAGTGCTCATGTCAGGGGTCCTCACTGTTGCCGCCGCGCGAGCCCGAGATCGACCCGATGTTCACGATCGCGCCGGCGCCCTTCGTCGCCATCACCGGCACCGCGCTCTTGCTGGCGAGGAACATCGTCTTGAGGCTGATGCTCAGCACCCGGTCCCAGTCCGCCTCGCTGCCGCCCTCGCCCTCGATCAGGGACACGGATCGGCCCCGCTGGTACAGAGCGAGAATAACCCGGGGACGACATCTACGTAAGTGCTCACATACTTATAAATTTGGCGGAGGGCGGCGGCAGGGATGGGACCTAAGGCTCACCCGGGGCCGGTCGGCGCGGCGGAGGGTCGGCTGCGTAGGTAGGCGAGGGTGAGCAGCAGGCCGACGCCCAGGCAGAGTCCCGCAATAACGCTAAGAGCGGTGGCCTGCTGCGTGAAATAATCGTTTATGTTCCATATATAAGACACGTACCAGAAAATCGTGCTCGCGTACCAACCGAGCAGCAAGACGCCCCCGGGTACCCGCCCCGGCCGGGCCAGCGCATACCACGCTATGAATACCGCGAGGACTATCATCACGACCGCTTCAACAGGATCGGGATATTTAGAGTATAGATAGCCGCCGCCCTCGGAAGCAGGATAATGCGGCCCCCATGACGGTAGCAGGTATTCTGACGCCAAGGCGACTACACCGATCACCGCGCAGCCGAACAGCGGCACCCGGGGGAAACCGGGTACCAGCGGCTGGCCCCGTTCGGCTGATCGGTTAAGCCACACCAGCAGAAGCACCGCCGTGACCAGGCCAACGGCATCGGCAGTGATCTCGATAGCGTAGCTCACGTCGTATCGGGTGCCATAGCTGAACTCGTGGAAAGCAGGTATGGCGAGCAGATCCCACGTCACCGAGGCCAGCGATATACTCCACAGACCCGCTATTGCGGGCAGCAGCGCTCGCCGGTAACGGCCCACAGAAAACGCTATCACGGTCGTGATAATCGTTAGCGCATACGGGAGCATGAAAAGGATAAGGCTCAACGTCAAGTACGGAGGCGGCCCCGCGAAGTTAGACACGATTTCGCCGACGCCGGCGACGAGCGAGAGCACCAGTGCGGCCATTACCAGCGATCCGCCGGGCGGTGGCTGGCGGGCCGGCCGACCGGAGGAGGGCGGCTGGGCCCAGTAACCGCTACTGGCGGGGGGCTTCGCGGCCGACTGCTGCACCGGGACCGGGACCGGGACCG
>Ga0302325_10035322_pt1 | contig 10215 bp, 4 predicted proteins | sample Palsa_T0_2_FD_201948 | JGI IMG/M metagenome (GOLD analysis project Ga0302325, IMG submission 201948) | Peat permafrost microbial communities from Stordalen Mire near Abisko, Sweden - Palsa_T0_2 | ecosystem: Environmental > Terrestrial > Soil > Palsa > Peat permafrost | place: Sweden: Abisko...
TTTCGTTTTGGGTAAACTTGTACAAGAGAACAGCAGCATGAAAGGCGCCAGGTTCAGAGGTTTACTCGCTGCTGTGCTCACTCTGCCGATCCCCTCTTTTGCGGTCACATTCGCGAAGGATGTTGCTCCGATATTCCAGGCAAAATGTGAAGCGTGTCACCGGCCCGGCCAGGGTGCACCAATGAACTTGCGGACTTACGAAGAAGTCCGTCCGTGGGCTAAGTCCATCAGGCAGCGGGTAGCCACCAGGAACATGCCACCCTGGCACCTCGACCGGACCGTGGGCATTCAGCACTTCGCCAACGACCGTTCGCTCTCCCCGCAACAGATCGCGACCATCGTCAAGTGGGTCGATGAAGGCGCGCTTCCGGGCGACAAGAAGGATTTTCCCGCTCCATTAGTATGGCCTGACGATTCCGGCTGGCAGTATGCCAAAATCATCGGGCGCGAACCCGATCTCGTGATTAAGTCCGAACCGTGGACCGTCCCCGCGGTGGGGCAGGACGTCTGGTGGGACCCGGTGTCCGATGTTCCTGTGACGGAAGAGCGCTGGATTCGCGCCGTCGAAATACGCCCGTCCACACCCGCCGGCCGCAAAGTCACGCATCACGCTCTCGCCCAGCTCGAGCAGATCGAACCGCCTTCCCCTGACGATATCGGCAACAGCGGCGCGGCGCCGCTCACCGAATGGGCCATCGGCAAGACCTATGATGTGTACCGCCCCGGTACCGGCAAGCTGCTCCTGCCTGGCGCAAAGCTGCGCTGGGATATTCACTATCACTCGGTGGGCGAAAAAGTTACGGACCATCTGGAGCTGGCGATCTATCTTTATCCAAAGGGAGAGAAGCCGGAACACCGCACGCGCCTGACGCTTCTTTCCGCCATGCGTTCCAATAACGATTTGGACATCCCGCCGAATTCGATCGGTACGACGCAGGCTCTTCACCAGCTGCGCTCGGCTGCACGCATCGAAAACTTTCAGCCCCACATGCATCTGCGCGGCAAGGCGATGTCTCTGCAGGCGATCCTGCCGGACGGTACCGTGCGGATGCTGAGTTATGTCGACCGGTTCGATTTCCAGTGGATGAACAACTATGTTTACGCGGATGATGCCGCGCCGGTGCTGCCCAAAGGCACGGTGCTGCGGGTCACCGCGTGGTACGACAATACGACGGCGAACAGGAACAATCCCGATCCGAACGAGTGGGTTGGTTATGGCGACCGCACGATTGAAGAAATGGGACATGCGTGGGTCAACATCACCAGTCTCAGCGACCAGGAATACGCGGACTGGATTGCAACGCATAAGGTCGTGCCGGAGAGTACGGCGTTCAAAGGGGTGCCACTGGAACGACCCGCGGAGAGCGGTCTGAGTGTGACGCCCGCCTATGAAGGCTGGTGGCAGAACCCGGATGGCACTTATAACCTTCTGTTCGGCTACTTCAACCGGAACACCAAAGAGACGTTCGATATTCCGGTCGGTCCGAATAATCGAGTCGAGCCGGGTCCGCCCGACCAGGGGCAGCCTGCTCACTTTATGCCTCGCCGGCAGAAGGGAGTCTTCACCGTTACAGTGCCCAAAGACTTCGGCGACAAGAAACTTACGTGGACCATCACCGCGAACGGAAAGACGCTCTCGGTAGCCGGGCATCTGGGAGCGGCGTGGATTGTTAATCCGATGCTGGAAGCTACGTTGGGTAACACTCCGCCGACGATCAGTTTCGATGAGGCGGGAGCGTCGATACAGGGGCCCAAACCACTCGTTGTGGAGCGCAGTGTCAAAGCGGGCGAACCGTTAAACCTCACCGTCTTTGCCGCCGACGATGACAAATCCCAGCGGATCAAGGTCTTTCATACCCGGCTTGAGGCCATCGTGAATTTTCTGAAGGCCAGCCCCGATACAGCTTCGTACGCAGCGGCAGCCGCTGCTGCTGGCGCGGGCGCGCAGGAGGCTGTTCCGAGTCCCCAACTCGCAGCCGAAGCTGCGGCCGCGGGGCTTGACGCACAGACGATCGCGATCTACATGGGCGCGGCGCCGGTAACATTCACCTGGCAAAAGTACCGCGGCAAGGGCGAAGTTACATTCTCCGATGCCCGCCCGAAGGTCGAAGAGATTCCGGGCACCGCGACATTCAGTGGCAAAGGAACAACCGCGGCTACTTTCAGCGAACCCGGCGAGTATGTGCTGCGGGTCGTGGTGAACGATTCGTCGGGCGTCGATGGCGGCGATTTCGTCTGCTGCTGGACCAACGGCGAAGTCAAAGTTAAGGTCGAGTGAAGTCGAGTAAGTCGAAGTGGAGACGGACCTGGCCCAGGTTGATTTCATCTCCATGGCGCAGCCCAACTCCTCTGCTGGCATGGCCGGGAATGTGAATGATGCGTCCGTCGCGAAACAGGCTGGTGCCAAGCGAACTGCCGTCGTCGAAGATGCGCCATTCGCCGGTGGCGCTGTCGAAACGCAAGTGGGCGTGGGTGCGGGACACCGTGGTGCTGTTCGGGAACTCGGCTTCCGGGAAGAACAGGTCATTGCGGCGGATAACTCTGCCGGATGTGTCAACCACCTCCTGATCGCGACCGAGATTGACCAGCGGCTGATCCAGAATGAACTCAAGGTCGGGGGTGGTGAGGCGCGCGGGCTTGAACTGCCCGACCACCGCCGCCGGCTTGTCGGTTCTTTCGCAGATTACGCGAATGTCTTCCGTCGCTTCCTCAGGAAAGTGCACCATCACAGTAAGTTCGGCGGGTAGAGTGACCCGGTCTTCATTGAGGGTAGTCCGGATATCCGCGAGTAACTGACCGGCTTCAAAGAGCGCTTCGAGGGCGGCTTTGCGTTCGTGATCTCCGGCCATCACTTCGATGGTGATGCGGTTGAACGGGAACAGGCGCTCGCTGCGTTTGCCCACAGTCACGCGGGCCGCGATCTGGTTGAGGGCTTCGCGGTAGAGTTCGATGGCCTCGCGAGCCTCTTCCTGATCGGCGCCCCCGGAGAAGATAGCGCGAAGGCGGTGGTCCATCGCTTTTTCGATCTTTCGCAGCAGGCTCATGGGATTAAATGTAATTGCTGGGCGGCGATGACGAGGTCACCTGCCATGGGAGCGGCCGCAGTGCCTCCGTAGTGACCATGCTCGGCGAGGATTGAGAAGGCGATCCGTTTGTCGCTCGTGTCATAAGGCGCAAAGCCGATGAACCAGGCGTGCGAGGGCGCCGTGGCGAGTTCCGCCGTGCCGGTCTTGCCTGCAATCTGCGGCACGATTTTCGCCAGGCTGTTCCCGGTCCCCGAAGTGACGACGTCACGCATGTCCTTTGCCAGAATAGCCGCGATGCTCCCTTGCAGCAAGTTCTGCGCCGGTTGTGTGCGGACGTTGCTGTCGTCAGTCACCCAGCGACCCAGCGGCAGATTGCCTTCCGCCGCTATGGCGGCTGCCACGCGCGCCATCTGAAACGGCGAGACTACCACCTGTCCCTGTCCGTAAGAAACCTGCGGCATTTGCGGACGGAGGTTCTTTACGGTTGGCGGGTCAGCGACCGAGATGCCGAGGAGTTTCGCTGTGCTCAGCATCTGTTCGGGGCCTACTTTGTAAGTCCCCAGCTGGGCGAAGTAAGCATTGCAGGAGACCGCGATTGCGCGAGCCATATCGAGCGTGCCGTGCGGATTGCGGTCTTCCTCGTCGTCACGGATGGGCCGTTTCGAATTGCCCACATAGTTTCCCGTCCGGCCATCGGGAAGGCGGATGCACTGATATTGCTGGCTGGCGAGGGCAGGATCGAGACGCAACGCGGCGATGGCGGTGACGATCTTGAAGGTCGAACCCGGTGGATAGAGACCGTAGCGGGCGCGGTCCAGCACATCGGTTGCGGGTGCGTTCACCGATGCGAGAAGGTCGCCGTTTGCGGGATCCATCACAACCATTGCGCCGTGGTCCAGGTGCTGGGCGGCAAGGTGGGTGTTGAGGATCTGTGCAGCCTTAACCTGTAAACCGGCCGATATCGAGAGGTGCACGTTCCGCTCGCGGTCACGAATGCGCTTGACTGCCACGTTATCCGGTTCCCAGCGGTGACGCAGCAGCGGCAGCAGTTCGCGGTAGTCGTAGCGGATGGTGTTGAACGGCTTTCCGTTGGCATCTTCCACCTGCACAATGCGCCCGCGGTCGTCATAACCCTGCAGCCGGACCATCGAATCGCGTTCGACAAACGATGTGTTCGACGCGCTCCAGTTCAGGCGCGTGCGGACGTCTCCCAGCAGATGAGAAGTGATCGGCCCGAGCGGATAGCAGCGGGAGTCGGCGCGGTTGCAAACCTTGTCTAGGTCGATTCCGAGAGCCGTATAGTCAGGGCGATGGCGCTCAAGCTCGTTCCAGTCGCTCGCAGCAAGCGGTAATCCGGTGCGGTCGTAGATTGTGCCGCGGGTCATGGTTCGGGCCGCGGAAATGAGGCGTGGATTGTAGACGTAGCGGCGTCCTCCGTCGGCCTGCAGCACCAGTGTTCCCTGCCCTACGATGGCGTCCGCCTGCATCAACTGGACCGATGCGGCTTTGCCTACGACGGCGAGAGCGAGAGCCGCGAGCACCACTTCAACCCAGCGCAATCCGGTGTGGAACGGCTCCGTGCGGCTGACCGGACCGGCATCGCGACCCAGTGAAAGAAGGATCCCGGCGATAGCGAAATTGGCCAGCATCGCGGTACGGCCGTAGCTCAGGAATGGCGTGGCTACGCCCGACAGCGGGAAGAGATCGAGGATGCCGCCGGAGATCAGCAGCAGTTCCGCGCTGACGAGCAGAGACAAGCCCAGCGCGAGGAAGAACGCGTAGTCCGTGCGGGCGCGCCTCGCGGTTCGAAGACCGATCCAGACGATCAGGCCGAAGATCAGATAGACGGTGGCGAGTCCGAGAAAGCCCCAGTCTTCGCCCAGCACGGAAACGATCAGGTCGGTATAACCCGCTGGTATGACATCGGACTCACCGAGGCCGGGACCCGTGCCCAGTGCGCCTCCCGAAGCCATGGCCCACAGGGAGTGCGCCACCTGATCACCGCCGCGGACCATGTTGCTCCAGGGTGAAAGCCACATCGCTACGCGATCGTGAACGGTCTTGGGCGTCCCGCGAAAGTAGCCGACCAGGAACCCGCCGAAAAGGGTTGCGAGTCCCGCGAAAGCCAGCGGGACGCGATTGCGCGCGATGGCGTAGAGGGTAAGAAATACGCAGGCGAAGACCAGCGCGGGGCCGAGGTCCTTTTGCAGATAGAAGAAGAGAATCGCTACCGCGACTCCCAACAGGACCGGCACTGAATAGAGCAGCGGCGGCAATTCCATCGGGACGATTTTCGCCACGAACGACCGTTTCTCGCGCAGGTCGCGCAGCAGGGGCCAGCGTTTGGAAAAGTATCCGGCCAAGAAGAAGACCAGCAGGATTTTGATCGCTTCCACAGGCTGGAACGGGCCGAGGTTCACCCGCGCGTCGCTGCCCGTCGGACCGCTTCCAAGAAAGATGAGAGCGACGGAAAGCGCGATCGCGCCCAGCAGCGGAACGAAGCTGTACCCGGCCATCAACCGTTCCCAGTCGATGAGGCTGGCGATCAGCATAACGATGCATCCGGCAGCAACGCCCTGCGCGAAGGGAACGAAGATGAGGGTGTCGCGAAGAGGATCGCGCAGGCTCACCATCAACGCGAAGCCAATGCCGGTCAGCATCAGAAGCAGCGGCAGATAAGCCCACGAGCCTTTGAAACGTTTGAGCGTCCAGACGATATGGGTGAGAAGGAATGCGGCCAGGATCACGCCTGTCGAGATGAGGAAATCGCGCTGAAACACGGCGACGCTTCGTACCGCGATCTGCGGCTTGATCTGCGCGAATTGCGCACGGGTGAGCAGAAGTCCGGAAGGGCCCTTCAGACGCTCAACCACAGTCGTATTCGGCGCAGCCCCGTCGCGATCCGCAAGCGCGTCGAAGATGCTCTTCGCCACACGTTCGCGCTCGGCCGGATCGGGAAAGACGTTCAAAACAGGCAGTAGTTTGTCGCTGCGATCAACTTCGGTGAGGATGACTGACGGCGCGGGGGACGTCGACCGCCGCAGTTTCGCATTGAATACAAGCCACCACATACCGCAGACGATCGCGATGGCGACGACGAGCCAGAGGCGTTCGGCGCCCCGGCCTGCAAGGCTGACCGGAGCTACGGCACGGCGCGATTCGACAGTACTTCGGGTAACGGCCATATTCAGGGATTACTTTGCGCCAGTTCCGCCTGCGCGAGGATCTTCCCCAGATGGTCCCGTTCGGCTGAGACCCTTTCGGCGAGTTCTTCCACGTGCAGAAATGGCATCACCGAATTGTAGAGTTTCTCCGCATTGGAGAGGTCGCTTTCGGCGCGTTTGTAGAAATCCTGCATGACGCTCAGATCGTGCGCGCGGCGACCGCTGGCAAGCAATCTCTCGCCACGGCTTCGATATGCGTCGGCAAGTTGCTTCTGTTCGCGGCGACCGGGCTGGAAGCCATTGCGTTTGGCTTCGTTCAGTTCGTTTACGGCTTTGTCGAGGTCCGCATCCTGAATGGCGCACAAAGCGAGACCGAGATGCGGATCGGGCGAATGTGGCAGCATTGCGCGCGCTTCTTCGAAGTCCGCGCGGGCATCTTTGCGGTGGCGCGAGTTTAATTTGATGAATCCGTTTACAAGCTTTGATTTGCCGCGAACGGTCTTGTCGTCGGGAGCGACCGACAAGGCGGAATTCAGGTCGGCCTGGGCGCGTGACCACTGAGCGGGCGAAACCGAAGCCCCATCGGTGGCATCGCGGTAGCTGGCAAGTACGATGTCGGCGTCAGCGGCATAGCGGTCCCGCAAACTGGTGCGAGCCCAATGCAGCGGGAAGGCAAAGATACTCCGCTTTACCATGGCGTCATAGGCGCTCTTCGCGTTGTCGAGGCTGACGCTGCCGTTATCGATCTCCCGCCGCAACGCTTCCGCGTTGCTGAACATGCGGATCTCATAGACGACCGTAAAAACGGTCCCGAGGAACAACGCCACAGCGATCGCGACAGCAATACGAAAGGCGGGAATCGCACCCGGTCGCGGAAGCGCCCTCACCGGTGGCGGGGCTGTCGGATGAGGGTCGGCGACGCGCGTACGGCGCGTGGCATCGGGGTCTTGTGTGGATACAGGGGCTGCTTTACCGTACGTCTTCCACTCATGCAGCGCTGTCTGGAACGTAGCTGCGCTGGTGAAGCGGCGATCGAGGACCGGGTCGAGTGCGCGGGATACGATTTCACGCAATCCCGCGGGCAGCGTGGCAACCGACGGCTGCAACGCCTGGTAATTACGGATCATCCACTCAAGCTTCGACGAGGCCAGCGCTTCGAAATACGCGGCGCCGGTCAACATCTCGAACAGCACTATAGCGACGGACCAGACGTCGGAACGGGCATCCATGTCGCCGGTTTGCAGGCGTTCGGGCGAGGAATATGGGATGCTGCCGAACTGATTGAAGGTAATGCTGCGGGTCATCGAAACGGCTTTGGCGATGCCGAAGTCGAGCACTTTGACCTGGCCCATCGGCGTGATGCGGATGTTGCGCGGCTTGATGTCCCCGTGGATGATGCCGCGGTGCAGCTTGCCTTCGATGCTGGTCTGGAAGTTGTGGGCTTTGACCAGGACATCGAGGATGTCAAGCGAGATATCAACCGAGCGCTGCGGATCGAGCGGGCCGCGGGCGATCAGTTCGGAGAGGTCTTCGCCTTCGATGTATTCCATCGCGATGAAGAAATAGCCTTCGCGCTCGCCGACGTCGAAGATCTGGGCCACGCGACCGCCGTTTTCGCGCTTCGCGAGCTGGTCCTGCAGAATCGCCCCGCGGCGCTCGGCGGCGATGACGTCGATGCTGTCGGGGTCTCCACCTGCGTCGATCAGCTTGAGGCCGACCTGCCGGTTGAGCACGGGATCGTAAGCCAGGTAGACGCGGCCCATGCCTCCGCCGGCTAACTTGCGGATGATTTGATAGCGGCCGAAGATTTTGGGGTCCATTACTTCTTGCCCCCCGGCTTTTCCGGTTTTCCCGGCACAGGCTTTTCTGGTATATCAAGCAGCTTGATCGCTGCCTTGGGGGCCAGGCCACCGAAGAAGTTTTCATCGAAGTCGGCGGGCTGCCAGGTGATGCCGTGGATCCAGATCGCCTGCGCGGCGTTGTCCACGATTCCGTTGTTCTTGAGGAGCGGACGGGCTTTGTCGGCGACCTCAACGCCCGGTTTGGCTTCGTTTTGTTTTCCGTTGTTTCCGTTGGCGGCGATGAGATTATTTTCAATGCGCGGCTTCGCTTCGGGAGCGACCGAGATTCCGGCTCCGAGGTTGTTGGTGATCTGGCTGGAAACGATTAGCGGCGCGGAGATTCCCGCGATCTCGATCCCTGTGTCCGCTCCGGTGACCCTGACGTTCGAGATGATAGGACTGGCGTCGGTGATCCGAACGCCACCCTGGACCCAAACGCCCTCGAGCGTTCCCGCTTCAATTTTGCGCGCGACGATCACCGGGCCGCCGTCGGGTGAGGTGAGCGTTACGATCCCCGGCTGAGTGGACCTGAGCGTGACGCCTTCGCGAAGTTCGACGCGCTCGCGGTAACTTCCCTGTGGAATGATCACAGTGTCCCCGGAATGCGCCAGATTTAATGCCGCATTGATTCCTTCGGGGCCGACAGTGAGCGTCCGCGGACCGGAGGCAAATGCCGCGCGGTTCCATGCTGTTGCGCCGAGCGCTCCGGCCGCGATCCCAATTGCCAGGGCGGCGGCGATGGCCGGCCATATGCGCTGCTTCGGCGTGCCGGCCGGGGAAATCGCGTAGCCCGGCGATGCCACGATCACGACCGTGATGTTGTCTTTGCCGCCAGCCGCATTCGCCGCGCCGATCAGGCCCTCGATGGCTTTATCGTAATTGGGCGCGTAGCGTTCCACTCCGCTGCGGATTACGCTGGCCGAGACCAGGTCAGTCAACCCGTCTGAACACAGGAGCAGCGCTCCGTCGACAGGCATTGGGAAGCTGCTGATTTCGATAAACGCCGGGTCGTCGGGATTCCTTTCGGCGGACCCGACGTCGCGGTAGATCTCATTGCGCCGTGCGTGAGTCATCGCCTCGGCTTCGCTCAGTTCGCCGCGGTCTTCGCGTTCGCCCACGGGGGAGTGGTCGCGGGTGATCTTTTCGATTTCGCCGCGACGCAGCAGATAGAGCCGCGAATCGCCTACGTGTCCGACCGTCACTGTCCCGTCCTCTATGAGCGCAATTGTAAGAACACAGGCCATGCCATTCCACTCGGTGCGGGTGAGGGACAGGCGATAAATTTCGTTATTGGCGAGGGCGATTGCTTCGCGCAGGCGATCTTCCGGCGTGCCGATGGGGCGTTCGAGGCGCTCGCGGATCACGTCCACCGCGCATTCGGCGGCGTGCTCACCGGCAGCCTGTCCGCCAACGCCGTCGATTACCGCATAGATACCGCGTTCGGGATCGGTATAGAAGCGGTCTTCATTGTTCTTGCGGCGCTTGCCCGCATCGGTAGCGGCGGCTGACTTGAGAAGCATTTAGCGCCTCTCACGCAAGGCCGTGAAGCAGGCGATCAGCACGACCGTCAGCAGCATGGCTGCGAGGACTACGGTTCGTACTGTGAGAAGGTCGTGCATTGCCCTGGTTTATGCCGTCTCCCACTGGATATCGATTACTCCGGCGAGACTGATGGTGCCGCGCGGAGGGAGTTCGGCGGAGGCGTTACGGCCGACCGGTTTGCCGTCGATGGCGGTGCCGAACTGGCTCACGTCTTCGATGATGAAGCGGCCCGTGACGGCGTCGCGGCGGATGCGGCAGTGCTCGCGAGAGACATCGGGGAGCGTGTCGAGACGGAGGTCAACCCAGTAGGATCTGCCGCCTCGTCCGATTACGGTCTGATTTTTCGTCACCTCGAATTCCTTTTCGCCGTCCGGCGTTGCATAACGAAGATACGCAAAGGCGCGGCCTTTTGTGCTGTCGTCTTTTTCGTCCTTGCCTGCTTCTTGTTTCGCGGGCTCGTCTGGCTGGGACGCGGGCGGAGGGGCGGGCGTTGCCGTGGTCAGGACAGTGGGGGCTGAATCGGGGGGCTCAGGCTGGGTTTGTTTGGGAAAAATACGGCGGGTGAGCGATCCGGCGCCGTATTCGGCTTTCGGCGGAGCGCCGAGCTCTGAATAAACCTCAATCTCTCCGCGCTGGAGTTTG